>SXGR01601339.1_pt1 | contig 10221 bp, 9 predicted proteins | sample 3174711 | NCBI WGS metagenome assembly SXGR01 (sample SAMN11356860, study PRJNA531348) | freshwater metagenome | isolation source: freshwater sample F1-60 | place: China: Fuxian Lake, Yuxi | collected 2017-12-25 | reverse complement strand
GCGGCCAGATGCTCGCCGTGCTCGAGGACGGTGCGCTGGAGGTGGCTCGCGCCGAGGCCATCACGGCGCTGGCGATGGACCTGCGGCGTTGCACGCGTTGTGCCCGGGTGGAGAGGGTGTGGTCGCGTTGCTGCGGGCGGATGATCCAGCGACGGGTAGAGGCGATCATGAAGGTCAGATGCATGCCTGATGCGCACCGGGACAGGGTGTTGAATGCGGTGACGTGCCACGCGACAGGAGACATCCGAGCGGCGGCGCTCGGATCGCGCATCCGGTGGATCAAGGGCGAGGCGTGTGGGTGTCGCAACAGGGATAGCTGCCGCAGTGCGATCTACGCTCACCTCGGTGGGCTCGATCTGCACCCGGAATCACTGCAACTCGCCCACACGTGTTCCTGAAGCGCCAGTCGTTTCGCAGCGGTGGAGGCTCGAAGTGCCCTGATCTGGCCGGTATGCCGGCGATTCGGCAACAGCATTCATCCACACGAAATCCTGAAGACCCTCCTGGCGGCGGGGCGCGCTAGTTGTGAGACGTTCCAGGCGAGGTGCCAGGTCGCGCACCCGGCGTCGGAGGTACGTCGGCAGCCCGCCGGTAAACCATCAGTACGCCAGCTGCACCATTCCAGGGATTGACCCCGGCGGCAGGGAAGCGCGTTACGTCACGATGACGCAAGCGTGTGAGGACATGGACGAGGCGGGCGCTGACGGATGGTCTCCGCCTGCGTGCTGACGCGACACGCCGCGGCCCGGCGCGACCGGGCCGCATGAGTCAACACGGTCGGCACCGGGCAATCGCTCGCCGCACGACAACCTGAGGCATTCCCACCCGAGGCATGGCCACCATGCGCACCCTGCTGATTGCGCTGTACCTGCTGCTGACGGCTCCCGCACTGGCCGCCAGCTACACGGATTCGCAGCCAGTCGCCATCGAAGGCTACGAAGGCCACGCCATGGAGCCCTTCCTGACGCGTGACGGCCGCTATCTGATGTTCAACGACAGCAATGCGCCTGGCGTGAACACCGACATCCACCTTGCCGAGCGGCTGACCGACCTGCGTTTCCGCTACCTCGGACGCCTCGCAGGCGCCAACTCCGCCAAGCTCGACGGCGTTCCCTCGATGGATCGCGATGGCGTTCTGTACTTCGTCTCGTTACGCAGCTACGAACAGACCCTGGCGACGATCTACAGCGGCCGCTTCACGAGTGGCCGGGTGCGCGATGTGCAAATCGTTGCTGGCCTTTCGCGCAACGAGCCGGGACTGCTCAACTTCGATGCGGAGATCAGCGCCGACGGTGAGTACATCTATGCGGTCGATGGCAGGTTCGGTCTGCTGCCGGTGCCGAAGAGCGCCGACATCTTCGTCGCGCGCAGGACAGCCGACGGTTTCGTGCGCCTGCCTGAATCCGAGCGCATGCTGGCCAGCATCAACACGTCAGAACTCGAGTACGCACCCGCCATCTCGGGCGACGGCCTGCGGCTGTGCTTCACGCGCATGAGGGGCTTCTTCCTGTGGCCCACGCTGGCCGTCCTCTGCGCCACGCGGCGCACGCCGCGCGAACCGTTCGATACGCCGGTGGCCGTTGACGCCATCAACGGCTTCGTCGAGGCCCCGACGTTCAGTGCCGACGGTCGCGCGCTGTACTACCACAGGAAGGTGGACGGCCTGCACGGCATCTGGCGGGTGAGCTTCCGTCCATGGGTGCGGTAGTTCGCTCAAGCACGCGTGTGATGAATTGCCACCTTTGGCGAATCACTCTGCGGGGCCGAGTGGAAGTGGTGTGCTCGACCTGCGCGTACAGGCATGAATCCGAACCGGCCAATGGCGTGCACTTGTCTGCTGTCTTCTCACTGCCGTCTGCTGCATCGGAGGAAAACATGCGTCACGTCGCCCGACGAGTCCTTGCACGGCTGACCGCCTTCGTACTGGTGCTGTCAGCGCCCACGCTGGGCCATGCCAGCAATGGTCCAGCAGCCGATGCCGGCGCTGCGCTCTATCAAGCGCGCTGTGCGTCCTGCCATGACAACCCAGGCGCAACGAAGGCACCGTCACTCCAGGCCCTGAAGCAGATGTCGCTGGCGCGCGTGTTCTTCGCCATGTCCAATGGCCTGATGAAGGCGCAGGCAACGGGCCTGTCGTTTCCGGAACTGGCGGTGCTGGCCCGTCACGCCTCGGTGGGGGAACAGCAGGACTACCTGCCGTCCGCGTCGGCGATGTGCGCGCAGCGCACGGTCGAGGCCTCGGCTGCAGTCATCAGCCAATGGGCCTTCGATGCCGCTGGCACGCGCGCGCTGGGCACCTCGCAGACCAGTATCGACGCCGGCAGTGCGGACAGGCTCGAACTTGCGTGGGCGTTCGGTCTGCCGGGCACGGTCGACACCCGCTCGCAGCCGGTCGCCACGGCGACGACGCTGTTCGTCGGCTCGGCCGGCGGCCACGTGTTTGCACTGGATCGCCATTCCGGCTGCGTAAAGTGGCACACCGCCACGCCACTGCGCACCTCGCTGACGCTCGGAAGCGTACCGGGCCCGGAAGGGCCTGCTGCAGCCCTGTTCTTCGGTGATCAGCAGGGCTTCGTCACGGCCCTCGATGCTGCGGATGGCGCCATCCTCTGGCGACGGCACGTCGGGCTGTTCGATGCATCGATGCTGACCGGCGCGGTGGCGCAGCACGGATCCACGCTGATCGTGCCGATCTCGTCGATCGAGGTGGGGCTCGCCTCGAACCCGAACCACGAATGCTGCAGGAGCCATGGCGGTGTCCGCGCGCTCGATGCAGCCACGGGCAAGGTGCTGTGGACGACGCACCTGGCGGCTGACGCCACGCCCACCACGAAGAGCGCTGCCGGCGTCCAGCGCTGGGGCCCATCGGGCGTTCCCGTGTGGGCCACGCCCACCATCGATGCAAAGCGCGGCGTCGTCTACGTGGGCACAGGGGAGAACTACTCGCTGCCCGCCACCGAACTCAGTGACGCCATCGTGGCCCTCGACCTCGCCGACGGGCGCATCCGCTGGCGCTTCCAGGCCACCGCGGGCGATGTCTACAACACCGCGTGCGACGCCATGCCACCAGGGCCGAACTGCCCGCCACAACGTGGTCCGGACTTCGACTTCGGTGCCAGCGTCGCGATGGCCGCCGATGCCAACGGCAGGGAGCTGCTGCTGGCGGCGCAGAAGTCGGGCGTCGTCTGGGCGCTGGATCCGGATGCGGAAGGCAAGGTGATCTGGCAACGCCAGGTCGGCGCCGGCTCGGCGCTCGGTGGCGTTCACTGGGGAATTGCCGTGGCCGATGGCCGGGTCTACGTCCCGGTGGCGGATCCGCAGTTCCCGATTCCGGGGTACGAACCGAAGCCGGGCCTCTACGCGCTGTCCCTGGCCGACGGGTCGGTGGCGTGGTCGCAGCGCGTCGAGCGCGGCTGCGCGTCGGACCTGATGGGCTACTTCACACGCACGACGCTCTATCCCGAGTGCTCGTTCTACTTCGGACTCTCTGCGGCACCCACCGCGCTGCCCGGCGCCATCGTTGCCGGTGGCCTCGACGGCAAGCTGAGGATCTTCGCAGCCGCAGACGGCACGCTGTTGTGGTCGTTCGCAACCGCGCGCGCGTTCGACGCCGTGAATGGCATCACCGCGCATGGCGGCGCCATCGACGCGGCGGGCGCCATCGCCGTTGGCGACATGCTGTACGTGCAATCGGGTTACAGCCTGTTCGGGCAACTCCCCGGCAATGCCCTTGTGGCGTTCAGAGTGCGTGCAGACCACGAACCGCAAGCGGCGAAGGCACCGTAAGCCGTGTCCGGCGCGTGATCGACCGTGGTATCGGGCGTGCCATCAGTCGCGCGCATGTCGCAGCACTTGTCCTGCATGCGCGCCGGTGATCGCGCCGGGAGAAGGATGAATTTCTCTGCCGGCGCGTCACGCGGTGCAATGCATCGCATGCGCCGCTGCGCTGGCAGCGGGATACGGTTTCGGATCGTCAGGACTTAGGGAGCTGATTCGGCAGGGGCTGCGGTCGCCACGTCGTGGCGAGCGGATTGCCGGGGCGCGCCGCATGGGTGCGGGCCGGCGATGCACGCGCGCCTCGCGGGCAACCCCATGCCTGCAACCTGCCTCACCACTACGCTCGGGCTCCTGGTGGCGCTGCGCCCCCCCCCCTCTATCGCGCGCCGCCGTCCGGCGATCCGTTTTTTCTTCTCCCGGCCGCCGGCGCGCGGCCTCGACACCGTTGCGAGGCCGCCGGGAAGCCGGCAACCTCGCGCGGTGCCGTCGCCACGCCATTCACCAAGCCCCTGCCGGAGCATCAGATGTCTACCAAGGACCACGAACAGGTATCGATCTATCCCTTCGCCCCAGAGAAGCGCGAGGAACTCCTGCGCAAGGCGAGGGAGTGCGTATTCAACTGGACCACGAAGGACGGCTGGGCCGTGGGCGTGGTGCACGCCTTCGTGTGGCACGATGGCCGCGCGTGGATCACCTGCGGCTCGCACCGGCATCGCATCGCGGCACTGCGCCGGGATCCGCGCTGTTCCGTGGTGGTCAGTGGCATCGCCGCGCCGGATGGTCCCAACGGGGCGATCACCATCAAGGGCCGCGCGATCATCCACGACGACGAGGAGACGAAGCGCTGGTTCTACCCGGCGCTCGCGCGCGGGCCCTATGGCCGCAACGGCGGCGAGATGACGCCGGAGGCCGAGGCGCAGGCGAAGGCGTTCGAGGAGCGGCTGGACTCGCCGCTGCGCGTGATCGTGGAGATCGTGCCGGTGAAGTTCATCGAGCTCGACAGCGACAAGATGGCCAAGGATACGGCGGGCCAGCTGTCCGACGACGAGCGTGGGCCGATGCTCGAGGCGGACTCGAAGCGCATGCCGCAGGAACTGAAGCGGCTGGGGATCGACTAGCCAGAGCGGGTGAGACAGGCGGGTACGACCCGCAGCAACCCGGCAGCGCGCTCGCCGATTGCGGGCGCAGTATCGCCGCCAGCCGCACGCCGAACGGAGGCGTGCGGCTGGCGATCGCCACAGCGTCAGACGCTGCCGTCGCCGGCCTTGCTGATCGGACGGACGCTGCCGTCGGCCCACTTGATCGTGCGTGCGTCAACCACCTTCTGGGCGACGGTCTGTGCTGCGAGCAGGCCGCCCCTGGCGTGTTCGAGCTGACCCTCGTCGAGTTCGACTGCATCCGTCGGGCTGGTCTGCTGCTGTTCTTCCGTCTTCCTGGTCATCTCGGTCACTCCGGTTTGCCATCGATTGGGCGTCTGGACAGTGCCTTTCGCCACGTCTGCAACTGGCAGTCGATTCGCGGTCGCGCTTGCGGCGACGTCAACAGGCTGCCAGCTACTGCAGTGAGCCTAAATCGGCGTCGTCCGGTTCGCGCTACCCAAACGGGTAGCAGGGCTCAACCTTGTGCAATGCTTGCCCTGACGCCGCGCCGCATTCTGTGGGTACACCCGCAAGCCGAAGGCGAGCTGGACGTCGATCAGCTGCTCGGCACCGAACTCGCGGCGGAGCTTGCGTCCTTCGGTCTGAGCAACCAGGTGTGCGCTGGCGCAACCACGATCGAACGCGCACTGAACTGGAAGTTCGCCAACGATACCTTTGGCGAGACCTACCACTTCGGCAAGCTGCACAAGGACAGGCTGGTCCGCCTGTACTACGGCAACAACCTGCACTGCACCGAGTTCGGGCGCCACCGCCGCTTCGTCACGGCCAATCGTGGCATCGATGCAATGCGCGTGCTGCCCGAGTCCGAGTGGGGCCGCTGCCCTCGACGTTGGTGCGCAGCTACCCGGATCCACGGCAGCCGGGCAGGACTACGTGATGGGCGAGATGCAGCAACGCGCCGCCGAGAATCGCCAGCTGAAGGAGATCATCTTTGGCCGCAACGGGCCCGCACTGCACCACTTCCACCGGAACTATCGCGAACCGCTGAAGCAGTCGCCGCTGGAAGTGCTCAGGTGGTTCCTGGATGCCGCGCAGCGGGTGTGATTCCCGCGCGAACTCGCGCGCGACTTGCCGGCTGCTGCTGGGTCGCGCAATGAATGCCGCCGCCGCCCGCGGCCAGGGCGTCGATGCGCAGCTGCACCAGCTTTCTCGCGGGATACAGCGCTTGCAGGGCGACACGGGCACGGCGGTCCGCGGCAGTGTCGCCAAAGGACGGCATCACCAGGCCGCCATTGCAGAGGTAGTAGTTGATGTAGCCAGCCGCAAAGTCGTCGCTGTCGGCCCGCGGTGAGGCCGGATTCCGCGGCACCGGGATCACGGTGAGTGCCAGCGCGCGGCCCATCGCGTCCCTGCTCTTGCGCAACACGTCGATGTGCCGCTGCGTGATGTCGCGTTCACCCTGGTCGTCGTGCGCGTCATGGCTGACGACCACGCGTCCTGGGCCAGCGAACCGCGCGTAGAAGTCGGTGTGCCCATCGGTGATGTCGCCGCCCGCGGGGCCTGGAAGCCAGATGATCCTTCCGAGGCCGAGCGCCTGCTTCAGCACCTGCTCGACTTCGGATTTGGCCTTGCCCGGATTGCGATTGGCGTTGAGGACGCAGCTCTCCTTGATGATGGCGGATCCCTCGCCATCTACTTCCAGCGCACCGCCTTCGAGCACCAGGCGGACGGTCTCCAGGGGTATGTCAACCTGGGCGGCGATAGCGGCGGCTACCGTCGCGTCGCGTGCATGGGACTGCTTGCCGCCCCAGCCGTTGAAGTTGAAGTCCAGTGCGCGCAGCGCGCGCTGACCGATGCGACGAACGAACACCGGGCCGGTGTCACGCAGCCACAGGTCGTCCAGCGATGCGCTCACCAGCTGGATTCGCGAAGCGTGCGTGACCGCGGCGCGAAGCCGCTCGGCATGCGCCATCGCAGAACCGTTCACCAGCATCGAGACAGGCTCGAACTGCGCAATCGCGCTCGCGATCCGCATGAGATCCGCCTGCACGGCGTCGAGCTCTGCGCCCCAGATGCTGCGGCTGGAGGTGAAGCCCATCCATGTGCGCACATGGGGCTCGCCTTCGTCGGGCATGCGATAGCCGGATCCTTCGCTGCGCGCTGCCACGGGCTCTCCGATTGCGCTGCCGCAGTACGCGGAGGCCGCCGCTGCGGCGAGGGTCATTGCGAATGTGCGGCGGTTCATTGTGCCTTCTCATCCTCGAGGCGCGCCGGCTCGCGCATCCCGGCGCCGGGCTCGGCCATCAGGCGAGGCCGTTCGGCCGATGCGAGGACTGCTGGGCTGGACGGACGATGCAACCCGTGCGGTCTGGTCTCTCGATCCGCATCGCCCATGAACCAGGAGTATGGAGTACAGCAAATGAAACAGGTCAACACAGCAGTCGCCGTCGCAATCATCTCGAGCGCGGTCATGGCGGGAAACGTGCAGGCAGCGCCGATTGGCGGCCTGTTCAACACCGGAACTGACGCCAACAACGTGGCCCTCGTCGGCGGCAATGGCGTTGCGGATCCCCACTACCGGATCCTGTCGTCCACTGCGGCGGGCTTCGATGGCAATCAGGCCGTGACGTTCCAGTGCTGTTATGCGGCGGAAGACGGAGATTCGCGCTGGATCAGCCTCGGCGCGAGCGGCAGCCCGGGTTCCACCACGACCGTCTATCGCACGACCTTCGATCTGACAGGCCTCGATCCCACACGGCAAGTCTCTCCGGCCGCTGGGGCGCCGACAACCTGGGCACCATCCTGCTCAACGGTGCCGATACCGGCATCTCCGTGAGCACGTTCAGCTTCCTCACGCCGTTCACTGTCAGCAATGGCTTCCTGGCCGGCGTCAACACGCTCGATTTCAGGATCCAGGACTTCGGCGCGCCTACCGCATTTCGCGTTGATGACCTGGCCGGATCCGCCGAGCTGACTGGCGTGAGCGCAGTTCCTGCACCCGGGAGCTGGGCGTTGATGATGGCGGGTGTCGGGCTGCTCGCTGTGCTGCGGCGGCAGCGCGGTGCTGGGCTCCGCCGCAGCGCATAGGCCCGGGGTGCTGCAGCGCCGCAGTGTTGCGTGCCACGTTCGTCGCGATCGACGCGCGTGCGCGCAACGCGCGGTCGATGGTGGATCCACGGCGCAGGGATTGCGCCGCCGCATGTCCTGCGTGACTGCGCTTGCTCAGCGCGGCCCGCGATACTCCGCGTGATTGCCCGGCTGCTGCGCGCTGGCCTTCGCGAGTTCCGTGTGCCGCCAGTCGAAGTCGGCCATGAACTCCTGCGGGCGCGACATCGACAGCTCGCCGACGATGGTCCGTGGCTTGCGCGGGTCGATGCTGTTGCCTTCGATCATGCCCAGCCCCTGGTGCGGCTTGAAGCCGATGAGCCCGAGCAGCTTGGGTGACAGCTGCGCCAGCAGTTCGTCGGGAATGCAGGCGAGCTGGTTCTCCTGCTGCCGCACGTAGCCGCGCCCGTAGAGGATGCGCGAGGCGAGCCGCGTGCCGGCTGCGGTGCGCTTGCCGCCGGAGTGCAGCACGCGGCTGTCGGTGATGATGCAGGTGCCGGCGGGTGCGGCGACGGCGAGCAGCCTGCCGTCCGCGAGCTTCTCGTACTCCACCTCCGGCCGCACGAGGCTGTTGCCTGCGGCGTCGCGGTGCGACCCCGGCACGATGTAGGTGCCGCCGTTCGCGAGATCGAAATCCGTGTAGCACCAGATGAGCAGCCCGTAGAGCGGGAAGGGCGGATGCGGCAGCGGCACGAAGCCCTGGTCCTGGTGCAGCTCCTGCAGGCCGCCCTCCTGGTGCACGATCGAGCCGTGCGCAGTGCAGAGATACCAGCCCTTGCCGAGCATCCGCCGCAGGATGGCCTCGACCAGCGGCCCGCCATCGGCAGCATGGGGTTCGAGGGCGATGAGATCGCGGAACACCTGCCCCTTCGGGATCAGGTTGGGCACGAACTGCGCGGCACCGCGGTGCGACATCGACGCCACGCCCGCGGCGCGCTCCGCAGCCGCCTGGTCGAGCAGGCGCTCGACCTGCGCCCGGGTCTGCGCCGGTGACAGCGCGTCGGCCACGAGGCAGTAGCCCCAACGGACGAGATCGGCCTCGAGCTGCGCCTGGTCGCGCGTCGGCCGCGGCAACTCCGGAAAGTCGCTGGTGTTGCGGATGCGCTCGCGCTGCTTCGTGATGCCGCCGAGCCGCGCCCCCGAGTAGGGCTGTTCACCGTAGCTTAGCTCGCGTGGCCATTCGCCGTTGTCGCCGCTGGCCGGCGGAGTCGCGGCAAGCTGCACCTTCAGGCGCGCCACCTCCTGCTTCAGCTGCGCGATCTCGTCCGCGGCAGTGAGCATCGGCGCCGTGGTGGCACCGGCCTCTGCACGCATGGGCGAGATCTGGCTGTCGTCCTGCCTGTCCATCGAGCCTGCTCCGGTTCGGCGCCGAACAGCGGTGGTGCGTCAGCGCCCGTGCCGCAGCACCGTGCCTGCGCGTTCACCCGTGTGCTCGTCATTCCACACGTTTACCCGGCCGGTCACCAGCGTGGCCTTGTAGCCACGTGCACGCTGGATGAAGCGCGGGGCGCCGCCGGGGAAGTCGTTGACGAGTTCCGGTTGCCGCTCGCTGACGTTGGCGAAGTCGATCACGTTAACGTCCGCGCGCTTGCCCACGGCGAGCACGCCGCGGTCGGCGAGCCCCAGCACGCGCGCCGGGCCGGAAGTGAGGCGGCGCACGCCCTCGGCGAGATCGTAGAGGCCACGGTCGCGGATCCAGTAGCCGAGCACGAAGGTGCTCCAGCCCGCATCCATGATCTGCGAGACGTGGGCACCGGCATCGCCGAGGCTCGGGAAGATGTGCTCGTTGCGGAACAGCTCGCCGAGCTCGTCGATGTCCTGGTTGAACATGCGCAGGTTGAACAGGCCGCGGCCGCCGGTCTTGCGTGCGAGGCGCAGGAACAGCTCGCCGAAATCCTCGCCGGTCTCCCGGCATAGCTGCACGACGTTGTTGGCCACGGGTGCGGTGTACTCGGGACGATCGCCCTCGCCGAGGAAGTACAGGTTGTTGAGGCTGAACCAGCGCTTGCTCGTCTTCGCCTCGTCCACCAGCTTCGCTGCCGTGTCGGCACTGCCGATGGCGGCGAGACGGCCGGCAAGGTTCATGCCGCGCAGGGCATCCCAGGTCTCGCCCTGGAAGGGCAGGGCGGCCTGCAGGCCGAACATGAAGCCGGAGCCGCGCACCTGGGTGATGGCGGTGATGTCGCCCTGGGCGCACAGCGCGTCCAGGTTCGTGGATGCGACGCTGCCCGTGTTCTGG
>SXGR01470145.1_pt1 | contig 10221 bp, 7 predicted proteins | sample 3174711 | NCBI WGS metagenome assembly SXGR01 (sample SAMN11356860, study PRJNA531348) | freshwater metagenome | isolation source: freshwater sample F1-60 | place: China: Fuxian Lake, Yuxi | collected 2017-12-25 | reverse complement strand
CTCTCCGACCATGGCATCCATAGGAGCAGTGTAAAGAAAGGTGAAGTTCAGGCTCACGTACAGAATCATTACTGTGGCAGTGCCGGTAACGAGAATCCAGGGCAGGGTGGCTTGAGGATTTTCGAGTTCGCTGCTGAGATAGGTTGCCGCATTCCAGCCGGTGTAGGCAAAGCTCACATAGATCAGCGACACTGCGAATTCGCTGCTGGTGAGCAGAGCGCCGTCACCCGCTACAGGCAGAAAATTGACTGGTTGCGAGGTGTCTACAAATAAAGTTGCGGCAAGGCAGAACAGGACGATGATGCCGACTTTCAATATGGTGAACACAACTTGCACACTACCGCTGTTACGCCGATTGGTGGCGTGTACCAGCGTGAGTGTGACGAGCAGGACAACCGCGAGCAGTTTCTCCATCCAGGCAGCCTGCTCTCCCGGCAAGACGGTCAGCGCGTAGGCAGCAAATGTCATCGCCGCGAGCGCAGTGGGCCCGGCAAAACCGATCGTGGCAGAAACACAACCAGACACGAATCCCGCTGCGGGGTGGTAAATGCGGCTGAGGAAATTGTATTCGCCGCCGGAACGGGGCAGGGCAGCACCAAGCTCGGCATAGGTCATGGCGCCACACAATGCAGCGATGCCCCCAACCGCCCACAACATCAGCAGCACGAAACCGGAGCGAATATCCAGCAATTGAAAGCCTAGACTGGTGAAAACGCCGGTGCCGACCATGTTTGCAATAACAACGGCGGTGACGGTGATGTAGCGAAACTTGTCGACGACCATAGGTGCCCGTTTTCTGTGGAATGTTATGCTTGGGTTACTATTAACCTGGCGGACAATCATTTCTTCCTGGCATGATTGTCCGTACGGCCCTTTTCGTACAGATCCAGCAGTCTGCGCAAATGCGTCGATTTGCTTGCCTTTCAGGGCATTTCGCTGGTTTCGCCAGCGGCGACACTCCCTGTGTCGCGCTATTAACCCGGAATCAAAAGCTGCCGGGTTAATAACGCGGAGGTGCGCCAATAGGGAGTGCCGGTGGAGCCAGAGGTGAAAATGATATAACAGGGCAATTCAGGGTCATCGGGTGGAACAGGCACTCCTGACTCATCCGGCTCATCCTTCACTGCAATCCAGTCGACCGCCAGCTCCACTTCTGCGCGCCAATGCGCTGGCCCGATGCCAAATTTCGCTTGAGCTTGTTCACACAGAAAGCGCTGCCGTTCCGCAGGATAGTTGGGGTCGATGAAGACGAAATTGCCCCCAGCCCAAAGAATTCCCAGCAGGTCAGCACAAAGGCGTTCGTGGCGAAGTGAAGGCACCAGTACTGACTGGCCTCGTGCAAGCCCCTTTGCTGCTAGGGTTCGGGCGGTGTTGCGGGCTGCGGCCAGCAGTTGGTCACAGGATTGCGCATGCCAACCTAATTGGTCTCGGTACCTTACCGCAGTATGTTCAGGATACTGTCTGGCGACCTCGATAAATCGGCTAATGACAGATCCAGGGGATGATGCTTTCATGAATTCCATTCTTAAAGTCTGCCATCCAAACCGGGTGCCGGGTATCCTGCTGCGGGTGAAAACGACAGGGATTTATGCCTCGCAGAATAGCCAAAAGTCGTGAGGATGACATGAAAAAGCCTTGTGGGTGTCGAAATCCTTTACAATTGCCAACGATTCCAGGGGATTTCTACAGAAATATGCAATTTACGCTCCAATCTTACTCGTTACCGCCACCTGAGTCCCTGTCTGGGCTCGCCAGCGTCTTGCCGGCGAATTCGAGCTGGGCAGGTGGCGCCATCAGTAGCAGCAAAGGGCAGTTGCTCGGCGCGGAGGTGCAGGCTGTGGCCAAAGCCGTGGCGAAACGGCAGCAGGAATTCCGGGCTGGACGGGTATACGCCCGCGAGGCATTGGGGGCGCTGGGATTTGCCGATGCCGAGATCCCGGTGGGGAGCGCGCGGCAACCCTTGTGGCCGAGCGGAATTACCGGTTCCATCACCCATCAGGATGATTTCTGTGTGGCGGCAGTGATACAACAAGAGCACGTCCGTTTGCTGGGAATCGACCTAGCCTCTCCCGAACCCTTGCGACCAGAGCTGCATGCGCGGATTTGCAATCCCCAGGAAATCGATTATCTCAGGGCAATCGACCAGGCACCGTTCGATCCGTTCAAGCTGGTGTTTTCCATGAAGGAATCTCTGTTCAAATGCCTGTATCTCGATGTGGGCCACTATTTAGGGTTTCATGCGGTTTCGGTGTATCCGGATTTTGCACGGGATACAGCCCAAGTTGAAATCATCGATGCAGCCCTGTCCGCCGAAATCGGGAGGCAAACCGGGATACAGGCGGAGTTCGCCCGTCTCGGTGACTATATCTTCACAGCTGCCTGGGTGCGGTGATGACTCCATGAGAAAAGTGTGATGAAAGAGGGCATGTAAAGAGTGCGCATATAACGAGAGAGCACAAACGCGGAGCTGATGCCTTCGCAAAATAACTGAAGCCCCATTGCCAGCCAAAGAGACCTTGCATGCAATCGTATTTTCTTATTCTCCTGAGTTGTTCATTAGTACTGACTTCCTGCAGCGAACCCAATCAGCCTCAGCCCATTGCGAAGTTACTGCGTCCTGCGCAGGATCAGCTTTCACAGGCTGAGGCGACTGCGCGCAAGGCACGGGTATCACAAATATCCTATGTACTGGACATCGATCTGGTCACCCTGCCAGATTCCTATCAGGGCGCGGTGGCTATAGAGTTTGAATTGAGCGGAGCAGATGCGCCGCTTGAAGTCGATTTCACAGGTGGATTGGTGACTTCTGTGCTGGCCAACGGAGAAAGCGTTCCGGTTGACTACAATGGATTCTTCATCACTCTGCCACCAACCGCGCTGCGCACCGGCGGCAATAGCGTGACGATCGACTACCAGCATCCCTTTGATCATGACGGTACTGGCCTGCACCGCTTTGTGGATCCGGAAGATGGCAATACTTATTTGTATACCTATCTCTGGCCATATTACGCCAATCGCCTGTTCCCCAATTTTGACCAACCCAATCTGAAAGCCATGTATGAAATGACAGTGCGTGCTGCTACTGACTGGCAAGTAGTATCCGCAATGCGTGAAGATCGCGTGACCCCGGATGGGGAGAGCACGCTGTGGCATTTCCCGCAAACTCCGCTGCTCTCCACCTATATTTTTTCTCTTCACGCAGGCCCTTATCAGATCTGGGAAGATCAGGCGGGAGAAATTCCGATTCGTTTGTTGGCACGGCAATCGCTGGCGAGCTACGTGGCGGTCGAGGAGTGGTTCAACTACACCAAGGCTGGACTCGCCCATTTTTCAGAGTACTTCGATATTCCATATCCGTTCCTGAAATATGATCAGGTGATCGTGCCGGATTTTCTGATCGGTGCGATGGAAAATGTTGCCGCAGTCACGTTCTCCGAGAATTTTGTGGATCGAGGTGCTGGTACACAGTTCACCAGCCAGCGCCGCGCCAATACGATTCTGCACGAGATGGCGCATATGTGGTTTGGTAACCTGGTCACCAAAGACTGGTGGAATGGTTTATGGCTGAACGAAAGCTTCGCCACGCTGATGGCTTCCATTGCGGTAGCGGAGTCCACTGAATTTACCGATCAATGGCATGATTTCTATTTGACGGAAAACCTGACAGCGATAGGTGCAGACACTGCCGTGTCCACGCATCCAATCGAAATGCCAGTGAACAGCACCAGTGACTTTTTCATGGTGTTTGACTCCATCACTTACGATAAAGGGGCATCGGTTCTCAACCAGATGTCACATTTTATCGGACAAGAGAATTTCCGGTTGGGTGTCTCCAGTTACCTCAAGGAGCATTCCTGGGGAAACACCGAGCTGGCTGATTTCATTCATTCACTCTCGGTGCAATCGCAGCTCGATCTCACTTCATGGGCACAGGACTGGTTATACAGCGCAGGCGTGAATACTCTGGAGGCGCGGGTCAGTTGTGATGGGGGTGTGGTGAATTCACTGTCGATCCTGCAAACGGTCCCGCAAATGGCAGCAGCGCAATATCCAACCTTGCGTGACCAGCGCGTGCAATTGGGGTTGTTTGCTGAAAATGCGACCGGCGCCATCGACGCGTTCGCCACCATTCCGGTGATCGTATCCGGTGCCGAGACACCTGTGCCTGAAGCCATCGGGCTGGATTGTCCTGGTCTGGTTTACCCTAACTATCAGGCCTGGGGTTACTCCGAAGTCAATCTCGATGAATCCAGTATTGACTATCTCATCGACAACAACGGGCTCGAAAAAATTCAGGATCCATTGCTCCGATCCATGATCTGGACAGCACTGATCGAAGGAGCAGGCCTGAATGAGTTTGACGACAATGCGCTGGTTGACTTGATTATCAGCGCCATGGGGCAGGAGCAGAACGACCGCATTATTCGCCAGACCCAGGCAGCACTGATAGATCACCTGAATTTGTTGGAGCGCGCAGCAACTGCATCACCGCGCCCGAGTGAGGTTTTATCACGCCTCGATCGCTTTACGCAGTTGGCCGAGGCCAAGCTGTGGGATATTTTGATGACGGGTGTAAATTCAACTCAAACCCAGAGCAGATTGAATTTGCAGATGGGCAATTACATTGCTCTTGCGCGCAGTGATGCCGCTCTGGCCAATCTCATCAGCTTGCTTGACGGTGCTGTGACTGTCCCCGGCCTCAGCGTCCAACCGGACCTGCGTTGGCGCATAATCCTGCGTCTGGCTGCGCGTGGACACGAGTCGGCACTGGGTCTGCTGGCAGCCGAGCAGCAACGTGACAGCTCCGATGCGGGGCGGCTCTCTGCCATCGCCGCGGAAGCGGCTTTGCCTGCTCTGGCGACAAAGCAGCAATGGGTGGAGCATATACTGCACAATGCGGATTCTTTGCCGTTCTCGCATCTGCGCGCTGCTATGGGTGCCCTGTTTCCAACGGGTCAGGAAGAGTTGCAGCTGCAGATATTGCCGCAACTCACCGCGGCCTCGTCAGCGCTGGCTGCAGAACGGGATGCCTATTTCCTGCAAGCCTATGGCAGTGATCTGTTTTCCGGGATATGCAGTGAGACAGGTTTGCAGCAATTGAGTGCTGCGATAGCCGACAGGGATTCGATTGGCCCGACTCTGTACAAGTTCATCAGTGAGAATGTCCAGGCAGCTGGCAATTGCCTCACTTATGCTGCTTATACCCAGCCGCAGTAGCCAATTTCTGCATGGCGACTGGAGACTGAACGTGGTTTTACAAGGTATATTCAAGAGGCATTCAAAATAGGGGCATTTGCAAACAACGATTTTTTTTGACCTGGCTCGAATCCGAATAAGATCAGACCGTCAAGGGCTCTGCACTAGATCAGGGGTATTGCATATGAAGAATGATATAGCGAAAGCAGTATGCTGGCTGCTGACAATGCTGTTTGTTACAGGTTGCGCGGTTACCGAATTGACACCGCAACTGCCGACGCCGACACCAGCCGAGGTGGAGCAGTACAACGCAGTCATGCCCTATGCGGAGCAGATTGTGTGCCTGATGGAAACCGAATTGGGCAGTCGCTTCAAGCGCCGCAAATGCTATACACGGGGATATCTGGACTCCAGAGACAATCAGGGGCAGGCCGTGGTTGATGCGATGCAACAGGATGGATTGATCCAGAATCCTGTATTCGGCGGGCGCTGAAACCGGCGCACGTGCTGCGAACTCGCCTGGTCACGCTTTGTCACACTTTCCGAGTGAATAATGGCGGGTAATCGTGGCAAACTGGGTCTGGCCGATTGTGGAAAGCGGCACCACGCAAGAGTAAATCAAATTCAAGAGACGAACCCGCTATGCGCAGCCTGACACCAGCAAGTTTGAACCGGCTTCACTCGCTTCTACGTAACGCCCTTGCCACTGTCGCAGCGCTGGCGGTTGCCGCACCTCTGCTGGCACAGGAATTTGCCATCACCCATTGTGATGGTGCCTGTCCGCAATATGCTTCCAGTGCCGTTGCCAATCGGGCAAAAATAGTGGTGCACCACGTGTTCGCTGCGGGTCTGAACAGCGACACGGGACTCGCTGATTGGGTGGCCTACCGGCTTACCAAAGACGCGGTAGGAGTGGCTTCTTTATTGCCTCGCAGCTGGCAGCCGGATCGACTGGTGGCGTTTTCCGATGCCGCCGAGCCGATTGACATCAATTCTTCTGTCTACTCTCTGGCGGATATTGCCAGTACCGGTAACCCCTATTACGGCAGTGAGCGCGAGATCCCGACCAGCAATGAATCGCGCGCGCGACTGGCCCCGATTACCAGCTTCGCCAATACGCCGTATTGGTCTGACCTGAATAATCTGACCAATATGGTGCCAATGCCCACGCCCCTGCGCAGTGGGCCGTGGCTGCAACTCGAGCAGGCGCTGAATGAGTACGTGGTGAATGCAGAAGCAGTAAATGTGGTGAGTGGGCCGTTGTTTCTGATCAACCAGCCCCTTAGCTCATTGGCTACTGCGGGCATCGAGCTGGCACCAGCGGCTTTTTACAAAGTGGTCGCAACACAGGAAGGTTCAGTGGCATTCGTGTTTCGGGAAAATCTGGCGCAGCAAGCGTCATTTTGCGATCAACAGGCCAATCTGGAAGAACTGGAGCGCATGACTGGTCTGATCATGTTCCCGGGACGTGACTTTCCGGAGTCCACCGAATTGCTAGCCGGACTTGGCTGCAAATAGCGATGTACCGGCTTTAACTTGCCTCCGGGGCGTCTCCTGCCCCGGTCTGCTTCCGGGATTCCCTGCCGGTTAACGTTAATTAACCTCTGCTTACGTGTTTCCTCTCGCGGTAACCGCTATAACGCGTGCTTTCAGATAGTCAGCACTGACGCTTTCACGGCGGCTGGCACTTTCATTTGAACTTTGCTCGGTAGTCGCCGGAGTCGTATGCAGTTTCGCGTTTCCTCACCCTGGTATTTCCCCAACCTGCCCATTGCCCTCATTGCTGGAGTCCTTTACGGACACCCGGTGTTTATAGCCAAAGCCGCTGCCCAAACCGACAGTCAAATTGAGGAAGTGGTGATTTTTGGTCGCAATACCGAATTGCTGGGACGGGCAGAAGCTGCCAGTCAGGGTTCGGTGGGTGGCGCTGACCTGCTCGTGCGACCAATGCTGAAAGTAGCCGAACTTCTGGAATCGATGCCGGGTATGGTGGCGGTGCAGCATTCCGGCTCTGGCAAGGCGAACCAGTATTTCCTCCGAGGATTCAATCTGGATCACGGCACCGACTATTCCACCTATTTCGATGGCATGCCACTGAATCTGCGCTCACACGGGCATGGGCAGGGCTATCTCGATGTAAACGGGTTGCTGCCGGAAGCGGTGGATCGCATCGATTATCGCAAGGGACCTTACTATGCCGACCTGGGTGATTTCTCGCTGGCAGGAGTCTCCTTCATTCAGACCATCGACCGCCTGGAGCGCTCCTTCGTGTCCGCCGAATTGGGTGAATACGATTGGCAGCGCGTCGCAACCGGCATCAGCCAGGAGTTTGGCGATGGCGTGCTCACGGTCATTGGCGAAGTGAAAGCCTACGACGGGCCCTGGCAGAACGCCGAAGGGCTCAGGCATCTTTCGGTCTGGAGTAAATACACCCAGGATACAGAATTCGGCAGCGCCAGTTTCACACTGTCTGCCTATGATGGCGACTGGCACCCCACCGAGCAGATCCCGGAACGAGCCATCGGCACCGCAGTTTGTCGCGATGCATTTTGTGCGCTCGATGAAAGTGCGGGGGGCAATACCCGGCGCTGGATCGCTACCGCGCAATTGACCGGGAGTGACTGGCAGGCATCCGGCTATAGCCAGTATTACGACTGGTCTATGGAATCCAATCCTACCTATGACTTCCAGATCAATCAGTTTGACCGGCGCTGGACGGCAGGTGGTCGCGCTGACAAGACACTCTATGAAGAAGGCAATCTCCTGTTCCAGATGGGTACCGAGGCACGCCATGATGCTATTGGAGACGTCGGGCTTGACGAGCATCAAGCGGGGCAATTCATCGCCAATATCAGCGACAATGAGATCACCGAGACCTCACTTGGCATCTATGGTGAAGCGCGCTGGACTCCGCTGGATTTTTTGCGTCTTACTGCGGGGCTGCGTGGTGACTACTATGATTTTGATGTGGCAGCAAAGAATGCCAACAGCTTCGGAGGTGAGGATACAGATTCCGGAATGTCACCAAAGATAGGTGCCGCCTGGCTATTGCATGAAAGACTGGAACTCTACGGCAACTGGGGTGAGGGTTTTCATTCCAATGACGCGCGTGGTGTGGTGAACGGGATTGATCCTGTACCCGGCATGTCGGAAGGTGCAGGGCATGAATTGGGATTGCGCACTTCTTTTGGTAATTTGAAGCTTACCGCCAGCTACTGGTGGCTCGAACAGGACAGTGAACTGATCTTTGTGGGTGACTCCAATTCCGTGGAACCGAAGGGTGGCTCAGAGCGTCAGGGTTATGAACTGACTGCATTCTGGCAGCCGCTGGAAGGAGTTGGTGTCGATGCGGTGTATACCAACAGCGATGCGCGGTATACCGAAAACATCGAGGGCGCTCACGTGGAAGGCGCGGTCGAAGAGTCGGCGCAAGTGGGAATTTCCGCAGTGAGGAATCAGTGGGAAGCGAGTATTCGCGCTCGTTATCTCGGCCCTTATGCGATGACAGCGGATAACACACGGCGCGCCGACAGCCTGACTACGGTAAGTCTGCGCGGCGCCCATCACTGGAGCAATCTGACGGTCTATGCCGAGGTCATCAATCTCCTGGACAACGACAGCAAGGACATTGTGTATTACTACGGCGCAGTAGTACCGGGTCTCGATCCACCTGGCACTGTCGCCGATGACATTGACTGCACTGTAGTGAATTGCCGCATGAGCCGCGCCACCGAACCGCAGACCCTGCGCGTCGGCGTCAGCTACAAGTTCTAGTTGGCCGGCGCTGGTTCCGGTCTGGAATGATCAGGGGACAGGTTGCCTGATTCCCTGGTTCCAGCTCAACCTCAAGGTCGCACCAGAGTAAGTCGCCGGGTCAACTGCTCATCGCCAAACCGAATGGACCCCTTTGCTGGCCCATAGAACAGGGTGTTGCCTTCGAAGCGGTAGTAGCGAGTTTGTGAAGTGCCAACATAGTCAGGACGCCAGGCGGCAACCACTGTCATGGTCGTGCTGCCTGCAGCATCATCAAATGTACAGGGACCGGTATACGCGATGTAAGAGGAGAGCAGGGAAGCTTGCATCTGCTCACCCACTGGCGCCGCTGATGCTGCGAAACTGGGGACATCGCCTGACATGATCTGCAAATAACACGAACCCCCTTGCACGACGATCGCACCGATTGGTTGCAAGCCCCATGGATGGCGCGCCACCGTGCCGTCATCACGCATATCCTCGGCTGCGACGAGCTTCCAGGTGCCATCCAGGGTCTCGGCTGAAACGGGCATTGCCAGCGCAGCCAGATGTAATCCAATCACTGAGAGGGTAATGCTGATCAGTTTTTTCATGGTGTTGTTTCCCTGTTTTAAATGAAGCGCGATAGAGATCCTGTATTGAAAGAAGATGCTCCCTTGTTGCTGCCTACAATCCCTGATTATCGCTAATTTGTAAATCACCTATGAGAGGATTGAAGGTGGTAATGAACCCGATACTCTGGTTTGTATGCGGCATTAATACTAGCTCACTTGCTTCAGTTCCGGCGCCGAAAACTGCGACAGAAACAGGTTGTGGTAGAACCCCAGCTTCGCCATCAATTCGCTGTGAGTGCCCTGTTCAATAATTCTGCCCTTATCCATCACCAGGATTTTCTCTGCATCCTGGATCGTGGACAGGCGATGGGCGATCACAAAGCTGGTGCGATTCTTCATCAGTTTCTTCATGGCTTGCTGAATCTGCATCTCGGTACGTGTATCCACGTTTGAGGTGGCCTCGTCCAGAATTAATATGTCCGGGTTTGCGAGAATAGCGCGCGCGATGGTGAGCAGTTGTTTCTGGCCCTGAGAGATATTGCTGAATTCCTCATTCAAAACCGTATCGTAGCCATCCGGCAGTGTACGCACGAAGTGGTCGGCATGGGCTGCAGTTGCAGCCGCGATAACTTCATCACGACTGGCATCGGGTCGACCGAAGGCGATGTTGTCGTAAATGGTGCCACCGAAAAGCCACGTATCCTGCAACACCATGCCG
>SXGR01576539.1_pt1 | contig 10222 bp, 9 predicted proteins | sample 3174711 | NCBI WGS metagenome assembly SXGR01 (sample SAMN11356860, study PRJNA531348) | freshwater metagenome | isolation source: freshwater sample F1-60 | place: China: Fuxian Lake, Yuxi | collected 2017-12-25 | reverse complement strand
CTCTGGTCGCATTGCCGACGCTGCAACTTTGTATTACAAGTTTGCTTCCATCGTGCACACATTGGTGCGGGGGGTGGATTACGACGTCGAAGAAGCAAAACGAATCGTCGTGCCCACCGAGGCCGGCATCGAAAAAGTCGAGCAGCAACTCGGTATTGAAAATTTGTACGACGAGGTGCAGCGCAATTTGGTGCACCAACTGCAGGTGGCGTTGAAGGCAGCCGTGCTGTACCAGCGCGACAAGGACTATTTGGTGCAAGATGGCGACGTGAAGATCGTCGACGAGTTCACAGGTCGCGTTTTGGAAGGTCGTCGCTGGAGCGAGGGCATCCACCAAGCCGTCGAAGCCAAAGAGGGCGTGCGCATCAAAGAGGAAAACCAGACACTGGCCACAATCACTTTGCAGAACTACTTCCGTATGTATTCGAAACTCTCTGGCATGACTGGAACGGCGCAGACCGAAGCAGCCGAACTAATGAACACCTACGGCTTGAATGTCGTGCCGATCCCCACTAATCGCGAGATGGTGCGCACCGATGAAGCCGACTTGATATTCAAGACCGAAGAGGCCAAATTTACGGCGGTGGTTGATGACATCATGGCCCGCCATAAACAAGGCCAGCCCGTCTTGGTGGGCACGGTGAGTGTTGAAAAGAGTGAAGTGTTGTCCCGCAAGTTGCAACAACGTGGAGTCAAACACGAGGTGTTGAATGCCAAACAGCACGCGCGTGAGGCGCCAATCGTTGCGCAAGCGGGTCGGGTGGGTGCGGTAACCGTTGCCACCAACATGGCTGGTCGCGGTGTGGATATCTTGCTCGGCGGCAACCCCGAGGGGATGGCGCGTGCCCAAGTGTTGAAAGACGGCCATCATCCCGACACGTTGCTGGATGAGTTCGCGTTGCCTGTTGCTCTTGAAGACATGCCGATGGACTACATCACCGCGCGGCGCAAGGCCCACGAGCGCTTGGCGGAATTGGTGCGTGAATACACCCAGGTGTGCGAAGCAGAAGGCAACAAAGTCCGTCACCTCGGCGGCTTGTACGTGTTGGGTACCGAGCGCCACGAAAGTCGTCGTATCGACAATCAGTTGCGCGGCCGCGCCGGCCGCCAAGGTGACCCGGGGGCGAGCCGTTTTTATCTGAGCCTCGATGACGAACTCATGCGGCTATTTGCCACGGGTGCCTTGTCGTGGGTGATGGGTCGTGCACTGCCCGATGACGAAGCAATCGAAGCCAAGATGGTGACCAAAGCCATCGAGCGCGCACAAAACACTGTCGAGCAACGCAACGCTGAAATCCGCAAGAACGTGCTCAAGTACGACGAAGTCATGAATGAGCAGCGCAAGATCATCTACCAGCGCCGCGACCAGATCTTGTCGGGCAGTGACCTCAAGGCGGCTGCCATGGAGTATCTCGCAGACGCCGTCAATTCACTGATTGAAGCCCATTGTGTTTCGGAAGCCGACGACGAGTGGGATGTGTCGGGTTTGATCACCGAACTCACGTCGTTCTGGCCACACGGCCTGACCGCAGAGCAATTGGCAGTTTGTGGCGACACCGACGAAATGTACGACCTCGTGATGGCCGATGCATCGGCGTATTACGCGGGTCGCGAAACACAACTTGGCGAAGTCACGATGCGCGAGATTGAACGCCAAGTGATGCTGCGCATCATCGACCAACGCTGGCGTGAGCATCTCGAAGAGATGGACTACCTGCAAGAGGGCATCAACCTACGTGCGATGGGGCAGAAGGATCCACTCACCGAATGGCAGCGCGAAGGTTTCGAGATGTTTGGCTCGCTGATGAAGGGCATCGCCCAAGATTTCGTGAAGTACGTGATGCACGTGCAAGTAGTGCGCAACGACCTGCAGACTTCTGATATTCAACTCGCCCAACAAGACGAGACGGGCGCCAAATCGCAACAAATCAAGAATCTCCAGACCTCGGGCTCAAGTGGCACGACCACCCCAGCAGGGCGCAGCCCGGCGAGCACAGCAAACGACTGGTCCAAGACGCCACGCAACGCCCCCTGCCCGTGTGCGTCGGGCAAAAAATACAAACAGTGTCACGGCAAGGTCGCGTAAGTCGCTACGGCGGCCACCCATGCGTGACTTTTCGAACGACATCGCGGAGGTGGCGCGCCGCGTCGGTGAAGCCCAGGCCTATTTGAAGATCGCCGACCTACGGGTGCGTCTCGTAGAGCTCGAAGTTGAGGTCGCGCGACCCGACCTCTGGAATGATCAAGAGCACGCCAAGCGGGTCAATGGCGAGTATGCGTCGGTGCGAAGCGACCTCGCCGAGTTCGACCGGCTTGCTCAGGTGTTGGAAGACATGCAGGTGTTGCACGAAATGGCTCGAGAAGCAGATGACGCATCACAAGAACCCGAAATTGCCCAGAGCATTGCCAGTGCGCGATCGGCTTTGAACGAAGTGGAACTCCGCAGTCTGTTCATCGGCGAACACGACGAAACGGATGCCATCGTGCAGATCAATGCCAAGGACGGCGGCATCGATGCCCAGGACTGGAGCGCGATGTTGTTGCGCATGTACACCCGTTGGGCTGAGCGTCGCAATTTCACCTTTGAAATGGGCGATGTCTCTGACGGCACCGAAGCCGGAATTTTGTCTGCCGATTTCACCGTGCGCGGACGTTTTGCTTACGGCTTACTGACGAGCGAACGCGGCACCCACCGCTTGGTGCGAATCAGCCCGTTCGATAACCAAGGCCGGCGCCAAACCAGTTTTGCCACGGTGCAGGTGTGGCCGGTGTTGGCTGAAGTTGATGTTGAGATCAATGATGCAGATATCGATATGGAAGTGTTCCGGGCCTCGGGGGCAGGTGGCCAGCATGTCAACAAGACTTCGTCGGCGGTGCGCTTGATTCATAAACCGACAGGTTTGGTTTCTTCGTCGCAGCAAGAACGCAGTCAGTTGCAGAACCGTGAGAATGCGTTGAAAAAACTCAAGACGATGGTGGCAGCCCAAATCGTGCAGGAGCGTGAGGCAGAACTTGCCCGCATTGCCGGCAAGCAAGCGACCGTTGGTTGGGGTACACAGATTCGTTCGTACGTGATGCAGCCGTATCAAATGGTGAAAGATGTTCGCACCGACGTGGAGTCGGGTAATGTCACAGCAGTGCTCGATGGCGATCTTGACGAGTTCATGGAGGGTTTTTTGCGCTGGCGCCGAACCGAAGCTGGTCACTAGATGATCAAGTTGGATCGCGTGAGCAAGGTGTACGGACACGACACGGTCGCCGTTGAGGACGTGTCATTCGACGTCAACAAGGGTGATTTTGTCTTTTTGGTCGGGCCGTCTGGTTCGGGCAAGTCCACGTTGCTGCGCCTCATGAGTCGCGAAGAGGTGGCAACCGAGGGCGATGTGTGGGTAGCCGGTCGCAATGTCACCGAAATGCCGCCTTCGCGGGTGCCGTTCTTGCGGCGTTCGCTGGGCAATATCTTTCAGGATTACAAACTGCTGCTGAACAAGACCGTTTTTGAAAATGTGGCCTTCGCCCTCGAAGTAATCGGCAAACCTCGCCATGTGATCAACGAACAGGTGCCATTCGTGCTGGACCTCGTGGGTTTGGCCGACAAAAGCGAGCGATTCCCCAACCAATTGTCTGGTGGCGAACAGCAGCGTGTGTCGATTGCGCGTGCTTTCGTAAACCGGCCGCTCATCATGTTGGCCGACGAGCCAACGGGCAACCTTGACCCTGCAACGAGCGAGGGCATCATGGCGTTGCTGCAGGCCATCAACGAGACCGGCACCACCGTGATGATGGCCACCCACGACCATCGCGTGGTTAATGCCATGCGGCGTCGTGTGGTGCAGCTGGACCGCGGCGTAGTCGTTCGTGATCAAGAGCGCGGGGTGTACGAATAATGTTGGCGCGCATCGAATATGCCCTGCGTGAAACGTGGGCAAGTTTCCGGCGCAACCTCACGCTCACGTTGGCCGCAGTGGTGACTTCTGCAATTGCGTTGCTGTTGGTGGGCACCACGTTTTTGATTCAACGAGCATTCGAAAACCTGCTTGTGCAGTGGCGTGGCGATGTTGCGATGATTGTCTTCGTGCGCAGCGACGCATCGGTCGAGCAGATCGCGCTCATCGACGGCACGCTGCGGGCAGCACCGAGCGTGATTGATGTCGACAAACTGCGCTATCTCGACAAGCCCGAGAGTTATGCCGAAGCGCAACGGATTTTCGTTGGTGACCCCGTCACCCTCAGTTTGTTGACCCCGGAAACCATTCCCACCCAGTTCAAGGTGGTGCCGCTTACCCAAGACACCAATCTGGTGCGCAGTTTGGCCGATCAGTATCGCACCCTGCCGGGTGTGGAGGCGGTGGCACTCGCTGAGGATGAGTTCGAGGTGATCTCGACGTTGTCGAGCTTCGTGCGCACCGTGACGCTGATTATGTCGTTGGTGTTGTTGCTGGTGGCAATCGGCTTGATTTGGAACACGATTCGCACCGCCATGTTTGCTCGACGGCGAGAAATTGAAGTGATGAAACTCGTCGGTGCCACCAACTGGTTTATTCGTGTGCCGTTCATGCTCGAGGGCCTGCTGCAAGGTTTGATCGGGGGAGTCGTGTCCTGCGCTGGGGTCTGGGCGTTGAACAGTGCTTGGACCAACGGTGTCGCTGCGTTCAAGCCCGGCACCGGAATCTCGAGCCTTGTGGTGCCAAGTGGCTATCTGTCGGGTGTGATGATTGCCGTGTTGCTGTTGGGGGCCGCCATTGGCGCCATCGGGTCGGCCATTGCGGCATCACGCTTCCTCGACGTGTAGCCAAGCGTGTCTCCAGCGTGTAGCCACGCGTGTCTGAACTGATAGACACAGGGGCATGCCCGAGTACACCCAAATTCGCTATGAAGTGAGCGACTCCATCGCCACCGTCACCCTTGCCCGCCCGGAGAAAATGAATGCATTCACCGGCGTGATGATGCGCGAGCTACTTGATGTATTCGATGTGATTGATGCCGACGATGCCGCGCGGGCAGTGATTGTGACGGGTGACGGCAAGGCCTTCTGCGCTGGCGCCGATTTGTCGGGTGGCGCAAAAACTTTCGACGACGGCGATTGGTCGAGTACTAGCGATGACAGCGTTCGTCGTGATGGTGGCGGTCAGGTGACGCTGCGAATCTTTGCGTGCAAGAAACCTGTTATCGCCGCTATCAACGGTGCAGCCGTAGGCATTGGGGCGACGATGACATTGCCCATGGACGTGCGGTTGGCGTCGTCGGCGGCCCGTATCGGGTTCGTCTTCACCCGGCGAGGCATCGTGCCCGAGGCCTGCTCGTCGTGGTTCTTGCCGCGGGTGGTGGGCATCTCACGCGCCGCCGAATGGGTGTACACGGGGCGCATTCTGTCTGCTGACGAAGCCGCATCTGGCGGCCTCGTGCGCACGGTGTATGCACCAGAGGAATTGTTGCCTGCAGCACGCACGTTGGCTCGTGAGATAGCCGACAACACCTCGGGTGTGTCGGTGGCGCTGTCTCGCCAGATGCTCTGGCGCATGTTGGGCGCCGATCACCCGATGCAGGCTCACCGTGTGGATTCTCGCGCCATTCAACTGCGTGGGCGCAGTGCGGATGCCCACGAAGGCGTCACGAGTTTTTTGGAAAAGCGTCCGGCCAAATTCAGCGACTCGGTCGCCGCGTCACTACCGGATGTCTTTCCTGAGTGGCAAGATCCGCAGTTTTCATAAGCGATGTCCGACTCGGCGCAGCCCTCACTGTTTGAGCGCGTCGGCGGCCAGGCCTTTTTCGAACAACTCGCTGCCCAGTTTTATGTGAGCGTGCGCACCGATCCGGTGTTGTTGGCTCTGTATCCCGAGCCCGATGACTTGGCGGGTGCCGAGCGACGACTGGCGTTGTTTCTTACGCAGTATTGGGGAGGCCCAACGACGTACTCCGACGAACGCGGACATCCACGATTGCGAATGCGTCATGCGCCGTATGCGATCGATGATGGGATGCGTGACCGCTGGATGACGCACATGACAAAAGCACTGCAGGTATGCGTGTCATCACCCGAGATTGTCGCAGAGATGCACGACTATTTCGTGCGGGCGGCAGATCACATGCGCAACGTGTAGCACGCAATTGCACTGGCTGCAGCAACATTGAGCGAGTCGATTCCGTCTTGCATCTCGATGCGAACACGCAGCGTGCACGCTTGCATCACTTCGTCGCTCAACCCGTCGCGTTCCGAGCCCAACACCACGAGCCGCCGTGCTGTAGTGAGTGCGACTTTGCCGAGGGGCGTTGCATCCGCAGATGGGGTCAGGGCAATGGTGGTGATGCCGTACGCCACCGCATTGCGAATGAATGCCGCCGTATCAGCCACGCGGGCATGCGGCACGCTGAAGGCGTTACCCATCGACACTCGCAGCGCGCGACGCGCCAACGGATCGGCGCTGTTGCCATCAAGAAAGAGTGCATCCCAACCCATCGCAGCCATGTTGCGAGCAATTGACCCCACATTGACCGGGTTGTCCACGTTGTCGACATAGATGCCGTGGGTGAATCGAGCGAGAAGGGCATCGGCATCCGTTGGCGCAGGGCGCTTGAACAGCGAGATCACTTCAAGCGGTACTCCCAAACCGGTCACGTTGCGGCGCAAGTCTTCGCTGGCCGTGTAGCAGTAGCGCTCATAGTCGGGGGCGAACTCGGCCATCCGCTGAGCACCTTTTTCGCTGCACAACACTGCAACAGGTTCACATCCGGCTGCCAACGCGCGCTCGGTCACCAAGTCACCCTCGGCGATGAAGAGTGGGCCGCCGTTGCGTCGCTGAATCACACCCATGAGGCGTCGCTCGCGGAATCGAAACGGATCAAGCCGCGGGTCGTGCAGATCGGTGATTGCTAGAAGTGCCAGGGAAATTCAGACCAGTCTGGGTCGCGCTTTTCTAGAAACGCATCGCGACCTTCTTGTGCTTCATCGGTCATGTACGCCAATCGTGTGGCTTCACCGGCGAACAGTTGTTGGCCAACCAAGCCATCGTCGATGAGATTGAACGAAAACTTGAGCATCCGTTGGGCAGTCGGGCTCTTTGCGTTGATCTCGCGAGCCCACTCGAGGGCAACTACTTCTAATTGGTCGTGGTCAACAACTGCGTTCACCATGCCCATTTGGTGGGCTTCCTGCGCGGAATATTCGCGCCCGAGGAAGAAAATTTCGCGGGCAAATTTTTGGCCTACCTGGCGCGCCAGATAGGCCGAGCCGTAGCCGCCATCAAAACTGGCAACGTCAGCATCGGTTTGTTTGAACTTGGCATGCTCGCGACTGGCAATGGTGAGGTCGCACACCACATGCAGGCTGTGCCCGCCGCCGACCGCCCAACCTGGCACTACGCAGATGACCACCTTGGGCATGAATCGAATCAGGCGTTGCACTTCCAAAATGTGCAAACGACCAGTGCGCCCCGCATTGATACTGCTGGCGTCGGTGCCGTCGGCGTATTTGTATCCGTCCTTCCCGCGAATGCGTTGGTCTCCACCACTGCAAAATGCCCAGCCCCCGTCTTTGGGCGATGGGCCGTTGCCCGTGAGCAACACACATCCAACGTCGGGGCTTTGGCGAGCATGATCAAGTGCGGTGAACAGTTCATCCACCGTTTGTGGGCGAAAGGCGTTACGCACCTCGGGCCGGTTAAATGCAATGCGCACGGTGCCTGAATCGACACTGCGGTGATAGGTGATGTCGGTGAAGATAAAGCCAGGCACGCTGCGCCAGGCGGCTGGGTCAAAGAGGGGAGAAAACCCAGCAGGTGTCGGTGGCGGAGTCACTCTTTCAGTGTGGCAGCACGTTTCACGTAATGCATCGGCAGCGTGGTGGGGTGGCAAATCTGCGGTCGTAGCCTCATAATTCCTATGCCAACGCTTCCAACTGCAGCGTTTTCCATCAGCCTCGACTGTCAGTTGTCCAATGTTCCTGGGTCACTCGGCCAACTGTGCACGGCAATCGGTTCAGCCGGCGGCAATATTGGTGCACTTGATGGCTTCGACGTGCGCGGCCCGGTGCTGCGGCGTGTTCTGGTGGTGCATTGTCGTGATGAAGCACACCAGCAGCAAGTCGTAAAGGCAGTGCAGGACTTGTCAAGCGTGACACTGCTCGGTTGGTGGGATCGCACCTTCCGTATGCACGAGTCGGGCAAGATCTTCACCGGCTCGAGCACCGTAGTCAATGATCGAGACGACTTATCGATGGCCTATACGCCGGGTGTTGCGCGCATTTGCACGGCAATCGAAAATGACAAGGAACTCTCGCACCAATTCACGATTCGCAAGAACACGGTGGCAATCGTGAGTAACGGCACTGCCGTGCTTGGCCTCGGCGACATCGGCCCCGAAGCAGCAATGCCGGTGATGGAAGGCAAGGCATTGTTGTTCAAAGAGTTTGGTGGGGTGGATGGGTTTCCGATATGCATCAATGCGCGCAGCGCTGATGAAGTGGTCGATTTTGTGCAGCGTCTTGCCCCGACATTTGGCGGCATCAACTTAGAAGACATCAAAGCCCCCGAGTGTTTCGAAATCGAAGAGCGGCTGCAGGCCAGCCTTGACATTCCCGTGTTTCATGACGATCAACACGGTACTGCAGTGGTCACGTTGGCGGCGCTATGGAACGCGTTGAAGGTAACTGGCAAAAAAATTGGGGACATCAAAGTGGTGATTGTCGGCATCGGTGCAGCCGGTGTGGCCGTCGGCAAAATTCTCATGAATGCGGGTGTCACCCAAATTGTTGGGTGTGATCGCGAGGGCGCGATGTACTCGGGTCGCTCGGGTATGAACTCGGCAAAGGAGTGGTTCGCCAACAACACCAACCCCACGCGACAAATGGGCATGATCTCTGAGGTCATCAAAGGTGCTGATGTGTTCATCGGTCTGAGTGGTCCTGACGTGATCACCGCTTCAGATGTGCGGAACATGGCCAAAGACCCAATCGTGTTCGCCATGGCCAACCCCAACCCCGAGATTCGACCCGAGCAAATCGATGGTCTTGCAGCAGTGGTTGCCACGGGCCGCAGCGACTACCCGAATCAGATCACCAACGTGTGGGCGTGTCCCGGCATTTTCCGCGGTGCCCTTGATGCTCAGGCCACCACAATCACCGAAAAAATGAAGTTGGCAGCCGCTGTCGCCATCGCCGAATCGGTGAGCCCCGACGAACTCAATGCAAACTTCATCGTGCCGTCAGTGTTTGACCGCTCGGTAGTCGCGCGCGTGGCACCTGCGGTTGCCGCCGCAGCAATTGCCGAGGGCGTGGTGCGCAAGAGTTCGTAGGCTCGGGTCGTGCCGAAGTCTGGCAGAAGAGACATTCCGAAGCCAGCGGCATCGGGTGATCGCGTTGCCCACTTTCCCGCGATTGAGAAGAAACACGGCAAACCCGTGAGCCATTGGCTCAAGCTGCTGGCCGACCTGGGTGATGCCAAGTATCCGGAGCAGATCGCGTTCCTTCGTGAGCATCACGAGTTTTCTCAGGCCCATGCCAATGCGTTGGTGATGTACGTGCGAGGCTCGACGTCATCAAAGCGCTTTGCCACTCCAGCTGAGTACTTGGCGAGCGTTGGGCCGGCAAAAGCCAAGACCATCCGTGCCATCATTGCTGCGATTCGAAAAAAGCATCCTCACCTAGAGCTGGTGATGGCATGGAACGTGCCGATGCTTCGTGACGGTGACCGATATGTGTTCGGTATCTCGGCGTTAACTGGTCATCTCCTTATGGCGCCGTGGGATGCCAACGTGTTGAAGTTGCTGAGCGCGAAGTTGAAGTCCTACGAAGTCAACAAAAAGACGGTGAAGATTCCCATTGATTGGAAGGTGGATGCGGCGCTGCTGGATGCGCTGATTCGTCCACAGCTCTCGATCGGTGGTACTGCAAAGGGAGCCACGTCGAAGAAGACGTCGAGGAAGTTCTCGCAAAAGTCGACGAGAAAGTCCACTCGATGACGTGCGATTTCTCATTTCTGTAAAGAACCATGGTGGAGCTGGGGGGAATCGAACCCCCGTCCATCAGCCGGTGAGCGCGCGTGATACGACCGTCCCCGCTGTGGTGCTGACGCAACACCGTCGGCGGGTCGACTACTTAGTTACCTAAGTCGCGTTTCGTCTTTCCGAAATGTCATCAGTCTTTCCTAACGTCAGCGTGCTTTCCCGCTGTCATCCCCCGCTTCTGTTGCCGGGCTGCGGTGGATCGGCCCCGTGCGACCTTGCGGCT
>SXGR01091277.1_pt1 | contig 10224 bp, 5 predicted proteins | sample 3174711 | NCBI WGS metagenome assembly SXGR01 (sample SAMN11356860, study PRJNA531348) | freshwater metagenome | isolation source: freshwater sample F1-60 | place: China: Fuxian Lake, Yuxi | collected 2017-12-25 | reverse complement strand
TTCTGCCTTCGATCCATGAGCCAGATTCCTTTCTGACTGAAGCGTTTTCAGTTGGTCCTGTTAGGAATCTGGCTTTTCTTTTCTCTCCTTCGTTTCTGAAACCCCACTTTCTTCGACGCCAAATCGTTCACGGCGTTGCCCAACGGGGCTGGAAATTGCGCAACTTCAAAACTGACTGTTCGCGGTCGTTCGCTCCGCAGTAGGGGCCGAAGCCGTGTCTTCACGCCTTTTGCTGGATATCTTCACGCGACGGGATCGAACGCTGTCGCTCATCGCTTTCCAGGAGCCGCTCGCATGTCGCGAATGATGCTTTGCCTCTGCTTGGTTGGATGCTTCTCGCTCACGATCGCTGCGGCTGCCGACAAGCCGAACATGGCCAAGTCAAACGGCAATCGGCTGACGTATCTCGATGAGCCATGCAATCCGTGGTATCCGCATCGCGACTTCCCGAAGCTGACGACTCCCATGTGGGTCGGCGAAGAGGGAGTCGAGGCGGTCGTGATCCTCGGCATCGACGACATGCGTGGGCATGAGAAGTGGGAGGCGTATCTCCGGCCGATCCTCAATCGGCTGAAACAAATCGACGGCCGCGCGCCGGTCAGCATCTTTACTTGCTCGATCGACCCGAGGCATCCGCACTTGCAGCAATGGCTTGAAGAAGGGCTGAGCCTGGAGATTCACACGATCGACCACCCGTGTCCGTTGCTGAAGGACGGCGATCTGGCGAAGGCGAAGTCCACGGTCGATCGCTGCATTGATCTGCTCAACGAAGTGCCGAACAACAAGCCGGTCTGTTTTCGGATGCCCTGCTGCGATTCGCTCAATACGCTCAGCCCGCGCTTCTACACCGAGATTTTCAACAAGACGACGGAGTTGAGTGTGGGGAGTGGGGAGGGGGGAGCGAAGAAGGGGGGCAACTTCCTGTTGGCCAATTCATCGGTCATGCAAGTTTTCACGTCCGATGATCCCGCCCTGCCGCGCGAACTGGTCCTGGAAGCCGTCGCTGCTTCCAACTCCCCACTCCCCACTCCGAACTCCCGACTCACCCGCGAGCGTTTCAAAAAGTACCTGCCCACCGATCGCTTCTTCACGAACTCCATCGAGAACTACCCGTACCCGTTCGTGGTCGACCGGCTGTGCTGGGAGTTCCCCTGCGTCGCTCCGAGCGACTGGGCGGCTCAGCATTTTCACAAGCCGGACAATCCGCAGACGATCGAGGACTGGAAAGCGGCGCTCGACTGCACCGTGATCAAGCAAGGGGTCTATTGCCTCGTCTTCCACCCGCACAACTGGATCAAGCCGGAACAAATCAACGAACTCATCGACCACGCTGTCACCAAGCACGGAAAGAAGATCAAGTTCCTGAACTTCCGAGAGGCGGTGGAACGGCTCAACAAGAATGTTGCGTTTGGAGGATTGCGAGATTCGTCGAACGGCGGCGACGCGAATGTTCGTTTTGCCGACCTCAGTCGCGACGGCCTGCTAGATGTCCTAAGGCTTGGCAAGAGTTCGTTTCGCATGCGAATTTGGGAGCCGACGAATAACTCGTGGTTGAATGCGAGTGCCTTGCCCAGCCTATTTGAAAAAACAACGACTTGGCTGAAACGATTTGACGCGCATGATGAGCTACCTCGAAACGTCCCAAAACCAATCGAAGGTCGCGACGACGGCATCCGATTGGTTGACCTCGACGAAGACGGCCACGACGACATCGTCTTCTCGAATCACGAGCGGTACGGCATCTGGCTGTGGGAGTCGCTGAAGACGGGCTGGTCGCGCGAGGTGCTTTCCGGCCAGCGCGGCGACAAGCTGGCCGAGCAAGAGTTGCCGCCGATTGTGCGGGCGGATGGGTCGAACAACGGGTTCTGGGTGCATGCGCGGCAGCTCGTGTGGATGAACGAGGACACGGCGAAGTCGAAAGACCTCGTCGAGCGGCGGTCGTTCGACCAACTGCTGGCCAACGAGACTCCCGGCCCGAAGTTGCCCGAAGCCTCGCTGAAAATGATGCAGGTCAAGCCGGGCTACCGAGTCGAACTGGTCGCCGCCGAACCGCTCGTCCGTGCCCCCGTCGCCTTCGATTGGGGACCGGACGGAAAACTCTGGGTCGCTGAGATGGCCGACTATCCGCTCGGCGTCGGCGAAGGGGAAGAAGCGGACGGCGAGGACAGTGTGGTGCGACGCTCCGCGTCGCAAACTCACGACGCGGAGCGTCGTGCCACACTGTTGAAACAAGCCGGCCACAAGCTGGGTGGCGGCCGCGTCCGCTTCCTCGAAGACACCGACGGAGATGGCAAGTACGACAAGTCGATCGTGTTCCTCGACAAGCTCAACTTCCCCAACGGCGTCATGCCGTGGCGAGACGGAGTGCTCATCTCCGCCGCGCCGGATGTGCTGTTCGCTCGTGACACAAATGGAGACGGTCGCGCGGATGGAGTGAAAGTTCTGCTCACCGGCTTCGGCGAAGGAAACCAACAGCACCGAGTCAACGGATTCAGTTGGGGCCTCGACAACATGGTCCACTGCGCCAACGGCGACAGCGGTGGACAAATCAAAGTCGTCAGCACCGTAGGGTGGGTCGAGTCATCGAGACCCACCAATCCGGACGATGCAAAATCCAAAGACGGTGGGTCTCGCGGTTCGACCCACCCTACGAATTACATCGGCAAGGTCATCGACATCCGTGGCCGAGACTTCCGCTGGAATCCGGACACCGGAGAACTCGACCCGACCTCCGGGCAAACTCAATTCGGCCGCAACCGAGACGACTTCGGCAACTGGTTCGGCAACAACAATGCGAACCCGATGTATCACTTCGTGCTCGACGACTATTACACCCGCCGCAACCCGCACGTCGCTGCGCCCGATCCACGCAAGCAAGTCTCAATCACGCCGGGACCAAGCCCGGTCTTCCCGATCAGCCGCACGCTCGCACGGTTCAATGACTTCGCGATGGCCAACCGGTTCACGTCCGCGAACAGCGCGATGGTCTATCGGGATGATTTGCTGTTCCGTAGCCCTGTCGCTCCGCGACAGGAAAGCCGCACCGGCCCCGACTCCCCATCGCCAGCCGATTCTCCGAAGAAAGTCGATGTCCGTTCGGCTGATCCTGTCGCGGAGCGACAGGGCTACGTAGCGCACGTCTTCATCTCCGAACCGGTCCACAACCTCGTGCATCACGAGGTCATGACGGCCGACGGCGTGACCTTCACTAGCCGGCGGGCGGAGGACGAGCAGCAATCGGAATTCTTCGCCTCGCGAGACAACTGGTTCCGGCCGACGCAGCTCAAGACCGGCCCGGACGGAGCGCTCTACATCGCCGACATGTACCGCCAAGTCATCGAGCACCCGCAGTACATCCCCCCCGCCCTGCAAGAAAAGCTCGACCTGCGAGCGGGACACGACAAGGGGCGGATTTATCGCGTGATACCGGCCGACGGATTCGTCAAAATGACGGTTCCGTGGCCGATGGATAAGGCCAGCGACAAGGAGCTTATTCGCACACTCTACAGTTCAACCGGCACCGTTCGGGATTTAGCTCACCGAATGCTGTTGTGGCGATATTCCGGGCAAGACGCAAAGTCGATCGTCACGGCATTGCGAAAGACGGCCCTTGAAGAGGAAGTCAATGAGACCGAAGTTCGAGGAAGCGTTGGACTATCATGGTCACATTCTTCTCCGCACGGTCGTCTCCATGCGTTGTCGTTGCTCGACGCGTTCCACTCGCTGACAGTCGATGACCTCTCACGAGCATTGCGAGACAAGCATCCGGCTGTCCGTCGCCGAGCGTTGCAAGCAGTCGAGAGCGTCGACGGCGACCTGCCCGATCCGCTCATCAACCAGCTTTCGGGAATGGGCCGCGATCCCGATCCGTTCGTGCGGATGCAGTTCGCGTACACGCTGGGGCATCCGAAGTTCGCGTCGCTTGGAAACGAACTCGGCAAGCTGCTGTATCGCGAGCGAAACGAAAAGTACCTCGTCGCGGCGGCGATGAGTTCGATTCATGCAAAAAACGTCGCCAGCGTCGTGGCCAACGTGTTCGAGTCGGCCGGCAAAGAACCGTTGCCGCCGCAGTTGGCGAGCACGTTGCTCGGCCTGGCTTCGACGCTGGGGAACGATCAAGCGTTGCTCAGCTTGATCGAGTACGTCTTGAGCGGTGCGGCAACCTCCGAGTCGCAGCCGATTGTGCTGGCTCAGATGCTCGACAATCTGGAACGCCGCAAGACGTCTTTGGCCGAATTGAAGGAGGTCGATCCGCAACGGCTCGCGAGGGCACAGCAGCAGTTGGCGAGCCGGATTGATACGGCGCGGGAAGTCATTGCAAAGTGCAGAGTGCAGAGTGCAAAGTGCAAAGTGGAAGACGTGGTCTTCGTTTTGCCGTTGCTGGGCCGTGATTCCGCAAAACGTGGCGACGATGCAAAACTCGTCGGCGAGTTGTTGGTCCCGCAGTCGCCTGTGCCGGTGCAGACGGCGGTGGTCGCGACGCTGGCTCGGATTAATCACGAAGCCTCAGCCACCGCGTTGCTGAGCGGTTGGCGAACTTTCACTCCGGCGCTGCGGACGCAGGTGCTCGATGCATTGCTCAGCCGGCCGAATTGGACGGGGACACTTTTGGATCAGCTCGAAGCCAAGTCGATCGCGCCCAGCGATATCGACGCGACGCGACGACAACGGCTGACGGCTCACGCGAACAAGGATCTCCGCGAGCGAGCGGCGAAGTTACTGGATGTCTCGGTCAACACGGATCGGCAAAAGATGGTCGCCGAGTTCGCTGTGAAGCTGAAAGAACTCAACGCGGCAGGCGATGCGGTCAGCGGGTCCGAGGTCTTCAAGAAGCGGTGTGCGACGTGTCACAAGCTCAAGGAGATCGGCACGTCGGTCGGTTCGGACCTGATGTCGCTGACCGACAAATCGACCACCGCACTGCTGACGGCGATCCTTGACCCGAACAAGGCGGTCGAAGCGAAGTTCCTGGCGTACACCGCGGTCAACAAGCAAGGGCAAACATTCTCCGGCCTGATCGCCGCCGAGACCGGCAACAGCATCACGCTGATGGCCGCCGACGGCAAACAGCACACGCTGTTGCGAGCGGACCTCGACGAGTTCATCAGTTCGGGGAAGTCATTCATGCCTGAAGGACTGGAGAAGGATGTATTGCCGCGCGAGTTGGCTGACGTCATCGCGTTCGTTCAATCTAGCGGCCCGCCTCCCAAGAAGTTCGACGGCAACCAGCCCGAGCCTGTGACCGCCGACGCGAGCGGCACGCTCAAACTGCTCGCGACCAACGCCGAGATTTATGGCAAGACGCTGGTCTTCGAGCCGCCATTCAAAAACCTTGGGTTCTGGGGCAGTGTCGATGATCGGGCCGTCTGGACGATCAACGTCTCGAAGGCGGGTAAGTACTCGATCCGTCTGAATTACGCTTGCGACAACGGCACGGCCGGCAACGACGTCGTGTTTGACGTCGCAGAACAATCGGTCAAAGCGAAGATCGTCGGCACCGGCTCGTGGGAGAATTATCAAACGGCAATTCTTGGCGAGTTGAATTTGCCCGCCGGTCAGCATCGCCTGACCGTCCGCGCGACGGAGACACTCAAGAATCATCTGATGGATTTTAAGGAACTGCGTTTGGTGCCGGAATAGGTTGAGATAACAGCCATCAGCCATCCGCTTTCGGCCATCAGCCGGAAATGTCCGGCTGATGGCTGTGGGCTGAAAGCTGATGGCCGTTATTTCACTTTTGCGAGCCTCCGCTAGACTGCCACGCCTCTTGGAAATCGACATCGTGTGAAAGAAACGAAACTTATGACGACTGCTGAATTAACCTCGCTGAATTGGACTTCCCTCGCCGACCGCGTGCTGGCTGGTGGCGATATCACTCGCGCCGAAGCGATCGCGATTCTGACCGCTCCTGACGACGACGTCCCGGCGATGATTGCTGCCGCGTTTCGGATTCGGCTAAAGCACTTTGGGCACAAGGTTCACTTCTACTACTTGAAGAACGCCAAGAGCGGCCTCTGTCCGGAAGACTGCGGGTATTGCTCGCAGAACATCGACTCTGAAGCGGAGATCAACCGCTATCCGATGCTCAACGAGCGGAAGCTGATGGAAGGTGCCGCCGCCGCCGCGAGCTTGCAGGCGCGGACGTACTGCATCGTGGCCAGCGGACGCGGCCCGTCGGATCGCGAAGTCGCACACGTCGCCAACGTCGTCAAGAAAATCAAAGACGAGCACGGTCTGCACATCTGCTGTTGCCTGGGTCTGCTCACGCCAGAGCAAGCGATGACGTTGAAAGAGGCCGGCGTCGATCGCATCAACCACAATCTCAATACGAGCCGCCGGTTCTACGAGCAGATTTGCTCGACGCATTCGTTCGACGACCGCCTGGCCACGCTGCGAACCGTGCGCGAGTCGGGTATGGAACTCTGTTGCGGCCTGATCGCTGGCATGGGCGAGGAGCACGCCGACCTGATCGACATCGCGCTGGAAATGCGCGGCATGAAAGTCGAGTCGATCCCGGTCAACTTCCTGAACTCGATCGAAGGGACGCAGCTTGAGCGCGTCCGCGAACTCAACCCGCGCTACTGCCTGAAGGTGCTCTGCCTGTTGCGTTTCACAAACCCGACGGTGGAACTTCGCATCGCCGGCGGCCGCGAGATCAACCTCCGCTCGCTGCAAGCGATGGGGCTGTATGTGGCCAACTCGCTGTTCGTCAGCGACTACCTGACGACGAAAGGGCAACCCCCGGAACTCGACTTCCAGATGGTTGAAGACCTCGGCTTCGAAATCATCACCGGCGACCACGAATCACATAAGCTGTGGAAGGACCGGCGGGAGACGGCGGGTGAGCTTGCCATTGCGGGGTCTTGTGGGGCGAGCTGTTGAATATGATTCACGAGGAGTTCCCTACTCTTTTTTGGCCCGTTCCTAATCACGTTCGCACGTTGGAGAGCACGTTGTGAAGAGTCGGCCGCAAAAAAAGTCGAGGACATTTCGGAAGCGCGCTGCGGGTCGTGGAAGACTTGTCCGTTTTGGCCGAAGTCAAGTAGGCCTGCGGCGCGTAAGGCTTGTAACCGGTGAGAACAATACCGAGCAGGTCACACTAAAAACTGTTTACCCGACAATTGAGGTGCATGGCGATCAAGGTGGGATTCTACAACACTTGCGAGAATTAGGCGTTCTGCTGGACGATATTTACCTCGGACCTGAACATCCTCGATGTGTGGTTGTGGCACCGAGAGTGCTAAGCGAAAAGCAACTTGACTCTCTCCGGCACGCTTACTGTATTGAGCTACATAACCGACGATTGCCCCACCAATCGCCCGAAATAATCGCTTGCAAAATGACGTTTTTGCAAAATTATCGTTCCGGTTTGCAGCGTTTGCAGAAGGTGGAATTGCATGACTTGATAAGGACTCTGGAATCGCAAAAACGAAACGGACAAGAGCTAATTGGTAAGCGTGAGGCGGCCAAACGCCTTGGTGACATGGGAGCGAAGGCAAAGCCAGCGATTCGATCGCTGATTGCAGCGTCGCATTCAAGCGACATCACCCTTGCAAACCTTTCCCTGCGAGCGCTGGAAGCAATCCGTTCCGAAGGGAACAACTAGCGTCGACTCTTACCGACCTCTTTTTCCCGCACGCAATTTCGGCAGCGAAGTGAGGTCGATTCCTGCAGAGTCTGTTGCTGAATCGCGAGTGTTCTTTGCCGCAGAGCGGCCTCCGAAGATCGCCGTGGTCTTCCGCCCACGGATTGCGTGACGAACAAAGTTTGTCGCCGAGCAACCATTGAACGCCTTTGGAGTGCCCCTTCCTTCGCGCCGACTGGCAACCTCTTGGAAGCCACGTATCATGCTTGCGGTTGTCCTGATCATCGGGCAAAAGCACTCATGCAAGTCGTTCTCGGAAGCGCTGGGTCGAAAGCCTCATTGGACGAGATTGTTAGCCAATCGCCGCTGGATGAAGTTGAAATCGTCGATGCCGACGGCAATGCGCTCGCTTACGTGGTTCCGTCGCCCATACCGGGCGACGAGACTTACGCCAAGTTTGAGGCGATCTTTCAAAGCCATGCCGACGTTCTCAATCGCCGTGCCGCGAATTCGTCACCGGGAGTTTCCACGCAAGAAATGCTGGCCAATCTCGAACGCGAAGAACTGCTTCAATTGCTTGGTGAATTTTGCGCCGCATGTCCTGACGTACGCTTCGGCCAATTGATCGCAAATATGGCGGTCGTGGCTCGCGGGGCGGAACCGAACGCCGTGTGGGATATGGAAGACGACGAACTGCTCGTCGCCGTGCGGAGCCAACTCGAATTATTTCGCGCACGTCGCGTCCAGCGTTCGTTTATGTCGAACATTTGAGGCATCGCATGACACTAATACCATCGCACTCCACCGAACCGACTTTCGATGACCGCTTGCGGCTGTTGTTTGATGAGGCGGAGGATGCCGATTCGGAGCGGTGCTTGTCGTGGGTGTCGGCGTTGTTGGCGGAGTCTCCGTCGGCGGACGCTTCGCTCGTGGGATTGGAGCGCTTGCTGCGAGCGGTGCCGGATCGGCGCGAATTGTTTTGGCAACTGCTGCATTCGCCGCGAGCCATCGAAGTCTTGCTCACCATCTTCGCGGCGAGTCCGTATCTAACGGACCTGTTGCTATGCGAACCGTCGTTGCTGTCGCAGTTGACGCAGCCACAATTGCTCCGCGAACTGCGCAGCCGGCCGGAGTTCTTTGACGCGGCCATGCTGGCGGTGAATGAGGCGGCCTCTGAGAACGAACGAACGATTGCGTTGCGCGACTTTCAACACGGAGAGCTGTTACGAATCGGCGTTTGCGATTTCTTGGGGTTATTCGATCTGCGCTCGGTGACGAATCAGTTGTCGCTGCTGGCCGATGCGACTGTGCAAGCGGCGTTGCGGGTGATTGGTGAGCGTGAAGGGGTCGGGAGTTTTATTCAGGCCGCCGTTCTGCCTGGGGATCAACCGCTCGATGACGACGGCGGCCTGAAAAGGAATCCCGACCCCGTGGCTTACGGCTTCGCGGTGCTCGCGCTCGGCAAGCTCGGTGGCGAGGAGTTGAATTACAGCTCGGACATCGACCTCGTCTTTGTGTGCGATGGCGATCCAGCTCAGTTCCTGGAGCTGGTGCAACGGTTGACGAAGGTGCTGTCGGACGTGACCTCACACGGGATTCTGTACCGAGTCGATCTGCGTCTGCGGCCGTGGGGGAACGCGGGGCCGCTAGTCGCATCGGTTGAGACGTATCTGGATTACTTGCGGCAGCAATCTCAGTTGTGGGAGCGGCAGGCGTTGTTAAAGGCTCGCGTGATTGCGGGGGACTTCGCCGTTGGCCAGCGATTCCTCGAACAAGCTCGGCCGTTGATTTTCAGTGCGTCGGCCGAGGATGTGCGGCGCAGCGTCTGGCAGGCGAAGCAGCGGATTGAGCAAGACCTCAAGCGCAAAGGGAAAGCGGCGGGCGAAGTGAAGCTCGGAGCCGGCACCATTCGCGATGTTGAGTTCGTCGTGCAATGCCTGCAACTGCAACATGGCGGCGAAGTACCACAGGTGCGGAGCATCAACACGCTTGATGGACTGGTGCGACTGGCTGAGGGGGGCTTCCTGCGTGCGGACGAGTACCGCGAACTTTCGTCCGCCTATCTGTTGTTCCGCGTCATCGAGCATGGCCTGCAACTGAAACACAGCCGTCAAACGCACTGGTTGCCGACCGATCCGGTCGAGTTGGAATTGCTCGCGCGGCGACTCGACTTTCCGTCGGCCGAACAACTGACGACGCATTTTCAGCAGCATCGCTCGGCCGTGCGGCGCATCTTCGAAAAATACGTGGGCGGTGCGAACGGATCGTCTCCGGACGCGACCAACAATATTCCGAGGCACGAAGTGTCGTCGGTCAGATCCGTTGCCGAGCAGCTTCCACGTTCACAAATCTGGAATCGACTGTCTGAAGACAACCCGCTCATCGTCGATTGGCGGCCAGCCTCGGCGGATCGCGGCGAAGTGACCATTGCGGGTTTCGATCAGTTGGGCGACCTGTCGATGATGTGCGGACTGCTGTTCGTGTATGGCTTCGACATCGTCGAGGGGGATGCATTCACGGAAGAGCGGACTGCTGATTCGCAGTCCCCGTTGCGATTCGTGAATTCATTTGTGGTTCGACGGCGTGAAGTGCCAGGAAATCCGGCATCCGTAGGGTGGGTCGAGTCATAGGGGCCCACC
>SXGR01141078.1_pt1 | contig 10226 bp, 9 predicted proteins | sample 3174711 | NCBI WGS metagenome assembly SXGR01 (sample SAMN11356860, study PRJNA531348) | freshwater metagenome | isolation source: freshwater sample F1-60 | place: China: Fuxian Lake, Yuxi | collected 2017-12-25 | reverse complement strand
AGCTTCGCCCGGCTCATTTCCCAGCTTGATGAAATGCTCCGAGGCGTTGTTGAGGCATTTCTCGGCCTGATCGTCCCGGCCTGCGGCCAGAAAGGTCTTGCCCAGTTGACTGTAGGTCACGGCCAGCCCATCTTCGTCCCCCGCGACGCGATGGGAATCCAGGGCTTGTTTGAAGGCGGCGATCGCTTCTTCATGACGATGGCCGGCCGCTTCCTGGAGCCCGAGGTTCGAATAGAGGATGCCGAGCGCCCGATGGTCCTGGAGCGGCGCGAGCATGTCCAAGGCTTCGAGGTAGTAGGGCCGTGCCTGCTCCGGATGGCCTGCCTCGGCCTGGATATTGCCCAGGTTCACCAGGGTCTGCCCGATGGCCCACGGGTCCGGTTCAGCCCGCTGGATAGCCAGGACTTCCCGGTAATATCGGTCCGCCTCGTCGAGTGCTCCCAGCATGGCGCAGACGTTTCCGAGGTTGCCGAGCGACTCGGTGAGCGACGATGCGGGGCCGCAGACCCTGTCCTCCGCAAGCGCCAATTCAAACCAGTACCGGGCTTGCGCGAGATCGCCGCGGTGCAGGAAGATCTTGCCTTTTTCCTTGTGAGCCTCCGACATGATGGCTAGGATAGGATGGAGCGCAAGCGAAATCCAGCGTCATGTGCGACGGTTGACCGTCCGGCCGACGCGCGCGGAGTCCGAGGCGCGGTGATCGGTCGCAGTACGGTCGTGTGTCCGCCCGGGAGTGCATCATGGCCCGCGTCTGGCTCGGAAAAACCCAGGTCATTCATAAACTGGCCTTCGGCCTGGCGGTGGGGCTCACGTTGACCGTCATGGCGTTGGCATGGATAGGGCCGGCTCCCCTCGTTCGCCTTGAAAACCTCTCCTTGGACCTTCGCTTCAAGTTTCGGGGTGAACGGCCTCCGGGGAACGACATCCTCATCGTCGTTGTGGATGAGAAGAGCCTGAAGGAGATTGGACGCTGGCCTTGGTCCCGGGACAAGCAGGCCGAGTTGGTCCGCAACCTCGCCGGAGACGGGGCCAAGGTGATCGGGCTCGATATCATCTACTCGGAGGCCGAAGTCACCGAGTACCTCCGCGGCCTCCAAGAGCTGATGGATGCCGCCCGCTCCGTCCCGCCGGCGTTTGTCGGCTTGCTGCGCAAGAAGCTGGCGGAAGCCGATACGGACCGCCGGTTCGTCCAGAGTCTCCACGAGGCGGGCAATGTCGTCCTGGCGTTGCCGCTCCTCGTCATCCATACACAGTCGGGGGCGGCGGCTTCTCCCAAGGAAACGCCGCCGCCGGACTACATCAAGAAAAGCCTGTTCATGCTGGTCAGACAGGCCAGAAGCGGGCAAGCGCTGGAGCCGCAGCGTGCCGTGGCGACCACGCCCCCCTTGAGGGTGTTCGCGGAGGAAGCGGTGAGCCTCGGCCATGTCTACAGTCTGCCCGATGTGGACGGGGTCACCCGTTATGAATATCTGGCCCTGACCTACGGCTCGGAAGGGGACTATTACCCCTCGTTTGCGCTGGAAGTGGCCAGACAGTATCTGGACGTACCGCGCGACCGGATGTCCCTGACGCTCGGCGAGGGGGTTCGTCTGGGAGACCGCCTGGTGCCGACGGACCAGAAGGCCCGCATGCTGATCAATCACGTGGGGCGGGAGGGACGGTTCTCGTACGTGTCCGCGACCGACGTGCTCCATCGGCGAGTTCCGCCGGGAACGTTCACAGGGAAAGCCGTTCTGGTCGGGACGGCGGCGCTCGGCACCTATGACCAGAAGACCACGCCGTTCTCCGCCAACTATCCCGGTGTGGAAAAGAACGCCACGGTCGCCGAGAACATCATCCACGGAGAATTCGTGGAAAAGAGCCTCTGGGCCGGTCCGCTGGACATGGGCCTGATTCTCTGCTTCGGGTCCGCGTTGGGTTACGCCCTACCGCGACTCCGGGCTCTCCAGGGGTTCCTGGTGGCCCTGTCCGTGCTGGTGGGGTACGGCGTGGCCGCTCAGTATCTCTTCGTCGCCCATGGGCTCTGGATCGACGTCGTCCACCCGATGCTCACTGTCCTCGTGGTGTTTACCGCGGTCATGGTGCTCCGCTTCATGACGGAAGAGAGGCAGGCCAAGGAAATTCGGACAATGTTCTCGAGTTATGTGAGCCCCAGGATCGTGGAGGAGCTGATCAAAGATCCGGCCAAGGCCACCCTGGGCGGGCAACGGAAGGAACTGACGATGTTGTTCTCGGATGTGGCCGGGTTCACCACCTTCAGCGAAAAGCACTCGGCGGAAGAGGTCGTGGCCCAGTTGAACGAATACCTCGGCGCCATGACGGAGATCATTTTTCGGTGGAACGGCACGCTCGACAAGTTCGTCGGCGACGCCATCGTGGTCTTCTGGGGTGCCCCGCTCGAGCAGCCCAACCATGTGGAGTTGGCCGTCAAGTGCGCGCTGCACATGCGAAAGCGGCTGGAGGAGCTTCAGGAAAAATGGAGGGCGGAGGGGAAAGTGCCCTTCGAGAACGGCATCGGGATCAACACCGGCCATGCGGTGGTGGGCAACATCGGGGCCGAAGGCAAAAAGATGGACTATACGATGATCGGCGATCATGTGAATCTGGCGGCTCGAGCGGAAGGGCTCACTAGACAGTTCGGTTCCCCGATCGTCATTACGGAGTACACAGCTGAGCGCCTCAAGCGGTTGATGGGCACCGAAGAAACCGAGGACAACTTCGGACGGATCAGGCACATCGACCTGCGCAAGCTGGGATCGGTCAGGGTGAAGGGCAAAGACCAGCCGGTCGTCGTCTATGGGTTGGGCTCACTGGGGCGGAGCCAGGAGTCGGTGGTCGCCGAAGACGCATCGGACGAGACGCTGGATATGACGGACAAGTGATATAGGCATTGGATCCGGATTCATCTTTTTTTACGCTCGAATTGGCCATATATTATCATTTATTTTATGCGGAGCTGAATGATGCCTGTTTCGCATGCCGCCGATAGTCGCGCTGTGGTTCTGCCTCTCGGACTATTTCTGCTCGCTCTGTGGTGCCCCGTTGCCGCCGACGCCCAATCCGATAGGGGCAGTGCGCCAGCAACGGCGGCTCCCTCGGATCCGGACGAGGATGTCGAAACGTATGAGCTGAAATTCTCGAGAGGCTTGGTCGAATTCGGACAAGGACACTATGAGGCGGCTGAAATTTATTTCGAACTGGCCCTCGACGGCAAGCCTGGCGACCCGGAGGCCAGCTACTACTTGGGCCAATCCCTCCTTCGGCAGGGCAAGCTCGATGATGCGGAAGACGTGTTCCGCGACATGGTGGATGCGGACCCGGAATCGGGCAAGGCCTGGCTCGGCATCGGCATGGTCCAATACAGCCGCAAGGAATATCGCGAGGCCCTGACGAGCCTCGGCGCCGCCGAGAAGATCATGCCCAGCGACGCCTTGGTCTACTACTTCCAGGGCTTGGCGTACCACGAGTTGCAGGAGTTCGATAGTTCCCCAGGCCGGTTCCTTCGGGCGATGACGCTCAGCCCCGACTTGGCGCCGACAGCCCAGTATTACAGCGGCGTGGCCTATTTCAAGCGTGGCGTGATGGATGAGGCCAAAACGGCCTTCGAGTCGGCGATTGCGGCGCAAGGAGACTCGGAGCAGATTCGGGTGGCGCGGGAACTGTTGGCCCAAACCGTCACTCGGCTGCCGGAAGGCCCCAGGAAATGGAGTCTGAGCGCCAATTTTTCAGGCGAGTACGACACCAACGTGGTCGTGCTGCCGAGCGGGACACAGCCGCCCGGAGGCAGCACCGGCATCTCCCGCCAGAAAGACTACCGGACGGTGATGAGCGCCAACGCCGAATATCGCGCCTTACAAACCGACCGGTGGACGGTCGGGGCGAGCATGGGAATGTACCAAAGCTTTCACCGCACCCTCAGCGGGTTCGACGTGGAGGACTTCAACCCGACCTTCTTCGTTCAACATCAGTTCGGGCCGCTCCGAGCCACCGCGGCCTACCTGTATAACTACACACTGGTAGGGCGGTCCCCCTACTTGATTGCCAACACGGCCTTGACGTCGTTCGCCTTGACGGAGACGAACTGGGCCTTTACCCAAGTCCAATTCCGGTACCAGAACAAAGACTTCCAGGATGGTCGTTTCCTGTTGAATTCGGCTCGCGACGGCAAGAATTGGCTAGCGGGCATCACCCAGTACTTTTTGTTTGCCGAGAATCAAGGGCGATTTCGCCTCGGGTACACCTACGATCTCGACAATACAGGCGGTGGATCGCCTGATGTGGCGGCGGAACCTGGAACGGCTGAAAACGCCGACTGGGACTACGTCGGGTACCGCATTTCCACCGGGCTTGAACTGCCCCCCATCTATACTCTGGACATCGACCTGGCCTTCGATTTCTACCGTCAAGACTATGCCAACCCCAACACGCTTTCACCGAACGGCTTGATCAAGCGTCGCGATAACATCTACGCTTTTACCGGTTCGGTGGGACGGGACATCAACCAGTACCTCTCGGCTGCCGTCCAGTACAGCTACACGCGAGACGAGAACAACATCCAGGCCTTTGACTACAACCGTAGCGTCTTCTCAATCATCTTTTCAGGCGCCTTTTAAATCACCGCACGAACAATCTTTCGTCCAATAGCCAAAAAATTGCTCCTAGTGTGCATCAACGGAGCCGTTCCAGAGCCAACCAGCCCGTTATCTGCTCCTCCACGACACAATATGGGCTGGAATGAAATTTGCGTGACTGGAGGCAGATTCAATAAAAAACTGGTATATCCATATTGACATCATTGACGTCAGGGTTATTCGAATTCCAGTATTGATTTTATCCATGAGCAAGAAGAGGGTCTCCATGGGAAGGAAAGAGGGGAAATTTCGACAAGGCCTCATAGGGGGCTTTGTGGCATGGCTGCTCCTCGCCTTGCCATCCTTCCTGTCGGCAGCAACCGATCTGCAGCAGGGCATCGGGGTCGTCACGGCAGTCCAGGGGGACGTGACGGTGGACCATTCGGATCCCAGCGGGCCCGTGGCGGTCAAGCTGCAAGACGACGTCCTGTTCAAAGACGTCATCATCACTCAAAAAGAATCCAGAACCAAAGCGCTCCTGGACAACGAAAGCCTCATCACCGTCGGCGAGAACAGTCGCGTGGAAATCACCGAACATCTGTACGATCCGAAGGAAAACAAGCGGAGCGTAGTCGTCAAACTGGTGGAAGGAAAGTTGCGGGCCCTGGTGGGCAAGGTCTTTTCACAGGCTGGAAACCGGTTTGAAATTCATACGTCCAGTGCCGTGGCTGCGGCCCGTGGGACGTACTTCGTGGTCTGGTCGGAGGGCGGCCGTAGCGGCGTCGTCAATATCGGCAATTCCGGCCGCGTGGACTTTTCGGCCGGAGGGCAAACCGTCAGCATTGCCCCGGCTCAATTTTCCATGGCTCCGCAAGGCGCAGCCCCAGCGCCGCCAACTCCTGCCGCATCTCCCAATGCCCCGGCGGTTGTGGCTTCTGTCGTGCAAGCCACCATGATACCCGACAGCCCCAAGACCGAATCGCCGGGACAACTGCTCCGCACGATCACAGAAAACAGGACTCGATCCGTCGTTTCGACGTCTGCGGATGAAAAGACGGCGGCTGCATCCAAAGCCGACGAAAGCAGGACACAAACGAAACAGGCACAGGAGGAGTCACAAGCTGCGAAAGAGCGAGCACGGGATGCGGCCAAACAAAAGGCTTTGCAAGCCAAAGCAGAGCAGGAGCTGTTGAAACAGCAAAAAGCCGGGGAACGGCAGGCAGCCCGTGATCAAGCCCGTCAACTGGCCAGACTCAGACAGGAACAGCGGCAACAAGCGAGACAGGAACGGCAACTGGCCAGGGCGAGGGGAGACGCTCCTGTTCGCAATATGGAGCGGGCGCAACGTCAGACGCAAGTTGCCAGGCTGGTTGCTTCGGGAGATCGCCAGGGGGCCAGAGAAGCCCTTCAGCTCGCCAGGCTTGGCCGATCGCTTGGCGCAGGCGGGCAGCAAGGGAGAGGCGGCGATGCTTCTGTGCAAGGTAGCGGGATCGAGCAAGGTTTTGCGCAAGTGCAGACCGGTGGGGACCAGGGAGGAGGGCAAGGACAGGGACAAAGCCAAGCCTCAGCTGGTGCAAGTTCAGGAGGCGGCCAGGGTCAATCGGCCAGTCAAGGACAGGCAGGCAGTGGTCAGGGAAATGCGCAGGGGCAGCCGGCCGGCCAGGGGCAAGGGAGTAGCCAGGGTGGGCAAGGTCAGGGGGCTCAGGTGGTCCAGTCTAGTGCCCAGGGAGGCAACACGTCCTCGTCAGGTAGTGGGACCGGAGGGGGCTCCGGCAGCAGTGCAAACTCTGGTGGAGGGTCCTCCAGTCAAAGCGGCCCCATAAAGTCGACCTTTACCTCAAGCCCTACCGCCGGTCCTCGTATCGGAGTGATGGCCACCGTCACCCCTCCATCGAACATTTCAGGGGCATCGGACAGGATCATTTTCGAAGATGCGGCGGCTAGGAGTACAACCTCTAGCAGCAGTTCCTCCAGCAGCGGCTCATCGTCAGGGAGCAGTTCCAGTAGCAGTAGTTCCGGCGGCAGTTCCAGCAGCGGCTCATCGTCAGGGGGCAGCTCAAGCAGCAATTCATCCAGCGGAACGACTTCGACTTCTTCCGACAGCAAAGAAAATAGTAATAGCGGCAAGAAAACTATTACGTCGAGCGGTGGCACAAAAGGAAGCCTGAGGGAGAATTTTAGCAGGGGACGACGGGGACGCTAGCTGAAGATCCGACTGTCCGCTCAAAGACTTCATCCTCCACCATTAAGGAAGTTTGGCCGGGGCTGAAAGCGAGACTTCGACCTCCACCGTTCCATCCGGATACTGTGTGACCTTCGTGATCCGAAACCCTTTGACCATTGCGCCGACCTTGACCGGCCCCCCATAGTCCAACGGTGCAGCCCGGCCGCTTCTCTTGGCCAACTTGCGGATGGCATCCACGAATGCGCTTCGCTCCGCCATGGCTCTGGCTTGTGTAGGGGAGGACGCGTTGCGGGGTGGATGTCCCAGGCCAATCGCGGTGAGCAGGGGAGCAGAAGTCTCGGCCTTGGTTCCCTGCACCGCGAGCGACGGCATGGGCGCGAGCCAACCGAGCAGGCCCAGCAACAGCCAGAATCTAATCCCCACCCGCGAAGACATCCTTGTCATATTCCGCTCCATGGTCATCCTCTTCGACCAGTCCCAGCCCGCCGCGAAATGATTCTCGCAACGCCCGGACTTGCCTGGGACCCATATCGTCGGGCTCCACTGCCCGACAGAATCGGGCCAGGTATTGGGTGCAGAGATCCAGTCCTCGCCGGAAATGAAGCGGGATCGTTTCTTCCGTGACTTGCTGCCAGGTAATGTAAATCAAGAACTCCTGGAATGCTTGGGCATTGGGATGGCTTTGACCGAGTTCCTGAAGCGTCGCATAGGCGGCTTTGGCGTCAGCGCCCGCGCTGACGGAAAAGGTGGCTTCCGCTTCGACGGCCGCGTCTGCATCGGAACCTAAAACTCCCGATGCCAGCACCTGTTGAAATGCCGCCTGGGCGGCACTCGCCGGGTCGAAATTCATGTCCTGTGCGCCTCCTTTTGCTGAGCATACGCAGCCGCCCGGCATCCGTCAATGAGCCACGGTCGCGATTTACTTTCCCAGGCCCGCCTTGTAGACTCACGCCACACATGTATGCGTCTTCTGACGGCAATCGCCCCACGCTCCGTTGAGTAGGCATGAACAGTCTGGAACCAGTGCTCCAGTATCATCAAGCCACCAAGCACCATTTTCATCGATTTGCCCGATCCCTCGGCTATCTGGATTGGGCCAACCAGCCGAACCCATTCCGACGCTATGAGGGGGCGCCGCTCATCTCTCTGCCGATACTCACGCCGAACGAAGAGCCGACGTCTCCGCTTTATGAAAATCTCTATTGTGCAGGGGGCGTTCCAAGCCGGTCTGTGACCCAGCAGGCCCTGTCCAGATTTTTCGAGTATGCGTTGAGCCTGACGGCTTGGAAGAGGGCAGGGGAGAGCAGCTGGGCCTTGCGCAGCAATCCGTCCAGCGGCAACCTGCATCCGACCGAAGGCTATGTCCTGGCCGGACCAGTGCCCGGTCTGGCAACGACTCCAGGCCTCTATCACTATGCGCCGAAGGAGCATGGCTTGGAGCGACGGGCCGACTGGTCCGAAGCATCGTTCGCGTGCCTGCTGCAGCCGTTTCCCCAAGGAACGTTCCTGTTCGGGCTTTCGTCCGTCCACTGGCGTGAGGCCTGGAAGTATGGAGAGCGGGCTTTCCGGTACTGCCAGCATGACGTGGGGCATGCCATCGGCACGGCGCGAATCGCGGCGGCGGCGTTGGGCTGGAGGGCGGTGCTGTTGGATGGAGTTTCCGACGGTCAGATCGCGTCGCTGCTCGGCTTGGACCGGCCGCAAGACTTCGACGGAGCCGAACGTGAACATCCCGATTGCCTGATGGCGGTCTGGCCCGGCGAAGAGACGCCCTTCTCGATCGCAGGCATCCCTCTGTGCCTCGATTCGGAAACGATCCGAGCCCAAGCCGGTTGCACATGGTACGGGAAGGCCAACCGGCTCAGCCCGGATGAGCCGGTTCCCTGGACCATCATCGACGAGGTGGCGGCCGCCTCATGGAAGCCGACGGTGGAGTCAAGCCTGCTGGCTCTGCCGGCGATTGCCGCAGCGGCCCGACCATTTACGGGCAATCCACACAATCCAAGCCGACCCTCTGCCGGACAGATCATTCATCAACGACGCAGTGCGGTCGCGTTCGACGGCAAGACCGTCATGCCCGCCGCAGCTTTTTACGCGATGCTTTCTCGGGTGATGCCGCTGGCTCGGGAACCGGTACTCCAACGGCCTGTGCCGTGGGACTGCCTTCCCTGGGACCCCACGATCCATCTGCTGCTCTTCGTCCACCGGGTGGAGGGGCTCTCCTCGGGCCTCTACTGTCTGGTTCGGGATGAAGCCAAAACCGATTGGCTCCGACAGGTCATGCGGGATTCCTTCACGTGGACCAGGCCAGAAGGCTGTCCCGAAGCGCTCCCGCTCTTTTTGCTGCAGGAGGGAGATGCACGGCGGTTAGCCGCTCAAGTAAGCTGTGGACAAGAAATCGCCGGCGACAGCGCCTATTCGCTGGGGATGGCGGCGGAGTTCGACTCCAGCTTGCGTCGTCACGGGCCCTGGTTCTACCGTCGGTTATTCTGGGAAGCCGGATTGATCGGGCAGGTGTTATATCTGGAGGCGGAGGCAGCCGGCTTGCGCGCCACGGGAATCGGCTGCTATTTTGACGATCCCGTGCACCAGACCTTCGGGATCAAGGATCAGGTCTTGCAATCGCTCTACCACTTTACCGTCGGCGGACCGGTCGAAGATTCCAGATTGACCACGCTCCCGCCGTATGGGCCGTTGACTCAATGAGGAGTGCGCAGGATGTTCAAGATTAAGAAGCGGGCCGCTGCCGCAGGGAAAGCTCCGGTCCTCTACAACATCATCGAGGACTATACGGAGTTCGATGCGCCCGGCAATGTCACGCTGTGCGCGATGACGGAGCCGGAGGACCTGCCCGGCCATGCCCGAGTTCTTTCCGAGAGCTACGAAGTCCCGATCGACGTGATGACGAAGCTGCTCACCGAAGGCGGAGTCTACGTCTATCCGCAGGAGGGCGTATTGGTGACACGGGGACTCTTTGCGTGCACGCTCGATGTTGCCGGGCGAGAGCCCAAGCAGACATGGGTCTTGGACGTCATGCAGTATGCGGAGGCGGAGCAGTTGACGCGGTCCTATGGGCTCAGCCTGGAAGAAGCAGCGGCAAGAGTGTTCCGCCGAACCCTGCCGCCTGAGCTCCAGGAGCGGCTCAGGCAGCCGAACATCGGGCTGGACTATGCCAAGCTGGACCGGGCCGTGGCCAAGGGCGGCAACGTGAAATACATCGATTTCAGGAAGGACTGGTCCCCGCACTTCAAGCGGCTCTGCATCATGCCGGACGGAAAACTGGTGGAGACCGGCGGCATCGAGGAATTTTCATCCTTGCACGGGATTACGCTCGCACAGGCCAAGCAGCTGTTGGAGGCCGGGGGCATCTTGGAAGTGGAGGGGGAGGTCCTGGCTTGCCAGGTGGTGAACGGCCAGCCGGCCGTAGCCCGGTTCAACCGTCAGCAATATGCCAAGGCGAAAGAACTCGT
>SXGR01199872.1_pt1 | contig 10229 bp, 7 predicted proteins | sample 3174711 | NCBI WGS metagenome assembly SXGR01 (sample SAMN11356860, study PRJNA531348) | freshwater metagenome | isolation source: freshwater sample F1-60 | place: China: Fuxian Lake, Yuxi | collected 2017-12-25 | reverse complement strand
GGCGCGGCGGCCTGGGCCGCGGCCTGGATGGCCTGCGCGGCGGCGCGCGCGCGGTCGAAGTCGTCGGCCGCCAGCGCCTCCTGCGCGTCGAGGTAGGCCCTGAGGATCGGCGCCAGCCGCGCCCGCTCATCGGCCGACAGCACGATCGCCGCGTCGAAGCTGGCCGGCGTCCGATCATCGGGCCGCGTCATCAGGCTGCGACCGCCCTTGATCTGGAGATCGGCGTCCAGCCGGAAGGCCCCCCGCGTCACCACCCGCTCTCCGTACTCCAGGCCCGCGATCACGGGATAGACCCCGCCCGATCTGACCCCGAGACGCACCTCCCGCGCCTCGTAGGTCGGCCGCTCCTGACCCGGGACCTCCACATAGACCAGCGAGCGCCTCCCCGAGAAGAGCGCCGCCGTCTCCGGGATCACCAGCTGCGGCTCGCCGCCACCCTCGCCGCCGCGCACCACGGCCTCGGCGAACATCCCTGGCCGCAACCTCCCGCCCTCGTTGTCAACCTCGACGCGCACCCGCGCCGTCCGCGTCCGCGCGCTGATCACCGGATCGACGAAGGCCACCCGACCCTCGAAGACCTCTCCAGGCAGCGCCTCCAGAGTCAGCGCGACCTTCTGGCCGATCTCCAACATCGGCAGGTCCTTCTCATAGGCGTCGAGCTGCACCCAGAGCCGGCCCAGATCCGTCAGCCGGTAGATCCCCGCGCCGGCCTCCACATACTGCCCCTCGCTGGCCAGACGCTCGATCACCGTCCCTGCAAAGGGGCTGCGGATCTGGACCTGCCGCCAGGGCGACTCGGCCGCCTCCATGCCCTTGAGCTCCCCCTCGGTGACCCCCAGCAGGCTCAAGCGCTGGCGCGACGCCCGAAGCGTCGACTCGGCCGCCGTCCGCGCCACCGGCATCGCCTCCTCCAGACGGGAGAGCTGCCGCCGCGCCTGGATCAAATCCTGATGCGCGGCGTAGATCTCGGGGCTGTAGATCGTCGCGATCGCCTCCCCGCGCTTGACCTGCGCGCCTGTCGTGGCCACCCGCAGGCGGTCGATCCGCCCCGCCGTCCACGCCGTCACCGTCCTCATCTGCGTCTCGTCGTGATCGACGCGCCCGAGCAGCCTCAGATCGGCATCGCCGCCCGCCCTCGGCATGACCTGGGCCGTCTCGATCCGCGACTGCGCCACCGCCGCAGGGCTGAGCTGGACCCTGTCCCTGGACTCGTCGCCGCCGACCCCCTCCACCGGGATCAGATCCATCCCGCAGATCGGGCACATCCCCGGCTCCGGGCTCCGGATCTGCGGGTCCATCGAGCACGTCCAGACCTCCGCCTCTCCCCCTCCAGGCGCGCGCCCTCCGACATCGCCGCCCGCGCCGCCGCCCGCGCCGCCCGTCAGGCTCCCGAGCCAGAAGGACAGCCCCACCAGCCCCACCACGACCACGGTCGCCGCCGCTCGCCCTGCCCATCCCCTCGACGGCGGCGACCCGCCACCCTGCCCACCCACCGAGGGCTCCTCAGGCGCATGGACCTCCTCGACATGCTCGCTCACGGCACGACCTCCAACGACAACGGCCGCCCGGCCGCGCTCTCAAGCCACGCCCAGGCCATCATGTGGCTCGCCTGCGCCTCGATGGACTCCTCGCGCAGCTCCTGCAGCCGCTCGAAGACCATCAGGATCGCCGCGACGCTGCCCTGCCCCGTCTCATAGGCCCCCATCGCCGAACCATAGGCCGCCTCGGCCTGCGGGATCAGCGTCTCCCGGTACAAGCGCACGTGCCTGCCCGTATCCCTCAACCTCGCCAGCGCCTGCACCACCTGCGACTCCTTGTCGTCCTGCACCGCCTCCCGCTGATGCGCCCAGGCCCGCTCCCCGGCCCGCTCGGCCGCCTCCTCGGCCTCGTAGGCGCCTGACCACACCGGCAGCGTCAAGCCCAGCACCGCCATGATCGCTTCCTTGCCGTCGTCAGAGCCCTCCATCACCTCCGCCTCGACTTCGACCCCCACCGTCAAATCCGGGTACCGGCTCGCACGCGCCCGCGCCACGAGCGCCCGGCTCCCCTCCGCCCGCCTCGCCAGCGACTCGGCCTCCGGGTGCTGGCGCGCGCTCTGCCTCAAGGCCTCGACGGCCTCCGTCGGCCTGACCGGGTCCACCACCCCCTCGGTCGTCGGCGTCGGCGTCCCGATCGGCGCCCCGACCAGCGCCGCCAGATGCGCCGACAGCTCGCCATCGGCCTCCTCAAGCTCCCGCACCCGATAGCTCAAGTGCGCCACCGACATCTCCACCTGGGCGACGTCCGCCACCGACGCCTGACCCACCTCCAGCCGACCCCTGAGCGTCTCGGCCAGCAACAGCAGCAGCTCGATCTGCTCCCCCTTGATCGCGCTGCTCTGCCTCACCTGCCACAGCTCCCAGTACACGTCGCTGACCTCGCGATGCAGATGGATCACCTCGGCCTCGAACTCCAGGCCGACCGCCCGAGCCTCGGCCGCCGAGGCCCGCACGCTCTGATCGAGCTTGTCGTACCACGGCAACATCTGCATCAACCCGAAGCGGTGCTCCTGGGAGCCCCCCCGCCGGACAAAGAACTCATAGTTCAACACCGGCTCCGGCAGCTTGTCCGCCGCCCCGACCCGCCGGGTCGCCGACTCCCAGGCCGCGTAGCGCGCCTGGATCGCCGGGCTCTGCGAGAGCGCGGCGTCGACGTAGCGCCCAAGATCTCCATCAAAATCAACCACTTGGCGCGCAACACCGGGCTCTCGCGGCTCAAACCGGGCGTCGACCGCCCGCAGCTCGCCCTCAAGGCGCTCGACGGACGGGCGCGCGGAGACACAGCCGACCAGCGCACAGAGCGCGACGACGACGAGCCCCCAGGCGGCCGCGCCTCGCCAGCGGGCTCGCCCACCACGGAAGATGAAGGCGGAGCGCGTCATGGGGCCGCGGCGACCTTCTGCTTGAGCTTCATCTTGCACAGCGGGCACGTCCCATCGCCCTCCGCGGAGCGGGCGTAGTGGACCGTCCCCATGTCGCAGTACCAACCCTCTTCAGGGATCGCCTCTGGCTGGACGGGCGGGTTGAGCTCCTGACCTTCGGCCGTCAAGCTCACCGTCGTCGGCGCCTCGGCCTTCGCGCCGGCTTCGATCGGCGCCTCGGCCTTCGCGCCGGCCTCGACCGGCGCCTCGACCTTCGCGCCCCCGTCACACGCCGCCGCGCCAACCACCAGCGCCAGCCCCAGCGACAACACCACCGACCCGATGCTCTTCGATCTTCCCATCACCGCTCCTGATAAGTTTCCGCAGCGACACGATCGACGCCGCGACCGCCCGACAACAGCAAGGCATGTGCCACCCGCCCCTGCCGCAGCCAAAGACCTCTCCGGCGCCCATCGGGGCGAGCCTTGAAGAATTTTCTTCGGCGACCGGAGAATATCCTCCACACTCTGAGGTGGGCAAGGAGGTCGAGGGGCGGCGCGGGGCAGCGCGGCGATGGAATGTTTCGTGCTTTCCAAGGGCGAGCCTGAGGCGAGGCCGGCGCGCAGGGCAGATCGATGGAGGTTCGCGGTGGTGGTGGGGGGGCTTGAGGAGATCAGGCGAGGGGAGCGGGGTCAGCGGTCGTGGCAGATCCCGGTGGCGCTGGCGCTCATTGGGCTTTTTACGATGATGCACTACCTGACCGACACGCACGATATTGCCTTCCACAACGTCTACCGGCGGCTCTACTACCTGCCGATCCTGATCCTGTCCTTCTCGCACGGGCTGCGCGGCGGCCTCGTGGCGGCGGCGCTGACCAGCGCGGCTTACATCCCGCACGCCTTCTTCAGCGCGCACCGGGATCCCTCTCCGGACATCGACAAGGTGTTGGAGATCGCGCTCTACTTCATCATCGGGGGGTTGACGGGTTGGCTCGTGGGTCGTCAGAAGCGGGTGCAGCGGTCTCTGGAGCTGGCCCTGGAGGAGCGCAACCTGATGGAGCGCCAGCTTGTGCGCGCGGGGCGGCTCTCGGCGCTGGGGCAGCTGACGGCGGGGCTGGCGCACGAGATCCGCAACCCGCTGGGCTCGATCCTGGGGTGCGCCGAGGCGCTGGCGGCGGACTTCGGCCCGGAGCACCGCAAGCACCGCCTGGGGCAGCTCCTGCTCAAGGAGATCAACCGGCTCGGCCAGGTCGTCGAGGACTTCCTGCGCTTCTCGCGGCCCTCGCCGGTCTCCGACGCCGAGGTCGATCTGCGCGAGGTGATCGACGAGGTCTGCGCGCTGACGGCCAACGAGCGGCGCCGGCTGGAGATCGCGCTGGAGGTGGAGGTCGAGCCGGGGCGAGCGGTGGTCCGCGGTGACCGGGGGCAGCTCTCCCAGGTGCTGCTCAACGTGACGCTCAACGCCTACCAGGCCCTTGAGCGGGCCGGGCCCAGGCCGCGCGCGATGCGCGTGATCGCCCGCGCGAAGGAGATCGGGGAGAGGCGCTTCGTGCAGGTGGGGATCGTGGACAACGGCGCGGGGATCGACGCGGCGCTGATCGAGGAGGTCTTCAACCCCTACTTCACGACCCGCAGCGAGGGTTCGGGGCTGGGCCTGAGCATCTCCAACCGCATCATGGAGGCGCACGGGGGGTTCATGGACATCGACAGCCAGCCGGGGCGAATGACCGTCTGGTTGTCCTTCCCGCGGGAGGTGGCGGCGTGACGAGGCGAGAGCGCGTGATCCTGGTGGAGGACGACGAAAGCCTGCGAGAGGTGATGTGCTTTCACCTGGAGGAGGCCGGCCACGCGGTGCTCGCGGTGGCCGAGGCCGAGTCGGCGCTGTCGGCCTACGATCCCGAGACGGACGTGGTGATTACGGACCTGCGGATGCCGGGCATGGACGGCATGGCGCTGCTCGGGCGCCTCAAGCAGCGCGACGAGCAGGCCGTGGTGCTCGTCATCACGGCCTACGGCGGGACGGATCGGGCGGTGGAGGCGATGCGACGAGGGGCCTTTCATTACGTGGAGAAGCCCGTCAACACGACCACGCTGCTGTCCAGCGTGGGCAAGGCGCTCGAGCACCTGCGCCGCAAGGGGGGCGGCGTGGAGCTCGCCTCCCAGCACACCCGCGCGGCCGACGCGCAGAGCCCGATCGTGGCGTCGAGCCCGCGCATCAACCAGGTCTTGCGGCTGGTGGACAAGATCGCCCCGACGGACGCCACGGTGCTGCTGCGCGGGGAGTCGGGCACGGGCAAGGAGCTCATCGCCCGGGCCATCCACGCCCGCTCGCCGAGGGCTGGGCGCCCCTTCGTGCCGGTCAACTGCGCCGCGATCCCGCCGGATCTGCTCGAGAGCGCGCTCTTTGGCCACGAGACGGGCGCCTTCACCGGCGCCAGCCGGACCACCGAGGGGCGCTTCCGGCAGGCCAATGGGGGGACGATCTTCCTCGATGAGATCGCCGAGCTGCCGACCCACCTCCAGCCCAAGCTGCTGCGGGTGCTCCAGGAGGGGGAGGTGGAGGTCGTCGGGGCGGCCAGGCCCGCCAAGGTCGACGTGCGGGTGATCGCGGCCACCCACCAGGATCTGGAGGCGCTGCTGGAGAGGGGGGCGCTCCGCCAGGACCTCTATTACAGGCTCAACGTCGTCCCCATCGAGATCCCCCCCCTGCGCGAGCGCCCGGAGGACATCCCGACGCTGACGCGCTTCTTCATGAGGAAGGTCGCCCCGCAGGCCCCGCTGGAGATCGACCGCGAAGTCGACGAGGCCCTGCTCTCCTACGCGTGGCCGGGCAATGTGAGGGAGCTTCAGAACGTCATCGAGCGCATGGTTTTTCTGCGCGAGGGCGAGAGGTTGACCGCGGCCGACCTGCCGCCCTTCGTGCTCCAGCCGCGCGCGCACGGGCCAGGCGGGTTGCCCTTCGCGCTCCCCGAGGCGGGCCTGGATCTGATCGCGCTGGAGAAGGCGATCATCGAGGCGGCGCTGGCTCGCTGCGAGGGCAACCGCTCGGCCACCGCGCGCTACCTCAACATCCCACGGCATGTGTTGATCTACAGATTGGAGAAGTTCGGGATCAAGTAGACAAACCGCCGACCCAAGGTCGAGGTCGGCGCGCCGCTCTGGCCAGCGGGTCGCTTCGAACGCAAAGAGCCTCGGGATCTGAATTTCAGATCCCGAGGCTCTCTGAGAGGGTCGCCGGCGCGGCGCGCCGACGCGGATAGAACTGTTCAGCGCAGCGCCGATCCAACCTCGACGACGAGCGCGTCGAAGCCGTCCGTGTGACGCACGAAGTCATCCACCCCGGCGGCGCGGGCTTCATGCTCGAAGTCGACGCTGTCGGTGTTGGTGAAGGCCGTGATGCGCGTCTGGTTGAAGCGCGGGACGCTTCGAACGATCTTGACGAACTCCAGGCCGTCGAGACCCTCCAGCTTGAGGTCGACCACGACGCACTCGGGCATCAGGCAGCCCGAGAAGAAGGCGGCCTCCAGCGCGTTGTAGGCGCCGGTGACCTCGACCTCGCGACCCATGGCGCGGCGGAGCCGCTCGGTCAACGCGGGGTCCGAGGTGACCACGACGAGCTGCTTGGTGTGGCGCTTGATGAAGGGGTTGGGCATCCCATGCCGATCGAGGAAGTCCATGAGGGTCTTCTTCTCGATGCGCCAGTGGCCTCCAGGCGTCCTGAACGCGCGGATCTTGCCCTGCTCAATCCAGTTCTTGATCGACGTGATGTTGACGTGACAGATCTTGGCCACATCGAAGGTGGTGAAGATCTCTTTCTCGAGGTTGACTCTGCTTGCCATGTTTTACACTCTCCGCAGTTCGATCGTTTACACAAGGGACCAGATCATCTTCTAACTCTTGATCGAAGAGCAAGGCAACCTAAAAGTTTGATTCAACCTACTTTTCACAAGAAAGAGCTTGAAACACCACCATCAACGCCTGGACGCCACCATGCCGTGCGAGGAGAGCAACGTCAGGAGCCGGTCGTGGTTGCGGTCGTGGGCGCAGGGCGGCTCGCTGCTCCAGGGCACCGAGCCGGAGGTGGAGTCCACGACCTTGCCGCCCTCAAGGATCAAGATCGAGGGGTAGGAGCGCACGCCGAGGGCCTCCATCACGCCGTCGACGTCCTCCTCCTGCACGACCATGCGGACGTCGACGCCCTCATTGACCTCCTCGCTCAGCCGCGCCACGGCCGGCGAGAGCAGCTTGCAAGGCTTGCAGAAGAGCGCGGTGGCGTAGACGACGCTCTTGCGGCGAGTCCCGGACAGGCTCTTGAGGTGGCTCCGGGTCATCCGCGCAATGTCGGGGAGATCCTTGGATCGAGTGGGCTGGCTCAGCGCGCCAGCAAAGGAAGGGCAGCCGCCCTCGGCCAGCTCCTCCGGGGGGGGCTCATCGCCGCCCGCCTCGTCGGGGTGCTCCACGGCGCCGTGCCCGAGCTCATCAGGCGCCTCTCCCCCGCCGAGGATCTCGTCGACGGCCGTCGGGCCGAAGGGCCCGGGATCCGGCGAGGTCGTCGGGATCTCTTGATTCTGGGAGACCGCTGCTTCCTGGGCAGGCGGCGCCTCGACGGCCTCAGGCAGCAGGGCCCCTATCGACACCCAGCCCACGGCCAGGCACAGGAGCGCCGTCGTCAACATCAAAGGCCAGTATCGGAGGTGGTTGCTGCGCATCGTCGCCCGTCGTCTCTTCGATCGTCTTTCCCGATGGGTCATCGAGGGCCTGCCCTTGAGCGCCAGTGACCCCAACACCTCGCAGGGTGGCTGTCTTCCTGGCCGGGCGCAAGGCGCTCAGGCCAAAGGCCACCCCCACATAGAAGATCGCGGTGGCCAGGAGCACCATCGCGTAGCTGGCGTCCGGCGCGGCCAGCTCGCCAGGATCAAGCCCCACGAAGGCCGACAAGAGCACGTAGGGCGCGCCGTAGAGCGCGGCCACGCCCAGCGCCTCCTGGCCGCGCCGCTCGCGCCGCCCTGACAACAAGGCCAGGGCCGCCGCCACGACCCCGATGAGGCCAGTTTCGATCGTAAAGACCAGCTCCCCCTGCGGGATGCTCCACGTCCAACGATACCCCAAAGCGACGTAGCCGATCGAAAAAAGCGCGCCGTAGAGCGCCGCCGGCCCCAGATCGCGCCACCGCACGTCGAGCCGGCGCCGCCACGACGCCCACCCCAGCGACACCAGGACCAGCAACACCGCCGCGCTCGCCCACCCCACCCGCGCCGCCGCTCGCTCACGATCGAGGCTCACCTCCAACCCCGGCAAGACCGCGACGGCAGCCCCTCCAGACGATGCCTCGGCGACACCCTCGCCGCCAACACCGCCCATGCCATGGATAACATTTGCATTTTCAACCACGACGCCCTCGCCTGCGCCGCCCCTCGATCCGAGCGACGGCTTCTCGACGGCGTCTATCTGGCCGACGGCGTCTATCTGGCCGACGGCGTCTATCCGGCCGACGGCGTCTATCCGGCCGACGGCGTCTATCCGGCCGACGGCGTCTATCCTGGCCGACGGCGTCTCGACGGCGTCTGTCATCACCTCCCCCACGGCCTTCCTCGGGATCTCGCAGCCGAGGACCGCGGCCAGCGTCGGCGCGACGGCGCGCATCGGCGCCGGGCCAGGCGCAGCGCCCCGCAAGAAAGGCCCCCCCCAGGCCAGGAAGGTCGCCTGGAGCACCTCGGGCTCCACACCGCCGTGCCCCCCCGCGTCGAGGTGGCCATGATCGGAGAGGACCACCAGCGCGTCGCGCGCCGGATCAAGCTGCGCGCCCATCGCCGCGACGAGCGCATCGGCGTCCCTGGCCGCCTCCGCGTACTCTTCAGACGCCGCGCCGTGGCGGTGCCCCGCCTCATCAACAGCGCCGAAGTAGACCCACACCAGCCCCCTGCCCTCGGGCATGGCCTTGAACCAGGCCAGGATCGCGCTCTGGCCGACGGCGTCTATCTGGCCGACGGCGTCTATCTGGCCGACGGCGTCTATCTGGCCGACGGCGTCTATCCTGGCCGACGGCGTCTCGGCGTCCGGGAGCGACAGGAGATCCTCAAAGGCTTCGAAGCCCCCGCTGGCGACGCCCACCGGGATGCCAGCCCGCGCCGCCGCCTTGGAGACGCTGTCCAGCGTGCTGAAGGCGTCGTCGGCGTTGAGGCGCACGCCGCTGAGCACCGGAGGCACACCGGTGGCCATGGTCGTAATATTGGCGTGGGTGAAGGAGGGGAAGTCCGCGATGAGCGGACGCCAGACCCCCTCGGCGGACAGCGCCCTCAGACCCGGCAGGCGACCCGCCGCGTCGTGGCGCAAGCCGTCGACCACGACCACCACGAGCCGCTCGGCGGGCTTGAGGGGCGGCAATGGGAGATCAGCGCGATCCGGGACATCGATGGATGAGGTGTTGAGACGGTCCAGGTAGCCCATGTGGCCGTGGAAGTGCCCCGCCGCGCCGAAGGCCAACGCCGCCACGCCCGCCGCCACCCGAAGTCGCCCCGATCGAGCCGCCTCAACCATTGTTGCCTCGCCTCCTCAGCGCGCCCCACAGCGCCTTCTGCGCCTCGCCGATGGGCAGCAGCAGCGCCGAGACCCCCAGCGCGAGCGCCAGATCACCCAGCGAGAGCGGGGCGGTCCTGAAGAGCGCCGTCAGACCAGGGACGTAGATCGCCGCCCCCTGCAGCGCCAGGGCCACCAGGAAGGACACCCACAAGCGGCCGTTGGTCCACAACCCCAGGCGGAAGACCGACGCCCGACGCGAGCGGCAGTTCAGCGCGTGGAACAAGGGCGAGAAGGCCATCACCGTAAAGGTCATCGTCTGAGCCCGCGCCAGCTGCGCCGCGCTCAAGACCTCGCCCTCGACAGACAGACACCAGCCAGCCACCAACAGCCCGATGAGCGCCATCACCCCGCCATAACCCAACATCCACACCACGTCCCCCCCATCGAGCAGCGGCTCATCGCGCCGACGCGGGCGGCTGGACATCGGATCGGGGTGCTGCGTCTCCATCCCGAGGGCCAGCGCGGGCAGGCCGTTGGTGATGAGGTTGATCCAGAGCAGCTGGGTGGGGGTCAGGATCGGCGGCCAGCCCATCAACGCGGCCCAGAAGACCGCCAGCACCAGGCCAGCGTTGGCCGAGAGCAAGAACAGGATGAAGCGCCGGATGTTGGCGTAGATGATCCGCCCCTCCTCGACCGCCGCGACGATGGTGGCGTAGTTGTCGTCGGCCAGCACCAGATCGGCGGCCTGCCTCGCCACGTCGGTCCCCCCCTGCCCCAGCGCCACGCCGCTGCTCGAGGCCGTGAGCGCCGGG
>SXGR01601335.1_pt1 | contig 10230 bp, 6 predicted proteins | sample 3174711 | NCBI WGS metagenome assembly SXGR01 (sample SAMN11356860, study PRJNA531348) | freshwater metagenome | isolation source: freshwater sample F1-60 | place: China: Fuxian Lake, Yuxi | collected 2017-12-25 | reverse complement strand
TACAAACCTCATTGCTAATAGTGAACCCGATGACAGCTGTGATTTGCTCATCATTTAGTTGGAAGATATCCACGTTGGGCTCTTGCTCATACAACTGCGCTAATGCATCAGCTGCAGCATTTCTCAACGACTCATCATCAACGCTACCGGTCTCGGGCATGACCTCTTTGATGACTTCAAGCGCGAGATCGCTTGCTGAGAGATTCAGACCGCGAATCCTCTGAATCCAATCAACGACTTGAGGATCGGTACCAACCCTAACAGCTTCGAGGAACGAGCCCAGGCGTCCGGCGCCTTGGGCTACCCCACGTAAGGTATTATTTGCTCGCCCCGCACCGCCCATACCTTTGTTGATCATGCTACTAGCAGCACCACGCAGGGCTTCACGGCCACCGCCTGAAAGGTATTTGCCCATTTTTGAGCGGGCCGGCATAAATCTACGATCTGGCGCGACGTCCTGATCCTGGGCTGGTTCTAAAGCCGCGCTGCCATCTTCTGCGACGTCCTGACTGACCCCCTCCTCTCCATCCGGATCACCATCTGCAGTACCCTCTCCAGGCCCTGCGCCACCGGCGGACTCGACTTGACCTAACCATTCAGGATCAAATGGAGAGCCTGCTTTACCACCACCACTTGATGTCGAAGTTCCCATCAGACTTTACTCCTTAATACAGCCTCAATGGCCCTCTTTGTATTCCGTTGAATGGCTGAATCTCCTATCCACGATTGCAACATGTCCTTAGCCCAAGACTGGGTAGCCAATGCGGGAATAATTCCAGGCCCAAGGGCACCAATAGGGGCAAGGCTTAAAAGTCCAGATGCACGCTTACCGAGAGATGGATGAACCTTACAGGGTTCGATCAGGATTATCATTTCGGCATTGGCCTTCCATGTTCGTGACGATGCATTACTCTGCCAGGCCTTCACCATTGCCAGCTCAGCTTGCTCGCAGTCGACGGCTGCGATAGCTCTCGTAAGGTGTTCGTTTGGCCCTGTCGCAACTTTCAATACATCTCGAAGCTCGCGTGCAGCGGGTGTCATGTTGTCATCGCCAAAATCGCGTGTCGCAGTATCCCTGCTGAGGTGGAGTAAAGGACGCAAGTCGGTAGCACCTAGCGGCGGAGATAACTGCAACCACTCAATGACGAACGGGTCATCCCCAAAGGGTTTGGCTAATGCGACGCCATCTCGAGCAGCTTCCTCTGCTCGCAAAAGCTCCGCTACTTGGCCATCATTTTCGGAACTGACCATAGAGGATAATGTGTTGGCCAGCTCCTCTTTGTAGCGTTCCAGTAAGTGCCATTTAGCCAAGGAGGGGATGTCCAAGGTTATACCTTGAGGCATAGCCAACGATTCACGAAGGTACACAGTGTTGAGAAATCGCTTCATTAGCCGTGGGTTTGCACTGATGCTGGTCGACTTAAACATAAGGGTTGCCAATCCTTGAGCCAGCTCCATGAGCGCCAGGAGGCGTGTATCAGTTCCCACTAGTTCGTGCAAAAATGTGGAGGTGATCGTTTCTCCGAGCCAACTTCTCGACAGACGTCTGGGGATTTCCAGCTTTGCTTGATCGAATTTATCTTGAGGGTATGACCCAGCCCTAGCCTCACGCTCCAGCAAGAGGAGAACCAGATATGCCTTCGCCTCGTTGACACCTATACGAGGTACATGCAGTGGCACTTGGATCAACTTGTCGAAATAGTTTGTGGCGATATTTCCCGTGATGCCGGTGCCTTCAAAATGCTTCTTCACCGCGCCATGGATAAAGTCGTTATCCGCAGCGATGACGAAGGCAGTACGTTTGAGGAATAAGAGCAAACGGATGGATTCAAGGGTAGAAATAGCAGTTTCTGGTAGACACCGATCGAGGTCGTCAACAAACACCACCAAAGTGATACCTAGCTCTTCCAATATTTGTTCAAGTGCTAGCCTAAACGCATGAATTTCGTTCGGTAACGATAGTGATTTTGCTGGACTCAACAAACCATCAGCCTTTAAATCCAACGATGTCTCCTCGTCTTTCTTGCTGGCTTCTGAAACTTGGGGGCCGTCCCTTTGGGGATTCCAAAAATCTGAAAACTTGCCGATGGCCCTGCCGATCGTACCAACGGGTACACCAGTTGTGATCGTAATCGCAGCTTCACCCCCGATTTGGACCAGCCGTAGGAGATTTATTCGCCTCAAGAGATCGAAAGCTTTCTTCTGTAGAGATTCATTGCCCTTAGCCAGCTTCAGAACTTCATCGCCTACGATCTGCAACAAGGCACTGCGAGCACTTTCGAAGTCTTGGTAAAGCCATGGGTTGAAAGTAACGACAACGTATTGGTGCTCCACTGACGGTATCTTGGTGTCGATTATTCCTGGATATGGTGGCACTAAGGGAGCTTCCAAGCGGGCTGCGATCATCTTAACTAGGGATGATTTTCCTGCCCCCCAGCCACCTGACACTCCAATAGAAATCGGCTCACCATGGCTCTGCCGCAGAAGGCTGGCACACGCATCAGCCACTACGCCAAAATTGAGGTAGTCGACGGTTGTTTCGTTGTCATGCCACATTGTTTTAAGTCCGTTGCGATTTACGTGAAGAACACTTTAGGGGCTTCACAGCCTCCGGTTGCTAGAGGGGTGGATAACCTGGGCGAGGCCATTAAGGCGTTCATGCGATTTAAAGAGTTCTGACCACTAGGGGTACTTGAAAGTCTAAAATAATTGATGGTCAAGGCTCATAAGAGCCAAATCCTATAGCAAACCAAACTATGCCCCAAGACATAAAATCTCACTTGAGACACAAGCCATAGACCTCACAGTCGAGACTGCAAATACGACAAACGTCACGAATTGTACAACATTGACACAGGCGTCAATTGCAACCAAACTCACAATTTACATAAAATAATTTTTTTTGATTATTATATGTGCATGAAGTCCTCCAATCTCATCAAGCAGCTAAGACACTTTGACCAGCAACACGATTACTGGCTCTACAGTGTGCACAAATTTGCCCTACTCTGCCCGGGTGAGAAGCCACAGCAGCTCAAAAACGCTCTAGTGCGCCAGTGTAAAGCAGGAAATCTGCTAAAAGTGGGCGGAGGTCTGTATGCTTGGCCTGATGCCCGATCAACCCCTATGTATCGTTTAGAGCATCTCATCAATCGACTGCACTCTTGTTAGCTGTCGTACATCAGCTTGGCGAGTGCTCTCAGTATGCACGGATGGATCTCTCAGATCCCATTGGCAGTGTTAACCATGATGACAACAGGACGCTCGTACCTACAACAAACTGCCTATGGATTAATCGAATGGACCCACACAGAGCAATCAGACACTATCATTCTGAACGGTACAGTATGGGATTCAATGCGAGGATGTCTTATCGCAAAACCGTCTCTGGCGTATCGAAATATAAAACGAGTTGGTCGAAATATTGACCTTGTAGTTAATCCGTCTGATGTAGATTTTTTTGATAAAATAGTGTTGTATTACCTCATGGACCTGACTGATACATGGCAAACAACTCATTCATATCAAGAGTAATAGCATAAATATGAAAATATCCGAATCAGCGCTATTAAATATCTTATCTTCTGATTATCAATAACTCTCGCAAGATCAACGTTAGTCACCTGCCCGGTCTGGATACCATTTTATGGCCTGCCATACTGTTCACCCTTAACACCATATATTGTTTTTTTACTTCACAAATGGTGTAACATAACCGAAATATTCAGTTTGAGCCGAGCGTTGCACATCCCAGCGTCGCGTATATCCAGCTGGGCGCTCTCGTTGAACCGCATGGGTAAGGATTAAGCGCTTCTTAGCACGTGAAACCCCAACGAAATAGGCGCAAAGATTTTCTTTCTGTTCCGATTCGTTCTTGAAAAAGAAGGTTTCATTTTCGACGGCCATGATAATGACTGAATCAAACTCAAGGCCCTTACTCTTATGAATGGTCAGTATTCGTACTGCTTGGTCGTCTGAGAAGCGCTCAAGGGCTTTGGGTAAGTTAGGCTCCAGCTTTAGCAATTCCTCGATCCTGGCCTTGGTATCACGGACAACCTCTTTCAACCGACCATGCGACTCGTAGTCCGGGGAAAGCGACACCAGTGTTTCGATACTGACCTGCTTCAGGAATGCTCGAACAAACTCCCAGTAGCCGGAGAAGGACTCGTCGATCAGCCCGGCAATGGCTATCTCTTTTCGTTGCTGCTTGACGAGCCGATCAAAGTCCTTACGCACGTTCGACTGAATCTCTTCATCAGCAAAAGGAATCAGCTGGTTCATGAGCCGAATCCATGCTTTGGGCTCGCGTTGACCATAGAGGCAGGAGAGATAGTCCACGATCAAACGTGCAGCCGGCTCGACCGTGATGTCTTGCATCTGCTGCTCATTACGGAAGGGGATGCCACGAACCTCCAGTGCCGCCATCAGATGATCGGCATACAGGTTGAGCTGATTACGAATCAGGATCGCAATTTCTGCAGGAGGCAGCTGCTCGGTCTTTATCCAACCAGTAATCAAGTCTGCGAGGTAGCCAGCTTCCTTACGACTGTCTTCGAAGCGCCACGCGAATACTTCACCTTCGTCACCTGCAAGCTGCTCATCAGGCATAACGGATGAGGGGTCAAGCTTGCGAATGATCTCATTCTGCAAGCACAGCAAACGTGGTTTAGAGCGGAAGTTACGGTACATGTTGAGCGGAGTCGCTGCAAAATCAGCAACAAAGTCCTGGAAGATACCTTCCAAAGCTCCTGCCCAACCCATGATCTTTTGCTTGGTGTCACCCACAGCGGTCAGACGAATGATCGTGCCTTGAAACGCGAGCCTGAGCAGCTCGTACTGTAGGTTAGTGCAGTCTTGGAATTCATCGAGGAAGACGTCGCTATAGGTTTGACGGATAGCGTTCCTTGCAACGGCGGAAGTCTGAAGGATCTTGATTGCCAGAGGCACGAGATCGCCAAACTCAATTTCTTGGGGGGACGGCCTAGCCTTTCGCTCAACGATTTTGTAGTTAGCGTTCAGAGCGTCTTGCCCCACTAGAATGGGACGGAAACGATCGATGATGCGTTTGGCAAATGCGTGGAAAGTATAGCTGTCGAACCGCGTAGCAAGCTCCGAACCGCAGCGCCGCTTGACTCGCTCTTTCAGGTTGCTACTGGCATCGACTTTGAACGAAATAGCCAGAATCCGTTTGGGATAACGACAAGTGCCAGTGCGAAGCAGAAAGTCGGCTCGCTGCGCAAGCATTTCTGTCTTCCCCGCTCCAGGGCCTGCTGTCAGCGCGAGGCTGCGCACCTGCTCCTTGGCAGCAAGTAGCGCATTCGGCTCAAGAGTCAGCCCATCTGCAGGCTTCCAAGCATAAATTGCGATCATTCCGGCAGCTCCGCGAGCTTGGTGATAACGGCATCTACTAGTCTGTGTAGAGATGCTGGCATGTCTGCCAGTAATTTCTCATCGGTCAATTGGGCCAGTGCATCGATGTGAGCTGCGGGCTTACTGCCAAGCTTGAAGCGCTGATGGTAAGTACTGAACAACTTCTGTTCGCTTTTGCTGTACTGACTTGCATCGTGGTGATTTTTACCCAATACAGCTTTGACAGTTGATACTTCAGGCTCTTCCTTCAGCACGTCATACGCATCTGGATAGGCAAGTAACATAGCGAAATCTAGATCCATAGGGTATGAGAAGTACACATCTCGATCTTCAAGCAGATCAAGATAGTGGCTGTAGCGTCTGACATGATACTCCTTTGAATTCCATGGTGGAATGCAGTGATCCTTCGGCAACGTATTTTTGGGCCGATACTTTTTGAGCTGATCATTCACGTACTTGATTCGCCCCCACCCAGCTTGATAACGCGACACATCCAGATCAAGCAATGTCAGATAAGGAATCTGAAGAGCGGAAAGAAGGCGCCAGAAGTGATTAACGTGCCTGCCCCCTAGCGGCGCAATCGTGACTGCGGACTCATCAACCGGCGCTCCTTTGACATGCAGCAAGCGCGGCAACACAATCTCTTCGCTATCCCCCTCTCCTAAGACGACAAGGCGCGAGAAATAGATCTCGGGAAACGCTTGGACGGCTTCCCGTACGAATTTATGTGCTTCGTCCGTGCTTTCCGGTAGCTGAATGAGTGTGACCCGCGATGTCCGTACCTGCGTCAACCGCAGATAGCGTATGCGCTCCGGGGCGACGCGTCGTAGCATTGACGGTGCGTGGGTCGCAATCAATGCTTGCGCATCACCATCGCTAGTCATCTCATTGAGCGCATTGACAATCCGCCCAAGGTAGTGCGGCGAGAGGCTATTCTCAGGCTCTTCGACCGCCACTATCGTAAACACGGGCGGGCGTAGCTTGTCTGCATCGAATGAATCGTCATCTCCGGCCAAGACAGCGTGACCGATGGCTTGCGAAGATAGCACTAGCGACAGATACAGCATCGATTTCTGGCCGTCGCTTAATCGTGAGAAGTCAACTAGTTGATCGCCATGCCCTGGTGTGAAAGACACCGACATGTGCCGTAATAAGGCCTCGATCTCAGACGCTACAAAAGTGAGCTTTGGATCTGCAAAGAAGCTGCCCTTGTGTAAAGTACCCCAAACCACTTTCAAGCTTGTGCTGAACGCATTGATTGACGGATTGGTCGCCAAGCTATCGCTGATTTGGTCGGTCAGCCCCTTGATGACAGTTCGCTCTGCATTCCAGTTTACAGCCCGCAGCATGCGACCCAGCAATGCATTGGCGCCGTAGGCAATGTGATCGGCGGGATCTCGGCGTGCAGGCAGATAGTGGACGTGAATATGGTTACGTTCAGATCGGGGTACTTGAGCGGTGGTCAGTGGCGAACCATCAGCATTGATGTCCAACACATAGACCATGATTTCCTCTATGTCCCCATCCAACCCCATGGCTGCATTGAGGCGAAAACGCACACGTGGCGAGCCATCGACTTCGTCGAGGCGCATATGGCCGAAATGAGGTGCAACCGTACTGTTGTCTTCGTCATCGCCAAGTTCCGGGAACAGAAAGTCGGCTTCGATCCATAGCTGCCGTTCCGTAGGTGGCGTTTCCTCATTAAATGGGATATGAAAGTCCGAGCGTAAGATTCGGCGCAGTGATGGATCAAAGGCAAATAGTCGACACAAAGCCTGTAGAACAGCTGTCTTACCGGCCCCATTGTGCCCGATGAGGTAAGTAATCTCCTCTAGTGGAATTTCGACAGGCGCAGCACCGAAAGAATGGAAGTTCGATAACCGTAAAGCATGCAGTTTCATAAGCGATCCATCTAAGGGCGATTCAATTATTTTTGAGTGATTCCATCAGACTCACAGCCACCTTATCAAGAATTTTCATCAATTCAGCCTTTGACTTGGAAATATTACTTCCACGAGAAAAATTGGAGTTAAATTTATCTATTTCCAACCTAAATTGCCTTAGACTTTCTGACTGAGGACTTCCCACAGAAGGAGGGGTGTCAAGAGTCACTATCTGTATGTATTCTTTATGGCCTCCTGACATTTCTACCAATTTGTTGTTCCAGACATAGCGTTTAGCGATCTTCTGTAATTGATGATCGGAAACACGCTCAACAATGTCCACCCTTAGGCCCGCCTCTTCTAGCCGTTTGTGCAAGTATGTGCAGTAGAGATTTTCCGTTGATTTCATGCAATCTACAATGATCACATCAAATGCCAACTTTTGGTCCTTCCCTATTGCATTAGGCTGACGGTCCATTTCGTGGAACAAAAAACTGACCAGCTTGTTTAGATCCTCTGTTCGCTTATAAATCACCCCAGATGCACCATCCTGCACTTCATGCAAGATTCCCCAACTGACCAAGATACTTCTTGCTCGTAAGCTTCGACCATCATTCTTATTTACCAGTTCACCGACAGCTGAATCGATGTCAGAATAGCCACATAGAGGTATCGTATCGCGGATATAAAATTCCAGAGCATAGTTAATCTGTGAACAAGTAAGCTCACTAAGCATAGTAAGAAAATGAAGCTTCTCGGCCTGTTTAACATTATTTTCCACCATGTTGACAGTTAAACGTGCATAGTATTCAGCCTTCCCTGCTTCATCGTCATCGATCACACGACGTATAGCTATCAGCAAATCCTCATCCTGAATATCAAGATGGTCTCGTCTAATTTGTGCAACACCACGAATGTAATCCACCAAACGTTGCTGCCGGAAAACTCTTTCCTGATCAGCTAGTCCAGCAACCGTTTCACTTAATACCTCTAGCAAATCCCCTGCAATAGGAAACTTTTTAATAATTGCCCACGTAGTTCTACTTATTGTTTTTTTAAAACCAGGATCATTTATAATTGCAAAAAAATCTTCACCAGTCTGTTTTATGAACGATTTTTCAGCGCTGGTGTCGTTATCATGGATGTCCATAACTCCCCCCGTCCGTGATAAATTTTTTAAAGATTGGTGAAGATACTGCATAAAGCTCAACCCTGGCAAGCCTCAAACAAACCCGGTCACCTTGACTACTGCCATCCAGCAAAATTTACATCATGCCTTTAACGCCTACCCCGTCTGATGTAGTGCATCCGTTGAATATGGATAAAGTAAATATTCAGCGAGAGCCCCCTTAATCAAAGTACGTCCTCAGCCAGAAGAGCCTCAGGCGAAACCCCTTCTATCTTTGGTAAATCTTGCACCAATGTGGAAAAATATCGTTGTTTTTTCCATTCAGATCGATCGCCTATGACATATAAGCGTTGCTTGGCCCGACTAACAGCGACATTTAGCAGATTAGGCCGACTTGCTGCCCATGCCTTAGCCCCTGGTTTCTGTATGTTTCCCCCCAGAACAAATACCACCACGCTAGCTTCTTTGCCCTGAGTAGTATGTACGGTTCCTGTTTTATGCGTATCAAATCCAAGTTGCGCAGCAAGACGTCGTAGTTGCTTCGCACAATCCAAGAATGGAGAAATAAGAAAGATGTTTTCTGGCTTAACCCCATAGGCGGTTCGAAGTTCGAGCAATAGTTTTTTGACCGCCTCCCCCTCCTCAACAATCCAATTACCCTCGCAATTCTTCCCTACTACGTCTATCCATCCGCTCTCGGGTAATTGTGTATGAGTTTCCTTCTTACCATGAACCATCAATCCATCGTACGCAATTTTGTTACTGACTGAGAACATCGGATCATCACAACGACGATGTACTCGGAGGGGGCATCCAACCCAAACCTTGCCATTATCAGGCGTTGGAAGATGAGTACCCAATCCCATAGTTTGATCCGCTAAAACTTGTGCCGATACCTCGCTAGGCCACCAGATAGAAGGTACACAATAAGTTTTAGCTAGGGCTCCTTCCACTGATGGCGGGAGCCCACTCACCGGTTCCAATTGCTTTGGATCACCAACAACAACTGTGCGTGACGCTCGCCAAATAGCACTTGCGGCCTGTTGTGGTAACGCCTGACCAGCTTCATCAATCAATAGCCACCCTATCGCTTCGCGGCCTATGTTTTTGAACATCCGTGGAATGGACGCAAAGGTCGTCGAAATCACAGGAACTATCAGACACAGAGAATCAAGCGCTATAGCAGCCAGGTCTTCTGGTAGATCTTTTCCTTGTAGCCAATCGCTAACCAGATTCATGTTAGCTAACATTTGGCTTGGATTATTTTCAATAAAAGAACGATGCACATCAAGTGCAGCCAAAAATATTTCCTCCCGAGCCTTCAGCCAGTCTTTATGTGCCCATGGAGTAGACTTTTCCCTCACATCATCTGAAGCATTAGGATCTGGCCAGCAGTCACCCATAGTGTTTTTGGCCTGTTCAAATAGAATTGACGTTGATTTTAGCTCATCTTTCAAATTAATAATAAAACCATTGGCTTCATTTAATTTCAAATCCAGTTTTTTAATTTCGCCCTGCACCTTAGTAATTTTTGATTTCAGCGATTTAATGACATGCTGTTGGGATTGTACTTCTGCGTATACGAAATCTAGCTCACGTGAGAGCGAATGATATCTTTCCCACCATGCTCGATGCGTTCGACCAAAAGTGGCTATCCAAGCAAGAAATCCAGGCTTATTGGACTCATGTTGCTTAAGCCTTTGCTCTGCTAAATAGCTGTTCCGAATAGTAGATCACCGGAGGAAGGGAACTCAGTCCAGTTTGTGCGATCTCATTAGTCGCCAAACAAAACAAGCCACACCCAAAGGACTGAGTTGATGCCTATCCTACCACCCCTGCCACGGTCAC
>SXGR01243900.1_pt1 | contig 10230 bp, 10 predicted proteins | sample 3174711 | NCBI WGS metagenome assembly SXGR01 (sample SAMN11356860, study PRJNA531348) | freshwater metagenome | isolation source: freshwater sample F1-60 | place: China: Fuxian Lake, Yuxi | collected 2017-12-25 | reverse complement strand
AATAATATCTTCTTGTTTAACTTGATCTCCAACTTTAACTATTACTGTTTCTAGATGTGAATAGATTGTTGAAATCCCATGCCCATGATCCATAATGATAGTGCCTCCAGTATAGTAAAGATCTGGTTCAGCCATAGTAACCACACCAGAGGCAGATGATTTTATTTTAGTACTTTGTTTAGCTGCTATATCGATCCCATAGTGAGGTAATTTAGGAATTCCATTTAAAATTCTTTGACTACCATATAGTCCAGTAATGATGCCATCTACAGGAATAATAAATTGATCTTTAAAAAAAATTAAATCAGAATTAACAGCTCTAGCTTCACTAATTCGATTGTTTTCTTCTTTTATTCTTTTGTAAACAAATTCAGGAGGGGTTACCATGTTTTCAGGAAGACCATCAATTCTTTGAATTTCATATTTTTTTTTATAAACTTTTTTAATAATTTTTTCTTCTTTCCCTTCAATAATTTTAGTTAATATTAAATCAGTTTTGTGATCACGATCGATGCCAAATACAAAATATCCCTCTTTTGATACTTTAATTTCATTTTTATCAATTATAATTTTAGAATTTGGATCTGTTTTTCCTATAATTAAATTTCCTTGAATAAATTTTCCTGAAAATTCAATGGCAAAAAGAGAGTTTGAAATAAAAAATATAAATATTACCAATAATAATTTCTTCATTTATTGTGCTGTCCAGCCGCCATCTACTAATAAAGATGTCCCAGTAATCATAGAGGCAGCAGAAGAGGCTAGAAAACAAACGGCAGTTGCAATATCACTTTCTGATGCAGTCTTACCCATGGGTATTCTGCTTAAGACAATTTTTTTCAATTTTTTATTTTGGAATACTCTTCTAACTAGCGGCGTCTCAACGTAAGTAGGACAAACTGCGTTAACTCTAATATTACTTTTTGCAAGTTCTAAAGCCATACCTTTTGTAAGACCTTCAATACCAAATTTAGTCATACTATAAACACTTCTTCCTTTCATACTTACATGGCCTAACTGAGATGACAAATGAACAATAGCTCCATCTTTAATTTTATTCTTTAACATTTTTTTAACAACTAATTGAGCCACATTAAAAGCAGCTTTTAAATTTAGATTAACTAAATAATTTAAACTTTTTTGCTTAACATCTTTGAATAATTCAGGAATATTAGTTCCAGCATTATTAACCAAAACATCAATTTTTTTTATTTTTTCTAAGCAATCAATTAAATGCTCATAGTTTGTTACATCACAGTTAATCTTTGTGATTTTCCCTTTTGTTTTTTTGATTATTTTTTCAAGTTTATCTAAGTCGGTATTAGTTCTACTAATTGCGAAAACATGCGCGCCGGATTCAGCCATAGCTATTGATGTAGCTCTTCCAAGTCCTTTACCAGCGCCTGTAATAAGAATATTTTTATGTTTAAAATTGATTTTTTTTAGATACATTTAACTTTATTACAATAAAATTTTTCATAGTATTTTTCAAAATTTTTGATCTAATATTTGAAAATATTTTTCAAAATGTATTTGATGATAAAAGTCATAAGCATTTTTTCCCACAGGAAATACAACTGGAAAGTCTACGGAACATTCAAGTAATCGGGGCACTTTTAAGCCTTCGGCTATCGCGAAGCCTAAAGACTGATTTCCAATAAAAAATTTGCTTGATTTAATAATTTGAGCCATTTCTAAAAAATTTTTACAATCATAAAATTCAAGATATGGTATTTGTTGTTTCAAATTATTGTATTCTTTCTTAAGGCCAATAAAAATTAAATTTTCCCTTTTTTTTAAAAAATTAAAATTAATAAATTGATTATGTTGTCTTGCTGATCGAATTATTATTATTTTATTTTTTATACTTTCGTGTTCTTCTACATCTAAAAATATTTCATCCATATTAATTGGCACTCCCGTTAAATACGAGTACCATCTTATAGAATGAGAATAAAAGTTAGTAGGAACTTCACGAAATAGATTTAAATCTATCTCAATATTTTGATTCTCATAAATGTTTACACTGTTTAAATATTTTTGTTTTTTTAATAAAGGCAGTAATAGCTCTCCCATTCTTTCGTCAATCATTACATTTCCAGCAGGATGATCATGGTAATAAAGCACATTCTTTTTATTCAATTGTACAAACAAATCACATTCATAATTTTCTGATAATTTTTTTATTAGAGGAAGTGAATAAATTAAATCACCACAGTGTCCAGAATGTAAAAAAGATAATTTTTTTTTTTTTTTTAAATAGTTATCTATTTCCTCAAGTTTATGCTTTATATTTTTATTATAAAAAATTAATTTTTTTTTATTCTTTTCACTTTCTTTAATTTCAAGATATTTTCTTCTATTAAAAATTTTTAATATAATTTTTATTATAAAATTTAGCATCAATAAATTATTACCCTTCTTTTTTTACAAAAGCTAAATTTTCTAATTTAACATTTCTTACAACTTTATAAGCTTGATAATTTTTTTTTAATAAAAATTTTGCTAAATAAGAGCTATCTTGGCTAGTTTTTCTAATTATTATAGAAAATTTTTTCATTATTTTAATATATATTAGCATAAAATAAAGCATTAAAAAATTTTTTCTATAATATTAAATTTTAAAATCCTTTTTTTTTCACATATTTAATTATAAAACTATTGTTAAATAACCTAAAATGAAAAAAAGTAGAATATTTTTAGAAAAAATAAAGTCAATTAGGCATTTTTTTTTTAAATTATTATACGGTAAAATAAAAAATATAACATACGCAGTTAAAAATAAAAAAATTAAAGTTAAAAAAATTATATTCAATAAAACATTTTTTTATAAATTATATAATATTCCAAAAGGTCGAATTTATTCTGATACAATAATGAATACCGCTTTTATTTTAAATAATACTTTAGTGGCAGGTCCTTCATTACAATACAAGTATAAAAAAAATTTTCAAATTATAAATGGTAATATTAAAGAAAATTTTGTAAATAAAAATGGGACTCCAAAATTCTTAAAGAAAATTAATGGCAATATTTTTTCACTTTTGACCGGAGGTTCGGGAAAATATAATTATTGGCATTGGATTTTTGATGTTTTGCCTAGAATCGGTATTCTAGAGAAGTCTAACTTTAAGATCAAACCTGATCACTATTTAATTCCATCAATTTCTAGAAAATATCACAGACAAACTTTTGAAGAACTAAAAATACCATCGTATAAATTAATTGACGGAAGTAAATATAAACATATTATCTGTGATAATCTTATTGCAGTCGATCATCCTATAAATCTTAATAATAATCCTACTAAATCAATTTTAAATATTCCTACTTGGGTTATCAGATGGTTAAGAAAAAATTATATTAAGAAGACATATACAAATAAAAATCTACCAAAAAAAATTTTTATAAATAGAGAGTTTGACAGTAATCTTGTTACCAGAAAAATTGTTAATAATGAAGAAGTGAAAAATATTTTAATATATTTAGGATTTGAAAGTATTTCTTTATCAAATCTAAATTTTGTAGATCAAGTTAAACTTTTTAAAAATGCAAATTTTATAGTTGGGCTACATGGTGGAGGGTTTGCAAATATGGTATTCGCTGATAAAGGCACCAAAATTGTTGAAATAGCATCTAAACATAATGGTAATGTCTTATTAAGCTTGGCAAAAAAATGCACACTTAATTATAAAAGAATTATTGGAATCAATACATCAAAGAAGTTAAAATTTCAAAATAGCCATGTTTTTGTTGATGTTAATAAACTAAAAAAATTAATTTTGTCTTTTAATTAGTTTATATCTTCATTATTTTAATTTTGAATAATTTATTAGATTAAGATTTAAAAATATTATAAATAATTAAAAAATAACATGGCGGGGTAGCTCAGTTGGTTAGAGCGCAGGACTCATAAGCCTGAGGTCAGTGGTTCGATTCCACTTCCCGCTACCAAAAAAGTAGTAAGATTATTATTCTTTTTCATCACAAATTATTTTTGAGTCAATAACAATGGTGTTTCAACACACTTAAAAAGAAACTTTTGTAATAATAAAGTTATAAAAGTTAATTAAAGATTTGAAGTCTAGATAAGATGCAATGAATATCCTTATAAATTTTTTAAATTATAATTTTCGCTTCTATTAAGCTTAGTTTTTTAAACTTTCAAGACTAAAATTTTTAAGATAATATATAATTATCTTAGTATAAAAATTTATTTAATTAATAACTTTTTTATCATTTAATTAAATATAAAAAAATAAAAATTTAGTTTTGACTAATAAAATACAATCAATAAATAAAATAAAAAAAAAATATTAAATATTTTAGTATTTTTTATTATGATAATTATTTTTTTTTTGTTGTTTGATTTGTTGATAGGTAATTATATTTATAAAAAAACTTTGAGAAAAAATTTTTTTGACGTTGATACCGGTATGGGAACAACGCATTCGGTCTATCACCACGATTTAAAAAAAAATTATATTACACATAGCGCAGGGTGGGGAAAGAAAAAATTTTCTTTTTGTTCAGATGAACATGGCTTTAGAAATGATTGTATTAATAATAATAATTCAAAAATTTTTGATATTGGCATAATAGGAGATTCTCAGACAGTTGGTTTTGGTTTATCTTACGATGAAATGTTTTCAACGTTAATTTCAAAAAAATTAAAAAACAAAAGAATAGCAAATTTAAGTGCTTCTTCTTACTCTACTGCCATTTATTATTCAAAAATAAACTATCTAATAAGTAATGGCTATAAATTTAATGAAATTATTGTATTTGTAGATTTATCTGATTTTCATGATGATTTTGTTAGATATAAACTAGATGGAGATAAGGTTTTAGGTAAACATATCATTTGGGGAGATGAAAATTATAGTATTACAGAAAAATTTTTATTTTTTCTTGAAAAAAGATTTAAAGTTACTAATTATTTAATTGTTACTACAGATAATTTTTTGATCGCAAAAGGTATTAAAGAAAAAAAAATTCCTTATTGGATATTGAATAATCCGCGAACTTCATTAACTCACAATTATAATAAAAAATGGTATTTAGATGAAGAAAATATACAAGTAATAATAGATAATTCACTTAACAATATGGAAAAATTATATAGTCTTTTAAATAAAAACAGTATTCCTTTGAGTATTGCAGTATTTCCACACCCATCAACTCTTAAATTTGATACAGCTGAAAACCTCCATCTCAAAATCTGGAAAAGTTTTTGTGATCAAAGATGTAAAATGTTTTACAATATAATGAGTCCTTTTTTCAATATCAAAGAAACAATAGGTTTTAGAGAGTTATATTTTAAATATTATATTGATGGCGATCTCCATTTAAATGAAAATGGTAATAAAATTGTTGCTGAATATTTTTTAGAAAATTATAAAGATTAAATATTAGTTTATATTTAGAAATGCAAAATCTTAAAATTTATTGTATTTCATTGAATCCATCACATTTAAAATTAATAAATAAACTTGGCTATATTCCTGTAGGACTCGGTGATAAAAAATTTTCTCAAGAATGGATGCAAGATAAATTAGGAAATAATATAGCGATAAAAAACAAGTACTATGGCGAGTATACTTTTCATTTTTGGCTTTGGAAAAATAATAAATTAAATTTTGATGGATGGATTGGATTTTGTCAGTATCGAAAATTTTGGAAAAAAAATTCAAACAATTTCAGTAGTAATAATTTTAATGATTTTAATAATATCGTATTAAAAGTTGTTCCAAATAAGTTTGATAAATATGAAACTATTATTGGTGAAAATCTTTTCGTAAATCAATTTCGGCTATCAAAATTTATCAAACATAATTTAAAAACTATGCTTTTAGACCCTAGTTTATTTTTTAATCAAAAAAAACGAACTATCAAATTTCATTTTGATATGATGCATGGTCATGGAAATTTAGATAAAGCCATAGCGGTTTTGGCGAATAAAGAAAAAAATGATTTTAAACATTTTGTAAAAACAGAGGTTTCTTTCAATCCTCATAATATGTTTATTTGTAAAAATAAAAAAATTTTAATTTCATATTATGAGTCTCTTTTTCCCTGGTTATTAGAATGTGAAAAAATATTTGGTTTTAAAGAATCAAATACTTATGGCTTAAAAAGAATTTATGGATTTTTAGCCGAAAGATACATGTCTTATTGGTTCAAAAAATACACCAAATTTAAAATATTGCCTATCCAATTCAAAGATCTAAGCGATTTTAAGTAAATAAAATTTATCGATTTATAATTTTATTTATTTTTTTTAGACTCATAGATGAATTTAAAGGTAATTTTAAATAGTTTTTATTTCTTAAGAAAATTTTATTTATTTTTTTATTATATTTTTTTGCAAAATTAAAAACAGAAGAGCTTTTTCCACCTATATTCAGAATACCTTTTTTATGTACAATTTTTTTAAAAATTTCAATAAATTCCTCATAAAAAATAAAATTCGTATACATATCTGCAAATGCTTTTTTATGCACAAAAGGTTTTTCTGTCATACTAACTCTTAATATTAATGAATTTTTATACATTTGAACCGCACTTTCGCCTCCCAATTTTGACCATGAATAATTATTCGAAGGCAGTAATGAGTCGTTTTCTTTATAATTACCTTTTGTGCCTGGATAAATATAATTTGTAGAAAAATAAATAACTTTAATATTAAATTTTGAACAAGCCATAACAATATTGGCAGTACCAATAATATTTAGCTGAATGCTTTTTTCAATATTTTTTTCGTGGATCACCATAGGACGCGATAATCCAGCTACATGTATTAAATATTTAGGTTTCTTTTTTTTTAAATATTTAATAATAGAATTAAATTTTAATATATTTAATTCTTTTTTTGATGGAAAAAGATAATTTTTTCCAACATTTTTTTGAAATACTTTTCCAAATCTGCCACTACCGCCTGTGACTACTATTTTTTTACTATTAGATTGCATTTAATTTTAAATATTTGGAAAAAGTAATATTTGATTTATCTTTTTTTGATATTATTAATTTAGCTTTAGGTAAACTAATTTTTAATTTTTTGTCATTCCATAATATTCCTACTTCATTTTTTTTTGATCGATAGTTATTATTGCTATATAAAATAATATTTTTATTCTCTAAACCCATGAAACCATGTGCAAATCCAGCTGGTATCAAAATAGATTTTGCATTTTTTTCTGATAGTAAAATTTTAAAATGCTTTCCAAATGTTTTTGATTTTGGCCTAAGATCGACAACCACATCTATTATTTTTCCCATAATTACAGAAACAAATTTTTCTTGCATATTCCTATTCTGGATATGCATCCCTCTAAAAACATTTTTTTTTGAATTTGAAATGCACCAAAAAATTGGATTATGCGATTTTAACTTTCTTTTTTGATATATTTCTCTAAAGAATCCTCTTTTGTCATAGAATATTTTACCTTTATATATCTTCAAACCTTTGAATTTTGTGTTTTCTATTTTCATTTGATTAAATCAAAGAGATAGTTCGAGTAGCTACAATTGCCATAAAAACTTATCGATTTTTTAATTTGATTGTTTTTTATCCATTTGTTTTGATAAGCAACTTCCTCAATACAACCTATTTTAAAACCCTGTCTATTTTCTATGGCGGCGACAAAATTTGAGGTATTATTAAAATCTTTTATCGAACCAGTATCTAGCCACGCTCCACCCCTTCCAATTATTTCTGCATTTAATTGTTTTTTATTTTTATATTTTTTTAGTAAATCTACGATTTCAATTTCTTTTCTTTTTGATAGCTTGAGTGATTTACTAAACTTTACAACTTTATTATCAAAAAAATAAAGACCAGTAACTGCAAGATTAGATTTAGTTTTTTTTGGTTTTTCCACAATATTGATAATTTTCTTTTGTTTGTTAATTGTTGCTACTCCGTACAATGATGGGTTTTTTACAGGATGCAGGAATATTTTTGCTCCTTTCACTAGATTTGTGCATTGAATAAGTTTTTTTGTTAGGCTTTGTCCAAAAAAGAAATTATCACCCAAAATTAATGCAACAGAATTATTATTTATGAATTTTTCACCCACTATAAAAGCATCAGGCAATCCTTTAGGCTTTTCTTGTTCAGCATATGTGATTTTAATTCCAAGATTATCTCCGTTTGGTAGAACTTTCTTAAACTGGTCAATTTGTCCTTTATTTACAATAATTAATATATCTTTTATCTTTGCAAGCATAAGAACTGAAAGAGGGTAAAAAAAGAGTGGCTTGTCATATAATGGCAGAAGTTGTTTATTTACTGCTTTAGTAACTGGACTCATTCTAGATCCAGTTCCTCCTGCAAGGATTATTCCTTTTTTTATCATATTTTTAAACCAAGCCTTTTTATATGTTCTTTTTTTTTAATTGATTTAAAATAATTTTGATTGTTGATATACCAATCTATAGTTTTTGAAAGCCCTTCGTTTATTTTTGTAACATTTTTCCATTTTAATTTTTTTTGAATTTTTTTAGAATTTAAAGCATATCTTACATCATGTCCTGGCCTATCTTTAACGAATATAATCTTAACCCGTTTATCGATGTTAAATAATTTATTTCTTATTATTTTTAAAATTAGTTTTGTTAATTCTAAATTTGTTAAATTGACATTACTACCTATATTGTAACTTTCTCCTATTTTTCCTTTATTTGCTAAAATTTCTAAAGCTCTACAATGATCATCAACATATATCCACTCTCTAGAGTTTAATCCTTTACCATATATAGGAAGAGGTTTATTATTTATTATATTAAATATTAATTTTGGAATTAGTTTTTCAGGAAACTGTCTTGGGCCATAATTATTTGAACAATTAGAAATTACAGCAGGAAAATTGTAGGTTTTGATGTAAGATTTTACCAAATGATCAGAGCTTGCTTTTGAAGCAGCATAAGGCGAACTAGGTCTGTAAGGATAATTTTCATCTGCTCTTTTAGTTTTATCTATAATATCGCCATATACTTCATCTGTTGAAATATGAATAAGTTTAGTTCTTCGTTTTGCTTTTTTGTTATAAAATCTTATAGTTTCTAAAAGATTAAACACTCCATGAATATTGCTTTTTATAAATGGTTCAGGTGAGTCTATGGATCTATCAACATGTGTTTCAGCGGCTAAATTAAAAAAATATATCGGTTGATATTTTTTTAAAATTTTTAATATTAAAGATTTATTACCAATATCACTTTTGAAAAAAACATAGTTTTTATTTATTATTTCTTTTAGGTTATATTTATTGGCTGAGTAAGATAATTTATCTATATTAATTACAAAATAATTTTTATTTAATAAATATTTTATGAGATTACTACCTATAAATCCATAGCCACCTGAAATAACTATTTTTTTCATATTTTTTGCTGAAAATAATTATGTTTCTAAATGAAATAATATATAAAATCAAATAGTGTTATAATAATGTCACAAAATCTAATAACGATCGTAATCAACACATATAAAAGTCAGGAAAAAATATTTAAATGTTTAAATTCAATAAACATAAATTATAAAGTCATAATTATTGAAAATTCAAATAATGATTTTCTTAAAAATAAAATTGTAAAAAAATTTTCTAATATAAATTATTTTTTAGCAGGTAAAAATTTAGGATATGCCAAAGGTAATAATATGGGATTATCAAAAGTTATAACACCATATGCTCTTATAATTAATCCGGATACAATTTTGCACAAAGACTCAATAAATAATTTTTTCATTACAGCTAATAGAATAAAAGATTTTGCGATTATAGCTCCAGCAATTCAAGATGAATATAATTTAAATAATAATATAGATGAACTTACAGAGGTAAATTCCGTTAAGGGTTTTGCAATGTTTTTAAATATTGAACAATTTAAAAATGTCGGATTTTTTGATGAGAATTTTTTTATTTATTTAGAGGAAATAGACTTATGTAGAAGACTAAGAAATCAAAATAAAAAAATATTTCTTGATCCTACGATTATAATCGATCACCAAGGAGGTAGTTCACATGACAAGAAATATAATTTTCAAATGGAACTATCTAGAAATTGGCATTGGATGTGGTCAAATTTTTATTACGCTAAAAAATATAATGGTTTTATTTTTGCATTAAACTCTATCCTTAAGAAATTTTTATCTTCAATATTTAAGTTTATTTTTTATTTTTTAATTTTTAAAAAAAATAAAAGTCTTATTTATAAACAAAGGTT
>SXGR01018872.1_pt1 | contig 10230 bp, 11 predicted proteins | sample 3174711 | NCBI WGS metagenome assembly SXGR01 (sample SAMN11356860, study PRJNA531348) | freshwater metagenome | isolation source: freshwater sample F1-60 | place: China: Fuxian Lake, Yuxi | collected 2017-12-25 | reverse complement strand
GCCTCGAACGATTTCGAGCGCGCCACCGAGATTGCGCGGCGGATGGTGACGCAGTGGGGCATGTCCGACGCGCTCGGTCCGATGGTCTACGGCGAGAACGAGGGCGAGGTCTTCCTCGGCCGCTCGATCACCACGCACAAGAACGTGTCGGAGTCGACCATGCAGAAGGTCGACGAAGAGATCCGCCGCGTCATCGACACGCAGTACAAGCTGGCGCGCAGCCTGCTCGAAGCGAACCGCGACAAGGTCGAGGCGATGACCGCCGCGCTGCTCGAGTGGGAGACGCTGGATGCCGAGCAGCTGAACGACATCATGGCCGGCAAACCGCCGCGTCCGCCCAAGCCCAGTTCCACCGGCAGTGGCAAACCGCCGGCCGCGAACGACGGTGCGACGGCAGCCCCGGCACCCGCGCCCAGCGTGTGATGTTCCGCTGCGGCAGGTTTAACCTGCCGCTGGACCGGCCCTTGGTCATGGGCGTGGTGAACATCACGTCTGATTCCTTTTCTGATGGCGGCGCCTTCCTCGCCCCGGGTGTGGCTGCGGCGCATGCGCGGCGCCTGTTCGCTGAAGGTGCCGACATCGTCGACATCGGCGGCGAATCCTCGCGCCCTGGCGCGCAGCCGGTTGCCGAGGAGCTGGAGCTCGAACGCATCCTGCCGGTGCTGCAGTCGCTGGGGGATGTCCCGGTGTCGGTGGACACGCGCCGCCCCCGCGTCATGCGCGAGGCGCTGGCCGCGGGAGCATCGATGATCAACGACATCGACGCGCTGCAGGCCCCCGGTGCGATCGAGGCCGTCGCCGCATCGGGCTGCGCGGTCTGCCTCATGCACAAGCAGGGCGATCCGGCCACCATGCAGGACGAGCCGATTTACGCGGACGTCGTCGCCGAGGTGCGCGATTTCCTCAAGCAACGAGCTGCGGCGGTGGAACGCGGCGGCATCGCGCGCGGACGCATCGTGCTCGAACCCGGCTTCGGCTTCGGCAAGACGGACGCGCACAACCTGCGCTTGCTGAGGGAACTCGGCGACATCGCCGGCCTGGGCTATCCGGTGCTCGCCGGCTGGTCGCGCAAGTCGACGCTGGGCCGGCTGACCGGGCGTCCCGTGGGCGAGCGCATGGCGGCCAGCCTCGCTGCCGCATTGCTGGCGGTAGCCGGAGGAGCGAAAATACTGCGTGTCCACGACGTGCGCGAAACGCGCGACGCGTTGCTGGTCCGGGAGGCATGGCAAAAGGCATGACGAGAAGATATTTCGGCACCGACGGTGTGCGCGGTACCGTGGGCACGGCGCCCATCACCGCGGATTTCATGCTGCGCCTGGGCTACGCCGCTGGTCGCGCGCTCGTAGAGCGCCGCGCTGGCGAGCGGGCCGCGGTCCTCATCGGCAAGGACACACGAATCTCGGGCTACATGATCGAGGCGGCGCTGGAGGCGGGTTTCTCTGCCGCCGGTGTGGACGTCCACTTGTGTGGTCCGTTGCCGACGCCAGGCGTCGCCTATCTCACGCGCGCGCTGCGCCTGACTGCCGGCGTGGTCATCAGCGCCTCGCACAATGCGTACCCCGACAACGGCATCAAGTTCTTTTCCGGTGACGGTTACAAGCTCCCGGATGCGGTAGAGATCGAAATCGAGCGCGGGCTCGATGAGGAAGTGGGCTGCAACGAGGCGGCAGCGCTTGGGCGCGCGCGCCGGGTGGACGACGCCGCAGGGCGCTATGTGGAGTTCTGCAAGGCCACGGTGCCGGCGGAATTCGACCTCCGCGGCATGAAGATCGTCGTCGACTGCGCAAACGGCGCGGCATATGGCGTGGCGCGCGAGGTGTTGCACGAACTGGGTGCGGAAGCCCTTGCCATTGGCATCGCACCGGACGGTTTCAACATCAACGAGGGATTTGGTGCGACCGCGCCGGGCGCGCTGGTGGAGGAGGTAAAGCGCAGCGGCGCCGATCTTGGCATCGCACTTGACGGCGACGGCGACCGCCTCGTCATGTGCGATGGCGCCGGCAGGCTCTACGACGGCGACCAGCTGCTTTACGTGATCGCCAGTCACCGCGCCGCGCGCGATAAAGTACCCGGCATCGTAGGCACGCTGATGAGCAACCTCGGCCTGGAGCAGGCCTGCGGTCGGCTGGGCCTGCCGTTCCTGCGCGCGAAAGTCGGCGACCGCTACGTACTGGAAGTGCTGCGCGAGAATGGCTGGCAGCTTGGCGGCGAGAACTCGGGCCACATCATCTGCCTCGACAAGCACACTACCGGAGACGGCATCGTCTCCGCCTTGCAGGTGCTGGTCGCGTTGCGGGAATCGGGCAAGACGTTGGCCGAACTGACCGCGGACCTTGCCATGTATCCGCAGGTGCTGGTGAACGTCCCCGTGCCCAGGGGTTTCGACGCGCGTGCGCATGCCGGGATCGAAGCCGCGCAGCAGGGCGCCGAGAAGGAACTCAAGGGCCGCGGCCGCATCCTGCTGCGGCCCTCCGGCACCGAACCCGTGCTGCGCGTGATGGTCGAGGGCGAGCCACGCGAGGCGATTGAAGGCGCGGCACATCGCATTGCCGATGCGGTGCGAAAGGCAGCCGGTTAGAGCCGGCATTCAATTGTGGCCCGTCCGCCTTGCTAACTGAATCCGCAGTCGAGGATGCAGCGCTGGGAATGCGCGCCCGTCCGGTCTGAACCGGCCCTGGGACATCCTGGAGACGCATTTGAAGCTGCAGGTGGAATCGACGATGTTCGGCAGGGGCTATCTCGCCAGCGGCAGGATGGGCGCATGAAGGCCGGTCTCGCGCTGTGCTTCATGATCGTTCCTGCCATTGCGATCGCGCAAGGCAAGTCACCGATGGACGGCGCGCGCCTCCTTGGTGAGCTGAAGCAGGGCGGTTACATCCTCTATTTCCGCCATACCCACACGCTGCCCGAACACGATCACGAGGCGGGCCAGCGCCGCGCCGGCACCCACCGCGTCGAGGACTGCGCCACGCAGCGCAACCTCTCCGAGCGCGGCTACCGCGAAGCCCGCGCGCAGGCCGACTGGATCACGACCCTCGGCATCCCCATGGGCGAGGTGCTGGTGAGCCGCTATTGCCGCACGCGCATCCACGCTGCGTTCTTCACCGCACGCATCGCCTTCAATGACGCCATCACGCCGGTGCGCAATGCTGAAAAAGCGGCGGTGTTGAAGCGCATGCTCAACGCGCCACCGTCGGCGGGGTCCAATACCTTCATGTTCGCGCACGGCGGCATTCTGTGGATGGCCACCGATTACGACAGCGTGGAGAGCGAGACCTTCATCTTCAAGCCAGGCGCAGGCGGTTCCACGCTCGTCGCCACGGTGAAGATGCACGAATGGGATCTCCTCGCCGCCGGCAAACCCTGCTGCGCGCCGCGCGATTTCTGGAGTGGAAAGGGCACGCCGCCGGTCGAATAGAGGCGTGGTTACGCGGTAGAATCCGGCCTCCTTGAGCAGTCCCGCACCACAATCCAGAGCACTTTCGCTGTACCGCGCCATGGCGCGCATACGTGCTTTTGAGGATGCCGCGGAAGAAGCATCCAAGGGCGGCGTGGCGGCGTTCGGCGCCAGCCTCGGCGAAGCGAAGGTGCGCGGGCCGCTGCACCTGTCCACGGGACAGGAGGCGGTGCCCGCGGGAGTGTGCGCGAACCTGGATCTCACCGACCTCATCACCTCCACACACCGCGGCCACGGTCACACCATCGCCAAGGGCGCGTCGCTGGAACGCATGATGTGCGAGCTGTTCGGGCGCGCCACCGGCTTCAACGGTGGCAAGGGCGGTTCGATGCACATCGCGGATTTCTCCGTGGGCATGCTGGGCGCGAACGGCGTGGTTGCCGCGGGCATCCCCATCGCCGTTGGAGCGGCACACGCCATCCGCATCCGCCGCGGGAAGGAAATTGTCGCCTGCTTCTTCGGCGACGGCGCAATCAACCGCGGGCCCTTCCTCGAGGGACTCAACTGGGCCAAGGTCTACAACCTGCCGGTGCTCTTTGTCTGCGAGGACAACCGCTGGTCGGCCACTACCTCCAGCGATGCCACCACCGCAGGCGCGGGCGCGCTGGCGCGCGCGACCGCGATCGGCGTTCCCGGTGTGCAAGTGGACGGTAACGACGTGTCCGCGGTGGACGAGGCGACGCGCGAGCTCGCGGCGCGCATCCGCGGCGGGCAGGGGCCGCAGATCCTGCACGCCATCACCTACCGGGTGAAAGGCCATGTTTCCGTGGATCCCGCTACCTATCGCGACGCCGAAGAAGTGAAGCGCGCGCTGGAGACCGATCCGCTCAAGTTGGCGGAAGCGCGGATTCCCGCAGCCGACACGGCACGAATCCGCGCCGAAGCCACCGAGGAAGTAATGCGTGCATTGATGAGCGCGGCCGCTGCGCCATTGCCCGTGGCATCCGGCGCCTACACGGACATCCAGGATACCGGGGCGGGCCGATGGCTGTGATGAGCTACGGCGAGGCCGCCCGCCGTGCGGTGCAGGACGCAATGCGCGCGGAACCGAATGTCGTCGTCATGGGCGAAGACGTCGGCCGCGGTGGCATCTTCGGGCAGTACAAGGGGCTTTTGCAGGAGTTCGGCGCGACGCGCGTCATCGACACGCCAATTTCTGAATCCACCATCATGGGTGCGGCGGTGGGTATGGCGCTCGCCGGCGTCAAGCCGGTGGTGGAAATGCGGGTGGTCGACTTCGCGCTTTGCGCAACCGACGAACTCGTCAACCAGGCAGCGAAGGCGCGCTACATGTTCGGCGGGCAGGGCAGGGTGCCGCTGGTGGCGCGCCTGCCGATGGGCATCTGGAGCGGCTCGGCCGCGCAGCACTCGCAGTCGCTGGAAGCCTGGTTTGCGCACATCCCGGGGCTGGTGGTGGCGGCGCCCGCGACGCCGCATGACAACTACGCGTTGTTGAAGGCCGCGCTCGCCTGTGGCGACCCGGTGGTGTACATGGAACACAAGGAACTCTGGGGCCTCCAGGGCGACGTCAATGTCGCCGAGCCGGGTGTGCTGGGCAAGGCGAAGGTGCTGCGCGAAGGCAGCGACGTCACCGTCGTCACCTGGTCGCGCACGGTGCACGATGCCCTGGCTGCGGCGGAGGCCTCGACGCTGTCGGTAGAGGTCATCGACCTGCGCACCATCTGGCCCTGGGACCGAGATACCGTGCTCGCGTCGGCGGCGAAGACAAAGCGCCTGCTCGTCGTGCACGAGGCGGTACAGGCGGCGGGTTTCGGCGCCGAAATCGCCGCCACGGTTGCCGAAACGCTTGGTGTTCGGGTAAAACGGCTGGGAGGGCCTCGCATCCCGGTCGGCTACGCCAGGGTGCTCGAAGACGAGGCACGCATTACCAGCGGACGCATCGGCGATGCGCTCGTCACTTTTTCCAACGGAGGATGACATGAAGAGAAGGACACTCATTGCGGCGTTCGCCGCCGCCGGTCTCGCGTTGTCGGCGCAATCGGCGTTAGCCCAGGCGGGCAAGTATCAGGCGGAATACCGCCTCTCGACCGTGGTCGGTACGGCATTCCCGTGGGGCAAGGCGGGTGAGCGCTGGGGCGACCTCGTGCGCGAGCGCACCAAGGGCCGCATCAATATCAAAATGTACCCGGGCACATCGCTGGTCGCCGGTGATCAGACGCGCGAGTTCACCGCGATCCGCCAGGGCGTGATCGACCTCGCGATCGGTTCGACCATCAACTGGTCGCCGCAGATCAAGCAATTGAACGTATTTTCGCTGCCCTTCCTGATGCCGGATTACGCCGCGATCGACGCGCTTACACAGGGCGAAGTCGGCAAGGACCTCTTCCGCATTATCGAGAAGGCGGGCGTGGTGCCCCTGGGCTGGGGCGAGAACGGCTTCCGCGAAGTCACCAACTCCAAGCGCGAGCTGCGCAAGCCCGAGGACTTCAAGGGACTCAAGTTCCGCGTGGTGTCGCAGGTGTTCATGGACACCTTCTCCGCGCTCGGCGCCAACCCGACGCAAATGAGCTGGGCCGATGCGCAACCCGCGCTCGCCTCCGGTGCCGTCGACGGACAGGAAAACCCGCTGTCGATCTTCCTCGCGGTGAAGATGCACAGCTTCGGGCAGAAGAACGTCACCACCTGGGGCTACGTGGCCGATCCGCTGATCTTCGTGGCGAACAAGGAAGTCTGGGAAAGCTGGTCCAAGGAAGACCAGAAGATCGTGCGCGAGGCCGCCATCGAGGCGGGAAAGTACTGCATCCAGCTTGCGCGCGACGGCATGCTGGGCGCCGATCCGGCGATCCACAAGACCATCGAAGGCCTGGGCGTCAAGGTGGTAAAGCTCTCCGCGGAGGAGCGCGCGGCCTTCCAGAAGGTGACAAGGCCGGTCTACGAGAAGTGGTCCAAGCAGATCGGCCCGGACCTCGTGAAGAAGGCTGAAACCGCGGTCGCCACCCGCAAGAAGTAAGCAGCTTGCAGCAAGACGCGCCGGATACGCTGCCGCCGCGTGCCTCGTTCCGCGCCGAGCGTTTCCTCGGCGCGGCGGCGATGGCGGCGATCTGCCTCATCACGTTCGCCAATGTCGTCGCGCGTTATTTCACCGACATTTCCTTCGCCCTTACCGAGGAGGTGTCGGTATTTCTGCTGGTCTTCCTGACCTTCATCGGTTCGGCAAAGGCCTTCCTTGACGGCAACCAGATGGCCGTCACCTATTTCATCGACAAACTCGGCTGGACCTGGCGCCGCCGCTGTCTGCTGTTCGGACTCGCCATGAGCGCGCTGATGCTGGTGCTGGTGGGCTGGTATGGCGTGCGCATGGCCTGGGACGACTACGACATGGAGGTGACGTCCCCCGGGCTGGGCTGGCCGCAGTGGATCTACACGGTCTGGCTGCCGCTGCTGTCCGCACTGGTGCTCGGGCGCATCGTGCAGGGCTTCGTGCACGTCTGGGGCAGGCGCGCCAGATGAGCTGGCTGCTGTTTTGCGTATTTGTCGTACTGATGTGTGCCGGGGTACCCCTTGCCGTCGCGCTGGGTCTCTCGGGCGTGTCGGTGATCGTCGCCGCCAAGATGGGCATCATGTCGGTGCCGACCATCGTCTACTCCGGCATCGCCAAGTATCCGCTGATCGCCATCCCGGTGTTCATCCTCGCCGGGATGATTTTCGAGCGCTCTGGCGTCGCTGCGCGCCTCGTGCGCCTTGCGGAGGCGGTGGTCGGCAAGCGCACCGGCGGCCTTGCCCTCGCCGCAGTGCTGGTGTGCATGATCCTTGGCGGCATTTCCGGGTCCGGACCGGCGGATGCCGCGGCGGTGGGCGCGATCCTGATCCCGGCGATGACGCGCGCCGGCTACCCGAAGGAATTCAGCGCGAGCCTGATCGCCGCTGGCGGGTCCACTGCCATCGTCATCCCGCCCTCGATCGCCCTGATCATCTACTCGGTGCTGGTGCCGCAGGCGAGCGTGCAGGCGCTGTTCGCCGCCGGCCTCGAGCCCGGGCTGCTGTGCGGCGTCGCGCTGATGCTCGCGGCGATGATTTTCTCGAAGCTGAACGGCTGGGGCATGAACGACCCGGAGCCGGCGCCACCGTTCTGGAAGAGCTTCAAGGAGGCGGGCTGGGGACTGCTCGCGCCCGTCATCATTCTCGGCGGCATGCGCTCCGGCGCCTTCACGCCCACCGAAGCCGCGGTGGTGGCAGTGGCCTACGGCCTCTTTGTCGCGCTCGTCGTCTACCGATCGCTCAACTGGAGGCAGATCTGGGATCTGCTTGCGGAGGCGGCCGAGATTTCCGCGGTGATCCTTTTCATGGTCGGGCTGGCGGCGCTGTTCGGCTGGGCAGTGGACACCATCGGTGTGTTCAATCAGTTCGCCAAGTGGCTGCTGAGTACCGGCACCAGCGAGGTGGCGGTGCTGCTCGCGATTACCTTGATGCTGCTTGTAGCGGGAACCGCGCTCGATGCCTCGGCGACGTATTTCGTGTTCCTGCCGTTCCTCCTGCCGGTGGCGGCCGCCTACGGCTGGGACCTGGTCTGGCTGGGCATCGTGATGACGATCAATGTTGCCATCGGGCAATTCACACCACCGACGGCGGTGAACCTCATGGTCACTTGTCGGCTCGCCGGCATCAGCATCGAATCGACCATCGGCTGGTGTACCTGGCTGGTGGTGGCGATGACCTCGCTGCTGCTCGTGCTGACCTTCGTCCCGGAGATCGTGCTGTTCCTGCCGCGGTGGCTGGGCTACCTGTAATCGCCAGCGCCGAGAGCGTCACCGCCCGTGAGGACGTCGCCGGCAAGGTGCTGGTGGCCGGCTCCCACGGCGGCATCATCGCCGCTTACTACGGCGCGAAAGCCGGCGCGCATGCGCTGATCCTCAACGACGCCGGCATCGGCAGGGACGAGGCCGGTGTCGCGGGGCTGGCGTGGCTCGATGCCATCGGCATGGCCGCGGCCGCGGTGAGCCACGCGAGCGCGCGCATTGGCGACGGCGCCGACATGCTGGCGCGCGGTGTTCTCAGTCGCGTGAATGAATGCGCGGGGAGGGCGGGCCTGCTTGTAGGCATGTCCTGCCGCGCGGCCGCCGAACGCCTGCGCATGGCGCGCGCAGCGCACGCGCCGCCACCGGCGTACGCAGAAGGCCGCAAGCTCTTCATGACGGGCAATCGCGACGCCTGGGGACTCGACTCTGTCGGCATGCTGAGCGCGGAAGATGCGGGCCGCGTGCTGGTAATCGGTTCGCACGGCGCACTGCATGGCGGCAGGCCGGAGTCCGCGCTGGCGGTGGCTGCCTGCTCAGCGGTGTTCAACGACGCAGGGGTCGGCATAGACGGCATTGGCATTACGCGCCTGCCGGTGCTGGATGCGCGCGGCATTCCCGCCGCCACCGTCGATTGCGCCAGTGCCCGCATCGGCGACGCGCATTCGATGTGGGACAGCGGCGTCCTTTCCCACGTCAACGCGGCGGCTGGACGGGTGGGTGCGGCCCGCGGCGACAGCGTGCGTTCATTTGTGTCGCGTTTCTGCACCGCAAAACCGAGCTAATTGCGGTAAAATTCAGGGGTTTGCAGGGGTCCACTGATGCGCAAGCGCCTGGTTGCGGGCAATTGGAAGATGAACGGCAGTCTCGCTGCGAACCGGGCCCTCTTGGAAGCGGTCGTGCGCGGCGCGCAGGGGGGGGCAGACTGCGCGGTTTGCGTGCCGTATCCCTACCTTGAGCAGGCGTCGAAGCTTCTGGCAGGTTCTGGTGTGGCGCTGGGCGCGCAGAACTTGAGCGAACACGCGTCGGGGGCCTACACCGGGGAGGTTTCGGCAGCCATGCTGGCCGAATTCGGTTGCAGGTACGTGCTTGCCGGGCATTCGGAGCGACGCCAGCTGTTTGGCGAGAGCGACGCGCAGGTGGCGGCGAAGTTCATGGCGGCGCAGGCGGCCGGTCTGGTGCCGATACTGTGCGTGGGCGAGACGCTCGATGAGCGCGAGGCCGGTGGCACCGAGGCCACGGTGGCGCGGCAGCTGGACGCGGTGATGGCGAAGGCAGGTGTGGCGGCGCTGGGCAAAGCGGTGCTGGCATACGAGCCGGTGTGGGCGATCGGCACCGGCAAGACGGCAACGCCGGGTGAGGCCCAGGAAGTCCACGCGTTTCTACGCGGACGCGTGGCGGCGGCGGACGCGGCAGTGTCGCAGGGGCTGGCGATTCTCTACGGCGGCAGCGTCAAGGGTTCCAACGCGCCGGCCATTTTTGCCAAGGCGGACGTGGACGGCGGATTGATAGGCGGCGCTTCTCTGGTGGCTGAGGATTTCCTCGCCATCTTGAAAGCGGCCGCGGTTTAACGAGGAGCAGTGGCATGGGCATGCAATTCTGGTTCAACCTGACGATATTCCTTCACGTACTGGTGGCGATAGTCATCATCGGCCTCGTGCTCCTGCAGCACGGCAAGGGCGCGGACATGGGCTCGGGCTTCGGCGGTGGTAGCTCCAGCGGCCTGTTCGGCGCGACGGGCTCTGCGAACTTCCTCTCGCGCACAACTTCGGTGCTCGCGGCAGTGTTTTTCGCGACCAGCCTCGGCCTTGCTTATTTCGCCACCCAGAAGCCGAAAGCCACGGGCAGCGTGATCGACGCGGTAAAGACTGAGAAACCGGCGGCGAAAGCCTCCGATGCACCGGCGAAAGATGCGCCCAAGAGCGACGCGAAAGCGAAGGACGTGCCGAATTAGGAGATAATCACGCGCTGAAAAACAGGGCCCACGTGGTGAAATTGGTAGACACGCCAGCTTGAGGG
>SXGR01267079.1_pt1 | contig 10231 bp, 12 predicted proteins | sample 3174711 | NCBI WGS metagenome assembly SXGR01 (sample SAMN11356860, study PRJNA531348) | freshwater metagenome | isolation source: freshwater sample F1-60 | place: China: Fuxian Lake, Yuxi | collected 2017-12-25 | reverse complement strand
GTTGATGAGAAGCACCGTTCTCCCTTCTTCGATGAGCATTTTCATCGCATCGTAGATGGCACGGAAGCGCGACTCGGAGAGACAGTTCTCCCGTCGGTGCATGCAGAACCGCACGAAATCTCCCTCTGCAAGCATCGGATAACGATCGAATACCTTCGATGCGTCTGTGTGCTTCAGTGCTTCTTCCGTCGCATCGACCACGGAATTCCCGACAACAAAAATTCTGTCTTCCGCATATCCTTCGGAGAGCATGAATTCTCGATCGAGCTCGACGGGAGCCAAATGCACGCCTGTCGCTGCTTCGGAGCATCGTGTGCAGAACTGCTCGGGGTACGGTTCCTGACTGCCACGCTTCCAGTTTTTTCTGTCCATCAGAAATGTTCTCCAAGCTCCGATGTCGCTCATCTCTCCCCTTTCGTAATCCGGCGTCAGCGTCCGTATCCCAGCCTCAACATGCACCGAGGCAAACCCGTGGCAATATCCGGCATTGCTTGCAGCCATCGCCGTCGTCGTATCGCCGTGAACGTAGGGAATCACGATCTTGCCCTTGGCTTTCAGTTCTCCGATGACGAAACCGAATCTCTCGATGATCTGACTGACAACTTCGCACATGTTGCCGCGAACATTCAGATTGAAATCCGGCTCAACACCGAATTCTTTGAGCATTCCGCCGCTTAAATTCTCATCGTAATGCTGACCGGTATGTCCGAGAAGCACCGCATGCCCACGGGATTTGAGTTCACGATAGAGGGGAATCTGCTTGATGATGTCAGGCTTCGTCGCAATCAGAATCACGTGAATATGCTGCTGCGGTAATGCAGCAACCGTCGCAAAGAAATCAGGATGAGAATAGGTGATCTGGCTCATGACGCGGCAAGTATAGAGGATCTCACTACACACGTCCTCCCTCTACCTTCGCCTGCGTCGTCGACGCACCGAGCGTAATGATACCCGGCACTTCTCGAACCTCGTTTTTGACCATCTGATCTCCTTTGAAAGAATAAATATACGGAGTGCAGAGTCCGATCTCCATGCTGCCTGCCTTCTCGGGGGTGAGCTTCTCAAGAAATTTGATCATCGGTCGCAGACTGTTGCCGTGAGCGGCGACGATGACATTCTTGCCGCTCACCACTTGCGGAAGTATGTACTGAAGAAAAAACGGAGTGGTGCGACGCTCGCAGTCTTCCATGCTCTCACCGTTGGGAGGACGAGTCCCGTAACTCCTGCGCCAGAGCTTCACTTGTTCCTGACCGTACTTCTCCGCAGTCTCCGCTTTATTGAGACCCTGAAGATCTCCGTAATGACGTTCGTTCAGAGCGGAATCGCACTCAAAGGAAAGATCTTGCTTCAGTGACTTCAAGATCGTCTTCAGAGTCTCCTGGGCGCGCTGCAGTCTCGATGTCCACGCAAGATCGAAATGCAGATCGCGAAGCGCGGCTCCAACCGTTGCGGCATCCTTGGATCCCTGCTCCGTCAAAGGCACATCACTCCACCCCGTGAATCGGTTCTCGAGATTCCACAGGGACTGACCGTGACGAATGAGGACGAGTGTTGACATAACTGCATCGTAACACCAAGAAGAATGAATGAAAAATGCAGATGCAAAAAATCCGAAAATACTCTATAATGGGGAGAAATATGGATATCGAACACGCCATGCACGGCAATCACAAATTGGCACTCGTCGTCGCACTGGTATTGTCGGCGATGGTCGTGACCGTCGCTTCGTTGATCGGTCGCGGAACGCTGAACCTGAAGGGATCTCTTTTCCTCGATACCCCAACGCCCGTCACCGTCATCGCGCTGACAGAACCGCGGCTTGCGGAGGGGGTCCACATCAGCAATGTGAAACCGCTCAGAGAAGAGCCTGCACTGCAGAAAGGAGAAAAGCCGCAGTACACGTACCATGTGCAAACCACGGATGAGAGCGATTACTTCGCACGCCTCACGTTCGATGCCGCATCGGCCCGATGGACACTGGAACGTTTCGAAAAACTGCACGGCACAGAATGACGCCTGCGGTTATTTTCTTTTCTCGGTAAGAAGCACCAAGAGAGGGAAGAGAAAAACAGCTCGCAGAATTCTCCGAAATCGCCTCGGCTCTTGAAGGAGTCTCCAAAGCCATTCAAGACCAGTGGAACGCATCCAATAAGGAGCCCTCGACCGCACTCCTGCAAGGAAATCGAAGGAGCCTCCGACACCCATCGCGACGCGAATGCCCGGCATGCGGGACAAGTTCCGCGCGATCCAGAGATCCTGCTTCGGTGAACCGAATGCAACGAAGAGAACCTTCGCACCGGAACCGTTGATGTTCTGAAGAATGGAATCTTCCTCGGAAGGATTGGGCGAGCCGCTATGGGTTCCGGCAATGATGAGATCGTTATGAGAAGCGCGAAGTGTCTCCGCGGCTCGTGCAGCAACCCCTTCCGCGGCACCGAGAAGAAAAATCGGACCCTCGGTGCGACGGCAGAGGCTGGAGAGAAGATCGATTCCTGACACACGCTCGGGCAAGGGATCTCCCAAAAAAATCGAAGCAAGGATCAACCCGTACCCGTCGGGAGCATTCAGTGCAGAAGACTGCAGAACAGAACGAAATATTTCGTTTGAACGTGCGGCAAGAAGCATCTCGGGATTCGGCGTCAGGACATGATGCTGGCCTCCCCCATCAAGCATTCGACACAGGTGATCGCACGCCTCTTCCAGAGTGACGGCATCAATCGGGACGCCGAAGATGGAAACACGGCTTGCCACGGGGTTTCATTATCCACAGAAAGGCATCAGAATGGAAACCGATGCAACAAATGCGTCTCGCTGTGGCCATCGTCTCCGTCAGCCTTCTGCTTGTCGCTTGCAAGCGGGCGGGACCCGTCGAACGTCCTGCGGAACCGGCCATGAGCGGGAGTATTGTCGAAACCGAGACAATGCTGGACGCTCCAAACGAGAGAACGCCGAAAACGGCAGACAGTCTGGAAATCGCCATGGTGAGCGGGGCGACACTGTCGATACGCGTCACTGCAAGCGGGACGATTCTCATCGGCGACGTCTCGGCTCCTCGACTGATGATCTTTTCGGACTACGATTGCACGTACTGCAGACGGTTCTCTACGACTGACTTGCCATGGATTGAGCAAGAGACGATCTCGGGAAGATTAGCCATCGAACATGTCTTCGTGCCGATGTCGAAAAATGGTGAATCCGCAGCTCGCCTCGCAGCTTGCTCCGCAGAGCAAGGAAAATTTTCGGAAGTCCATCGCCGGCTTTCGACAAAAAGCATCAGCGCAATCGATATCGAAAAATTTGCGAAGGGAGTGGGGGTGAATCTAAAAAAGCTCCTCGCGTGTACGGCGCAGAGCAATCTACTCTCAGGGCACCTGCAGAAAGCGCAAGAATTCGATGTGGAGCGAGTCCCGTATTTTGTTCTTGGGAAGGATTCATGGCTTGGACTGCTGCAAAAGGAGGAACTACGTGAGAAGATTGGCAAAGTAGTGAATGAGTAAAATAAATCGGAGTATCCTACCGACATGCTTCTTCGTGACGCCATCTACGATTTCCTGACGCACTGCGAAGTAGGGAAATACCAAAGCAAGAAAACGATCGAGAACTACAGCCATTACCTCCGACGTTTCGAACATTTCGCCAAAGCGAAAACGCACGTTTCGCGAATCACGAGTGATTTGATCCGCGACTACCGCCTGCACCTCCACCGCACGCCGATTGCGGGACAAGGCGTGACACTCGACATCAAGACCCAGCAGTATCACCTCATCGCGCTTCGGGCGATGCTCAAGCACCTCCAGAAGAATGACATCGCAACTCTCTCCCCCGAGAAGATCGAACTGCCGAAAGTACCGGGCAGGCAAGTGGAAGTACTCGCACGGGAAGAGCTGGAAGCAATGTTTAGAACCATCGATCCGACGAAGCGCAATGGTCCGCGAAATCTGGCACTGCTTCATCTCCTCTACTCCACCGGTCTTCGCGTCAGCGAGCTGAGCAACCTGAACCGCAAGGATGTGAACCTCCAGACGCGCGAATTCCGCGTCGTCGGCAAGGGGCGAAAAGCACGCATCGTCTTCATCTCGGAAACGGCTGCACAATTTCTGAAAGACTATCTGAATGCACGCGACGACAACTGGACGCCGCTCTTCCTCAGCAACTCCAACCGTTCAAAAGTGAAAAGTCTCTTCGGGGAAGAGCGGAGACTGGAGCCGCAGGCAATCGAACGGATCGTCAGGGGCCTAGCAACCGTTGCAGGCATTGTAAAAAAAGTGACACCACATACACTCCGTCATACCTTCGCTACAGAGCTCCTGAAGAACGGCGCAGACATCCGAAGTGTGCAGGAGATGCTCGGTCACTCAAGCATTACAACGACGCAGATTTATACGCATTTGACGAATAGGAGACTCAAGGAAATTCATGAGCAGTTTCATAAGTAAATTCAGCATGGTACGCGGCAAGCATGCCGCTCCCTTTGAGAAAAATGATCATAAAAAAGGAGCGCGATGCTTCGCGCGTAGTGTAAGGATTATTTTTTACAAATACTGATTATCTTCTTCCTCGCCGTTTTCCCCGACACAATCTCCACTCCCAATTTCGACACCTCAAACTCTTCCGAAAGAAATCTCACCAGCTCTTCGTTCGCTGCTCCGTCCTCCGGCACCGCCGCAAGATCGATCTTGAGTGTTCCGTCCGAAAGCGGCGTTCGAAATGTCGTCTTCTGCGCCTGCGGACGAACCTTCACGGAGAACGTAAGTATTCCATCCGCCTCCAATGCCGCTTTCAATCGATCGATCATGGAATGATCCTACGCCAAGCTGAGAAGAAAAAAATCATCATGATCCAAAAACCTTGCAAGCGATTCTCGAAGTTGCCTGAACAAACAGCAGCGAGGTTCACGCGAAAAAAAACTCTGCCCCATGAGAGAATGATGTTGTTCAAAAAAGAAACAGAACAAAATTTCTCTTCAATCCTTCGTTGAAGAGAGGAAAAAAATTGTCTACATATACGGTCATGCAACTTGCCAACACGCCAACCGAAAAAACACGTGCTCCATTGCCCCGTATAGAGTTGCCTCTCACGTACGGAGACCTGCACGCGTTCATGACCGTCACCTGCAACGGTGCATTCGACGAGAGACGTCAGGATTTCTTCGGCAATGCGGAGTTCCGGACTCTGGAAGGATCGTTGCGTACGGCGATGTCGCTGCCGGACGCAGCTGATGAAGACCGAAGATTGCCAAACGAAACCGTTATTGCGGCAAAAAAATACCTGGCACGATTGACTGCGAAAGAAGGCAATGGAGCGGATCACCGAAGCCTGACAAAAAAAGTTATGACATCCGTACGGGAGCTCATCGCAAAAGCCTTCGCCCGCAAAGAAAGCCTGCCGAATCTACAATAACCTTTCTCTTCGCCACTCTTCTATCTTCTGGTGATTCCCCGACAGGAGCACGTCCGGGACTTTCATTCCCCGGAAATCTTCCGGCCTCGTGTACTGAGGATATTCACGCTTGCGGTCGAACGCTTTCGAGAAGCTGTCGAAGTCCGCTGAGACGTCCTTCCCGAGTACGCCCGGGATTTTCCGAACAACACTGTCGACGATCACCATTGCGGGAATCTCCCCACCTGTGAGCACGTAGTCGCCGATGCTGATCTCCTCGTCGATCCACCCGTCGATGACGCGCTGGTCGATACCCTCGTAGTGTCCGCAAAGAAGCAAGATCCAATCTTTCTTTGCAAGACGCTCTACTCTCGATTGTGTGAGCTTCTTCCCGCCTGCGGACAAGTAAATACGATGAGGGCGGGTAGCGAGTAGCGGATAGCGGGTAGTTTTCTTTTTTCTAGTCGCTACCCGCTCGCCGCTAATCGCTTCTATGGCACGCACGATCGGCTCCGCCATCATGAGCATCCCCGCTCCCCCACCGTACGGTTTGTCGTCGGACTGCTTATGACGGAGCGTGGAATAATCGCGAATATTGTGGATATGGAGCTCGAGAGTCCCCGCATCGGTTGCACGCTTGAGGATGCTCTCGGTCAGAGGGCCCTGAAACATATCGGGCAGAAGCGTGAGAATGTCGATGCGCATGGAACTAGGTTACAGGTTATAGAGCTATACTGGAATTCATGTCCGCTGTCTCCGTCCTCATCCCGACCTACAATCCGCGAAGTGATTTTCTGATCGCAGCGCTGAAATCCCTGCAGGCACAATCGTGCAACGACTGGACGGCCCTGATTCATGATGATTGCTCGAACAGAGATGTAAGAACCATGATTGAACCGTTTCTTGCTGATCCGAGATTTCGCTTCGAAGCGTCTGCAAAACGCATGGGAATCGGCGGAAATTGGAACGCATGCGTGGAGCATTCCGACGCTCCGATCGTCGCCTTCCTCTTCCAGGATGATCTCTGGAGTCCGGAGTACCTGCAAAGCGCACTCGATGCTCTCGAGTGTCATCCGACTGCGAGCTTTATAACGCTGGATCACCGATACGAGGGTGATGATGACATGATGACGATGCCGCTCTATGAAGCCGTCCGTAACTTCAAGAAGAAAAATATCAGGAGCGGATTGCATGAGGGGAAAGAACTGCTCAGATTTGGGATCAACCACGAACTGCATCCGAATATCATCGGCGAACCGAGCTTCGTCGTGATGAAACGATCTGCGATGTGGCAAGCGGGAAAATTTCTGACGGATATGCCGCAATTTCTGGATACCGAATACTGGCTGCGAATGCTTACGATCTCGGACTGCGTGTGTCTCACAGAGCGTGAGTACGGCGTGTTTCGGGTCCACGCGGAAGGGGCAAGTGCGATGAATCAGGAAGCGGGAGAAGGACTGTTTGACAGGCTTCGCTGCTTCGATCGACTGATCGGACTGCTGAGCGGCGAGGACCGACGAACCGCGATGAATGCAAGAAACAACGCCGTGCGAAAAATGATCGCAAAATTTTTCGGAAGGGTCGGATCGGGGAAGAACTCATCACCGAAAGGCAGTGGCGCACTCGTGAAGTTCGCCCTGCAGCATCCGTTCGTCATCCTGTCGGGCGTCCGTCGGCACTTCTTCGCTCGGGAAAATCGCATTGCGCACGCACGCTGAGGTTCGCTACGCTCGACCCACTATGAAACTCAAGAAATTTTTCGAGCGTGCCGTCGCACTTGGCATCGACTACGATCCTCGCGGGAAGAAACTCATCGAGAAAATGTTCAAGAAACAGAAGGAAAGACAGAAGAAGCTGGAGGGCAAAGAGAAGGAACTGTTCGACGAAGAAAGAACATGGAACCCGTTTCCGGACTGCAGGATCATCAACGGTGCGGATGACAGCGAGTTCACGCACCTCATGGTCGGCATCGACATCGAGACGCCTGAGATTCTTCTTGCCGACCGTCTCAGGAGTAAGGGAACGAAAATCGACGGAATGCTCATCCATCATCCGGAAGGCAGAGCACTGGCAGATCTCGACCAGGTGATGCCGCTGCAGGTGGATCTGTTGATGGGGGTGGGAGTACCTGTGAATCATGCCGAAGGACTGCTCAGGCCGAGAATGGACAGAATTTCGAGGTCCATCCATGCCGACAACCTCTTTCGAACGGAGCGTGCCGCGGAGCTGCTCGGTTTTCCGGCCGTCTGCTGCCATACCATCACGGATAACCTTGTCTGGGCATTCATGGAAAAGCACATCTGCAAGCATGAGTACGACGATCTTGGAGAGATTATGAATGCGATCTACGAGATCCCCGAGTACAAGAAATTTGCGAAGAAAGGCAATCCTGCGATCATCGTAAGCGGAAGCAGGAGCAGCCGTCCGGGGAAAATCTGCGCGACGGAATTCACCGGCGGCACAAACGGCCCCGAGGAATTTTTCGAAGCAAAAGCAAGAGCGGGTGTCGGTACCGTCCTCTCGATGCACGTAACCGAGAAGTCGCTGGAAGAAGCCAAGAAACACCATGTGAACATCATCCAGTGCAGCCATATGGCCAGTGATGCTCTCGGCGTGAACCTGATGCTCGATGTCATGAAGAAGGAAGATCCGAAAATGACCTTCATCGAAGTCTCGGGCTTCGTGAGAGAGGAAAGGAAGAAGTGGTGAACATTCACGAAAGAAAACCTTGACGGCTCCCAGCAACAAGCTCTTGAGCGAAGCGAAAGGCTTGGTGCGCAGTCCCTCTTGCGGATTTTCTCTCGTGAGCTCTCTTTCCCTTCAAGGTAGCGCTCCAGCATTGGGGCCCGCGAGACCCAATGCTTCGCGCATTTTTATTGACATATTTTCATAAAATATCATAATGTTTTTCCATGAACGACACCCCCTCCATCGATACGGAAGCAGTGGCAGCCGAAATCTGCACTATGGAAACCGAAGCTGCAGTCGCCGAAAAATTGCGCATCCTCTTTTCACAAAATGTGCACAGAAAGGAAATCGGCAAAATCCTGAGTACGGTGCTCCGAACAGGTGACCGTGCCGTCATCGAGAGGACGTACGCGGCATCATCCGGGCTGATCCATCCGGGACTTCGCAATGCGATGACTGCAGAAGCTCTCGGAAGAATCAGTCAAACCGAAGAGGCAATCGCAATCCTTGAAACGGATTTTGAAGGCAGCGACGACGATATTCTCTTCCAGCGAAGGCGCATGGAATTGATGCAGCAATTCGGAAGAACGGATGAAGCCGAGCGATCATTTGAACGAATGATCCAGAGAGGTGCACAAGGATTCGATCAGCTCCTGAGCGTTCTGCACAATCGCATAGAGGCGAAAGATCTTACTTTTGCAAAAACACTCTGGGAAAACATGAAAACGAAAGGACATGCTGACAACGAAAAAATAGCAGCTGTAGAAAAGAGGCTTTTCCTGAAATTCGGCCCGAAGCCTTTCGAGAACCCCACGACACTGGAAAAAGTTCGGCCAGAAGACAGCCAAGCTATCTTCGATAAATACCTGGGTCTGCTGCAGGGTACCGCAGTCCTCGATGAGGGCATGTTCGGCCTGTGCATCGGCATCGCAAAAAAGCTCCCGAAGGCGCTCTCCGAGCCGCTGTGGTCGGCGATCATCGCACGCGACCCTACAAGGCAGAAGAACTACGACGCTTTCAAAAAATCTCAGATCGCTCCCAAGGCTCAGGAGCCGAAAGCACCGCTCACACAGAGAGCCGAGCGAGAGAAAAAGCGTGTGATTCCACACGTCACGGGGACGGGGCCCATCGAATCGCATCCGGTAGACAAGAGTGCACCGATCGCCTATCGCTTGGAACATCTGAAAGGAATCCTGCCGAGAGGCGATGAAAAAACGCTGGAGGCCAGCCAGAAAATAGCACTCATCAGACTCGCAACGGCTGCCGGACGGGATGGAGGAGAGACGAGAGAAATCTTCGAAAGACTCGTGGATTCGCTTACGACGTCCGGAGCAATAAACAAGCACGAACAGACGATCCTGCGGCGAAAGCTGGCAGAGAGCATCGAGATCCATCATCGATCCGATGACAACGATCGTGAAAGAAATGCCGCACGAAGCGGGGTATTTAAGAAAGCATTCCCTGTGCAGCCGACATTTCAGACCCGACAAACACGTTCGGTCATGACCGACAACGAGTTCGTCGGTTACCAGCACCCGACGCACTGACGACCTATGATAGGATCAGCCCATGCAGACCGATCCCTTCTTCCTCATGGGAATTGCCGGAATGATCCTCGTATTGATCGGATTCTTCATGGTGCAATCGCATCGGTGGTCTCTAGACAGCATCAAGTATGACATCATCAATTTGATCGGCTCCCTTCTGCTGGTTTTCTACAGCATCGCGGGAAGAGTATGGCCTTTCGTGATCCTGAACGGCATCTGGGCGATCTACTCGCTGAAAGATGTGATGGGGGACATCATTGCACGAGGAAAGAAACGCGTGGCAAGCATCTAAATCTTCACACACCAACGACTACTTGCTCATCCCCGATTCCTTCACGATCTGCGTGAAAATTTCCGGATGATGAATGGCGATCTCACTGAGAGACTTGCGATCAAGAACGATCTTGCTCTTGGCGAGAGCCGGAATGAAGCGTGAGTAATTCAGCCCAACTCCGCGCAGAGCGGCATTCAGACGCACGGTCCAGAGCGAGCGGAAATCCCTCTTCTTGAGCTTTCTGTCTCGGTACGCATTCTGCCCTGCCTTGATGACGGCTTCCTTGGCCTTCTTCACCGTGGTCCTCTTCATGCCCTTGTAGCCCTTCGTGAGCTTGTGGAGG
>SXGR01018217.1_pt1 | contig 10231 bp, 10 predicted proteins | sample 3174711 | NCBI WGS metagenome assembly SXGR01 (sample SAMN11356860, study PRJNA531348) | freshwater metagenome | isolation source: freshwater sample F1-60 | place: China: Fuxian Lake, Yuxi | collected 2017-12-25 | reverse complement strand
TACGCCGTGTCTCGATTCACCGTCACAAATCGTGTCATTCGTTCGCCTCGCCTGTGTATCCTATGCCCCTATCAAGCAACGTTTACTTTCTGGCTTCGATGACAAGTTCAATAAACAATTGTCGGCTAAGTCCGACAGGCTGCTAGGGCAATGTAATTGTAAGTATCTGTTTTTATTGATAAAAATATCACCGAGGGACGTGTGCGTGGCAGCGCGCGGTTGCGGCCTGTGGGCAATTGGTGCATAAATGAGGTATGCCTTGCGTTTCACACTTCCGATGGCCCGCTGTGACACTGTCGCCGAGTGGGCGGTGGTGCCGCATTGCGCTGATTGCCGCAGGACTGCTGTTGGTTGCAGGGCGCAGCATGGCGTTGACGCCAGGTTCACACGCCGATTTCCCGGTCAAACCGATACGTGTCATTGTCGCGTCGTCAGTCGGCGCGGCGGATGATTTTTTTGCGCGCCTGCTGGCCGACGAACTGGAAACGTATTACCAGCGCCGCGTGCTGATTGAAAACCGTCCGGGTGCGGGGGGGCTGATCGGCAATACCAAGGTGTCGCGCGCCGTCGCTGATGGTTACACGCTGGGCATGGTGGGCGTGACAAGGCTGATCACCGAACTCATGCGCGAAGCGCCGCCGTACAAGGCGCTGGGTGATATTGTCGGCGTGGCGCACGTGGCGTCGATCACCAATGTGCTGGCGGCAACGCGCACGCTGCCGGTTTCCACGGCGCGTGAATTTGTCACTTACGCCCGCGTGCGCCCGGGCGAAATGAATTATGCGTCCCTCGGTATCGGCTCGGCATCGCATCTGGCGGCGGAAGTTTTTTCGCGCGCACTGAACATCGACGCAGTGCATATTCCGTTTCGCATGGCGACCGACTCTTTCATTGAAATGGCGCTGGGCCGCGTGCACTACGCCATCTACACGCTGCCCGCAGCACTCGGCCCGGTGCGCGAAGGGCGTCTGCGCGCGCTGGCGGTCATGACGCCGCAGCGCAGCCCCACATTGCCCAACGTGCCAGCGATCGCGGAAGTCGGGCTGCCCGAAGCCCAATTCGACAGCTGGTCCGGCATCGTCGCGCCCAAGGGCACGCCGCGCCGCGTGGTCGAGCAACTGCACAGTGATATCGCGCGCGTGTTGCGCAAGAGCGCGCTGCGCACGCGGTTCGTAAATCAGGGCGCGGAATCAACACCCGACACCACGCCGGATGGCTTCATGCGCCACATGCAGGAGGAATACCTGCGCTTTCAGTCGATTATCAAGGTTGGCGGCATCCGACCTGAGTAATTAAAAATATTTAATAAAAACAAATACTTATGATTAATCTCGCTCGTGAATGGATGGGAGTGGCAAGGCACGTGGCGGGCGAGTTGGAAGCCAGAAGGTTTTGTAATACAATTTATTAAATTTTGTATTACATCATAAACTCCGGAGCCCCATCATGACGCTGACTGTTCGCCTGCCGCATCGCGTTGAGCAAGAGTTGGCGGAGTATTGCGTCAAGCGCAAGCTCACCAAGAGCGAGGTCGTCAAACAGGCACTGGATGGCCTGCTGCGCGAACCCGCGCTGAATACACCGGCGTCACGCCATCCGTTTATCGGTGGTGATCCGGGTAGCACGGGTTCCGATATTTCGGGGAACGTCAAGGCTGCCTTGCGCGCGAAGTTTCGCGGCCCGCGCACTTAAAAGCTGCGCTTGAATCGCGTACTGGTCGACACGGGTTTTCTGGTCGCGCTGGGCATCGCGCGCGACAAACGGCATGCCGCCGCCGCCGAATTTCTCGACGACTACGCCGGCGAATTGCTGATCCCGGCGCCGGTTATATCCGAAGCCAGTTATTTTCTCTCGACGGTGGGCAAGTCGCGCCTGCTCGACTGGGTCAGCAGTCCGCCCTGCACGGTGCTCGATCTGCCGTCGGTTGCCTATCGGAACGTGAGCGAGATTCTTACTCGCTATACGGCGCTGGACCCGGATTTCACCGATGCGGCATTGGTGTGGTTTGCGCAGGAAACGGATTGCCGTGCCATACTGACGGTAGACGTGCGCGATTTCAATGTGTTTCGCATCGGCAAAAGCAAGCGGTTTGACATCATCAAGTGGTTCTAAACTTTTATTGAAAAGGAGACGGACATGACCATCAAACTCAATCATCTGCACATCAAAACCAAGCATCCGGAAAAGACGGCGAAGTTTTACGTCGACACTTTCGGTGCGACCATCACCAGCCAGTCGCCTACCGGCGGCTATCGCGTGGATCTTGACGGCTTGTCGCTCAACATCACCGATTTGCACCCGACGCAAAAGCGCAAGCAGAGTTTCGGTATGGAACACATCGCGATGGACACCGACAAGCTCGATGAACTGGTGGCCAAGTTGAAGGCGCAAAACATCGGCATCCTCGAAGAGACCTTCGTCACTGGCAACCGCCGCGTGTGTTTTTTTGAAGGACCGGACGGCGTGCAGCTCGAATTCATCGAAATGAAGTGATATCGTAACTATCTGTTTTAATTGACTATTTTTGGAGAGTGGCATGGCGACAAATGATCCGTTAAGAGTGGCATTCATCGGCGCTGGCGGACGTTGGGGCCCGAACGCACACGGCCCGGTGCTGCAAAAAGTGCCACAAATAAATCTGCACGCCGTGTGCACCGCGCATGCCGACACCGCGCAGGCTGCCGCCGAAAAATACGGCGTGAAAAAGGCGTACAGCGATTTGCAAACCATGGGCGCGGATGCACAGGTGGAAGCTGCACTGGTGGCGGTGCGCGTGCCTGCGCACTACAAAATCACCATGGCGGCACTCGAAGCTGGCAAGCACGTCTACTGCGAATGGCCGCTGGGCGCCAACACCCAAGAAGCCGAAGAAATGGCCGCGGTCGCCAAAAAGAAAAACGTGCGCACCATGGTCGGCCTGCAACGCCGCGCCTCGCCTGCGTATCTCTATATGCGCGAGCTGATTCAGCAGGGCTACGTCGGCAAAATGCTGTCGGTGAACATGACACACATGGGCAGCGGGGTGCTGACGCGCACTTCGGATCGCACCTGGCAAAAAGACGTGAACCTCGGCGCCAACACGCTGACCATTACCTTCGGCCACTCGATGGATGCGCTGTGCATGGTGGCGGGCGAACTCGCCGAAGTCTCCGCCGTAGTCAGCACGCAAGTGCCGCAATGGTTCGAGACCGACACCAAAAAAACCGTCGACGTGACCTCGCCCGACAACATCATGTTAAGCGGCAAGCTCGACAACGGCGCGGTGGTCAGTGCCAATCTCGGTGTGCATCCGTATCACGGCAGCGGCTACCGCTTCGAGATTTACGGCACCGAAGGCACGCTGATGATGATCGGCGGTGGTGAGGCCGGGCAGGAACTGAAACGCAAAATCATGGGCGGCAAAAAAGACGATAAGGCGCTGCAAGAGTTGCTCGTGCCGGAGCGATTCAAATGCGTGCCCGAAGACATCCGCAACGGCGGCCCGGCCTACGACGTAGGCCAGATGTGGGTGAAATTTGCCGAGGCGATACGCGGCGGCGCACCGGTCGAGGCGGATTTTGAACACGCCGTGCGGCGGCATCGCATGCTAGATGCGATTCGGAAGGCTTCGGAGACGGGGCAGCGGCAGAAGGTGGTGTTGTAGATTGGGCGCGTAAACGCGGCGGGCCTGAGCACCGTTACCGGCGGGGCACCAAAAACGTACCCGCCCTGCCGATGCTGCGTCAATGGGCTTTGCCGCAGCCATACATCATCGTCGAGTTCTGCACGAGAGTGCGTTTATGCGCGGCTTCGTTTGGCGCTTACGTTGACAGCAGATCAATCAGAAAGGAGTCGTCCGGCTTACCGCCCATGGCGCTGGGATGCGGCTGTCGCTGGCCCACGTTAGCCGCTCCGATGCAGCCTTGACGAAAGCCTGCGCGATCTGCGTGGCATCTGCATAGTTGGGCGGCCCACTTGCTGCCGGGTTGTTCGACGCATCGAGTGTCACTGATGTTGTTGGTGCTGTAATGCCGCGTTGCACGCCGACATTGCGCGGGGTGCCGATGCGTTTTTACAGCAGCAGGTAATTCGCCATCATGCTGTTGGACGGCACTGGCTATGCCGGTTGGGGCAACGCAAAGCGCGCGGGATCGCAAATGTGGTGATGGGCGTCACAGGCGTTGGTCGGCGCCATTAGCGTGGGCGGAGCGGGAGCACTGGAGTTGGGGACGCATTGCAGGGCGGCCACACATTTTTCAATAAAAACAGATAGTTATGTCGTGGAGTGGATGCGGCTTTTGTGACCACGCGGACCGTGGTTCGTGCGCAAGCTAGGATCTACCTACACTACGTTTGCTGCAAGGGCATCAGAGCGGGACTTCACTAAATGCGAATCACTCCCACGGTTAGTCGCTGTAGTCAACAGTCTTGTACTGCACTTTCGTTGTTTGTGCTCCTCCGCCGGTGCTCAGGATGAGATAGACGCCTGGCTCTATAAGAAACGCGTAGTCTGTTTTACTTTTTTGACCGGAATGGGCGGTACCTTCACATGACACCAGAAGGTAGTCGCCACGCATTCCCGGATTGATCTCCTTTGCCTGTACAACGCTTGAAGAGACTTGGCACAAAACATCGATCTTGGCGCTTACCTGAGTGCTTCGACCGAACAATCCGGTAGTCTTGACCTGTGCTTCGTTTTCAATGTGGTATGTAAACTTCGTGCCCGGAATCGGTGAGCAGATGTCTTCATAATCTGTACGAAGATCTGCTACTCGAACGCGAGTTCCTACGCCAATTGAAGTGCGGATACCACAAGGAAGAAATAGTTTTCCGAAGGGAATGGGGGTGTTCGTTTCGAGCTTGGTAGCGGAGTTCGTTGTGGTAAGTAATGTGATCAACCCACATAAACTTAGGGTTTGGCTGAAACCCGCTGCAGCCCCCGAGGTGAAATTACCTGCTCCTACAATTGCCCATAGCCCTGATTCTTGCCGCGAAAAACTTGTTTGTAGTTCGTAGTAAATAATCTTTCCAAAATTGCCGGCATTGTTGATTTCCTGAATTTCAAAGAGCTTGAGCGAGTTACCCGTTTTTTTGTATGCCTTAAGCAGACCTGTCGCACGCTCCTGCACGATGGGCTGCAATAGCCAGACTTCATCGCTTTCGGCACTGTAGGAAAGTGGGGCAAGCGAAAGAAGGATGAGAGCAAAAACGCAAAACCTCAGCGCTTGACCAATGGCCGAGTTCATATGAAGTCCCTAAAATAACTGTCAAGTTTGTAGTAAGTGTCCATGTGTTTCCATTACGGCGTATTCACGGCTTTGGCGCTCCTTAATTCGAGCGCTGCGTGCACACGTTCTAACCAACTACCCCAATATTCCACGGCACAAACTCATGATCCCCCAACCCCAGCAATTCGCTTTTGGTTTTTTCGCCGGATGCCGTGCGCAGCATCAGTTCAAAAATCTTCTGCCCCATTTCGCGCAGAGTTGAGGTGCCATCCAGAATTTCGCCGCAGTTGATGTCCATGTCTTCTTCGAGCTTGCGGAACATGGGGGTGTTGGTGGCGAGTTTGATCGACGGCACGGGTTTGGCGCCGAACATGGAGCCGCGGCCTGTGGTGAACATGATCATATTGGCGCCGCCCGCTATTTGCCCGGTGGCGGAGCAGGGGTCGAAGCCGGGCGTGTCCATGAACACAAAGCCGTTTTGCGTGACCGGTTGGGCGTAACGGTACACTTCCATCAGCGGGCCGGTGCCGCCTTTCATTGACGAGCCGAGTGACTTCTCAAGAATATTTGCGAGTCCGCCGTGCTGGTTGCCGGGACTGACCACACCGTTGATCTGCGTGTCGCGGCCTACGGTGTAAACATCCTTCCACCAGCGGATGCGTTCGATCAACTTTTCGCCGACTTCACGGTTGCGCGCGCGGCGGGTGAGCGTGTGTTCGACGCCGTAAATCTCCGGCGTCTCGGACAGAATCGCGGTGCCGCCGTGCTGGCACAGCACGTCCATCGCCGCACCCAGCGCCGGGTTGGCGGTGATCGACGAAAAGCCATCCGAGCCGCCGCATTGCAGGCCGATCATCAGGTGGCTGGCCGATACACGTTGACGCGATACGCGATTCGCTTTGGGCAGCATTTCCTTCACGGCTGCGATGCCGGCTTCGATGGTTTTGCGCGTGCCGCCGCTATCCTGCATGGTGAACAAGTGCAGCCGGTCGCTCACGTCGAGCTTTTGTTCCTTTATCAGCCCCTTGATCTGATTGCGCTCGCAACCGAGGCCCACGATCATCGACCCGGCAAGGTTGGCGTGGCGTGCGTAGCCCGCCATCGTCCGCCGCAACAAATCCATGGGCTCGCCGGTCATTTCCATGCCGCAACCGGTGTCGTGTGAAAACGCGGCGACGCCATCGATGTTGGGGTATTCGGCAAGACGCTCCGGCGTGAAGTATTCCGCAATCTTGTGCGCCACCGTGGCGGAGCAATTTACCGTGGACAGTATGCCGACAAAATTGCGCGTGGCCACCTGCCCATTGGCGCGCACGATGCCCATGAAGCTCGCGCGCTCGGCGTCGGGCACCATTTGCACGGGCTTGAATTCCTCGGCATAGGCGTAGTCACGATCGAATTCGCGGAACTGCATGTTGTGTGCATGCACGTAGCTGCCAGCGGGGATGTCCGCCGAGGCAAAGCCGATCACCACGTTGTATTTGAGTATCGGGTCCCCCAGCTTGATGGCGCGCGAAGCGACTTTGTGACCGGCTTGCACTTGGCCACGGCAAGTCAGGCCATCGTCGAGTTTGGTGCCGAGCGCAAGATCAATGCGTGCGATCACCACATTGTCGGCGTCGTGCAGGCGGATGGTCTTACCGGTGACGGATTTTTCTTTGATTTCGATCATGGGAGGCTCGTGAGTGGCTTATTCGTGACTTACTCGTTGCTCATGCATTGAGCGGAAAACTCTCCTTGTCGTTCCCGCGAAAACGGGAATCCATACGCGGATTCCAGTGGCACGTGCGTTATGGATTCCCGCTTTCGCGGGAATGACAGGAGGAGCGTTGCGACTTTTTTTGGCTGATGGGAGATTATATAAGTATCTGTTTTAATTGATTATTTTTTAAGTCGATTCAGCAACTAATTCGCCGCCGTATCGCACGCCAGCGTCAGATAGTCGCGCTGGCAATGCTGCGCGCCGCCTTCCGTCGCCGTGAGCTTGCTTCGTCATCGCCGACTTTGCTTTGCAGACGGGCGCTGATGCACATGACGTCAGAGATTTCGCAGCCACCGAAAGGCGCCGTGGACAGCACCCCCCCACATTTCTGCCGACCACCGATAGTTGCCGGGAAGAAATACTGAAAGTGCGAGTCGGAGTGGAGTTCGGGCGCGCTCACAGTGACGGGCTTTCAAAAGGTTTTCGACCGGAGAAAAGTGAAGCGCATACTATAATAACCGTGCTGCCTCGTCACCCGTATCCCGCACAGGATCAACCCCATGAGCATCATCGCCCCGTGGTATCAGTTAGGCTACGTCATCCCGCATTTGTACACCGATCAGGATGCCTATCAGTTTTATCGCGTTGCGCCCGAAGGCATGATGCTGGTGACCACGGGGCTGAATCTGCGTGAATACAGCCTTGCCGCCGTGGAGGAAAACCTGCCCACGCTGTGGGATCGTTTCGCTTTGCTCGCGACCAAGAAAGTGGATCGCCTGTCGCTGTCCGGTGTGCCGGTGGCGTCTGCCCTTGGGCGCAAGCGCATGCTGGAAATCCTGGGTGAAGCCGAACAGCGTACGGGTCTGCCGTGCGACACCGATCTGGAAGCGCATATCGCTACCCTGAAACATTTTGGCGCGGGAAAAATCGCGCTGGCTACGCGCTGGCCGGATACCGTGAACAAGATGCTGACGCAATACCTCGCCGATGCCGGCATCGAAGTGCTGACCTGCCGTTCACACGCGCGCTCGCTTGATCAAAATAAATATTCGTCTGCCGCCGCTGATCATGATCTGGCGCTGGAACTGGGCCGTCAGGTGCTGCGCGAAACCCCGCAGGCGCAGGCCTTGCTGATGCCCGGTGGCTTGTGGTTTGCGATCTACGCCGTGCCGATGCTGGAAGCCGAATTCGGCAAGCCTGTGTTGCTGAATATTTTGTCAACAACCTGGTCGGCGCTGCATGCAGCGGGCGGCAAAATGCTGCACCGGCCGGATGCGAAGTGGGGCAAGGTGCTCGCGAGTTTGTAACGCCGGAAGCGATGGGCCTGCCTGTAGTTGCCGCTCAGCCCGACGCTGCATTTCAGAAACTGGTGAAGTCAAGGAGGTTAAATGCCGAAATACATCCCAAGCCCCAGGGATTGGGTGCGCGAACAGGTTGAACTTTATGAGCGCAGCGGCGGCACGCGAGGCACCACGCTGCGCGACACCGGTTTGCCGGTGATTATCGTCACCAACACCGGCAACAAAACCGGCGCGATCCGCAAAACACCGCTGATGCGCGTAAAGGATGGCGCCAATTACGTGTTGGTCGGTTCGCAGGGCGGGGCGCCTAAGCATCCGGTGTGGGTATACAACCTGCGGGCCAACCCGGCAGTGGAACTACGCGATGGCACTGTCGTGCAGACCATGCGCGTGCGCGAGATTGACGAGGACGCCGAGCGCGCACGGCTGTGGGCGCTGGCCGTGGCGGCTTATCCGCCTTATGCGGATTATCAACTGAAAACTGCGCGCAGCATTCCGGTTTTTTTGGCGGAGCCGGTTTAACGTCAGGCAGGTGGGTAGGGCTGCTAAGCCCAACATCAGCGGTACATGACCATCGAAAGTTGGGGTTCGCTACGCTGTTCCTGAACCCGGATAAGGGATCATTGCGATCTTACGGGTGGCACTTGGGCAGTACCCCACGTTACGCCGGAAAATCGCGATACTTCCCCATAAACCCCCGATCAATCGAATCCTTCCATCGCCAAACCCAATTGCCGTGAAGCGCCAGCGGCCCCCAAGAAGCGATGGCGTGCTGTTCGCCGGTGCTGATTAGCGCCAGTGCGCGCGGTTGGGGGGTGTAGGTTTGCAGGGCTTCTCCTGATTGGCCATTGAGCGCGGCGCGCAGGTTGTGTGCGAGCACCGGGCCCTGGCGCACGGCGTAGACGCCGGATTTTGGGTACACGGCGCCAGCAACGGTGGCGCAATCGCCGGCGGCAAAAATTTCGCCGCGTGAGGTTGATTGTAAGTAATTGTTTTCATTGATAAATTTTTTGCCATCTAATGCGAGTCCGTTGTCCGCCAGCCACGTGGGCGGCGCGGCGCCGGTGATCCAGACGATGGCGTCGGTGGTGATGGGTTGTTCGCGGTTTTGCGCGTCGCGGGCGATCAAGGTGTCAGCCGCCACGCGTGTGACACGCAGCCCACTGTGCACACGCACCTGCTTACGCATGAGGTTGCCCTCGAGCAGGGCGCGAACGCCGCGCGGATGTTGTGCGAGTACGTGCGGAGCGTCGGTTATCAGGCTGTAATCAACCTCGCGGCGCGGTGTCTGATGGGCAAAAAAATGTTGCATGGCGAGCAGCATTTCCACACCGGCAGCGCCACCACCCACCACGGTGATGCGGTGGGCTTCGCCCTTGCGCACGCGTTCGATGAGTGCGGCCCATTGCTTGAGAAACGCTGCGACAGGCTTCACCATGATGGCGTGTTCCATCGCGCCCGCGATGCCGTTGACGATGGGTGTGGAGCCGGTGTTGATCGACAGCAGGTCGTAAGTCAGTGTGTCGCCGTTGTTTAATGAAATCGTACGCTGTGCGGCATCCAGCGCCCGTGCCTCGGCAAAAATCAGCCGCGCGCCGGCGTAGGCCGCCAGCGGTTGCAGATCAATGTGACACTGTTCGAAGGTGTAGTGTCCGGCCACCAGCCCCGGCAGCATGCCGGAGTAGGGCGTGTGGCGGTCCGGGCTGACGAGGGTGATTTCGGCTTCCGGCGCGCGCTGCCGGCCGAACTGGCGCAGCACTTCCACGTGCGCGTGGCCGCCGCCGATGAGGACGAGCTTTTTCATGGGGGTGCTCAAGGGAGTGCAATTCGCCGCTGGAAATCGGATAATCCGGCATTCTATAGCCAGTGGCTGTACCCACCATACCCGCGAGAAGGGAAATCATGCGCCGCGTAACACTCACACAATATCTGGTCGAACAACATCGCGCCAAGGGTTTGGCCCCGGTCGAGGTGCGGCAACTGATCGAGGACGTGGGCCGCGCGTGCAAAGGTATTGCGTC
>SXGR01618154.1_pt1 | contig 10232 bp, 10 predicted proteins | sample 3174711 | NCBI WGS metagenome assembly SXGR01 (sample SAMN11356860, study PRJNA531348) | freshwater metagenome | isolation source: freshwater sample F1-60 | place: China: Fuxian Lake, Yuxi | collected 2017-12-25 | reverse complement strand
TTGCGCCATGCGCAACTGGCGGGTCCAGATGTCAATCGCACTGGCCGCTTGCCAGCCTGTTGCTACGCGTCGAAAGTTGGCCAGGTTTCGAGGGTTGTAAGCGCTGAAAATTGACCGGGATGATTAAGCGCGGTTATTCGCCGATGAGGCCGCGGGGTGGCTGTCCAGATCGGCGTTTGGCTGGTGGAGTGCGAGGGTTGCACGGTCCGCTGAATGACTGAGCCGCGCGTGCGCCAGATCAGGCCGCGAAGCTGGTTGATGAGTTCGAACACGGCGAGCGCTTCGTGTGGGGGCCAGTAGCTGGGGATGGTGATCGGCGCAGGGCCTTTGCGACTGTGTTTCATGACGAGGCCCCCGGGCGCCGGACCTCGCCGATCCGATTAGTCAGCCCGGTAAGGATGCGATGGGTTGAATCCGCGACCAGGGCGGACTCCAGCACGCCGCGCGCGAGTTGGAACAGCGCAGGGCCGACCAGGCCCGACGGCTACCGACCGGACGCTGGACCACGCCGCGGTAATCGAGTTGCGCAATCAGCCGGTGAACCGTCGCGACGGGCAAGCTGCATCGGGAGGCTACTTCCGTCACCGACAGCGGCTGTCGAGAGCCGCTCATCGCGCCAAGCACGGCAAGCGCACGCTGCAGGGGTGGCGTTCTGCTCAAGTCGGGTCCTGAAAAAAGGCGGGTGCGATTGTTGACTTTCTGGTGACCACCTCGCAATCTAGAAACAATTCCGGATTCTGGAAATACACAGAAATCCGGCGGATTCGCGCGGTACTGGCATTCCAGGGAGACGCATGCCAATGAACCAGGGTTCGACAGCCGGAACTCCCGGTGCCACCACGGGGCCTCTCACCGGCCTTAAGGTCATCGATGCCGGCAACATGATCGCGGGGCCGTTGGCGGCGACCCAGTTGGCTGACTTTGGCGCCGACGTCATCAAGATCGAGTTGCCCGGAGAGGGTGACTCGATGCGTCACTGGGCGCCCCTCAAGGACGGGCAATCTCTGTGGTGGAAGGTGATCGGCCGAAACAAGCGGATGATCACCCTCGCGCTGTCCCGCCCCGAAGGTCAAGCCATCCTCAAGGATCTGATCGCCGACGCCGACATCCTGATCGAGAACTTCCGGCCAGGCACCTTCGAGCGTTGGGGTCTGGGCTATGACGTGCTGTCTCAAATCAATCCTGGCCTCGTCATGGTGCGTGTGTCTGGCTTCGGGCAGACCGGCCCCTACGCGCACCGCGGCGGCTACGGGACGATCGCCGAGGCGTTTTCAGGTATTCCCTCCTTTACAGGCTTCCCGGACAGACCGCCGACCCTTCCCGGTTTCCCGCTGGCCGACTCGGTTGCAGCCACGTTCGCGGCCATGTCGGCGATGTTTGCCATCTACCGCCGCGATCATGCGGGCGGCAGAGGTCAGGTGATCGATGTCAGCCTTTATGAGCCAATCTTTCGGCTAGCTGAGTCACAGGTGATCGGCTTCGACCAGCTTGGCATCGTCAAGCAACGCCAGGGGAATCGGCTGTCCGAGGACTCCCCGCGCAACACCTACGAGACCCACGATGGTCGCTGGATCGGCATCTCGGCAAGCTCTCAAAGAACTTTTGAACGGCTTGCGCGCGCGATGAATATGGAGCCACTGATCAAAGACCCCCGTTTTGCCAACAACGCTGCTCGATGCGAGAATGATGTTGAGCTCGATCAGCGCATTGCCGCCTGGTTCAGGCAGCGCACCTGTACCGAGATCATGGAGATCTTTGATGAGGCCGGGGTGGTCGCCGGGCCCGTCTACGACATCCGGGACATCGCGCAGGACCCGCACTACAAGGCTCGCAACAATATCGTTGACGTTCCAGACCATGATTTCGGCAGCGTCCGGATGCAGGGCGTCGTACCGGCTTTTTCGGAGACACCTGGTGCTGTCCGGCACGCGGGCCGCGCACTTGGTGCCGACAACGACAGTGTTTATGGCGAAACGCTGGGCCTATCCAAGGAGCGGATCGACCAACTTCGCGCCCAGGGGGTGATCTGACATGACGAGCGCCTTCTCAGGTGTGGTGATCGCTGGCGCCGGCCAGAGCGCTTACAGCAAGAAAACCGACCAGCCGCTTCAAGGGCTGCTTCATGATGCCTGCAGCAGGGCTCTGGAGAACGCGGGACTTGGATGGTCCGAGGTCGATGGATTCGCACTGACCTCTTTTCAGTTGCCCCCGGACAATGTAACGACGGTGGCCGAGCACTTTGGCCTACAACCGAAATTTCTCTTCCAGGGACTATACGGCGGAGCGTCCGGGGTCATCGGAATGACGAACGCAGCGAGGGCTCTGCGCGATGGTGCCTGTGATGTCGCGTTGGTGGCCGCTGTCGATTCTTTTGACGTCGCCTCGCACAACGACACCCTGGACCACTTCAACGGCTCGGTGCGGGAATTCATGTCGCCCCAGGGCTTTGGTGGCGCCAACGGCATGTTCGCGCTCCACACGCGTCTCTACATGGAGCGCCATGGCACGACACGCGAGGATTTCGGGCAGTTCTGCATTGCGCTGAGGGACAACGCCAGTCGCAATCCTAACGCGCTCCTGCGTAAGCCCATGTCGATGGACGACTACCTGAACGCAAAGCCAATTGCCGATCCCTTGAGATTGTTCGATTGTGTGATGCCTTGTTGCGGTGCAGATGCGATCGTCCTGGTTTCCGAGCGCATCGCCCGACAATCACAAGGCCCAGCTGTACGAATCGCCGCAGCTGAGGAAATCCACAACTATTTGCCAAACGACATGTACCGACTGCCTGGCGGGTTCGAGGGGATGCGTGAGCGACTTTATCAACGGGCCGGTTGTAGCCCCGGCGACTTGGACTTCGCGCAGCTCTACGACGATTACCCCGTCATGGCCTTCATCCAGCTGGAGGGCCTGGGCCTTTGCCCGTCCGGAGGATCGGCGCGTTTCATCCGGGAGCAGGGAATCACCACTTGGGGCCGATTTCCCATCAACACGGGCGGCGGTCAGCTGTCGGCAGGCCAAGCGGGCGCATCGGGCGGCATGATTGGAGTCTACGAAGCCGCGACCCAACTCCTCGGCCAGGCCGGTGAACGCCAGGTGAAGGCGACGAGAGGCCTCGTCTGCGGCTACGGGATGGTCGCGTACGGCCGTGGGCTATCCTCCAGCGCTGCGATTCTCGAGAGGGTTTCGTGACTGCCCCCCAACCGCCTGCCCCGCCCTCTCCACGCATCAACGCGCTCAATCGCCCGTTCTGGGAAGGTTGCCAGCTGGGTGAGGTCCGGCTTCAGCGATGCATGAACGAGGCTTGCGCCCGGGCAATCCACTACCCGCGCGTTTGCTGCCCATACTGCCATGGACGCAACCTGAGATGGTTTGCTGCGTCCGGAGCCGGACGAGTGATCAGCCACACCATCATTCACCGCACGCATCACGACGGATTCAACCATCTAGCGCCTTACATCTTTGCAGCGATCGAGCTTGACGAGGGTCCTTGCCTGTACGGGCGGCTGGTCAGCGCCCCCACCGCTGCCCGACTCATCGGGCAGCGAGTCCGAGCTCGTTTCGAGTCCGGCGGACAGGACCCGCCCGTCGCCGTATTCGAACTCATCGAGACCTAGGGAGAATCGCCAGATGTCATCGACCGCAACGACGATCGTCACCCAGCTCGATTTCTCAGCCCGCGGCAAGCAGGTCGGAACGCTACGCTTGCCTTACTCTCCAGACGATGACGCCTACGGGTTTATTCCAATTCCGGCCGCGGTGATTTCCGGGGGAGATGGCCCCACCGTTTTGATCACAGGCGGCGTTCATGGGGACGAACTCGAAGGCCCCCTGGTGATCGGCGAACTGATTCGGACACTCCGACCGGAACAGGTGAAGGGCCGATTGATTCTGCTGCCCTGTACCAACGCTCCTGCGGTCTCTGCGGGTACCCGAACATCCCCGATCGACCGGCGCAACATGGCGCGAGAATTCCCCGGGACGATGTTCGGCCAACCGACCGAGCAGATCGCGCATTATCTCCATACCGTACTGTTTCCGCAGGCGGATTGGTACATGGATCTTCACGCCGGGGGCAATACCCTGGTGCACGCGCTCAGCGCTCTCGTTTTTCCCGCCGATGACATGCCAGCGCAACTCCGAGAGCGTAGCGAATGGCTCGCCAGACACTTCGGAGCGCCGACCACCGTGGTTATCCGCCATCTTGGACACGGCAGGACGCCCGTTGCGAGCGCCTGCGCGGCCGGCGTTCCGGCCATTTCGGTCGAAATGGGCTCTGCGGGGCAGATCCAGCAGGCTGGCCTCAGGATGTGCCGATCCGGTGTGTACCGGGTACTGGGCGCGCTGGGAGTCGTCTCTGGACTGCAGGTCGAAACGGCAGGATCCAGCCGCATGACCGAGATCAAGGGCCCACAGTCTTACCTGGTCTGCCCCGAAGACGGCTGGTTCGAACGGTTCTTCGAGGCTGATGAATATGTCGCCCAAGGGCAACTCGCGGGACGGCTCCACTTCTTCATGAATCCCGGCCGAGCGCCCATGGATCTCCATTTCGAGTCGAGCGGCTGGGTCTGGGGTCACCGGTCGTTCGCAAAATCGCGCGTAGGCAGTGCGCTGGCTGTCCTGGTCGACCGTCTCGATTGAGGGTCTTACTGGACACTAACGCGCGTTCGAAGACGGTAACGGACCCGGATCCCCATGAGAGAACATCAGCCATGAAGCCCGCGAACTCTGACGCAAAGCGAATGTACGGTCGACGCAAGCTGCTGCAGGCCGGCGCAGCGTTGGGTCTGCCAACCTCACTCCAGCCCGTAGTTGCCCAGACCTATCCCGATCGACCCATCAACATTATTGTGCCAGCGCCCCCCGGCGGGACGACAGACCTTGCTGCAAGAGCCGTCGCCGATGATCTGTCGCGCGCGCTTGGGACAAGTGTCATCGTGCAGAACAAGGCGGGCGCTAATGCAGTGGTGGCCATGCAGTCCATGCTAGGGGCAAAGCCCGACGGTTACACGCTCTACATGGCGTTCTCCGGATTCCACGTCGTTTCCCCAAATCTGACCAAGTTGCCTTTCGACACCCTCAACGATCTCGCACCGATTGCGATGGTCTATATCGCTCCAGAAGTGCTTGCAGTACGAGCGTCTCTGTCGGAGGTCAGGAACTTCAAGGAACTCCTTGACTATGGCAAGGTCCACCCCGGTCAACTGAAGTTTGCCTCCGCGGGCAATGGGTCGATCGCTCACGTCGGCATGGAGTTGCTCAAGGGCATTACTGGCCTCGACCTTGTGCATGTGCCATATCGAGGGACCGGACCGCTGATGACCGACCTGCTGGGCGGCCAGGTCGATATGGTCCTGGGCTCGATGCCTCCCTTCGTTCAGCATCTTCAAAGCGGACGGTTGCGCGCCATACTGTTCACGTCGAGCAAGCGCCAGGCTTTGTTCCCGGGCGTGCCCACATCCGCCGAATTGGGCCTGAGCGGTTTCAGCGTCGCGAGCTGGTTCGCGCTCTACACCAACAAACAGGTGCCCGCCGCCCTCATACAGAAACTCACGACGGAGGTCCGCAAGGTCATGGACCAGCCCAGCTTCCAGAAGAAGGCCTCGGATCTCGGCGCAGAGGCCCTGTACATGGACCCGGTTGAGCTTGACCGCTTCGGTCGCTCGGAACTCGACCGCTGGGGCAAGGTCATCCGTCAGTCAGACATTCGAGCTGAGTAGCCCCGGGCTCACGACCCTCATGACTGAGTACCTCGATCCAGCGATCGCGCAAGCAACCGCCCGATGAATTTAGATCAGTTCCAACTCGGGGCGGTCGCCGCCGCGCACCCTCTGGCGGCGCAAGCAGGCGCTAGCATTCTACAGAGCGGTGGAAACGCCTTCGACGCGGCCGTTGCGACAGCAGCGGCCCTGAATGTCGTGGAGCCCTTCATGTCGGGCATTTGCGGCATGGGCGTCGCGGTCATGCGGTGCGCGAAAACGCGGGCTATCGAAGTGCTCGACTTTGTTCCTCCCGCTCCAGCCGGTTTCCCGCTGAAGGGCGCGTTTCGCCGAGCGGACTTGCTCGAGCAAGCGCGAGCCGTCGGCGTGCCCGGCAATCTCGCAGGCTGGGCTGAGCTTCTCCGTGCCAAGGGTAGCCAGTCAATGGCCGAGGTTCTGCAACCGGCGATCGAGTTGGCGGAGGCTGGGTTCAACATGACCCCTTTTGGCGCGGCCGAAGTTGAGGCAGCAGCGCAAGTGATCGCGGGGAAGGGGTCTGGCTTCATCGAACGATGGTTACAAAACTACGGGGTTGGTGGCAAACCACCAACAGCGGGGAGCCTGCTGCGCCAGCCCGGACTGGCACGAACCCTCAGGGCGGTTGCAAGCGATGGCATCGGCGTGCTCTACAGCGGCCCGATCGGCCATCGACTGGTCGATCTTGCCGTGAGATTCGGCAGTAGCCTGAGCCTGTCAGACCTTGAGAGCTTTTGTCCCGTTTGGCGTGAGCCCCTGAGCATGCGCTATCGGAACTCAACCATTCACGTGACCCCACCACCGTCAGAAGCCTTCCAGTTTGTGCTGGGCATCAAGCTGCTTGAGCCATTCGAACTGGAGTCCCTGGCCAAGGACCCGTGCGAATTCCTCGATCTGCAGATCCGTGCTCTGCGGATGGCGGCCGGTGAGCGTATTCGCGAGAACCTACCCGCGCACGACACCCTTCAGCATTTACTGTCGCCAGATCATCTTCGACACCTGGGTTTACAGCTAGCTCACGGACTAACGCGCGACGGTCGCGTCGAACACGCGGCTGAACCTGACAGCACCCGCGAGGAGCAGCACACGACGTCCTTTTCAGTCGCCGATCGGGCTGGTAACGCGATCTGCATCACCCAGAGTCTGGGCAGCCCCTTCGGCGCCGGTCTGGTCGTTCCAGAGGACGGGCTCTGCATGACGAACCTCCTTGCTTGGGGCGACCTTCACGCCGAAGGCCCCAAGCGACTGGTACCGGGCGGCCCTCTCGCCTTGCCGATCGCGCCGAGTCTCACAGTTTCGGATTCGGGGCGTCTCCTGCTGATGGGAACTCCAGGGAGCTATGGCATCCCACAAACCCAGGCTCAGGTCCTGATACGGCATCTGGACCTTGGCGAACCCATCCAGACCGCCATCGTGGCGCCGCGATTCCGTCTCTTCGATGGACGCAAGGTCTTGATCGAGGGAAGAGTCCCTGCAGCCGTCACTGACCAGCTAGTCCGCCTGGGTCACGAGGTGGAGCGGGCAGCCGACCTGACACGCTTGGTGGGAGGCGTCCACGCGGTTTGCTTTGATCCCTCCACCGGACACTTCGACGGCGGCGCCGATCCACGCCGCGATGGTGTTGCCTTGATTGCGCAGCCGCGCAGTCGCCGATTCGCTCGCTTTTCAATCCCTGTCGTTCAATCATCTGAGGAATCAACATGAGCATAGAAGTCAGATCCGGATTACGTAGGCTTGCGCTTGCTGCCTTGACCGTCACGACCCTCTCGGCGCTTTGCCTTCCGAACGAGGCGGCCGCACAGAGTTCGCGCCTGGACGAGATCGTGACGCGCGACAAACTGATCGTGGCGACCTTTGGCACCGCCCCGCCCTTTTGCTTCACTGATGAGAGCGGGAAGCTGGTGGGCTTTGACATCGACCTCGCCAAGCTGATCGCCAAGTCCCTGCTTGGCAGTGAGAACAAGATCGAGTTCGTGACCGTGTCTAGCGAGGGGCGCTGGCCCGCTGTGAATTCCGGCCGAGCTGACATTGGCCTTGCCTCGACCACGGTATACCCAGACCGGGCACTGCGCGTCGCCTTTACCCGCCCGTACATCGACTCGGGCGTCGCGGTACTGATTCGGCAAGATAGCAAGGTCAACAACCTGACTGAGCTGAATAATGCCAAGTTCACACTGGCCAATCTCAGCAATCCGCAGATGGCTGATCGACACAAGCGCTTCCTGCCCAACATGCGGGTACTGACCTTTGACACGCCGAGCGCCATGTTCGCGGCGGTCAAATCGGGTCAGGCTCAGGCCATGCAAATGGATACGCCCGTGGTCAACTGGTACGCGGCCAATAACAAGGATCTCAAGGTTCTGCCTGAGAACCTAGCCAACATCCAGGGCAACGCCATCTTCATGAAGCCAGGTGACTTCACACTGTGGCTCTGGATGGAGACCATGGTGCAGGAGCTGACTGTTGGTTCCCGCTATAACGAGTACAGCGAGGTCTATAACAAATGGTTCGGGCGTAATCCACCACCGCAGCGCTCTTACTGAAACAAGGCAGCCAACACGCAGGATCGAAGCTCGGACTCACTGATCTAGCGGGGCCGAGCCTCGCATCTGGCTCAGGCCGCGGACCAGCCATAGCGCCGAACCCATGAGCAGCGATGAACTTTGACCTATCGATGTTCCTGCGCAGCGTCCCAGTCCTGCTCGAGGGATTGCAGATGACCCTCGCGCTGGCATTGCCCGCTCTTGTGCTGTCGGCGCTTTGGGGCGTGCCGCTCGTCATGGGCTTGCGCTCGACCAGCAAAGCGATCGTGCTCGCAACACGCGGCTACATCGAATTGGTCCGCAATACGCCAGTGCTGGTGCAGATGTTTTTCATCTTCTTTGGCTCGGGCATGCTCGGCTATCCGCTGTCGGGCTTCTGGGCGGGCATGCTGGCGCTGGTTCTACAAAATGGCGCTTACATGGCAGAAATATATCGCGGCGGCATCCGGGCGGTTCCGATTCGACAAAGTGAAGCGGGCCTCGCGCTGGGCCTGGCGCCCGGCGCAGTCTTCCGCATCGTGGTACTCCCCCAGGCTATCCGAAAGGTGATTCCGCCCTTGTCCAATCAGGGGGTGCTGATCATCAAGGATACGTCGCTGGTAGCCTCGATCGCTGTCGCGGAAATGACCTTTCAGGCGAGGCTGCTCGCCGACCGCACGGCAGCAGTCTTCGAAATCTTTCTTGCACTCGCGCTGATGTACCTGCTGCTCACCGCGGTCTTTGCCGGTCTGATGCGGCTCCTCGAGATCAGGTTCAGGATCGCCTGATGGATCTCCTGCTCGCAAGCCTGCCCCTACTCTGGCGTGGCACGCTCGTGACGGTGCAGCTTGCCATCGGTACCGTCCTGCTTGCAACGCTGATCGGTACTGCCTGCGCATTGGTCCAACTGTTCACGCCAGCCATCTTCCGATGGCTGGTCGAGGCCTACCTTTACCTGGTGCGCGGGGTACCGCTCCTCGTGCTGTTGTTCGCAATGTATTTTGCGCTGCCTTACGCCGGGCTCAAGATCAGTCCGGAAATTGGCGGGCTGCTGGTGATCGGCGCCTACTTCGGGGCCTTCATGACAGAGGTTTTCCGGGGCGCAATCCTGGCAGTGCCACGCGCCCAATGGGAAGCCGGTCGGGTGATCGGACTGCGTACAGGGCAGATCCTGACGAGCGTCATTGTTCCGCAGGCCATGGTCGTCGCGGGACCTCCTTTCATCAACACCTGCATCATGGTGATCAAAGGAACCTCGCTGGTCGCGATCATCGGCCTCGCCGACGTGACCTATGTAGGCCGTCAGATCGTCGAGCGCACGCTTGCCCCGTTCCTCATCTTCGGCGCGGTGGCCTTCATCTATTTCATGCTCTGCTACCTGCTGTCCCTGGTCGGGCGCAGACTCGAGGACCGGATTGATCATGCCCAGTGACCCCAACGCCGCAGGATCCGGCATCTCGATTCGCGGCGTCTCGAAGTGGTTCGGTGAGCATCAGGTACTCCGCTCGATCGACCTCGAGGTGCTTGCTGGCGAGGCGGTAGTTGTCATAGGACCGAGTGGATCGGGCAAGACGACACTTCTGCGCTGCGTCAATCTGCTCGAGGAATTCCAGCAGGGCGTCATCGAGATCGATGGCGAGGCGATCGGTTACGTAACCGACGGCCATCGGCGCCAGCGCCGCGTTGACGCCGACATTGCACGGATGCGTACACAGGTCGGTATGGTCTTTCAGAGTTTCAACCTTTTCCCGCATATGAGCGCCTTGAAAAATGTGGCGCTGGGCCCCGTGAAGGCACTTGGGATACCCAGGGACCAGGCGGAAGCCCTGGCCTTGAGTCTTCTCGATCGAGTGGGCCTGCGGGACAAGGCTGGTGCGCTGCCCGGCCGGCTATCTGGGGGGCAGCAGCAACGGGTTGCGATTGCTCGGGCTTTGGCGATGCAACCCCGTGCGATCCTATTCGATGAGGTCACTTC
>SXGR01084620.1_pt1 | contig 10233 bp, 7 predicted proteins | sample 3174711 | NCBI WGS metagenome assembly SXGR01 (sample SAMN11356860, study PRJNA531348) | freshwater metagenome | isolation source: freshwater sample F1-60 | place: China: Fuxian Lake, Yuxi | collected 2017-12-25 | reverse complement strand
TGGGCGCCCGACAAGGTGCTGAACGATGCGCTCGTCGAAGGCATGCGCATCGTCGGCATCGACTTCCGGGACGGCATCCTGTTCGTGCCCGAGGTGCTGCTGGCCGCCAACGCCATGAAAGGCGGCATGGAGATCCTGCGGCCGCTGCTGGTCGAGACCGGAGCGCCCCGCGTCGGCAAGATGGTGATCGGCACGGTCCAGGGCGACATCCACGACATCGGCAAGAACCTCGTCACCATGATGATGGAGGGGGCCGGCTTCGAGGTCATCGACCTCGGCATCAACAACGGCGTCGAGAAGTACCTGGAGGCGATCACCGAGCATCAGCCGGACATCCTCGGCATGTCGGCATTGCTCACCACCACCATGCCCTACATGAAGGTCGTCATCGACGCGCTGAAAGAGAAGGGCATCCGCGACGACATCGTGGTCCTGGTCGGCGGCGCCCCCTTGAACGAGGACTTCGCCAAGGCGATCGGCGCCGACGGCTATTGCCGCGACGCCGCGGTCGCGGTCGAGACCGCCAAGTCCTTCATGATGCGCAAGCACAACCAGCGCGCCGGCGCCACTGGTTGATGCCGGCCGATGATGTGACGTCGCGCCCCACCTCCCCTCGCCGTCAGCTTGTCCTTGCCTGCGGAGCGCTGGCGCGCGAGGTGAACGCGGTGCTGGCGGCCAACCATCTCCACCACGTGACCCTCCACTGCCTTCCCGCCGGCCTCCATAACCGGCCGAAGGAGATCCCGGGCGCGGTCCGTGCCGCCGTCCGCGAGGCGCGCGACGACTATGACGACATCCTGGTCGGCTATGCCGATTGCGGCACCGGCGGCGAGCTCGACAAGGTCCTCTTTGAAGAAGGACTGCAGCGGCTGCCGGGAGCGCATTGCTACGCCTTCTTTTCCGGCATCGACGAGTTCGAGCGCCGATCGGAAGCGGACATGCGGGCCTTCTTCCTCACCGACTTCCTGGTGCGCCAGTTCGAGACATTGGTGATCGAAGGCCTCGGCCTCGACCGCCATCCCGAACTGCGCGACATGTACTTCGGGAACTACGAAAAGGTGGTCTACCTGGCGCAGACCGACGACCCGCGCCTCAAGGCCGGAGCCGAAGCGGCCGCCAGGCGGCTCGGCCTTGCCTATGAATACCGCTTCGTCGGTCTCGGCGAGCTTGCGCCGGCGGTCACGGCGTTCGCCGACGAGCCGCTCGGACGATTGAAAGAGAAGAGGATGGGCGAACGATGAGCGGCGAACGCACAGTCGTGGAACGCGGAGCCGGCGCCGGCGAGCGCCGTACCCGCCGGAAGGCCGAAGCGAACACGGGCGTCGCTCAGCCGCCCTGGGGGCCGCTTCGCAATCCCCTGCCGCCGCTCGAGCTGCTCGACGAGGACGGGCTGCGGCGCATCGAGGACACGGCGCTCAGGGTGCTGGAGGAACTCGGCATCGAGTTCCTGAGCGACCCTGCGCTCGACGTCTTCGAGAAGGCCGGCTGCAAGGTCGACCGCTCGACCAAGCTGGTGCGCTTCGACCGCGGCATGATCCGCGAGACCATCGCCAAGGCGCCACGCCAGTTCAAGATGCATGCGCGCAACCCCGAGCGCACGCTGACCATCGGCGACAACACCATCAACGTCGGACCGGTCGGCAGCCCGCCGAACGTCTCCGACCTCGACAACGGTCGTCGGCCCGGCAGCTTCAAGGACCTGACCAACCTCATCAAGCTGAACCAGATGCTCACCTGCGTGCACCATTCCGGCGGCACGCTGACCGAAGCGCTGGACCTACCGGCCGACTCCCGCCATCTCGACCTCTACCGCGCCCACACCTACCTCAGCGACCGCGCCTTCATCGGCCGCGGCATCGGCCGCGAGCGCATCCTGGATGCGGTCGAGGTCATCTGTCTCTCGCGCGACATCTCGCGCGAGCACCTCATGCAGAATCCGTCGCTGTTCACGGTCATCAACGTCAACTCGCCGCGCCGCGTCGACAAGGAGATGATCGCCGGCCTGATGACGATGACGGAATTCGGCCAGCCCTGCATCGTCACCCCGTTCACGCTGGCCGGCGCCATGAGCCCGGTCACCATCGCCGGCGCTCTCGCCCAGCAGACCGCCGAGGGCCTGGCGGTGATCGCGCTGGTACAGCTTCTCCGGCCCGGCACGCCGGTGATGTTCGGGGGTTTCACCTCCAACGTCGACATGAAGTCGGGCGCGCCCGCGTTCGGCACCCCTGAATACGTCCGGGCGACGATCATCGGCGGCCAGATGGCGCGGCGCTGGGGCCTGCCCTACCGCTCCAGCAATGTGAACGCGTCCAATTGCGTCGACGCGCAGTCGACGCATGAATCGGCGATGTCGGTCTGGGCCTGCATCATGTCGCACTGCCATTTCATGCATCACGGCACCGGCTGGCTCGAAGGCGGCCTCGTCGCCTCCTTCGAGAAGACCATCGTCGATGCCGAGATCCTGCACTCCATGCGCGCTTGGCTCTCGCCGCTCGACTTGAGCGACGATGCGCTCGCCTTCGATGCCCTGAAGGAGGTGCCGCCGGGCGGGCACTTCTTCGGCGCGACCCACACCATGCAGCGCTACGAACACGCCTTCCACACCCACATGATCGCCGACTGGCGGAACTTCCAGTCCTGGCAGGAGGCCGGCTCCCTCACCGCCACCCAGCGCGCCAACACCGTGTGGAAGCGGCTCTTGGAAAGCTATGTCGAGCCGCCGCTCGACCAGGGCCGCAAGGACGCGGTCGACGCCTATGTCGCGAGGCGGAAGGTCGAGATCACGCAGCGGGGCATCCTCTAACCCCGCATCCGGCTCCCGGAGGGATCGTAGGGCGGTGCCGCAAGGATGCGGGCGTCCCGGCGCTCGCCGATGATCTCGATCTCGAAGCCCGACGCCGCCGCGGCGAGACCCTTCGGCACATAGCCCAGCGCCAGCGACTTGCCGACGGTATGGCCGTAGCCGCCGGAGGTGACCCAGCCGACGACCTGGCCGCCGTGCCAGATCGGCTCGTCGCCGAAGGCATCGGCGTCGCGTGCATCGACCTCGAACGGAACCAGCCGGCGCTCCCCGCCCTCCCCGCGCTCTGCTTTGGCTGCCTCGCGGCCGACGAACTCGCCCTTGTCGAGACGGACGAAGCGCTTGAGCTGGGCCTCCTCCGGGCCGTAGATCGGGCGATACTCGCGAGCCCAGATGCCGAAGCCCTTCTCCAGGCGCAAAGACAGCAGCGTATGGCTGCCGAACAGCACCAGGCCGAGGTCGCAGCCGGCGTCGCGGATCGTCTGGTAGAGCGCCCGCTGGCTGTCGGGCGCGCACCAGAGCTCGTAGCCCTGCTCGCCGGTGAAGCTGATGCGCGAGACCAGGGCCGGCACCATGCCGACCGCCATGCGGCGGATCGAGAGGAAGGGAAACGCCGCCGTCGACAGGTCGTCGCGGACCAGCCGCGCCAGCAGCTCGCGCGCCTTCGGCCCGGCGATGGCGAGACCGGCGAGATCCGCCGTCATCGGGCGGATGGTGAGGTTGCGCCCGCCCCGCTGACGCTCGAACCAGCGGAGGTGATAGGCCTCGGCCGGGCCGGAGCCGACGATGAAGAAGCGGTCGGGCGCGATCCGCCCGACGGTGAAGTCGCCGATCAGCTTGCCCTTGGCGTTCAGCATCGGGGCGAGCGCGAGACGGCCGAGGGCCGGCAAGCGGTTGGCGAGCAGGCTTTCAAGGAACGCCTCGGCTTCGGGCCCGGCCACCTCGTAGCGGCCATAGCTCGAGGTTTCCATCAGGCCGACGCCTGCCCGCACCGCGCGGCATTCGGCGGCGACGACGGGGAAGGCATTGGAGCGGCGATAGGTGACGGTCTCCTCGGCCGGCGTCCCCTTGAGCGCGAACCACAGCGGATACTCGAGGCCGTAGGAGGCGCCGAACACGGCGTTCTCGGCTTCGAGCCCGCCGTGGATCGGCACGGTTCGGAGCGGGCGGGCGGCCGGCAGTTCCTCGTTGGGAAAGCGGATGCGGAAGCGCCGCGAGTAGTTCTCCCGCACCTTGGCGTTGGTGTAGGCCGGCGTCGCCCAGTCGCCGTAGCGCGACACGTCCATGCCCCAGACGTCGAATCCGGGGTCGCCCTCGATCATCCAGTTGGCGAGCGCCAGGCCGACGCCGCCGCCCTGGCTGAAGCCCGCCATCACCCCGCAGGCGGCCCAGTAGTTCTTCAAGCCCCGGACCGGGCCGACCAGCGGGTTGCCGTCGGGGGTGAAGGTGAAGGGGCCGTTGACCACCCGCTTGATGCCGGCCTTCGCCATCGCCGGGAAATGCTTGAAGCTGACCTCGAGGCTGGGGCCGATGCGGTCCAGATCCTCGGCCAGAAGTTCCGGCCCGAAATCCCACGAGGTGCTGTCTGGCGCCCACGGCACGCCGTGGCGCTCATAGCATCCGAGCAGGATCCCCTTCCCCTCCTGGCGCAGATAGACCTCGCCCTCGAAGTCGATGACGTGGATGAGTTCCTTGCCGGTCGCGGCGTTGGCCTCGACGACCTCGGGCATGTCCTCGGTGACGATGTAGTGGTGCTCCATCGCCAGCACCGGCAGCTCGATCCCGACCATGCGGCCGACCTCGCGGGCCCAGAGGCCGCCGGCGTTCACCACGTGGTCGGCGCGGATCGTACCCTTGTCGGTGACCACGTCCCAGCCGCCGTCAGGCCGGGTGTTCAGCTCGACGACGCGGGTCTGGCGGTAGATCTCGGCGCCGAAGCTGCGCGCGGCCTTGGCATAGGCATGCGTGGTTCCGGAGGGGTCGAGATGCCCTTCCAGCGGGTCGTACATGGCGCCGAGAAAGTGGCGCTCGTCCAGCAGCGGCAGGCGGCGCTTGGCCTCGGCGGCGTCGATGATCTCGGTCTCCATGCCGAGATAGCGGCCCTTGGCGTGGGCGAGCTTCAGGAAATCCATGCGCTCGGGCGTGCCAGCCAGCATCATGCCGCCGGTGATGTGGAGGCCGCAGGACTGGCCGGAGATCTCCTCGATCTCCTTGTAGAGCTGCACCGTGTAGCTCTGCAGCTTGGCGACGTTGGGATCGCCGTTCAGCGTGTGAAAGCCGCCGGCCGCGTGCCAGCTCGACCCCGAGGTCAGCTCGAGCCGCTCGATCAGCGCGATGTCAGTCCAGCCGGCCTTGGCCAGATGGAACAGCACGCTGCAGCCGACGACGCCGCCGCCGATGACGGCGACGCGGACATGGGACTTCATCCATTTTCCCCCGGATTCGATCGATCAACCCGTAGCCCTGAGACCGCGCGGCCGCCGCATCGCCTCGAGCCCGCGAAACTCGACGAACCGCATCATCGCTGCCCACAGATGGTCGCCGTAGAGGAAAGATTCGAACGATGCCACGCCCGAAATCGGCAGGGGCGCGATCACCGCATCGACCCGAGGCTCGTAGAAGAACGGGATCGAGAAGCGCTCGCGGCCCGGGCCGATGACCCGGTGCTCGGTCGCCTTGATCCGCCCGCCGGTCCAGCGCTCGAGCACGCCGCCGAAATTGACCGCAAGCGTGCCCTCGACCGGCGGCACGTCGAGCCAGTCGCCGGCGGCCGATCGGGCCTGCAAGCCCTCGATGCCGTCCTGGGCCAGCAATGTCACGAAGCCCGAGTCGACATGGGCACCGCCGATCAGGTGGCGGCGGGCGCCGCCATGATCGACGAGGATGGCGTCCATGTCGCCGCCGGCGAAGGACTCGGGCGGCCGCACCGGATAGCGGATCAGCCGCAGCGTCGAGTTGCCGCCGGCGAAGGAGGCATCGAAGAAGGTTTCCGGCAGGCCGAGGCCGCGGGCGACCGACCGCAGCAGGAGGCGGCCGAGATGCTCCATACCGCGGTAATACGCCCCGGTCTCTGCCCGCCAGCCCGGCAGGCTCGCCTCGTCCGGCAGCGGCGTCGGCTCTGTCAGCGGATCGGTCGGATCGCAGGCAAGGGCCGGATCGGCGACATCCGGCCCCATGTCGATGCCTTCCTTGTAGGTCATGGCGCCGTTCTGGAGCGGGAACCAGCCATGGTAGACGTTCGGCCGCGCCGGATCGAACTTGCGTCGCCAGAGCCCCCGCTTGGCCGAATCCGGCAGTGAGAACACCCGCAGCAGTCCGGCGCGCACCGCCGGTCCCTGCGGCACGTCGACCGGCAGGCCCGAGATCGTCAGGAACCCGACCTTACTGGCCGCGTCTATGACGCGCCGGTCGGTCTCCTCGCGAAGACGCGTTGGAGAGCCGAGAAGGGACAAGATGTCGATGGTCAGAATCATGAAGACGCGCCGAAAGTCGGAATAGCCGCATATTGCGCGACAATCGACGGGCCGGCACGGACAAAAGTTGGGATGCGCTCCGCCCAATCGCGACACCGGATGTCGCTGGCCGACTATTCCAGGGTATGCGCAAGCTTGCGCCTGTCGGGGGCGCTGGACTAGCCTCGACCCACGACGTGTCCGATGTCGATCACCCTTGCGCCGAAACCGCCGCGAAAGGCCGGACCGCGCAACTTCACCAGGGAGGTGAGCAATGACCGAGAAGCTGCATCCGATCATCGAGAAAGCCGGCCGCGAGTTCGCCGACGGCAAGCTCGAGCGCCGCGAGTTCCTGCGCCTGGCTGTCTTGCTCGGCGTCGCCGCGCCGGCCGCCTACAGCATGGTGGGCCTCACCGCTCCGGCGCTGGCTCAGGGTGCGCCGAAGAAAGGCGGCATCGTCCGCATCGGCATGCGCGTGCAGGACATTTCCAGCCCGCATACTTACTCCTGGATCGAGTCGGCGAATTCCGCCCGCCAGGTCCTCGACTACCTGACCGTCACCGGCATCGACAACGTGACGCGGCCGTCGCTCGTGCAGAAGTGGGAAGCGAGTCCGGATCTCAAGACCTGGACGCTCAACCTCCGCCGCGATGTGACCTGGCGGAAGGGCCGCAAGTTCACCGCCGACGACGTGGTGTGGAACCTGAAGCGTGTCCTCGACGACAAGACCGGTTCCTCGGTCGTGGGCCTGTTCAAGGGCTTCATCCTGACCGAATTCGACGACGGCCAGAAGGACGCCAAGGGCAACCCCCGGAAGTCGGTCAGGCTCTGGGACGCCAACGCCATCCAGAAGGTCGACGACTTCACCGTGAAGATGAACGGCCAGTCGGCCAACCTGTCGATTCCGGAGTCGCTGTTCCATTATCCGTTGCTGATCTGCTCGCCCGAGGACGGCGGCAAGTTCGGCGTCGGCAGCGACGGAACCGGCGCCTTCGAGCTGGTCGAGCACGAAGTCGGCAAGCGCTCGGTGTTCACAGCCCGCAAGGGCGGCTATTGGGGCGGCGGTCCGCACATCGACCGCTACGAGATCATCGACCTCGGCGACGATGCCGCGGCCCAGGTCTCGGCGCTGGCCTCCAAGCAGGTCGACATGATCTACCAGGGCGCCATCTCGACCCTACCTACGGTCGAGCGGCTGCCGCATATCCAGGTCAACACGGTCGACACCGGCTATACCGCGGTCGCCCGTACCCACCCGATCAAGCCGTTCGACGACAAGCGGGTGCGGCAGGCGCTGCGTTACGCCACCGACAACGAAGCCGTGCTCAAGGGCGCGCTCCGCGGTCTCGGCAAACCCGGCGAGCATCACCATGTCGCGCCGGTGCATCCGGAATACGCCGACATCGGCTATCTCAAGCGCGACGTCGCCAAGGCGAAGGCACTCCTGGCCGAGGCCGGATATCCGAACGGCGTCGACGTCACCATCGATGCCCGTCCGCAGCCGGACTGGGAGCTGCTCGCCGTCCAGATCATGGTCGAGCAGTGGAAGGAAGCGGGCATCCGCACCAAGATCAACGTGATGCCGTCGGCGCAATACTGGGAGAACTGGACCAAGGTTCCGTTCGGCTTCACCACCTGGGCGCACCGTCCGCTCGGAACCATGATCCTCGGCCTCGCCTATCGTACCGGCGCGGCCTGGAACGAGGCGAACTGGTCGAACGCGGAGTTCGACAGGCTGCTGACCGAGGCGGAAGGCTATCTCGACGTCGAGAAGCGCCGCGCCGTCATGGCCAAGCTCCAGCGCATCATGCTCGACGACGGTCCGGCAGTCGTGCCGGTATGGCGCGCGGTGTTCAACTATTCCGACAAGAAGATCAAAGGCTACAAAATCCATCCGAGCATCTACATCGACGCCAAGGACATCTGGGTCGACGCCTGATCGTCGCCTGAACGGCTACGTCCTGCGGATGCGGCAACGTATCCGCAGGACGGCCCTTTGACTATCCCGACATCAACCGCCTGGAGCGGCGATGCTGCGTTATTCCGCGAAGCAGCTATTGAACATGGCGCTGACGCTGTTCGCGGTGTCGTTCCTCGTGTTCGCGCTGAACGAGCTGTCGCCCGGTGACGTCGCCCGCAAGGTGCTGGGCCCCTACGCCTCGCAGAGCCAGGTCGACCATCTGACCGTGCAGATGGGCCTCGATCGCCCTGCCATCGTCCGCTACTTCGAGTACATGGGGAAGGCGCTGACCGGCGACTTCGGCGACTCGATCGTCTTCCGCCAGCCGGTCTCGGCGCTGATGTGGGACCGGCTCGGCAATACGCTGCTGCTGGCGGCCATCTCCTTCGCGGTGATCGTACCGCTCTCGGTGGTCCTCGGCGTGCTCGCCGGAATGCGCGAGCGCGGCTGGTTCGACCGCTCGATCTCGGTCTTCTCCTCGATGTGCGCCTCCATCCCCGAGTTCGCCATGGGCGTGTTCCTGCTCGGCATCTTCGTAGTCTGGCTCGGCTGGCTTCCCGGCACCTCGCCGCTCCGCTCCGACTCGGGCTGGGCCGTCTGGATGCAGTTCGTCCTGCCGGTGCTGGTCGTGACCTTCTACGACGCCGGCTACCTGATCGCGATGGTGCGCTCCTCGATGGTCGAGGTGATGCGCCAGCCCTATATCCGGACGGCGCTGCTGAAGGGCATGTCGTTCCGGGGCGTCGTCGCCAAGCACGCGCTACGAAACGCGCTGATCACGCCGTTCACCGTCATCCTTCTGCAGCTCAACTACCTGGTCTCCGGCCTTGTCGTGGTCGAGACGCTGTTCGCCTATCCCGGCTTCGGACGCCTGATGCTGGAGGCCGCGCTGGCCAAGGACATCGCCGTGATCGAGGCCGGCACCCTGATCGCCGTCAGCGTCACCATGCTGACACAGCTCTTCGGCGACTTGGGATACATGGCGCTCGATCCGCGGATCCGCGTATGACCGAGATCATCCACGACATCGGCGCACCCCGTGCCGCCTCCGGCCTTCTGGCCGGCGATGCTCATGTCGGCGTGCTGCGCCAGATCCTCAATATCCTCACCCGGTCGCCGCTGGCGACCGCGGGCGCCTCGACCCTGCTTGTCTGGGCCCTTCTTGCGCTGCTGGCCCCCTGGGTCGCCCCCTACCCGCCGAACAAGATCGACGTCATGCTCGTCGCCGATCCCTATCCGTCGGCCGCTCATTGGCTCGGGGTCGACCACCTCGGGCGCGACATCCTGTCCCGCCTCATCTGGGGAGCCCGTACGGTGCTGACGGTGGCGCCGATCGCCGTGCTGGGAGCCGTGGTCCTCGGCGTCTTCCTCGGCCTGCTCTCGGGATATCGGGGCGGCATGATCGATGCCGTCATCATGCGCATTGGCGATACCCTCCTGGCATTCCCCAAGATCATCCTCTACCTGATCATCATCGCCAAGTTCGGCGCCTCGGCCTTCAACATCATCGCGGTGATCACCCTCTCCTCCGCCCCGATCGTCGCCCGCATCGTCCGCGGCGTGACCCTCGACGTGAAGAACCGCGACTATGTCGCCGCCGCCCGCATGCGGGGCGAGAGCGCGCTGTTCATCATGTTCGTCGAGATCCTGCCGAATGCCCGGGGGCCGCTGATCGTCGATTTCTTCCTCCGCCTCGGCTACACCACGATCGCGATCGGCGTGCTGGGCTTCCTCGGCATCGGCCTGCCGCCGCCCGACCCCGACTGGGGCGGCATGGTCAAGGAAGCCTACGGCATGATCTTCGTCTGGCCGCACATGACGATCATCCCGGCGCTGGCCATCTCATCCCTGGTCATCGGCGCCAACTTCCTGGCCACCGGACTTCGCGAAGCCTCGCTCGATGGCTGACGTCCTCGCCTTCGAGAACGTCTCCATCGCCTACGACAACAGGTCAGGCCGCCAGAGCATCCTGAGGGACGTCAGCTTCACCATCGCCGAGGGCGAGGCGCTCGGCCTCGTCG
>SXGR01150504.1_pt1 | contig 10234 bp, 7 predicted proteins | sample 3174711 | NCBI WGS metagenome assembly SXGR01 (sample SAMN11356860, study PRJNA531348) | freshwater metagenome | isolation source: freshwater sample F1-60 | place: China: Fuxian Lake, Yuxi | collected 2017-12-25 | reverse complement strand
TGAAACTCTTCCTCTGTTTCACCAGGAAACCCCACAATCAAGTCTGTCGAAATTGCCATGTCGGGAACGGCATCGCGCAACCAGCGGATCCGTTCACGGTATTCCGCGACTGTAACTTTGCGACGCATGACTTCCAAAATATGGTCGTTGCCACTCTGGACTGGCAAATGAATGTATTTGCCCATATGGGAATCATCAGCAAACAACTGGGCCAGGGGCTGGGTGAAATCATGCGGGTTGCTCGTGGTGAAGCGCAAGCGTTTCAGCCCTGGCAGAATCACCACCTGACGCAAAAGTTCTACAAATGGGCCATCTTCACCAGCAGAAAGTTTTCTGGAATCAAGAAGGTCCAATCCGTAAGAGTTGACGTTTTGCCCGAGCAGCATGATTTCACTGGCGCCGTTGGCGAGCAATAAACGGCATTCATCAAGAATTTCATCTGGCTTGCGGGAAATCTCGCGGCCACGGGTAAAAGGAACAATGCAGAATGTACAGAAGTTATTGCACCCTTGGGTGATGTTCACAAATCGGGTGACTTCGTTCTTGCCAGTCAACGTAGGCGGGACAACATCGTGGCCATGGCCACGTTGCTTTTCTTCGCCCGGTTTATTGAAACCGAGTGCCATCGAGGCGCTTCCATTGCTGCTTGAACGCGAAAGAAGTTCCGGCAGTTCCTCGATTTTGCCAGGACCCACAAGAATATCGATCTGAGGGGCGGCCTTTAGAAGCTTTGCGCCTTCCGCCTGAGCCACGCAGCCTGCCACCGCAATCTGAACGCCCGGGCGCTTTTCCTTGAGGTCACGCAGGACTCCGAGGCGGCTCAGAACTTTATGTTTCGCTTTCTCGCGGATATGGCAGGTGTTGAGCAAAAACAGGTCCGCTTCTGTTTCATTCTCCGTCAAGGCGTAGTCCATGCCATGTAGCAGGCTCAGCATTTTTTCGCTGTCCGCCACATTCATTTGGCATCCCCAAGTCTCGACGTGAACCTTTTTCATTTGCGGTTTTTCTTTCTCGCCGTTTTTGCGGCCTTGCGCATCTTGCGGAGTTTGTCTCGGTCAACTTGACGTGCAGCTCCGGCTCCAGCTCCGGCACTATCAGCGCCAGCGCCCCCACCAAAGAGCCCGCCCATACCACCGAAATCTGGCATACCGCCACCAAAACCCGGAATGCCGCCGCCCAACCCGGCCTGTTTGGCCATGTTGCGTAATTGGTTAAGCTGTCCCAATGCCTTGCCACCCGGAATTTTCCCAAGAAGTCCCATGCCTTGACCAAACATGCCCATCATCTGGCGCATCTGCTTGAAGCGTTTGATCAGGTCCGACACTTCTTTCACTTGACGCCCAGAGCCGCGAGCGACCCGTTTGATCCGGCTGTCGTTGAGGCAATTTGGATCAATCCGTTCCTTTTCCGTCATGGAGTCGATCATCGCTTTGACCTTGGTCAGTTCACGATCATCAAGGTTGACGTCCTTTGGGATCATGCCCTGCATCGGCAGCTTGGCCATGACCTCCTTCAACGACCCCATTTTCTGGATACTGGAAAGCTGCTCGTAGAAATCCCGGAAGTTGAATTGCCCTTTGAGCATCTTCATGGCTTCGGCTTCGCGATCGCCATCCGACACGCGGTCGAAATCCTTCATCAAACCGACAATATCGCCCATGCCTAGGATCCGGCTGGCCAGACCCTCCGGACGAAATTCTTCGAGGCGATCGAGATCTTCGCCCATACCGAGGAACTTGATTGGCTTGCCGGTAACTTCTTTGATGCTGAGCGCGGCGCCACCGCGGGCATCGCCATCAAGTTTGGTGATGACCACGCCGTCGATGCCAATGCGGCTGTCGAAGGCCTTTGCCGTCGTCACTGCGTCTTGACCCATCATCGCATCGCAAACGAGCAAGATATTGTCGGGACGCGCCATGCGCTTGATGTTTTCCAACTCGGTCATGAGGCCATCGTCGATCGTCAACCGACCGGCGGTGTCGAAAATAACGACGTCCGCTCCACGATCGGAAGCGGCAGCCAAAGCCTGACGGCAGATTTCAAGAGGCTCAGCACCTGGCAGAGAAAAAACTGGAGCGCCAAGGCGTTGGCCCAGAACTTTCAATTGTTCGATCGCGACGGGGCGGTATATGTCGGCCGCAACCAGCATCGGTTTACGTCCAGCCTTCTGCAAGTAGCGCGCAATTTTTCCTGTGGTCGTCGTCTTGCCGCTGCCCTGCAGACCGATCATCATCACAGTCGCCGGGCGGGTGGAAGGCAAATTAAGGCTGATGTCGACCGGACCCATCAGGCTTTCAAGTTCCTGACGGCAAATGTCCACAAAGTGGTCGCCAGGACGGACCTTCATCCGCGCATCGCCACTGCCCGCGCGAACTTGAACGGAGCGTCCGAGGGCTCCGTCTTGCACACGCTTTAAAAATGACTTGGCGACACCATATTCAACGTCGGCATCGAGCAAACTTTGCCGGACCGCGTTGAGGGCACCGTTGAGATTGTCTTCCGTCAGCGTCGAGACGCCCTTGAGCGTGTCCCGTGCCTGCTTGAAACCATTCGATAGGATATCGAGCATTGTTCATACACCCCGTTCTGATAACGGGTTCTATAGATCAAAATCAGTCGGCTGTCGCCGTTTCCTTGATCATTGGGCGCGGCTTCGCAGAGATCCATTCTATCTTACCCGCGGCAATGGGGGCCGCCGGCATTGCAGAATCTTCGATTGACGAGGGAACCTGCTGCAGGACTTGGACCGTATAGGAGTAAGTCCCAGATGGCAGACGCAGGGTTTTGGTTTCACCGTTAGTCACCAAAAACTCAGTGTCACTGGTGATGCTCTCGGCAACATAGCGCTGGGGCGTCCAGGTCACATCCTCAATACCACCGCTACCCGGACCTTCGCGCCCGATGCAAGCGGGCTGATTTTGGGTACCTACTAGGCCCAGCTCCTGGGCGATGAGGAGGCGTTGGTGGCTAGAATCAAAGAAGGGTTGCCAGCAGGCGTAGCCAAGGACTGAACCAGGATCCTGGGCAACGTCGGTGGCAATACCTGGTCGGGCTTCCATTTCTGCTGAGGCCCGCAGGCGCAGCCCACCGAATTGTGCGTTTTGTCGCTGGATCAACATCGCCTGCGTGAATTTTGCCAGGCCAATAACCACATCTTCCTCGGGCTTCAAAGTCACCAAAAACGTGGAAACTGAAGAATCAAGAAGGGGCATTTTCACCGTCAGCGAACCAGTTTTGCTTGTATTTTCGAATATATATCGTAACGCCTCGACCTCTGAGGCGATTTTCGAGGCGACCGCAGTCGCCATTGCCCTGGCAGCCTCTGGATTAGCCATCCCACCGCAAAAGGTGTCCACGATCCGGGGGTCGTCCAAAACCAGCGGCAACTCAGGACGCAGGGAACGGCGAATCACTGAGCAGGCAGTCTTCAGGGCCGGCCTGGGATCCTCTTGGCCCAGTGAATCACGAATGGCTTCGGCAAGATTTATCCCGATCGCGACACGTCGTGCCAAAAGATAGGGCTGACGGGTCCAACCGGAAATCATGGTCTGGCGCGTTCGGTCGAGCCCGAAAAGAGTGCTGGAAATATCAGGTGTGGCCGGTTGACATCTCCAGCCAGTAATCTGTGCTGAATCCGGCTGCAGGGTCGCGTTGCAATCTGGAGCAAACCCGGCCAGCCATTGTCCGATCACCTCAACGACTTCTTTTGAAGCCACAATTGGCACATCTGACGGCGCCAGCGCCTTCGCGCATGCCGCCGCCATCCACTCATCTGGGACCGCCATCGAAGAAATAAACTCGGTTGACTCTTCGCCGATGTAACCCCGGACAAGAACCTTGACCCCAAAACGACTCACCGTGAAGCGAACCGGACGCATGCCAAATGGCGTGTCCAGATCGAGTTCCCAGCGCGAAAGAAATGAAGTTGAGCCTCCGGCCGGGTTGGCGCAACTAGATACCATCAACCGGGTAACTTCTCGCTTGCTGGTTGCATCGCCCACAATATCAACGGTTGGCTCGGGCTTGAACCACTGTGCCGCAGAATCACGGGAGGGTGACGACGTAAGCCCAGCAATTCCGGCCGGACCAGAGGTCAATTCAGATGTTTTTTTTGGAGTGCTGCGACATCCCGCAGCAATCAAGGACATCACAAATAAAGTCGTACCGAGGAAAACCTGCGGCCTAGTCAACCTGAACTCCCTGGACGGCAAGCTCAATGCGCTCGTGGAACCCTCCAGAGGAAAGGGCTGCTGCCTCAACCGACCAAGAAACCGGCTGACAGGATCTGAGGACATAACGAGAGACTTCGTCGCCGTCCCGATTTTCCATCACGAGGTGAATATCTTTAAGGCCAGAACGTTCCTTCATTGTGTTCTTTGCCCACAAGTAAAGCGAAGGATCGGTAACGAAATCCCTTTGAAGGACAACCCTGCGAACCTGCCCTGAGTTGAGGGACGTACCCGATTCCTCATCAATTCCAACCACGCCATCAAACGCGCCGAAGTCAGTGCCGTCGATTTCTACATGGGTACGGGTAACTTGCCGCGAGAATCCCGCAGGCAGTTCAGGCGAAGCCGCCAAATAGACCAACAGAGCCGGAACAACGAACATCGCTGCGGCGCGGGCCTTGGTTGCCAGTGAGCTGGCCAGGATTTTTGCACCGAAACCCATCATCAGGTCCCTGATCGCAATATAAATCTATTGACTTTCCCTGAGGTTACCATGGTCAAGACGACCACAACAACCCCCAATTACGAATTCGGATCATTGAGCCCCAAGGTTTACAGTCGCCTCAATCTCAACCTTGACGTCCCTGGGCAGACGGCTGACTTCCACCGTTGCACGAGCGGGAAATGGAGCTTCAAAAAAGGTCCCGTAGATCTCATTAACCTTTGCGAAATCATCCATGCTTTTCAGGAAAATAGTCGTTTTCACAACTTCAGAAAGGCTCGAACCAGCCGCTTCAACGATGGCCCTCAAATTTTTTAAGACCTGAACCGTCTGTTCCTCAACATTTTGGCCAACCAGCTGACCGCTGGCAGGGTCGAGAGGGATTTGGCCGGAAACAAACAGCAATCCGCCAGCCTGAACGGCCTGGGAATAAGGCCCAATTGCAGCAGGGGCTGCGCTCGTTTGGATGGCTTTCTTAGTTGAGATCATTGTTGGCTCCCGCCATTGTGACTGGTTTTGATTGGCTCATTGATAACGACGTGGATTCTTCGATTTCGGCCAGCAGTGCCGGGACCACCGTATCGATCACGCTGGCAGGCACACCTTTGAAATTTTGCAAGGCATTCAAGCTCTCACGCGCTTCGCCCAATTGTTCCGTCGCGATCTGAGATTGAACAAGGTGTAGCTGCAACTTCCAAGAAAAAGGCTTACCAGCAAGAGCAGCCTTCGCCCGCCAAATGACCGGCGCGATCCTTTCGTACAAACCGCACTGCCCGAGCACAGCGGTGTATTCAACAAGAAACTCCTCCGAGGTATTTCCCTCGGCGTATATGTCCTCCAAGAAAGTCAACTTCCGCTCCGGCTCTTCTGGAGCCATGAGATCAGCAGCCAGCGAAAGGCCCGCCCATGAATTCAGTTCACGAGCGATTTTCTCAAGGGACTTGGCGTGATCCGGAATTTCTTTCTGTTGAAATACCCAAGCTAGTATTTCCCACAAACCGTAGTGATTAGCATCAACTGCCAATCCAGCCTCGATCCAGTGACGCGCCTCATCAAAACGCCTGTCGTGAATCAAAATCTGAGCCATGTTGACATAGGGGGCTGTTTCCGCAGGCACCAACTTCTGGGCCTCGGTGAAAGCATGCTCTGCAATGACTAGGCTTCCTGCCAGCATTGCCGCATTTCCAAGGTGAAAGTGCGCGCGGAAATCTTTGGCCGGAAAAATGTCAGGATGCGCCTCGTGCATGGCCAAAGCGGCTCCAGGCATGTCCATCGTCACCAGCTCTTCCAGAAGATTGACAAGCCTGGCACCGTCCTTGACTGGATGATCCGCAGCAAATGCAAGCAAAGCCTGACCAAAACGAACGGCCGATTCCTCATCAACCTTGGCAACCAGGTCACCACGATATTCAGAATTGATTCCAAGATACCCGCGCAAGGCCGGCCCCATTGGAAAAGACTTGAAGTCAAAGGACTCAACTACATCAGCATGATTATTCAAGACGATTGACCCTTATGTGTAAATCACGGAGCTGATCGAGGGATACTTCGCCTGGCGCACCTGTCATCAAACAAGTTCCCTTCTGAGTTTTAGGAAACACAATGACGTCACGGATGGCATCACAACCGGTCAAGATCATCGTCAACCGGTCCAAGCCGAAGGCAATGCCGCCGTGAGGCGGGGCCCCGAACTTCAATGCCTCAAGAAGAAATCCAAACTTAGCCTGTGCCTCTTCATCGGAAAGACCAATGGTTGCGAACAGTTTTTTCTGGACCTCTGGGTCATGGATGCGAATCGATCCGCCAGCTACTTCGTTTCCGTTCAGCACGAGGTCATAAGCGGAAGCCTTGACGGCTCCAGGATCCGTCTCGAGCCTTGCGATATCTTCCGGGCGGGGCGAAGTGAACGGATGATGCTTGGCGATCCAACGACCAGTGCCGGAGTCTTTTTCGAGCAATGGAAATTCTTGAACCCAAAGAAAGTTTAGCTGAGCGGGGTCGTAAAGTTTCAGCCGCGCACCGAGATGATTTCGTAAAGCGCCCAAAGAAGCCTTAGTCAAATCGTAACCACCGGCACCAAACAGGATCAGATCTCCTGCGCTCAAGCCCAACTTGCGATCGATGGCATCCACCGTCTCGTCGGAAAGAAACTTTGCAATGGGAGACTGCCACCCTGCCAGTCCCGTACCTGCGCCTTTTTTGGCCCAGGCGAGGCCTTTGGCACCATACTGCCGAACAAATTCGGTCACTTCGTCAATGTCTTTGCGACTGAATGCCTCGGCCTGCCCCTTGACCACAATCGCATTGACGATCCCGCCAGTGCTGATTGCCTCTGCAAAAACTTTGAACCCGCATGATCCAACCAGCTGCGACACGTCGTGAAGCTTCAACTCAAAACGCGTGTCCGGTTTGTCGACACCGTAGTGCTCCATCGCATCGTCATATGACATGCGCGGAAAGGCCGGAATTTCGCGACCATCAAAAAATTCAGTCACGGCCTGCCGGATGATGGATTCAAAGGTCGAGAGGATGCCTTCCTCGTCGACAAACGACATCTCGCAGTCGACCTGCGTGAACTCCGGCTGACGGTCAGCACGCAGGTCCTCATCACGAAAACATTTGACCACTTGGTAGTACCGATCAAAACCAGAAACCATCAGCACCTGTTTAAAAAGCTGCGGGCTCTGTGGCAAAGCATAAAAATGTGCCGGATGAACGCGCGATGGCACCAAAAATTCCCGCGCACCTTCCGGAGTTGACTTATATAGAAAGGGAGTTTCTATATCGAGAAAGGCATGATTTTCGAGCGCCCTGCGCATTGCCTTCACAAATTTCACACGCTTGAGAATATTGTCCCTGAGGCGCGGACGACGCAAATCAAGGTAGCGATATTTTAAGCGCAGGGTTTCACTAGTTTCACCATCGTCGCTGACTGGACACGGCAGAACATCGCACGCATTAAGGATGCGCAGTTCACTTACAGCAACTTCGATTGTGCCTGTCGGTAGAGCCTTGTTGATCATGCCATCGGGACGCTTCTGCACTAGACCCTTGACGGCAATCACAAATTCATTGCGGATCGCCGCGGCCGGCTCCAACAGCTCAGGCGCGACCGCCGGGTCCATCACCACCTGAGTCAGGCCAAAACGGTCACGCAAGTCGATAAAAATAAGTTGCCCATGATCCCGACGCCGGTGAACCCATCCCATGAGGATGACTTCTTTGCCTGCATGACTGGCATTGAGTTCGCCAAGGTTATGGGTTCTCTGCCAGCGGGTCGTATTAATGGTAGAAGTCAAGTCAGCCTCCGGGGCCAATCGGGTATACACCGCCCCCCGTATCATGGGCGGCGGTTTTTTTTGGTAAGATCTTTAGTGTCTCTGAGATCATTGGGACCATTGAGACACACATGCCTCCATGAACCGGTGGGGATTAAAACAAAATACCGACATGAAGTCGAACACCCTTTCACTTGAAAAAAATCTTGCCGGACTGGTCGTCGTTGTCGCCACAGGGGTGGCCGGACTATTGGTCCTGCCGCGCGGTGTCACCGACATGGATGGTGCTGAATTTGCCTTGATTGCAGCACGGGGTGGGATCGCCCATCCTCCGGGTTATCCCCTGTACAGTGCCATGCTGCGTGGTTGGCACGAGATGGTTGCACAATGGTTTGCCCAGGGAAGCGAAGTAACGTCACCAATAGCGCTCGCCGTCCTTTCTGTAACCCTATCTACGGCGACGGCCTGGCTGGTTTGGGCTGGGATCTCGACCTGGCAAAATCGGCCTGATGCACCCGAGCGCCCCACAGCAGCATCCCCTTGGCTGGCAGCAGCGGCCACCATGGCTGTCATGGCGGCGACACCCGTCTGGCGAGCCAGCACTGGCCTGGAACCATTCGCCCTAAATGACCTTATGGCTGCTGGCCTGATCTTCCTCGCCGCCAAGGTCATGTCGTCGCCAACCCCGCCAAGGCAGATTCATGCGGCCCTGACCGGGCTGATTTTCGGACTGGCCTTCTGCAATCACCATTCGTTGGCTTTCGCAGCTCCATTAGCCCTGCCCCTATTAATGCGCGGTCAGACGCGATCAATGTTTAGGGGGGCGGTCGGCGGATTTATCGCAGCCCTCCTTCCGATACTTTGGTTTGCCTTCGAACGGCAGAGCGTCACGGGATTTGTCTGGGGTGACTGGAGCGACTTCTTGGCGGGCCTGGAACGCCATGTTTTTCGCCGCAGTTACGGTATGTTGAGTCTCAAGACGAATTCTCAGGGAACCTGGCTCGATGGCCCTGCCTACATGGCTCAGGTTTACGCCAGTAGCCTGTCGTGGATTTGGTTGCTGAGTGCCGCCCTCGGCATTTTTGTTGCCGCAACAAGAAAGCACAAGTTCGAATGGATCTGCCTTGCAGGATTCGCCACCACGGGAATTGTCATGCCGATCCTCTTTCGCATTGAACCCATCGGGGATGGCCCCGAAATCATGGCCCGGTTCGGAGCCCTTCCGCTGCTCATGCTGGCTCCGGTCATTGCCAGCGGGCTCGTCACTCTGAACCATCAGATTCAGCCTCGCTGGCGCTTGGGAGCAGCTGCCGCGCTGATTTCCACCCTGGGCCTGCATGCCGCGATACAACTACCGTCCAGTAACCGCCGCCTTGAAATCATCTCAAGTACCCATCTTGAGGCTTCCCTTGCCGCAACGAACGTCAGAGCGGGTGAGCCGAAACGACGGGCGACTTGGATCGTGACTAACTCAGACCTGGATTTCTTCGGGTTCGCTTTTAAAACAGCGGACATGACCCCTCGGCCTGTGATTGTCCAGTCAGGACTCTGGCCGAGCCTCTGGTACCGGCAACGAACCCTGATGGAGTTGACCAGAGCGGGGGTTGAAGTGCCGCAGACCGCCATGAAGAATTTGGCTGAAGTCGTAACGGTTCAGGAGTCTTTCGAGGGGTTGTCTCAAATAATCAATCAGGCAAAGTCCAAGGACGGCATATTCCTGAGCACTGGATTCTTTCCCGGCCTCCAGGGTCTCGCCGCCGGTGACAGCTACCCAATTGGGAGCTTCATTCGCCTCGTCGCCACAGGGGCAACAGAATCCAGTGACTTCCCCCCACATGCCGCATTGGTCAAACAAAACGAAATATTAGTCCAACCAGTGATCGATGCCCTTGCGGGAACCAGATGCTGCCGCACAGCTTGGGAATCGTTCTCGCTCGACGGATGGCGTCGGACTTGGGAGACCCTTGCCAGGACTTCTGAGGCAATAGGAGACATGCCGTCGCTCAATATTTGCACAGCTATGTTGAAGAAATTAGGCCCGTCTATCTCCAATGGTCACGGGCAAATTCCCTAGATAACAGGCACTTGCCGTGATAACGTTCTGACCCTAACAGGCCAAGCTGCCACCGGGGAGAACGGAATCCATGCCGGCTACGCACGACGCAAACAATCGCAGTTTCTTCGAAACCCTCGCGCGCGATATCAGCTCGAGAATTCCAGAATCAAAAATCACACACACCGTCAATCCAGCCCACGACGACGAAGACGTCTTTGTGGTCGACGCC
>SXGR01356595.1_pt1 | contig 10235 bp, 8 predicted proteins | sample 3174711 | NCBI WGS metagenome assembly SXGR01 (sample SAMN11356860, study PRJNA531348) | freshwater metagenome | isolation source: freshwater sample F1-60 | place: China: Fuxian Lake, Yuxi | collected 2017-12-25 | reverse complement strand
CTCCATCCTGTTCATGATCGAACAGCAGGTCGGCTACCTGGTGCAGCTGCTCGAGGAGGAGGTCGTCCGGGGCGCCCGGGCGGCGGACGTCCGCGAGCCGGCGGCGGACCGCTTCGACCGGGCCGTTCAGGAGGCCGCGGAGTCGACCGTCTGGGCCGAGGGCTGCAGCAGTTGGTACAAGACCGAGGACGGCCGGATCACCAACAACTGGACGGACCGGACGACCGCCTACCGGCGTCTCCTCGCCCACCCGGACCTGGCGGACTGGGACCTGATCGCCGGCTGAACGCCGGCTCGGCCGGGGGCTGGGTCCTCAGGCCGGCGGCGGCAGCTCCAGGGATGCGATGAAGGCATCGAGGTCGGAGCGGTCGCGGGTGCGTCGCATCCGGGGGAGCAGGTCGAGGATCCTCCGCCGGTACCGGGCCTCGGCCAGCCGGGGGTCGAGCACGGCGACCACGCCCCGGTCGGTCGCCGTCCGGATGAGGCGCCCGACCCCCTGGGCCAGCTGCATGCCGGCGGCGGGGACGGAGACCTCCTCGAAGGCCCGGGCGTCGCCGACCAGGTCGCAGCGGGCCTCGACGATCGGATCGGTCGGCACCGGGAACGGGATCTTGTCGACCACGACCGCCGAGCAGGTCGAGCCCGGCGACGAGATCCCGGTCCAGAAGCTCGCTGTGGCGAACAACGACGTGTGCTCCTCGTCGAGGAACCGGCGCTGGAGCACGGGGTTCGGTGCATCCCCCTGCGACAGGATCGTGGCGTGGGGGAGGAGCTCCCGGACCGCGTCGGTCGTGCGGCGAAGCATCCGGTGGGAGGTGAAGAGCGCCAGCGTGCGGCCCCCGCAGGCCTGCACGACGTGGGCGATCTCCTCGGCCACGGCCTCGGGCCAGGCCTCGGCCGCGGGTCGGGGCAGCCGGGGCACGTAGAGCAGGCCGTTGGTCCGGAAGTCGAACGGTGAGTCCACGGCCAGGAAGCGGGCGTCGAGGCCGAGCCGCCCCGCCGTCCCGGGGTCGAGCGTGGCGGAGCACAACACGACCGTGGGCCCGTCCTCCCAGGCCAGCTCCCGCAGGGTGTCGGCCACGTCGATCCGGGTGAGCTGCAGCGAGAACCGGCCTCCGGGGGTGCCGGCGATCCAGCGGACCTGACCGGGCTCGACCGCTCGGCCGAGCACCTCGACCGCATCGGCCACCCCCTCCACGGTGCGCACGGCCCGCTCGCTGCGGTGTCTGGCGGCGACGGACCGGCTGTCACCCGCCGCCTTGGCCGCAGCGCGGACCGAGGTCAGGGCCCGGTCCACGGCGAGCCCGGCATCGGTGAGGGCTGCGTTGAGCTCCTCGCCCAGCGGCCCGCGGAGCCGTCCCGACCGGTGGTCGGCCACCGCCTCGCCGTGGGCCACCTCGAGCGCCGCGTCGAGTTCGTCGGCGGCACCGCCCAGGGCGGCGGCCACCTCGGGGGCGTCGGCGACCACACCGTCGTGGACCCGGGCGAGGTTGCGGAGCCTCCAGCCGGTGAGGCGCACGCCGAGGGCGTCCACGAGGGCGTCCTCGAACTCGTGGGCCTCGTCGATGACGAGCAGGTCGTGCTCGGCGAGCAGTTGTCGTCCCGACTGAAGGTGGGCGGCGTACAGGTGGGCGTTGACCACCACGATGTCGGCGTCCGCCGCGTCGGCGCGTGCCTGCTCCGAGAAGCAGTCCTCGGCCCGGGCGCACTTGGCGGCGCCCACGCACTCCCCGGGGCCGACCGACACCGCCGACCACGCGCCGTCCTCGGGTGGGGGGTCGAGGTCACCGATCTCGCCCGAGGTGGTGGTGCCGGCCCACTCCACCAGGCGCTCCACCTCGACGCGGAGGGGGCCGACGAACTCGCCGGGGGGCGGGCCGGCCCCGTCGCTCTGATTCCCACCGGGCAGGTCGAGCCGCTGCTGCTCGCTCACCGCTCCCAGCCGGACGAGCGTCTCGTCGACAGCCGCCTGGCACACGTAGTTGGACCGTCCCTTCAGGACCGCGGCCCTGAACTCCACGTCGAGGGCGTCCTCGAGGAACGGCAGGTCGGTCCGGGCGAGCTGGTCCTGGAGCGCCTTGGACGAGGTGACCACGACGGTGCGGCGGCCGTCCGCCGCCGCGGCGATCGCCGGGAGCAGGTAGGCGACGGACTTGCCCACGCCCGTCGGCCCCTGCACGGCGAGGTGGTGGCCCTCGCGGAACGCGGCCTCGACGGCCTCCACCATCTGACGTTGCTGCGGTCGGTCCTCCCCGCCGGGGATGGCGCGGACGACGTCGTCGAGGAGCTCCAGCGGGTCCGGCTCGGTCACGCGTGCGGAGGTGCCGTCAGAGGGTGGCCGGGAGCATGGCCTCGACCAGGCTGGGTCCGTCGGTCGACAGCGCCCGCTCGAGCTGGTCGGTGAACTCTTCGGCGGTCGTCGCCCGGGACGCATCCACGCCCATGCCCTGTGCCAGGGCCACGAAGTCGAGACCGGGGATGTCGAGCATCTCCTTGGCCCGGGGCCCGGCGGCGCCCGCCCCGACCCGGTCGAGCTCCATGTTCAACAGGGCGTAGGAGCCGTTGTTGAGGATCACGGTGGTGACGTCGAGGCCCTCCCGGGCCTGGGTCCACAGCGACTGGGCGGTGTACATGGCGCTCCCGTCCGCCTCGAGGCACACGACCTTCCGGTCGGGGACGGCCAGCGCCGCGCCGGTGGCCGCCGGCAGCCCGTAGCCGATCGCTCCGCCGGTGAGGCACAGCCAGTCGTGGGTCGGGGCGCCGCTGGTCAGGCCCGAGGCGAACAGGCCGGCGGAGTTGCCCTCGTCCACGACGACGGCGCCCTCGGGGAGGCAGGCCCCGAGGGCCAGCGCCATGGTCTCGGCCGTGAGTGCGCCGGAGGGGCGGTCGGGCCGGGCGAGCGGTGCGGCCGCCTGCGACGGAGCGGCCCCCAGTTCGGCGGCGAGCGCCTCGAGCGCCCCGAGCGCGTCCTCGTCGGGGGCGGCGAGGACGTGGAGGGTGCAGCCCTCGGGCAGCAGGTCCGAGGCCTTGTCGGGGTAGGCGAAGAACGAGACCGGCGACGCGGCGTCCACGACGACGAGGTGTTGGATGCCGTCGAGCTGCATCTGCGCGAACTCGGCGAGGTAGGCGAGCCGCTCGACCGGGGGGACGCCCGCACCGCGTTCGAGGCGGGTGGGGAACGTCTCGGCGAGGAGCCGGGCCCCGGTCGCCTCGGTGATGCCGGCCGCCGTCCGGATGCCCTCGGTCCGCAGCGTGGTGCCGCCGAGCAGGATCGCTGCGGCCCCGCCGGACCGGAGGGCGGCCGCCACCTCGACGATCCGGTCCGCGTCGACCGCGGTCGGTTCGCTCCGGGGCGTCGGGGCGACCGGGCCGGGGGAGTCGAGCCAGCAGACGTCGGCGGGCAGGATCAGGGTGGCGACCTGACCGGGTGGGCCGAACGCAGCGGCCACGGCGTCGGCGCCGTCGCGGGCGACGGTGTCCGGCGACTCGGCGGTGCGGACCCAGCCGGAGACCCCACGGGCGATCGAGGCGATGTCCGACTGGAGCGGCGCGTCGTACTTGGCGTGGTACGTCGCGTGGTCGCCGACGCTGTTGACCACCGGCGTCTTGGCCCGCCGGGCGTTGTGGAGGTTCGCCACGCCGTTGCCGAGTCCCGGGCCCAGGTGCAACAGCACGGCGGCGGGGCGGTCGGCCATGCGGGCGTACCCGTCCGCCGCCCCCGTCGCCACCCCCTCGAAGAGGGCGAGCACCGAGCGCATCTCCGGGACCTCATCGAGGGCGTGGACGAAGTGCATCTCGGCGGTGCCGGGATGCATGTAGCTGCCGTCGACGCTCGAGTCGACGAGCGTTCGGATCAGAGCCTGGGCGCCGTTCACGTGGTGGTCCTCCGGTGCGGTTGGGTGGATGTCAGTCGAAGATCGTGCCGGGGTTGAGGATCCCGGCCGGGTCGAAGGCCGACTTGAGGCGGCGCATCAGCGCGATCTTGGCCGGGTCCTCGAGCTCGAGGAAGTGCTCCTTCTTGGCCCCGCCGATCCCGTGCTCGGCCGAGATCGCCCCGCCGAGGGCCATGCCGGAGGCGAAGAGCTCGTGGAGCAGTCGGCCGCGGCGTTCGTCGTCGGCGCAGAAGACCCCGAGGTGGACGTTGCCGTCGCCGGCGTGCCCGCAGCCGGCGATCCAGGCGTCGTACTCGGCGGCGAGCTCCGAGACCCGCTGCATGAACACCGGGATCTGGGCCCGCGGGACGACGACGTCGACGATGTCGTCGGCGCCGTTGGCCTTGGCCATCCAGAACGCCTGCTCGCGGGCGGCGATCAGGTCGGCCGCCGCAGCGGGGGGCAGCACGAAGACGTCCAGCGCGCCCAGCTCGGCGAGCTGGCCGGCGACCGCGCCGAGGTCCTCCTCGAGTCGCTCCTCGTGGTCGTTCTCCAGCACCACCACCAGATAGGCGAGGGCCGTGTCCTTGATCTCCTGGGGGATGCCGAGCTCCAGGCCGCTGTAGCTGGCGGTCGCCGACATGGTGAGCAGGTCGATGTACTCGAGCACCACCGGCCCGATGCCCGAGTCCACGATCCTCGGCACGGCGGCGGTGACCTCGTCGAGTGTGGAGAACGGCGCCAGCACCGTGGCCTGGTGCTCCGGGCGCGGGTAGAGCCGGATGATGACCTCGGTGACCAGGGCCAGGGTGCCCTCGCTCCCCACGATCAGCTGGGTCAGGTCGTAGCCCGTGGTCGACTTCACGAACCGGCCGCCGGTCCGCATGACCTCGCCACCGGCCAGCACCACCTCGAGGCCGAGTACCTGGTGGCGGGTCACCCCGTACTTCACGGCCCGCATGCCGCCGGCGTTCGTCGCCACGTTCCCGCCGATGCTCGCCGAGTACTCGCCCGGGTAGACGGGGTAGACGAGCCCGAGCGGGCGGAGCGCCTCGTCGAGGTCGACGAGGCGGACCCCCGGCTGGACGACGGCGAGGTGGTTCTCCGTGTCGATCTCGAGGATCCGGTCCATGCGGTCGAAGCACACCACGATCCCGTCGGCCACCGGGGTGGCGGCCCCGGAGAGCCCCGTCCCGCTCCCTCGGGCGGTGACCGGCACACCGTGCTCCTGCGCCAGCTCCAGGATGCGGGCGACCTGTGCGGTCTCGGTGGGTCGGACGACCGCCTGCGGGCGAACGGGTGGGACGGTGAGGCACTCGTCGTGCGTGTCGTCCTCGTGGACGTCCTCGCCGCTGTCGACGGCCGAGGCCCCGACGATCCCGACGAGCGACTCGATCAGTTCCGGCACGTGCATCCCCCTTCTCCGCCGACCGACGCCGCGTCACGGATTCCGGCGTGGCGACCTACGCTACCCGCCTGTGCTGGTGGTGGAGATCGACATGGTGTACGACGCCGACGGCGGGCTCGCCGGTGAGCTGCGCTACGTGCTGGGGGCTCTGGCCGGCCGCCACTGCGGCCTCTGCGACATCACGCACGGACGGCTGCGGCGCAAGCCCACCTTCGATGACCTGCTCTGCTCCCTCGACGTGCCCGTGCAGGTGTGGCACCGCAACGAGCAGACGCCCGATGTGGCCGCCTTCACCCGGGGTCGGACCCCGACGGTCGTCGGTCGCCTCGACGACGGCAGCCTGGTCGAGCTGCTCGACGCCGCCCAGCTCGATGCCTGCGGCGGTGACGTCGGCCGCTTCGGGGTGGCGCTCGACGCCGCCCTGGCCCGGGCTGGGTCCACCCCGGATCGATCCGGCTGACCGATCCGGCTGACCGATCCGGCCGGCACCTCAGCCCGGGGGCACCACGCTGACCTCCACGGTGCGGCCCACCGGTTCGGCGAGCGATCGGGCCACGTAGCACTTCTCGCCGGCCAGCTCGAAGAGCTCCACCGCCGTGGCGACCTCGCCGCTCGAGATCCCGACGCGGGCGTGCAGGGCCACGTCGCGCACCGCGCCCTCGGAACCGGTCACCTCGAGCCGGCAGGTCGCCGAGTCCTCATAGGTCTCCACCACCACGCCGTTGCGGGCGCACAGGTGGAGGTACCAGAGCATGTGGCACTGCGACACCGACCCGAGGAGCAGGTGCTCCGGACTCCACCCGCCCGTGCCGTCCGGCGGGATCGTCGGGATCGTCGGCCGGCCCTCGGCGGCGAGCTCGCCGTCCTTGGCGTAGGACCGGGTCGATGTCCCGGTCCCGTCGTTGCCGACCCAGCTCAGCGTGGTCCGGAACTCCGTGCTGCCCACTGCGGTGCCCCCGTCCTCAGATCCGCTCGAAGTTCCGGCGGAGCTCCCACTCGGTCACGGTGTTGTTGAACGACTGCCACTCGTCGCGGACCTGGTGGAGCAGGTGGTGGTGGACCGTCTCCCCGAACGACTCCAGCGCGAACTCGGAGTCCCGGAACGCCTCGATGGCCTCCACGATGTTCCAGGGGATCCGCTCGACGTCGGTCGCGGTGTAGCCGTTGCCCCGGTAGGGCTCGCCGCAGTCCAGCTCCCGGTCGATCCCGTCGAGTCCGGCGGCGATGATGGCCGCGAAGGCGATGTACGGGTTGCAGTCCGCTCCGGGGATCCGCGACTCGACGCGCAGGCCGGCCCCGTGGCCGACCAGGCGCAGACCGCAGGTCCGGTTGTCGGGCGACCAGACGACGGCGGTCGGCGCCCAGGAGTCGGGCTGGTAGCGCTTGTAGGAGTTCACGAACGGGGCGAAGCAGATGGCGAGCTCCCGCGAGTGGGCGAGCAGCCCACCCATCCAGGCCCGGAAGACCGGGCTCATCCCGTCCGGGCCGTCGCCGGGGCAGAGCGGGGCGCCGTCGGTCGACCAGATCGAGGAGTGGATGTGGCAGCTCGATCCCGGCTGGTCGATCCGCGGCTTGGCCATGAACGTGATCGACTTCCCCTGCAGGTGGGCGATCTCCTTGGCGCCGTTCTTGTACACGGCGTGGTGGTCGGCCATCGTCAGCGCATCGGCGTACCGCAGGTTGAGCTCGTGCTGGCCGGGGGCCGCCTCCCCCTTGGAGAACTCGACCGGGAGGCCCGCCGCCAGCATCTGGTTGCGCAGCTCCCGGAGCAGCGGCTCGTCCTTCGTGGTCTGGAGGACGTGGTAGTCGAGGTTGTACCAGGACGAGGTCTGGGACTCGAGGTTCCGGTAGTGCTGCGCAGCCAGCTCGTCGTAGGTCTCGAGGTAGGCGAAGAACTCCAGCTCGGAGCCGACCATGACCTGCAGGCCGCGTTCGGCCGCGCGCTCGACCTGGCGCTGGAGGATCTGGCGGGGCGAGACCGGGACCGGGCTGCCGTCGTGCTCGACGACGTCGCAGAGCACCAGGGCCGTCTTCTCCAGCCACGGGGTCACCCGGAGCGTGGACAGGTCGGGTCGGCCGCGGAAGTCGCCGTAGCCGCCGTCCCAGGTGGCGTACTGGTACCCCTCGACGACGTTCATGTCGACGTCGACGGTGAGCAGGTAGTTGCAGGCCTCGATGCCCTCGCCGCCGGTCCCGTCCTCGTCGACGATGTGGTCGACGAAGAACCGCCCGGTGACGCGCTTGCCCATCAGACGGCCCAGCAGGTCGGTGAAGGCCACCACGACGGTGTCGATCTCGTCGGCGTCGACGAGCTGGCGCAGTGTGGTCAGGTCGATCTTCCCGGTGGTGGCCATGTGGGTCTCCCTGTGCGGGTTGATTACTCCGGGGTGGTGTAGGCGGCGGTGATGCCGCCGTCGACGAGCAGCGACTGGCCCGTCATGAACGAGGACTCGTCGGAGGCGAGGAACAGCGCACCCTCGGCGATCTCGACCGCCTCGCCGAACCGGCCCATGGGGATGTGCACGAGCCGACGCTGGCGCTTCTGCTCGTCGGAGAGGTACTTGGCCAGCAGCGGCGTCAGGACGGGCCCCGGACAGAGGGCGTTGGCGCGCAGGCCCTGGCGGGCGTAGATCACGGCGATCTCCCGTGTCATCGACAGGACCGCCCCCTTGGAGGCGGTGTACGCGATCTGCGGTGTGGCCGCCCCCAGGTGGGCGACGAAGCTGGCGACGTTGACGATCGAGGCGCCACCGCGACCGACCCCGGGCCCGCCCGCCTCGACGGTGCGCAGCATGGCCGGGATGCCGTGCTTGCAGCACAGCGCGAGCCCGGTGACGTTGACCCGGAGTGTGGTCTCCCAGACGTCCACTCCGGTGTTCTCCGGGCCGTCGTCGTCGCCGAGTGAGACGCCGGCGTTGTTGTAGAGGACGTGCAGTCCCCCGTGGGTGTCGACGGCGTGGGCGACGGCCGCTGCGACCGAGGACTCGTCGGCGACGTCGCAGTGGACGGCCGTCGCCGTTCCCCCCGCGGCAGTGATGGCGTCGACGGTGTCGCTGCCGTCACCGACGTCGGCCACGACGACGGTGCCCCCCTCGGCGGCGAAGCGCTCCGCCGCCACCCGGCCCAGTCCGGAAGCGGATCCGGTGATCAGGCAGACCTTGTCGTCGAGGCGTCCCATGGCGTGGGGAGGCTAGTGGCTCGGAGTCCCTACACTCCCACGCCATGAGCGAGACGGCGATGACGGACGGCTCCGAGGTGCTGCGACACCCCCTGCTGGTGGCGGGGGAGGCGGTCCACCGCGCGACCGGTGGAGAACTCCGGGTGAGCGACCCGTCGATCGACCTGGTGACCGACGTGGTCGCCCAGGCCGGCCCCGAGGAGCTCGAGGCGGCGCTGGTCGCGGCGGACCGGGCGGCGGCCACCGGTGAGTGGTCCTCGGTGAGCGCCACGGACCGGGGTCGGGTGCTCCGTCGGGTCGCCGACGAACTCCGCCGTCGGGCGGAGGAGTTCGCCCTGGCCGAGGTGCGCACGGCCGGCCACACCATCGCCGACGCCCGCTGGGAGGCCGGCGCCATGGCCGACGTCTTCGACTACTACGCCGGTGCGGCCAACAAGCACCTGGGTGCGGTCGTGCCGACTCCCGATCCGGGGCTGGGGCTCGTGCTCCGGGTCCCCGTCGGCGTCTGCGGACTGATCGTGCCGTGGAACTTCCCGATGCTGATCGCCACCTGGAAGCTCGCTCCGGCCCTGGCCTGCGGGAACCCGGTGGTCCTCAAGCCGGCGTCGCTGACCCCGATCACGGCCGTCATGCTCGGCGAGGTCCTCGTCGAGGCCGGCGTGCCGGCATCCTGCGTGAGCGTGCTGCCGGGCCCGGGGTCGAGCATCGGCGAGTCGCTGGTCACCGACCCCCGCGTGGCCAAGGTGTCCTTCACCGGCGACTCGTCGACGGGATCGCACCTCATGGCGCAGGTGGCGCCGAACGTGACCCGGATCTCGCTCGAGCTCGGTGGCAAGTCGGCCGCGATCGTGTTCGCCGACGCCGACCTGGAGGCGGCGGTCGAGGCGATCCCGTACTCGGTGTTCGCGAACGCCGGACAGGACTGCTGCGCCCGGAGCCGTCTGCTGGTCGAGCGCAGCGTGTACGACGACGTCGTGGCTGCGCTCGCAGCCCGCACGGAGCGGCTGGTCGTCGGGGATCCGACCGACGAGGCCACCGAGATCGGCCCGATGATCTCGGAGGCGCAGCGGGCCACGAGCCTGGAGTACCTCGACATCGCTCGATCGGAGGGGGCCGAGGTGGTCTGCGGTGGGGAGACGTCGGGACTGGGCTGGTACCTGTCGCCGGCGGTGGTGGCCGGCGCCGACAACTCCATGCGGGTGGCCCGGGAGGAGATCTTCGGGCCGGTGGTGACCGTCATCCCGTTCGACGACGAGGCCGACGCCGTCCGGATCGCCAACGACAGCGAGTACGGGCTGTCGGGAACGCTGTGGACCCGGGACCTGGGACGGGCGATCCGGGTCGGCACGGCGGTGCGGACCGGGGTCATGTCGGTCAACACCAACCGGAGCGTGCGCACCGAGTTGCCGTTCGGCGGGTTCAAGCGATCGGGCCTCGGACGAGAGCTCGGCCTGGCGGCGCTCGATCACTACACGGAGTCCAAGACGCTGTTCCTGTCCGCCGACTGACGCGCCCCGGCGACGCAGAGGGCCACGGCGACGAGGCGCGGCCGGGCCCGGTCGGTGCCGCCACCGGGGGTCGGCCAGCAGACACACTGTCCGGGTGAGTCCACGACGCCACGACCGCGGACCTGCGGGTGGCAACGACGGGCCGGGGAAGTTCTACGTGCCCGCCCCGGGCGAGCCCGCCGAACCGGCGGCTCCCGTGGACTCACCCGGACAGTGTGTCTGCTGGCCGACCCCCGGTGGCGGCACCGACCGGGCCCGGCCGCGCCTCG
>SXGR01495956.1_pt1 | contig 10236 bp, 12 predicted proteins | sample 3174711 | NCBI WGS metagenome assembly SXGR01 (sample SAMN11356860, study PRJNA531348) | freshwater metagenome | isolation source: freshwater sample F1-60 | place: China: Fuxian Lake, Yuxi | collected 2017-12-25 | reverse complement strand
GCCCCCAAGCCCCGCAGGAAATTGACCCGAGCAGAGATTTCTAAACGCTTTAGAGAAAGGAATAAAGATAAAAATCCCGGTGTCGCTGTAAGCGGAGCAAGCGCCTTGTAAATGCTGCCCTACGCTGATGCAACACGTTCCGGGATAGTGAATTGCGCGTGTTGCACTCCAACCACGAATTGAGGGGGCGTGGAATTTACATTTCCCCCTTACCTATTAAACAACAGGAGCTAAAAATGGAAACTAACTATGTACGCGCACGTAACACAGACCCCTTAACAAGTCACGAGGCAGCGGAGAAAGTAGAAGAGTTTGTCTATGCACACTATCAACAGATACTTTTGGCTCTGCTAAATCATGGCCCGTTAGGTAAAGACGGCATAGCAACAAAAGCCAATACAAATAACCGCGAGGATGGGGTTGCTATAAGCCGCCGACTACCCGAGTTGCAGAAGATGGGTTTAGTAGTTCTTACGGGCGAAAAAGTGCAATCTCGTAGTGGCCGCAGCGAACGTGAATGGAGGATTAAACATGACCCCAGAAGCGAAAGTTAAAACAGCAATTAAGAAGTTGTTGGACGCCCACGAGGTGTACTACTTTATGCCAGCAGCCAACGGATACGGACGCGCAGGGATACCCGACATCGTATGCTGCATCAACGGGCGCTTCCTTGCGATTGAGTGCAAGGCGGGTAAAGGTACGACGACAGCCCTGCAAGACAGGGAGTTAGTAGCCATCCACAAGGCAGGAGGCAGCGCAGTGATCATCAACGAGATTTCCCTGCACACACTGCCGAGAATTATTACAGACATTAAACAAAGGACAACTACATGGACGTAGTCAAACGCATGCTTGACATAGAGAGCGAGATGCAAGAACGAATTGAGACGCTATCGGCTGAAGAGAAAACACACTTGGCAGAACTCGTACTTGTGCTAACCCGATGCTACGGCACTGACCCAAACCCAAACCCAAACTGCGCCGTGGTGCTGGCCTACAACAACGGGAAACTTTCAATTCTGTCAATGAACAACACAGAGCTAGAAGCACATACGCTTTGCAAAGATGCAGCAAGCATATTAGCCAACAGCTTGGGCAGCAACAACCAACCAAAGGATATACATTGAGCCAACCATACGACACCATACTGACCATCGACTTTGAAACCCGCTGGGACAAGGCTAACTACACCCTCTCCAAGATGACCGCCGAGGAGTACATCAGGCACAAAAAGTTCAAGGCATTCGGTGCATGCATCCATGAGTACGGCAGCAGCACACCCATCCAGTGGTACACCCACGAGGAGCTCCCCAAGATATTTGGCATGTACGACTGGACGAAGACCGCCGTGCTTGCCCACAACGCACAGTTTGATATCGCCATCCTCTCATGGGTGTACGGGGCACACCCCTGCTTTATCTTTGACTCGCTGTCGATGGGCCGTGCTCTTCGTGGCGTGGAGGTTGGCAACTCCCTAGCCAAACTTGCGGAACACTTTGGGCTTCTCCCTAAAGGCAACGCCGTGTATTCCACAGACGGGCTTATGGACATCAGCCCGGAGATTGAAGCCGAACTTGCCGCCTACTGCAAGCACGATGTGTATCTGTGCGAAGAGATATTTACACGCCTTGTTACTAATTACCCCACCAAAGAACTCAGGCTCATCGACATGACCATGCAGATGTTCACTAACCCAACGCTGGTGCTTGACCCGGACATGCTGGCCGATGCACTGCTGGATGAGAAGGAGCAGCGGGAGGTATTGCTGACACGCCTCAAGATCGACGAGGCGCAGTTGGCATCTAACCAGCAGTTTGCCGCCGTACTGAATGCGCTGGGTGTGCCTACGCCGTACAAAACAAGCAAGACCACAGGGGAGCAGACCTTGGCGCTGGCTAAAACAGACGCGCTGTTTCAAGCCATGCTCAACGGAGACAACGAAGAGGTAGCACTGCTGTGTGAGGCTAGGCTGAAGGTGAAGTCCACAACGGAGCGCACACGGGCGCAACGGTTTCTTGAGATTAGTACACGAGGTACGCTGCCTGTGCCACTGTCCTACTACGGAGCCTCAACGGGACGCTGGACAGCGGCAAGGGGAAGCGCCATCAACATGCAGAACCTCAAGCGGGGGAGCTTCCTGCGTAAGTCAGTTATGGCCCCTGAAGGACACCAGTTGGTGGTGGGTGACCTGTCTCAGATTGAACCACGGGTGTTGGCATGGCTGGCTGACTACGATGATCTGCTGCACATCTTCAACGCCGGGGGTGATCCGTATGCTGCCTTCGGCGCACAGATGTTCAACATTCCCGGCTTAACCAAGGAAAGCCACCCTGATTTGAGACAGTCAGCCAAGTCAGCGCTGTTGGGCGCGGGGTATGGGTTGGGGTGGGCCAGCTTTGCTGCACAACTGCTGGTTGGGTTCCTTGGTGCACCACCTGTGCGCTACACCAAAGAGTTCGCCAAACAGTTGGGGGTAACAAAGCAGTCCGTAATAGAGTTTATTGAGTGGGAAGACAACCTAGAGAAAATGAGAGCCGTGCCGCACACCTGCACCGAGCCAGAGTTGTTGATCCACTGCGTAGCAGCCAAGGCAATTATTGATAACTACCGCAAGACCGCTGCGCCGGTTGTGAAATTCTGGAACCTGTGTGGAGAACTGATACACAGCAGCCTGCTCAGCGGTAAAGAGCACACGCACAAGTGCCTGACATTTAGCAAGGGGCGAATAAAACTACCCAGCGGGATGTGTCTGCTATACCCCAACTTGCGGCGGACAAAAGACGTAGAAGGAACGTTGCAATGGACGTACGGCCTAGATGCGAGTAAGATATACGCTGGCAAGATAACGAACAACGTCACGCAGGGCGTAGCAAGATGCGTGATGACAGACGGGATGCTTCGCGTAGCAAAGAGATATCCCGTCAAAGGCACAGTGCATGACGAGTTGATCGCCGTTGTACCGGATGCGGAGGTTGAAGAAGCTAAGACTTGGGTCTTGGAGCAAATGACTATGGAACCACGGTATCTGCCGGGGATTCCACTGAACGCTGACGGCGGCGCACACCGTAGGTATGGACTAGCCAAAGGATAATTACATTGAAGATACCAAAGAAAATCAAGATAGGTCGACGATGGTACACCATCGAAGTAGTCGAGCAAATGCCAAAAACAGGGCACATGGGGGACATTGACTACCCCCCAAGCCAGCACATTCGTGTTGGCTTGCGTAGCAACAGGACAGGCCAGAGTTTCAAGCAGGAAGAAGTTGCTGATACGTTCTGGCACGAAGTGGTGCACGCCATACTGCATGACATGGACAGCAGACTGTACCGCAATGAGATATTCGTTAACGCGTTTGCCGCCCGTCTAACCAAAGCAATCAACTCAGCGAGGTTCTAAATGCCCAAGGTAGTATGGAGCCACTCATCTCTCAAAGACTTTGAAGGGTGTGCACGTAGGTATCACGAAATCAAAATTCTTAAAAACTACAAAGTTCAAGAAACAGACGCGACGCGATACGGCACGGACTTGCATAAAGCGGCAGAAGACTACCTTGCTGATGGGGTGGTGCTGCCATCCCGGTTTACCTTTGTCAAGGATGTGCTGGATGTACTCTACAAAAAACCCGGGCGCAAGCTGACAGAGTACAAGATGGCGCTGACAGAAAAACTGCACCCCTGTGCGTGGGATGCACCTGATGTGTGGGTGCGCGGCATAGCTGACCTGCTCATCATCGATGACGAGAACCTGACGGTGTGGGTGGTGGACTACAAAACGGGCAACAACAGATACCCTGACAGAGAGCAGCTTGTGCTGATGTCGCTGCTGGTGTTTGCCAACTTCCCTCACATCAGACAAGTAAAGTCAGCGTTGTTGTTCGTTGTTAAGAACGACATGGTTAAGCACAACATGTCTGTTGATGAGACCAAAGATGAGTGGCAACGGTATCGTGAACGTGCAGCACGCATTTCTACATGCATTGACAGCGGTGTGTGGAACCCCAAACAAACACCACTATGCGGGTGGTGTGCAGTGAAGAGTTGTGAATTTAACCCCAAGCACTAGGAGAAAGTTATGACCCAAGTCAACGGCAAACGCGACTACAAACACGCATACGCTTTGCAAAAGAAAAGTGGAGAGACAAAAGATTTTCTTGTTCGACAAACCGCACGCAGGGCATACGATGCCAAGGGGATTGATCGAACCGGTAAGGACATTGATCACATCACACCAATTCGCAAGGGCGGCAAATCAACACCGGGCAACACCCGACTGCGTAGCCCCAAAGCAAATCAAAGCGACAACAAATAAAACGGAGAAGCAATGGAAATTATAGAAAACAAGGCGCTGTTACTACGAACTCGTGATCCCGGTAAATACGGCATCATCCCCAAGAGTCGAGTTGTTGAGCAGCACGAAGACGGGTCGGCATCGGTAGCAGTTTACTGGGGTCTAGAAGAAGCAAAGGTGCTTAGAAACTTAGGCGTCAAAGATGTACCCTCGCCCATAATCAAGCGCTATCATTGGCCCGGACGATACATACCGATGGCGCATCAGATTGAAACCGCCGGGTTTCTAACCATGAACCGCAAGGCGTTTTGTTTCAGTGAGCCGGGTACAGGCAAGACCCTCAGTGCGCTATGGGCCGCAGACTATCTGATGTCACAGGGCGTTGTACGAAGGTGTCTGATATTGTGCCCACTGTCCATCATGCACAGCGCATGGTTGTCAGACATGACCGGCAGCATCATCCACCGTTCTGCCATAGTCGCCCACCATGCTCAAGCTAGTCGGCGTATTGAGATGGTGCAGCAGAACTACGAGTTTGTCATTACCAACTATGATGGGTTAAACCTAATTGCGGATGAAGTGCGTAATGATGGGCGGTTTGATTTGGTGATTGCGGATGAGGCCAACGCCTACAAGATGCCCACTACCAAAAGATGGAAGTCGTTGCAGAAAGTTGTTGCGCCTGACACCTACCTGTGGATGATGACGGGCACACCCGCTGCACAGTCTCCCGTAGATGCGTATGGACTTGCTAAGCTCGTTAACCCCAACGGCGTACCGAAGTTCTACACAGCGTGGCGGGATCAGGTGATGAACAAAATCACCATGTTTAAGTGGGCTCCCAAAGCAAATGCGCCTGAGACTGTGTTTGCTGCCTTGCAGCCTGCGATACGTTTCACCAAAGCACAGTGCCTTGACCTACCGCCTGTCATCACAATGGTGCGCGAAGTGCCGCTGACCCCACAGCAAAACAAGTACTACGTAATGCTTAAAGAGCAGATGCTGGTGCAAGCCGCAGGGGAGACTATCACGGCTGTGAATGCTGCTGCGGGTGTGAGCAAACTGTTGCAGATTAGTTGTGGGGCAGCGTACACAGACACAAAGGAAGTGGTGGAGTTTGACTCATCCCCACGCCTTGCTGTGCTGGAAGAAATACTAGGAGAGACACAGCGCAAGGTCATCATCTTTGCTTTGTTTCGCAGCACCATCTCAGCGATACACGCCCACCTGTTGAAGCACCACATAGCAACTGAAATGATCCACGGCGACATAACCCCCATCAAACGGGGAGACATCATCAGGCGCTTTCAAAACGAGCGTGAACCAAGGGTGTTGGTGATGCAACCAGCAGCTTCCGCACACGGCATCACACTGACCGCTGCCGACACGGTGGTGTTCTACGGCCCCCTGATGTCTGTGGAGCAGTACACCCAGTGTATCGCCAGAGCAGACCGCAAAGGGCAGGACTCAAACAAAGTTACGGTGGTGCACATTCAGGGATCGCCCATAGAAAGACGAATATTTAAAGCCCTTGCAGAAAAAGTAAGTGACCACTCTCTACTAACTAAACTGTTTGACATTGAAATTAAAACAGGAGGGGGGTTGCAAATGTAAAAAAAACTACTACAATGTCCAACCCTTGACAAAACTATATGGAGAAGCAAATGGAAACAGAAGCGATTGAGGTGCTGCCGCTTGATCGGCTTGCCAAAATCTACCGTAAGATGCGTTCCGCAATTGAGGTTTTGACGAAAGAGTATGACACTCAAGTCGAAGCTATCAAGGAGCAGCAGGAGGGCGTGAAGAACGCCATGAAAGATCAGATGAAGGCGCTGGGCGTCACATCTGTGAAAACAGCAGAGGGCACGGTCATACTCTCCGTGAAGACCCGCTACAACACGCAGGATTGGGACTCGTTCAAACGATTCATCATCGAAAACGAAGCCGTTGACTTGCTGGAGAAGCGGATCGCACAGAGCAACATGGCGCAATTCTTGACAGAAAACCCCGGACTCGTACCTCCGGGACTTAACTCATCGTCTGAGTATGACGTAAGCGTACGCAAACCAACTTAATAGGAATCTCAATGGAAACCATGCTTTTTAACTCTAAAACTGCTCCCGCTCACGTTCGCGCAGGGCAGCTTTCCGAAACTGCCAAAGCCCTGTCGGGCGGTGTAGGCAACAACATCAAGCGCATCAGCACAAAGGGTGGCGTGTTTCGTTTGATGTCTGGCGGCAAAGAGGTCGCCAACATTGAGGAGCGCCACCTTGATATCGTAATCATACAAGCTGCCCACAAGGTCAGCCGTGTTTTTTACGCCGCAGCGTACGACAGCGACAAGATTGCGCCTCCCGACTGCTCGTCCACAGATGGTGAAACACCTGACGCAGGCGTGCCTAACAAGCAGTCCGACAGTTGCATGGGTTGCCCCCAGAACATTGCTGGCTCTGGCAACGGCAACAGCCGCGCATGCCGCTACCAGCAACGTCTAGCTGTAGTGCTGGAGGATGATATTGATGGTGATGTGCTGCAACTCACGTTGCCAGCAACGTCCATCTTCGGTAAGGATGAAGGCGATAAACGCCCCCTGCAAGCCTACGCACGGTTCTTGGCGAACCAGAACCCCCCGGTTAATCCCGAGTGGGTTGTGACCCGCATGCGCTTTGATACCAAGGCAGAAGCCCCCAAGCTGTTCTTCCAAGCCATGCGCTGGCTGACAAACGACGAGTATGCTACCGTCATGCAGCAGGCGGCTACGGCTGATGCCAAGCGTGCGATTACATCTACAGTGGCGGCGGTAGACGGTGTTAAAGCTGAGCCGCTGGCTCTGGCAGGCAAGGCTCCTAGCAAACTCCTCGTTGTTGTCGAAGAAGAGGAAGAAGATGAGGTTGTGCCAACACCGCCAAAAACTAAGAAGACCAAACCTGCTCCAGCAGCGGTGGCAGAAGAGGAAGCAGAACCCGAGGTGCGTAAAACCGCAATTAAGGTAACGGCTGTTCCGGCAAAAAAAGGAAGCCTGTCTTCTATTGTGGCTGATTGGGACGACGAGTAATATGTTGCTGGGGTACAAGCAGCGGTCGCATTACGTGGGTCGGGGTTCGTAGCTCCTCGTTAATTGATACATACATATTCACGACTGCGTTTCCTGACTTGTACCCCACACTTAATACCTATGGCCTATTCACAAAAAATTATCGGACTTGTTGCGTCTACCCCTAAAACACTGGGCAACCAGCTAGGGCGATGGGCAGTCCATCTCGATTTTCCCGTTACTAAGATAGCCCGTTCACTGGGTGTTACCCGTCAAACAGTTTATAACTGGTTTACAGGTACGAAAGTGTTCGTTGGCTATCGTGGGCGCGTGGAACTGCTTTTAAAAATTATGCAAGCCTCATCCACCGCAGATGAAGCATGGAGAAAAATATGCAAGGAATACAACCTCAAACCCTGACCAATGCAGAACTGGCAAAGTATGCCCATCTGCAAGGAGCGAAGGGATTAAGCCCAGAATGGGTAACAGAACTCATCACGCGATTTGAATCGTTGCTGATGGGCTATGAGGAGTTAGAAGCCAAGCTAGAAGCAAAACTGTAAACAAGGACAGACATGACCCCGCTTGAATTCCTAGCGGTTGTTTTACCGTCTCCACAATACGGTTTGTATTGCGCGGCAGAACTCAGCACAAATAAAAGAGAGCACACCTTTGTTCAAAATTTAAAAGACATGTACCCCACCGTAACCAACTGGGTGGGAGACAACAAAAACGTCTACTTTGCGTTAGCATCTTACGACCCTGCGGTTGCAAAAATCAAAGGGAACAAAGACAGACGCACTGTCGATAACGCACGCTGGATAAAAGCGTTCTTCATCGACATGGATAACTACACATCCAAGAAGGCGGCGGCTGCGGCACTTGATGGTTTTCTGACCAAAACAGGTCTGGGAACACTAGGTGTGCCGTGGATTATTGACTCTGGCGGTGGGCTGCACTGCTACTGGCCTTTGAAGGAGGCTGTTGACATAACAACATGGAAACCAATTGCAGAGAACCTGAAGCGTCTTTGCAAGCAGGAGCAACTCACCATTGATATGACGGTGACTGCTGATGCCGCACGGGTACTACGCATCCCTGAGACCACCAACTTCAAACCGAAGTACACAACACCGCGCCCCGTGCGCTTGGTGGCGGAGGGTGATGTGTTTGTCCTTGCTCAGTTTGCCAGCGTGATTCGAGGGCAGTTACTGGGATCGGTTTATGAGACCAAACCCAGTAGCACGCTGGGGCTGTTAGGGGTACGCCCGGCAGCAGCAGCGGCAGTAACGCCAACCAATATTAAACTGTTTGAAAACAGCGCAACACGGTTCAAAACAATCTGGCTGGCTACACAAAACGGCAGGGGCTGCGGACAGTTAGCGCACTACGCACTGCATGCTTCAGAAGAAGGCATGGAGCCCTTGTGGCGAGGCATGTTATCGCTCACCCAGAAATGTGTGGACGGGGGCAAAGCCTCGGCATGGTTAAGCAACATGCACCCCTACGACCATGACCGCATGCACGAGAAACTGCGGCAGATCAAAGGCCCGTACCCGTGCGTTAAGTTCGACTCTGAGAACCCCGGTGTCTGCCCCCAGTGTGAACATTGGGGACGGCTTACCAACCCACTGGCACTAGGGCGTGAGGTAATGACGGACAACACCGAGCGTGAGATTGAAATTAAAACGGTAGCTGCCAGCACCGTTGTAGAAGATGCGCCGATCAAAGTAACCCGCCCCAAACCACCTCGGGGTTACAGCTACGGCGCTCGTGGTGGTGTTTTTTGTGAACGTATTGTGGAGGATGCCGATGGTGTTAAATCAAAGAAGCAAATAATGATCTTGCCGTACGACATGTTTGTGGTGGACATACTCAACCACAAAGCTGAACATACGGTGCACTTAATGGCGCTTCGTCCCGAAGCCGCTACCGATGTAACCATGCCTATGAAGGCGATTGTAAGTAAGGATGAAACTGTGAAAGCACTAGCACAACAAAATGTAATCTCCTCGTTTGGAGCAAACAACGACAAGAACCTTGCTGAGTACGTTCGCGCTTGCGTAGAACAATCCAGCACCACCAAGGTAGCAGTCAAAGTACCCGACAGCTATGGATGGCAACCCGACAACTCGTATGTGTTTGCTGGCCGTATTTTTACCAAGGACGCAGCGCCTGTCTGTGTGCCCATGCCGGGGCTGGAAAACCTGACAGTCAACACCGAACCCAAAGGCACGTTGGACAACTGGCGCAAGTTCATGCAGATGCTCATCAACCGCAGGATGTACTCGCACCTCGCCATCATGCTGGCAGGAGCCAGCGCCCCCTTCATGCGTTTTACAGGCATCTACGGGTTGACGTACCACTGCGCTTCCACAGATTCAGGTACGGGCAAGTCACTGGCGCTAGAAGCCGCAGCATCTATCTGGGGCCACCCCACCCACTACCGCACAGGCAAGGGCACTTCTCCAGTTGCTATGCAGCAACGTCTGGGGCTGCTCAACAGCCTGCCGCTCATCACGGATGAGATCACCAGCAAGAATCGAGCAGACTTTGAATGGTTTCCGGCGTTTCTGTTGGACATGACTGAGGGGCGTGGCAAGGAGCGAATGGAGTCCGGGGCAAACAAAGAGCGTTTGAACCTGTCTACATGGATGACAACCTGTTTGATGTCGTCCAACACCAACGCCGTGGATTACCTGACGGGTGGACGCAAGCACGCCTCTGAGGGAGAACTGCGGCGGCTGCTGGAGTTTGTGCAAAACGAGAAATTGAAATGGGAACCGCATGAGATTGAGGTCATCAAATCCCTGCAAGAGAACTACGGCGTGGCTGGCTACGTACTGTCTGATTACTTGGCTAAAAACTTCGACGCCTTCCCAGAACTGGTGTCTAACAGCGTCAGACGCAGG
>SXGR01621057.1_pt1 | contig 10238 bp, 13 predicted proteins | sample 3174711 | NCBI WGS metagenome assembly SXGR01 (sample SAMN11356860, study PRJNA531348) | freshwater metagenome | isolation source: freshwater sample F1-60 | place: China: Fuxian Lake, Yuxi | collected 2017-12-25 | reverse complement strand
GGCGGCGGCGACGCGGGCGGCGCGGCGGCGGTGGCAGGGCCGGCGCTGATCATCCATCCGCCGAAGCGGGTGCGGCAGGGCACCACCGTGATCGTGCGCGTGAAAGTGCCGTACCGCGGGTGGCTCACGCTGCGCACGTACGGCGAGCGCGGCGGCCTCGTTGCTGTGGGCAAGCGCCGCCCCGTCGTGAAGGGCTGGCGCAAGGTCAAGCTGACGATCGGGCCGAACACGCGTCTCGGCACGCTACGGATCGTGGCCACGCACGTGCGGCCGCAGACGCGCGCCGTGCTCATCGCCGCGAACGTGACGCGCGTCGTCAAGGGGTGACGGACGGACCTTTGTACCTCGTCACGATGCGTCACAGCCAAGCCACCCAAAGCACACGCGCAGCGATCACTTTGTGCGTTTTATGACAAACTAAGCGGCTCGCCTGTGCCCCGCTGCCCCGTCAAGCTGCTCGAGCCGCGCGACCAAGTCGGCCAACTGCTCGGCCGAGCGGATGCGGATCTCGAGGTGTGCCCCGTCCTTCGTCGGTGTAACCCGCCCAACCATGCCAAGCGCCCGGAAACAGGCATCCGTCGCCGCTGCGGCGAGGTCATGGTCGAACCAAAGCGGTCCACCGCCCCCGCGCTTGCTGACGCGCCGTGCTGACACACCGGTGCGCGAGGCCGCTTCCACCTGCCGCACCGATAGACCCTCGACAATCGCCCGCTTGGCCAGCGCGCGCCGCGCGTCGTGGTCTTCGAGTTGCAAGATCGCGCGCCCATGGCCCTCAGAGAGTTCGCCGGCGATAATCGCATCCAGCACCTCATCGGGCAAATCGAGCAGACGGAGCGCGTTGGCGATTGCCGGTCGGCTGCGACCGACCTTCTCTGCCACCTCCGTCGGTGTCAGATCCAGCTCGTCGATCAAAGCCGCGTACCCACGCGCGGTCTCGATCGCGTTGAGGTCTTCGCGCACGACGTTCTCGACCAACGCCAGGATCAGCGTCTGTCGCTCGTCGGCACGGCGCACGATCGCGGGGATCGTCTTGAGACCCGCGAGGCCCGCGGCGCGCCAGCGGCGCTCGCCGGCGCTAATCTCATAGCGGCCATCCGGCGCCGAGCGCACGAGAATCGGCTGAATGATGCCGTCCTGCGCAATCGAGCGCGCGAGGTCGTCCAGCGCGTCCTGGTCGAAGGCCCGCCGCGGCTGGCGCGAATTGGGCTGTACCTGCTCCAGCGGAAGCGTGACGAGCGTCGGCTCGACACCCGCCGGGTCGAGCAATGCGGAAAGTCCGCGTCCGAGTCCATTAGGCCTAGCCACGCTCAACCACCTCCAGGGCAAGTCGGTAATACGCGTCGGCACCTGCCGAACGCGGATCGAACTGAGAAATCGGTCGTCCGTGCGACGGCGCCTCGGCCAGTCGGACGGAGCGGGGAATCACGCTATCGAAGACCTTGTTGCCAAAATGCTCGCGCACCTCGCTCGCAACGTCCTGCGAGAGGCGCGTACGGCCGTCGTGCATCGTCAGGAGCAACCCAGAGAGCTGCAGCTGCGGATTGATGCGCGCGCGCACCAACTCGACCGTTTCGAGCAGCTGAGCCAAACCCTCCAGTGCGTAGTACTCGCACTGCACCGGCACGATCAGCCGATTTGCGGCCGCCAAGGCGTTGACCGTCAGCATGCCGAGCGCCGGCGGGCAATCAACGAGGACGAATGGGTAGCGATCGTCGACCTCAGCGAGCGCTGTACCAAGCAGTTGTTCGCGATCATCCATGTCGGGTAGTTCGACGGCAGCAGCAGCCAAGTCGGGATGCGACGGAGCCAGATCAAGGTTGGGAATTCCTGACGGAATCACGATGTCGGCGATTGGGACGCCGTGCAGAACCTCGTAGGTCGAGCGGCCGCGCACGGGGCGATGGCCAAGACCCGTCGTGGCGTTGGCCTGGGGATCAAAGTCGACGAGCAACACACGCGCACCGGCCTCCGCAATGCAGGCGGCGACGTTGACGGCGGTCGTGGTCTTACCGACACCACCCTTCTGGTTAGCGAGTGCGTAAATGCGGGACATGCAGCAGAGGCTAGTCCGCGGGGCGGACGAGCGGTGCGCGCGCAATCGCATTCGATCGCCGAGGATACTGCTCTGGTGTCGAGCCAAGCTTGCGAATCACGACCTGCGAACGGTGTGCAAAGCCCGCCACGGGAACAACTTGCTCGACGGTACCCGCCAAAGCCTGTGCCGCTTGCTCGAGTTGTTCCGCGTCGACCATGCCGGCGTGAATGACGAACACACCACCTGGGCGCAGCAGGGGCAGACATAACTCAACCGCGACGGGGGGAGGAGCCAAGGCGCGAGCAACCGCAATGCCAAAGGCCTCCCGCCCAGCGCCATGGGCATATTCTTCGACCCGCAGGTTGACAACCTCAACCCGACCGCGCAACGCGCAGCGATCGACCACCTCTTGCAGATGCTCGCAGCGGCGGGCACGGCTATCAAGCAACACCCCGCTGAGTTCTGGGCGGTCGATCAGCAGCGGCACACCCGGAAAGCCAGCGCCGGTCCCGACATCAATCAGCGATCCGGTCTCGCCCACCAAGAGCGGCAGGCTGTTGCGGGCGTCGATGACGTGTTCGGCGAGCGCTTCGGGGCTCTTGTCCGCGACCAGCCGCTGCGCGGCGTCGGTAATCACATCGAGAAACTGCTGGAGCGGGTCGCGTTTCACGTGAAACGCCGCGGGGGAGTGGAGAGCTGTTTCACGTGAAACGGCGTCAGGCGGTCGGTAGCACGACGACGCAGCGTTGTGGCTCGCGGCCACCCGACTCCGTCGTCACATCTGTCCGCTCCTGCAAGACGAGATGCACGATCTTGCGCTCGGCGCTCGACATCGGCTCCAGCGAGACAGGCTGCCCTGTCGCCAGCGCCTCCTGTGCGGCTCGCTCAGCCGTCTCCCGCAATACCGACTCGCGGCGGCGACGATAGTCCTGCGCGTCAACCACAACCGGCGTCGCGTCCTCCTGGCCCCGCAGCACCATTGCGTTGACGAGATACTGAACCGCATCGATCGTGTGGCCGTGCTTGCCAATCAGGAGGCCAAGATCGTCGCCCTCGACATTGGCGACGAGCCCGTCTGGGCCCTGACCAACCGAGACTGACGCTTCGAGCCCAATGCCCCCACAGATCGCCGTCATGACTTCTTCGACGCGCTCGGCAAGTGGCCCCGTTGCTGCTGGCAGCGCGGGCGCGCTCGAGCGCTGTCGCGGTGGTCGCCACTCCTCGCGCTCTGCTGCTCGCACGGGTGCGGCAGGATCCATCGCCGGCACCACGGTCAGCTTCGCAAGCACACGGGCTGGCTCGCGGCCCACGCCCATAAGGCCGCGCTCGCCCTCCGACAAGACCTGGAATTCAATCGTCTCTTTGTCCAGCCCGGGATAGCGCAGCTCGAGCTCACGGGTCGCTGCCCAGCGCGCCTCGCCCACTGTCTCGCCCGCGCCTTCGACCGCTGCTGGGTCGTCAGCCATCAGCCGGCCTTCGGGCCATCGCTCGGCGGTTTTGCCGTTGATTTATTCGGTCGTTTTTGGCGCTGGGCCTTATTTCTCGGCGTAGTCGGTGTCGCCTTCGGCTGGGCTTCAGCAACCACGTCCCCCCCGCTGGCCGAGGCCGCCGGCTTGGCCTTGGGCTTCCTCGCCTTCGGCATCTGATTGGTCGGCTTCGCGCCGATTCCCAAGCGCGCCGCAATGCCGCCTTGAGTCTTCTTGGCGGGCTCCTCCTGGGCAGAGGGAGGGAGCGGTGGTGGGAACCAGACGCGAATCACCGCAGCCTGGCCGCAGGTCCAGAGGTTGGTCGTAATCCAGTAGATCAACAGGCCCGCGGGGAACTCTGAGGTTCCGAAGGGTGGGCTGACGATGAAGTACGCAAAGACGATAGGCAGAAACAGAAAGATGTACTTCTGTTTCGGATCGACCGAGGTCGGCATCAGCAGCGTCGAGCCCATCTGCGACAGCACGTAGATGATCATCAGTGGCCACAACGTCGTTCCCGGCAACGCGTTCAGCGATTCCGTGATATTTGGAATCCAGCCCCAGAACATTGAAAGATCGGCGCCGGCCTCGACCTCCTTCGAGATATCGACGAGCACGATGTACAGCGCAAAGAAGATTGGCAGCTGAACGATCAGTGGCAGGCACGAGCCGAACGGATTGACCTTGTTCTCCCGGTAGAAGAGCATCATCTCTTCGTTCAGCTTCTGGCGATCGTCCTTGTACTTGGCCTGCAGCTTCTTGATCTGCGGCTGCAGCGACTGCATCGCCCGGAACGACTGTTGCTGCTTGACGGTTAACGGGATCATCGCGATGCGGACGACCACAGTCAGGAGCACAATCGACCAGGCCCACGACACGCCTACCTGCTCGTGGATCGTTGTCAAGAGCCACGTCAGCGGCAGAACGATCGGGTCAAGGAGAGAGTAAAGAGTATCCACTAGCGTTGCCGTCGAACGGGGTCGACCCCGCCATCATTCCATGGGTTGCACCTGAGGATGCGCCATACCGCTAAAACCGGTCCCACAATCGGGCCTCGATAGCGCACGGCGTCGATGGCGTAGCGCGAACACGTTGGCTCAAAGCGACAGGTGCGCGTAGCCGGGGCACCGCCCGGCCAAAGCGGGCGCAAGATGTTCGCGTAGAAGCCGCGTACGAGGCTGCCGATCATGCCGCCGCCGTCCCGGTACTGCGCTCAATTAGTCCCGCAACTTCGGTCACAAGCCACAGAAAGCCCTGTGCTTCGACGGCGCTGTCGAGACCAGGCCGAGCAACTAAGACGATGTCCAAGCGCTTAGGCGCGGTGGGGTTCGCATCGAAGGCCTCGCGCAACTGCCGCTTTAACTTATTACGCACCACGGCACCACCGACCTTCCGCGAGACGGCGATGCCAAGCCGCGTCTCATCCTGCTCGGAAGGGAAGGCATAGGCGACAAGATGTCGGCTGGCCGCCGAGCGGCCGCGCCGATAGACCGCGTCAAATTCCGCCGAGCGAGTCAGGCGCCCCCGTCCCTGCGGCCCGCTCTCCATGCAGACCTAGGCCGACAGGCGCTTGCGCCCGCGGGCGCGGCGGCGGCGGATAACCGCAACCCCGGCGCGCGACGACATGCGCTTACGGAAGCCATGAACCTTGGCTCGCTTACGGACATTGGGCTGGTAGGTGCGCTTCATCTTCGATCCGGTCTCCGAGAAACGCGAATCATACCGGTCGAAGGGGTACCGCGGCAAACGACAACCACACCCATTCGCCCCAGCCGGCCTATTCTCGCGCAGCAGCTGCTGTTCTCCCCGGCTGGGGACAACTCTGGGCATAACCCTGTGAGTCGTTTGTTTTTCCCGCAAACAGCGGAGATCTGAGCCGGTTGTCGCCTTTCATCTACCTTGCGTTTCCTGCTACGGTCGCTGCTTCCGCAATGACACCCGCCACTCCCGACACATCTGCCTCGACGCTCTGGTCTGCCGTCTCGCTTGAGCTGCAGCTGACGCTCGCGCCGCCGACGTACAGCGCGTGGTTCGGTCGCGCCAGCGGCCGCAGCCTGACGGCAGAGATGCTCGAGGTCGAAGTACCGAACGAATTCGTGCGGGGCTGGATCTCTGGCCACTTCATGGATCTCGTCACGTCGGCGGCAGCGACCGTCAACGGCACACCGCTCGAAGTCTCGATCGTGGTTGCTGCTGAAGGCGCGCCAATTGCTGCTCCGGCCGCGCCGGTCGCAGCGGCACGCCTAGCAGCTCCTGCCGTGGCGATTCCCGCTGCTCCCCGCGCTGAGCGCGTGGCGCCACTCAACCGAGACGCGACATTCGACACCTTCGTGATCGGGCCGTCGAATCGCTTTGCGCACGCCGCAGCGCTCGCAGTTGCCGAGGCTCCAAGCCAGGCCTACAACCCGCTCTTCATCCACGGCCCCACCGGCCTTGGCAAGACCCACCTGCTGCAGGCAATCGCAGACTACGTCACCACGTCGACGCCCGATATGACCGCCTGCTACGTCACCTGTGAGGCCTTCACGAACGACTTCATTGAGGCCTTGCGCGAGAAGCGCATCGAGCAGTTCAAGAACCGGTATCGCACCTATGACGTCTTGCTGGTTGACGACATTCAGTTCTTGTCGGGCCGCGAGGGTATCCAGGAAGAGTTCTTCCACACGTTTAACACGTTGCACGAGAGTGGTAGTCAGATTGTGCTGTCCTCGGACCGCCAGCCCCGCGAGATCGCGCGCCTCGAAGATCGTCTCCGCTCGCGCTTCGAGTGGGGCCTGATGACCGACGTGCAGCCGCCCGACCTTGAGACGCGCATTGCAATTCTGCATAAGAAAGCATCGCGCGATGGCATGACGATTGACGACCCTGAGGTACTCGCTGCGATCGCCATGCGGGTGCAAACGAACATCCGAGAGCTCGAAGGCGCCCTGACACGCGGTGTCGCGTTTGCGATGCTCAACGGCGAGCCGTTGACGGTCGAACTCGTCCGCGATGTGCTCAGCTCGCAGTACCCACAGGACTCACAGCCTGTCACTGTCGAAAGTGTCCAGCGTGTGGTTGCTGAGTACTTTTCGCTCTCAGTCGACGAGTTGCGCTCGGAGCGCCGCACGCAGATGATCGTGTTTCCCCGCCAGGTTGCGATGTACCTAAGCCGCGAATTGACTGACATGTCGCTACCGCAGATTGGGCGCCTATTCGGCGGACGCGACCACACGACGATCCACTACGGACACGACAAGATCGCCAAGCGCATCAAGGAAGATCGCTCGCTTTACAACCTCGTACAAGATCTCACGGCCACGATTCGGCGGCTTGGCTAATGCAAATTGCTGTGGACAACCGTTCGGAAAACAGCGGGAGAACGCTGAGAGGGCTACGCGTTCTGTCCACAGCGACTAACGTCTCCAGACATCACCCCACGCGTCGTGGGGAAAGCTTTGTTGGTCATACCCAAAGCATCAACAGCCCAAACTGCCCTGAATCGCTGCACCAGAGCGGCGTTCTACGAGTTATCACCGTCATCCCCAGCCCCTATGGTTATGACGATAGAGAAAAGAATCTTACAATCATTACAATCGGGAACGTCGCTGTATGAAGATTCGTTGCAACCGAGAGCACCTCGCAGATCGACTCGCCCAAGCCGCGCGAGCTGCTTCGACGCGCGCCAATCTTCAGAGCGCTTCGCATGTGCGACTGACCGCTACGAGTGGTGAGACGCCCGTCGAGTTGGCAGCGACCGATCTTGAGATGACGCTCCGCGTCCCGCTCGATGCTGATGTTGAGCAAGAGGGCTCCGTGCTGTTGCCAGCAAAGATCGCTCCTGAGTTGATTCGCGCGTTAACGGGCGAAACGGTCGCGCTGTCGGCAGGCGAAGATGGTCGCGTTTTGGTCACCGCAGGCTCGTCGTTGTACACGCTCTACGGATTGCCTGTCGATGAGTTTCCTCAGTTGCCAGAGATTGACCACGAGCAGCTCTTCGAGACCGATTGCTCAACCTTCACTGAAGTCGTAAGCCGCGTGAAGCGCGCTGCGTCGCGCGATGAGAGCCGCCCCGTTTTGACGGGCGCCCTCGTTCGCTTTGAGCAGGATCGCCTGATCATGGCTGCGACCGATTCGTATCGCCTGGCTGTCGCCGAGGCACCGCTCACCAAGGCTCCGCCCGGGGCGCTCGAGGCAATTATCCCAGTCAAAGCGATGGAGGAAGTCGTGCGGCTCGCAGGCTCCTCGTCGAGTCCGCTCAGCGCGGCAATTGGTGAGGGCCTGGTCACCTTTGGCATCGATGGATTGTGGCTCAGCGTGCGTCGCATTGAAGGGCAGTTCCCCAACTTCACTGCGCTGCGTCCTGAAGGCATCGAGCACTCGATCACGATCGCGAAGGACGAGCTCCTCGAGGTCGTCAAACGCGTCGGCATCGTGGTGCGCCAGAACACACCCGTCCGCGCCGAACTGTCGACAGGCACGTTGAGTCTGTCCGCGCGCACCGCTGACGTCGCGGAGGGCACCGAGTCGATTCCTGTCGCCTATGACGGTGCGGAGACGATCGAGATCGGTTTCAACCACGAGTTCCTTCGCGACGGCATCGAGAGTGTGCCGGGCGATGAAGTGAAGCTCGGGCTGATCTCCTCGTTGCGTCCTGCGCTACTTGAGAGTGTGGACGGCACGTTCTGGTACGTGATCATGCCGATTCGCATCTGAGTCGATGCGCGTCGACCTGCTTCGGGTAGCGGGCTTCCGTTGTCACTCCGAGGCAGAGTTACGGCCGGCCACGGGGGTCACTGCGATCGTCGGGCCGACCGGCTCGGGCAAGACGTCGCTGCTCGAGGCTGTGCACCTCGCAGCCTCTGGGACGGGTCTGCGGTCGACGGCGGACGGGCGCATGATCCAGGAGGGCGCCGACGAGCTCGGCGTGCGCTTGGAGGGCGAGGCCGGTGGCGTACCGACAACGGTGCGCTTGCGCCTAACGAGGGGAATTCGAACCATCGAGCTCGATGGCGCGGGGGTCGATGGGCGACCGCTGCGCGAGCGCTGGGCTGCCGTCACATTTATTCCGGACGTGCTCGATTTGATTAAGCGCGGGCCAGCGGTACGGAGACTCGCCATGGACCGCGCGATCGAGAGCGCGTGGCCGCGCTTTGAAGAGCACGAGCGCGCGTACCGTCAGACGATGGAGCAGCGCAACGCGGTGCTTCGCCGTGTGCGCCGTCGCGAAGGCAACGAAGATGAGTTGGACCCTTGGGATTGGCAATTGGCCGATACGGCTTCGCTCATCATCGTGGCGCGCGAACGACTCATCGAGCGGCTGGCGCCGCTGTTCCGCGAGCGGGTGACAGCCCTTGGCTCACCACATGCGGCCGCGCTGACCTATACCCCCTCCGTCGTCGGTGAGTCCTCCGCTATCCTCGCGCTTCTGCAAGAACGCCGCCGTGAGGACATCGACCGACAGACCACGGGCATCGGCCCACACCTGGATGATCTTGTCGTCGAACTCGATGGGCGCGATGCCCGGCGCAGCGCCTCCCAAGGCGAGCAGCGCACGCTGGTGCTCGGGTTCCTGCTTGCGCAGGCAGCCTTGGTTGCCGAGGCCCGGCAGGAGCAGCCACTGTTGCTGCTTGATGACGTCTTATCGGAGCTCGACCGCGACCGCCGTACGCGTCTGATCGCGACCGCACGGGATCATGGGCAGGTGTTACTGACCGCCACCGGTGCGGACGGGGTCGACGACTTGGCTGATCAGGTCCACGTCTTGGCGATGCGGACATGAGCGAGCGACGACGCGATCCGCAGGCGGCCATGAGGCTGCCCGCGCCGATCGGGACCGACATCCGCGGCGCGGTGCCGCCCGACCTCGGCCCTGTCCGGCGCGTCCTCGGCGTCTGGAACGAGACGGTTGGGGCAGGCCTCGCGCGCTTCGCTCAGCCCGCGAGGATCACCCGCGAGGGAGTTCTCATCGTTCATGCCGCCGACGCCAGTTGGGTGCATGCGATCACGCTCGAACAGCGCACGATTCTCAGGAAGATGAAGGAGCAGCTGGCGGGCGATGCGCCTGTAGAGCTCCGGGTCGAAATTGGCCCGGTCGACACGCGGCTCCCGGAGCCGCCACCGGAGCCGACGCCAATCCAGCCAGCGGCGCAGAAGAAGGCTGACGAGATGGTTGCTGGAGTCGACGATCCACGCCTCAAAGCAGCCCTCAGTCGAGCGATCGCCCGGTCGCTGTCACGGGGCTCTGAGTAGTTTGTCTCGAGGTGTCTAATCCGGCAATTTCGCGCGGGAATTGCGTGGTTCGTGACGAAAGGTATAAAATCCCGAAAAGCGCGTAACGATGCGGCTTTCCCCGGGGATCCCTCTGGTAGAGTTAGGGGTGCGTTCACCAACCGGTGAACACCCAGGAAGAAGCCCTTGACCGAGTCCTACGGCGCCAGCAATATCACCGTCCTCGAAGGTCTCGAGGCCGTGCGCCGACGCCCCGGTATGTACATCGGTTCGACGGGCGCTCGCGGCCTCCACCACCTGGTCTGGGAGGTGCTCGACAACGCAGTTGACGAAGCGCTTGCTGGATACTGCACCGAGGTCACGATCACGCTGCACACAGACGGCTCGGCGACCTGTATGGACAACGGGCGCGGCATTCCTGTCGAGATGATGGCGGACCAGGGCATGTCCGCCGTCGAAGTGGTTCTAACGAAACTACACGCCGGCGGCAAATTCGGCGGCGGCGGTTACAAGGTCTCCGGTGGCCT
>SXGR01493521.1_pt1 | contig 10239 bp, 3 predicted proteins | sample 3174711 | NCBI WGS metagenome assembly SXGR01 (sample SAMN11356860, study PRJNA531348) | freshwater metagenome | isolation source: freshwater sample F1-60 | place: China: Fuxian Lake, Yuxi | collected 2017-12-25 | reverse complement strand
TTAGATTAAGCTAATCCCAAAGATGCCATTCTATCTTAGCATCTTTCATAGCATCTTTTCTTAGCATCTTTTCTAGCATCTTGATAGCATCTTCGTAGCACTCTTTAATGCCTCCCACTATATTTGACGGTTCACCTTTAAACCTCCCAGTATTCTTTTAACTATCCTCCCAACCCTTCGAGTTAATCCTCCCTAACTCTGTTGTGTATAAAAGACTCCTGTTCTCAAATATAGCTATCTCAGTCTGAACTGACTATTGATTTTGGAAGGACCTCAGGATTCCAGGAATCCTTCATCATACTCTCCTAGAGCACCTCACGTGTTATTGGTGGCAGCGATTAGCAGTACAGCCTGTGGGAGGTACCGCTGAACCCTGCACCTAAGCACCCCGAAGATAACAACCCGTTCGACCGAACGCATCGATCAGCTACCAAGTCCGTGTATATCGAGATACACACGCCACCATGGCCGACGCACACGAACCAAGGGAACGAGTCCCTTTGTATTATGGTAACTCCAAGGATACCATGACGGCCGCAGCATGGGTTGCAAAAGTTGACAGGCTTCAGATTGCCAACAACTGGACGCAAGCCATCACTCTGAATTCTGCAGGGAACGCCCTGCGAGAAACGTGCGAAGAATGGTTCAACAACGACATCGCCGGCAACACCCAGATGACCTGGACGACATTCAAATCGCACTTCCTACAATTTCAGGGGGTATTAACCACCTCTTATTTAGGTTTCACACATTGGTCCACCATGATGACGCCTCGAGGAACCTTGTCTCTCGGCGACTACTACAACAAAATCGCCACGTCCAACCGATTTTGGGCGCAATCAATCCCGCAAGACCCAATCCCAGACAGCCTCGATCCTCCAGTGCCAGAAATCGTCGCGCAGAACGCCCAGATGCAAGCAGTTCCAGCCAACATCAGAGCCGCCTTCGCCGAGTACTATCAGGACCGTGGGGCACAGCATACTCGTGGACATGTCCTAATGGGGCTATTCTACGGAGGGCTACACCCTACGACCAAGGAACACCTGGCCGAAAAGAACTTCAACAACGTCATAGAAATGCGCAACGAAGTCATAAAGTTCGAGAAAAGACGTCAAGATTTGGGTCTTCCAATTCAAGCCATCGAGGGTGTCGACGCAGTAAGGACCAAGCCAACTACACGACAACCAGACAACCGCCGGCAGTCTACCCAACCAAAGAACCCGGATTACAAGAAGGGCGCCATCTGCCACTACTGCAAAAAGATGAACCACTTCCAGAAAGAATGCCATAAACGTGCCAGAGACAAAGCTCCTATGGTAAAGCAACCGCCACGCAAGGTCAACCCTGTGGAGGAATCCAAGCCGGAGCAGGATAACGTAAGCGCATTCGTGAGTAATCCGAACCATTTAAACTACGTTTGAGTGATAATGTACCCGGAAATTATCACTCATTTAACATTTGTACTATAATCAACTCAGTAGAACAAATAAATGCTATCCGCCCTTATATTGACTTGTTCGTGGGGGGTACTTCTACTAATTGGTTATATGACACCGGGGCCGCAGTATCAGTAATGTCAGCTCGTTTCTTTAAGTCACTTAACGACAAAGGTCGCAAGACGCCTCACTTGGGGGCTCTTACTTCAGCAAGTTCAAATCAGCTCGAGGTTACTGATAGGCGGTACATCACATTTTCGTATAAAGGCAAAAATGTAGAAATTCCAGTTTATGTTTGCAAAAACCTCAATGAAGAGGCTATTGCTGGTATGGACCTTATTAATGCACTCGGGATTTGCTACGACCCGAGGATTCAGTCTTTCATTTCAGCAATAGCGGACGAATCACCAAAGACGTCGGTAACGTCCAACTCCGACATCTACCTGCGCCCATGGGAAGCCAAAACCATGCGGCTGCGACTCTCCAACTGGGCATCAACAGATCATACAGCAATCGTCGACGTCGGCACACCGGAAGTTCCGAACCTATTCGCTAATTCAGGAATATCAACGGTTTTCGACACCGACAAGGTCAACTACCTGTTGAAGAACTGCAGTGGAGAGGAAATTCGTATCCCCAGAGGATACCCACTCGGACAAGCCGAGCCAATTGAGAGCGTGGATGCCGTCAGGACTGAAGAATTCTTGGACATCCCAGAGAAGTTCCCGCCACCCCTAAAGCAGGATGGTAAGACGTTTCTGGAAAACCTAAATTTAAATGTTCCTGATCATGAGAAAAAGGCCTACCAAGACCTTCTTCTGGCTAACCATGATGTGTTCAGCAAAGATCCTGGCGATCTGGGCGAGGCCCAACATTTCGAACACACCATTCAATTGAAAGATTTTGACCCCGTTTATCGTAAACAATTTCGAATTCCTGAGCAGCATGAATCTGCTTTGCAGGATCAAGTAAAGGAGTGGCTCAAAATAGGTATCATTGAGCCATGCCACAGTAGATACAACTCCTCCATTTTTGCTGTTCCTAAAAAGGGGGGAAAGATCCGTTTTGTGCTGGACTACAGGGGGCTCAACGATGCAAGCACTGATGACCGTTATTCTATGAAGGACATCAATGAATGTATCGGTGACATTGGTAGGGCAGAATCCACAATTTTTTCCACAATGGACCTTACGTCCGGATTCTGGCAACTCCCCCTAGATAAACAATCCAGACCCTACACTGCATTTACGGTACCGGGGATGGGTCAATACCAGTACAAGGTGTTGGCTATGGGCCTAAAAGGGGGCCCAGGTTCGTTCCAAAGAATGATGGAACTCACTTGCAAGAACTTAGATAAGGTAATTGTCTACATCGACGATCTCATCGTGCACACGAAGTCGCACGACGAGCACCGCCGATATCTTCAAAAACTGTTCCACCGTCTAAGATTCTATAAGCTAAAATTGAACCTTTCCAAGTGTTTTTTTGGTGCCACTAACGTCTCGTACCTAGGGTACAGGCTAACCCCGGAGGGCATTTTACCGGGATCCGATAAATTGCAAGCAATTCGCGATGCAAAACTCCCCACTTCGCTCTCCGAAGTCAGGGCGTTTCTTGGTTTATGTAATTTTTTCAGGTCGCATGTGCGACGTTTCGCAGCTCTAGCAGCTCCCCTGATTAAGTTAACAACAAAAGAAGCCGCATGGCGGGGACCATCCCTGCCTGATGAGGCAATTCAATCCTTCCGGGCATTGCAAGAGGCACTAATATCTGAGCCGGTAGTCAAATACCCGCGATCATCCCTTCCCTATGAGCTCTATTGTGATGCTTCTACGGGCGGCGCCGAGTTTGGCGGCGGGTATGGGGCAATTTTGGCTCAGCGGACACAGAAAGGTGAAATTCATGTAGTTGCATATGCGTCTAGGGCGCTAAAGAAAGCCGAAATGAACTACACACCTTTTCTTGCCGAAATGATGTGCGCCGTGTGGGCCATGAATCATTTTAATTTCCAACTTCGTGGTAGACGATTTAAGTTGTTTTCGGACCATAAGCCACTCGAAAAGTTGGGAAAAACACAAACAAAAACACTCAATAGGCTGCAAGAAGCGATGAGTGAATTCGATTTTGAAATGAATTACTGTCCGGGCCCAGAGATGCCGGCAGATTTTCTATCCCGTCAATTCGCCCATCAAATTGATAGTTTGAAATTAGATTCTCTTGATTTCTCAGCAGATGATCTTAAATCGGCCCAGATGGCCGACCCCTTTTGTCAGGAATTAATGGCATTTGTAAAAGAAGGGATTATCCCCTCTGATAATGCCAGAGCCACCCTCATGAAACGACTGGCACCCCTTGTCCAAATTAACAAAGGTGTGCTTTTCAGAAAACACATTGACCCTGTCACTGATAAAGAAACCAGTTTGTTAATCCTTCCTCGCAGTCTCATTGATGAAGCGGTACACAGAGCGCATGGGGCTCTGTTAACCGGTCATGGGGGCATAGAAAAGACCAAGGGCAGACTGTTGGGTAGTTATTACTGGCCCAACATGCAGATTGACATCAAAGAAGCCCTCCTAGCATGTCCCCGTTGTCAGGTTACCAAAAAGGGTAAGCCGACTGCTGAAATGCTCCACCCTCTTCCTCAATGTTCAGCACCTAACCAGAGATTGCATATGGATCTTTTCGGTCCATTGAAAACTCCTTCTCGCTCAAAAGCGTACATCATGTGTATGACTGACGCTTTCACTAAGTATGTCGAGGTCGAGGTTATTCCTGATAAAATGGCTGAAACGGTCAGCCAAGTGGTTTTTGATTCTTGGATTTGTAGATATGGTATTCCAACAGAAATTGTAACGGATGGTGGTAAGGAATTTACTAACAAGATATCTGCCGATCTGTACGAAAAACTCAGAATCTCGCACTCCGTCACCTCCCCGGCTCATCCTCAGTGTAACGCACAAGCCGAGGTGGCAAATAAGCATTTCCAGAAGTATCTCGCAAGAATGTGTGAAAATGACACCCTGCATTGGGAGCACCTGGTGCCCCCGATGGCCTTTGCGTATAATACCACCATCCACTCTACAACAGGGTTGTCACCAGCATTCATGCTTTTCGGTTACGACCCAGCGGTTCCAGGGCTCATCCCTCCATCACTTGACGAATCTGAAAATAACAACAGGTTGCAAGGTCTCCAACGGGCTAGAGATGCAGCACATGAGCATTCCACAAGATTGGCATTGCAATATAAAGCTGCTCACGATAAAAATGCCCAACCTACGACCTTAACACCTGGTCAACTGGTGTTGTTAGATGTCCGACTTTTTCCCAACTCAAATAAGAAACTAGCGGATAAATTCGAGGGTCCATTCTACATTTATAAGGTTCATCCCAAAGGAGTGATTGATCTTTTAAGAAATGGTAAAATCCATAGGGTCAATATTGACAGAATTAAACCCTATGTGTCTCCACCCCCTGGATTCCCACCGATAATCACCGAGGGCAACACGCCCCTTGGAGAATATTTTGTTTCCACAGATGCACCTGGACGCGAAATTCCTGACCTTCCTGACGATTTTTCGCCACCCCAGGACGCCCAGCAACAGAAACGTGGTCCGGGGAGACCGAGAAAAACAGACGCCACTGATAAAACTCCCGGACCTTACCTAGGACCCACAACAAGATCAAGAAATCAATCTGTCCCTGGCATCCAAGGTAGTATATCCTCTGAACAAGTAAGTGAATCAGCAATCATGGTCTCCGAAGAGTTTCGAGCCTATCTCAACGACGACAAGGTAAGACTCACACTTTCTAAAGCTTCCCTAAAACATTTTATTGAGGAGGACCCCCAAACTTATGCTAAACGGGAACTTACGGAACCAATTATTTATTACGGGGATAATCGTAAATCTAGAGACGAATTCGGTATTCCCGTGACCCCGGAAACCATAAATACCCCAGCCTATCTAAAAAGACGACATTTCCTCATGTCCCTTGACCCGCCAACTAGAAATAGATTGTTGACGGGAGATCCACATTTCGCATTCGATCCATTGTTTTACGAATACGCGTTAACCCATCCTACGGTAGTGGTACAGAATATTGCGGGACACCTGTTTGACCCACCCAACAACCCGGGGCACCCTCCTAACCCGCCTCCTCCAAGAAGGCCTGCCTTGCCCCCGGCTCCTCCACCATTCAGGCCCCCGTTTGACTTCTCCCCACCACCACCCCCAGATCCAATGGATGTGTCCTCGCCTCTGAACCTGGCACCTCGCAGACCACCCAGTCCAATGGACGAATTACCCCCACTTTCGTCCTCCTCCTGGTCATCTTCCGCCTCTCCTATGAGCTTGGGAGATGTTTCCTCTGCGAACAGACTATCTCCCAGCCCGCCTGGTAGTCTTGAAACGGTACCGTCGACCCGATCCGATAATTCTGCGTCCACGGTAGAAAGCCACATCTCTGATAGTTCTAGTAATTCCCGGTCCAACTCACCTTCCCTCTACCCTCAAAGCACTAGTTCGTCTGATCCTGCCTCAGGTCGTTCAGCAGAGGAACGACCTACCTATGCCGAAGTGGCAAGGCGATCACCAACCCCACCTTTACTTCCGCCAATGGCCTCACCTCCCAGGAGTGAGCCAAGGGAAGTAAACCGACAGAGCCCTATCCCTCCCGTTCAACAACGAACAACTACTCCGATACCTTCTAGATCCCCTACCCCACCTGTGCTTCCACCCGTTACCTCTCCCACATCGAGAGCGACAGAGGACGCGCAGCCCCTCCCGAGTAGGTCATCCCCACAGCGGCAATTAGCTCAATTGCCCTTTGAACCTCAATTACCACGATATGTAGCAAGTAAGAGGCCACCTCCTTCAATAGTGTCACAGCTACATAAACACAGGGCAGTAGAAACTACCAAGAAAACCCCTAAGACAGTAGTAGCGACCCAGGTAGAACCAAACCCCCCAGCGCCACTGCCCACTCCTCATGAAAAGAGACCCCCACCCTCTATAGTTTCCCAAATGCACAAGCGAAGGGCAGTCAACCCTCCTTACCCAGCAAGTTCCCAGTCACCCTTGATCCCCAAGACGTCACCGGTAAAGTCGCCGGTACTGCGGGAACCTGTCCTCAACCTTCCTAACTACGCCGACTTGTATTCAAAAATGCAAGGCCCACCGGTGTTTGTTCCATTAACCCCCATTGTCTCCCCCCGGGCGTCTCCCTCTCCAAAACCTGAAGTCAAAGACGAGCCTACATCCCAACCGATGGACACTCCTGTATCACCAAGGACGTCCCCGGCTCGGGACCGTAGCCCTTTTTCTGATAGAGGGAACCAAGGCATCCGTTTGTATATCGAGAAGGACTCACCTCCTCGATATGACTTTCCCCACGACGAAACCATGGAAATCCCTGAAACCCCGGTTCTTCCTAAAAACCCCCCAACCCCGGACATGGATCAGTCGGAGATTAGGCACTATGTTAGCAAACCTTCTCCTCCCCACTATCAATTCCCGGCAGACGAAGTAATGGAAGTACCCCCATCACCAAAACTGTCCCCTCCTCCTTCCCAATCGGGACAGTCTGATATAAGTTTCCAATCGGCGAAGTCTCACAGATCGGCCATGTCAACATCTGCATCCCAACCACAACCGTTTGTCCTACCCAATGACCCCGCAACGTTGTCCAACGACCCTCTTCCATTTGAGCACATGATAGCGTTAAGAAAAAGAAACCTTCATATCCAGAAATTGGAAGCGGAATTGCAAGCAGAAACCGACACCCCAATGTACGACGAAGTACGATCCCATCCGATAAAGCCGGAGCAAAAACCCGACATCCCCTTTGCCGAGTTGGTATCAACTTCAGATGCCACTCCTCCCAGTTTCTTGCCGGCGGACCTTAGTACACTTCCACCAAATGTAACCCCGGGTTGGGACCGTGACGCATGGGGCATCAGCGAATTTATGGGGCAACAACTTTTTGGCCAGAATCGTCCCATCGAACCAGTTCTAGTACCGGATTTGTCAAAATTCTATGAAAACACAACAAATCCGGCAGCAAGACACGAACTAACCTTTCCAGAACAGTTTTTTGCAGATAGACAGGCCAACTCCAGTTCAGGATCATCATCAGCAACTTCGTATGTTAGTGACGATCCTAATTTACCTCCTGTTCTTCCCCCTAGAAATCACCCGCCGCCGAGTTCTATCCCGACGCCCAGGTTTGCCTTCCGGCCTTCTCCCATGACCAAGGAGGACAAACCATCGCTACTGCAACGCATGAGAGAGCTTGCAGAAAGTCAGGCGAGGAAGGAAGCTCAAAAGCAGGAAGCGAAACGGCAAAAGAAAAAGGACAAGGACAAGGACAGAAACAGCTAAGTGAATCGTTCCAGGCCTCCTTCTGTCCCTTCTTCCTAATATTCTTCTTTGTGTTCTCTATTCTCTTCCCTGTATCCGTATGCGTACCTGTTGACATGCGTACGTCCAGTGCACCCAGTTCTGTGACACCGCTAGCCACTAGCGGACACTACCCGGTGATCTTTGAAGATGCCGGGCAGCTCGCCTTGTCGAACGCGTTCATTCACGTTCTTCTTCCGCTCAATCTGACCAAAATTAGAGATGAATTGCAACAAGTTAAAGAAGTGTTGCAACAATCCCTAGAATCGGATCACAAGCTGTTCACTAAGGACTCCTACTACGATAACCTCATTTCGATTACCTCTAACGACAATGACAACTCGTCCACATTCATGTCACGTCTCCACCAGATTTCCTCAAAGTTTCGTCATACGGTTAACCTGTTACCCGACAGTCGCGGATTCCACATGGACGAAGCACTGTTTCTTGCTCATCCCAATCTCATGCCTCTCGCTCCTCTGCGAAAGAAACGCAATCTTGCGTTCCTCATGCCTCTGCTGAAAGAAGCAGTTGGCACTTTCTGGGGTCTTTTCGGCAAGTCCGCCTTGTCCTCCCTAATGTCCAGCGTGGCATCAGGGTCCAGACCCCCAAATGTTCTTCTTTCTCTATCGCGTGATCAAATGACTAAAGCTTCTGAAAACGTAAAAAGGGTTATCTCCACCATCTTCAAAACCCAAGCCGTTATGACCTCCAGCAGAGAATTCTTTCGCATGTATCCTGTATACGCGGAAGCCGTAAACACCATAGAAAACGATGTAACCCGTGTCATTAATGTCATCCAGCAATTACACAATCATCGTCTCTCTGTCGACTGGTTAGAAGAAAAGGAAGTCAGAGCAATCCACAAAAGCATCCTCAAATTCGCGCAAGCTAACAACATCTTCCCAATCACTACAGCAGGATCCGACTACTTCCAGCTAGATGCTTCTTACATCCGTGACGGTTTTGACGTCACCGCTATCCTTCACGTGCCATGCACAAAGGGTTCCGAGTTGCTCTCCCTCCTCCGATTTGTTCCCGCGCCTATCCCTATTCCTCACCATAATCGTGCTTTTCATTCTATCCACTCCGCTATCACACACGATTCTAACAAAACCATTGTAGAAACATTCCCAGAGGCACTCTTCATCAAGCCCGAGGCAGAATACATAGCAATTGGTTCCTCTTCTTCCTACAAACTTCTAAATAGCGACGACCTTGCAGCTTGCATCAAACGTAATAACATCTACGTATGCGACAAACCAAATTTTCTTAAAACGAAACTGTCACATTCTTGCGTCGGCGCCATATATGAAAAGAATCGTAACGCAGCCATGATCCACTGCCAATACGAGAAACGTCCGTTCACAGAATCTATCATCCAAATCGAACTCGCCACTTTCATAGTTTTCTCCCCGGAACGATTCACAGCTCGTTTTTCTTGCAGGACCTCATCGTCCACAGCCGACATCACAGCGGCCAACAGAATATACGTAGCTCCAGACTGCACGTTACAACTACAGGACCACATCCTCCTGTCGTCAAACCACTACACCATCACTGGCCTGACGGAAATTTACGACTGGGACTTCAATCCACTTGACGCACCCGTCGGAAGACTCCTGGACAACAGCGAATTTTTTGTTTCTACAGAGATTCCCCCAGAGTCTACTACAGCAGTCGACCACCCCAAGATCCCTGATACCCTCTTACTGTCCCCTTACGTCATCATTTCTATTGCAGCGACAGCTTCCCTTGGGGCCCTTTGGCCTATATACGCATCTTGCACCTTTTGTTATAGGAAAATGGTTCGCTGTTTCCTTAAGAAACCAAAGCAACCTAAGGCAAACGCAACGCAATTGTTACCCCCTAAACCAGCTCCCAGAATTGAAGCAACATCCGACTTCAGGATCTATTCCAATAACCATCTCTGTACACCTCATTAGCGTAGATTTATACCATCTCCGGTCCATTATGAGTGTTGTGTGGTTTTTTCCCTGGGTAGGGTACTATTGTTAACTAGGATTGTGTTCGTATTTTATCAAATCCCAGTTTTCCACCAAAGAAGTGGCACTCATAATGAAATCCCTATTGACCAATAACTTAGGTAGGATTTATTATTTGTGATTGTTTGTACCTATTTCATGCACTTTCGCTATCACTCCAGTACCTTCACTAAAGCTATGCTTTATTTTAACAGGGGACGATTATCACGTAAATCGTGATTTAGCCATTTATTCTAAATGACGAAGGATTATCCTGAATCTTTAGATTAAGCTAATCCCAAAGATGCCATTCTATCTTAGCATCTTTCATAGCATCTTTTCTTAGCATCTTTTCTAGCATCTTGATAGCATCTTCGTAGCACTCTTTAATGCCTCCCACTATATTTGACGGTTCACCTTTAA
>SXGR01385311.1_pt1 | contig 10239 bp, 7 predicted proteins | sample 3174711 | NCBI WGS metagenome assembly SXGR01 (sample SAMN11356860, study PRJNA531348) | freshwater metagenome | isolation source: freshwater sample F1-60 | place: China: Fuxian Lake, Yuxi | collected 2017-12-25 | reverse complement strand
CTCACATCATAGTTGAGTACTCGATCGGCGACTTGAAATTCACCGCGTAACCCAGCCTGGATGCCAGAAGTGTTGGTCCAGGTGCTGTTATCGTCAGCGCCCTGTCTTGGCAATCCGTAGCGCAGGCCCTGCCAGCCGGCGACATTGGGTCCGCCATTGGCGCCTGACATAGGTGCATTGGGAATGTCAGCCGCGGTGGGCCGAGTCAAGCCAGCCTTGGGTGCGAAGAAGCCCAATTCCATGGTTTGACCGATGGCGTTACCCCCGAAAGCTGGATTACGGGTATAGGCACCCGGTTGCGCGAGGAACACGGTTGGGCCCCGGGACTGGTTATAGCCATCATCGGCACGTACAGTATTCGAGTCGGAGTACTGGGCAAAAGAATAGAACTCAGTACCGTCACCGAAAGTGTGATTAAAGGCAGCTGCAAAGCTGTCTCTTTCCATTTCCTGGGAAATATAGTTCCACTCGGACACGTCCTCACGGCAGGTGCCGTTGCGCTCGCCACGCTGCTCGCGCAGTGTGCCAATCAGGAGCGGCGTACCATCGTGAGATTTCATCGTGTAACAAGCAGGATCGGTATATACCGCTGTATTTGGACCGCCATTAGCCACGTTATGGGCCATAACCCCGGTATTTAACCAGCCGGGGCTTACGTTACCTCCGAAAGCGGCACTGGAAATAAACGATCCCGCTGTACCTACAGTGCCCAGAAACTGGGAATTCTCATCGAAGAAGTTGCCTTCGGTTACAGAGATGGGGTCGCGTTCAAAGCGCTCACCAGACACCACAACATGCGTATTGCCATCATCGCTGCCCCAGCCCCAGATGGCGCTGATAGTGGCGTCAAATTGGCTCCCTGCGGCTTCAATGCCCTGCAGGTCGCCATAGACTTCAAGGCCTTCAAAGTCAGTACGCATGATGATGTTCACCACGCCGGCTACCGCGTCCGCACCATACAGTGCCGAACCGCCGTCAGTGAGTACTTCGACACGCTCCGTCATCACCAGTGGGATAGAATTCAAGTCAACGAATTCGCCACCACTGCGGGTATTGGCTGCCGCGGCGACCTGACGTTTGCCATTGACCAGGGTCAGGGTCGAGTTTTCACCCAGATTACGAAGGTTCACGTTAGCCGTACCTTCAACCTGGCTGTTATCGCCAGAGCCCGGATTGGTGATTGAGCCTGAGTTTATTTCGAGGTTCTTGATGACGTCCCAGATGATCGCCGCCCCCTGGGCTTCAATGCTGGCACGGTCTACAACTTGAACCGGTGAAGGCGCATCCACAGGCGTGCCCCGGATGTAGGAACCTGTGACCACGACTTCTTCGATTTCAGCATCAGTGTCGTCTTGGGCAAGTACAGGAAATGAGATTCCGGCCAGTACAGCAAGGGTTATTGCTCTACGTCGACCGGGAAAGATTGTACGCATGAGCCTTCCCCCTTGTATAAGGATAATTATTTTAGCTTTGGGTTTCTGGGTTATTCCGAAATAGCGCTGAAATTTGGCCATTGGAGACGGTAGCAGCCAAACCGCAGAGGTATTTGAAATAGCCCGATCAGTATAGAACCGAAAGAAAGCAACATGCAATATGATTAAACCCTTCGTTCTATTCATAACCTGCGCATGAAACGAGATCAGGAAATCAGGAATAGAGCTCTGAAATATAACGCTTGTCTTTGTAGTCGCCAGGCTTTATGACGGCGCTCTATCGGGCAGGCAGCAATAACCGAAGCGAATTACAACAACGTTCAATCAAATATGGGCGAAGCTGGTGCCCCGGGAACAATTTACGGTGCAGTGGTGAGGGCACTACAGTTAGAGCCGCCAGGTATGGAGCCACAAGGAGAATTGCTTGGAGCTGTGTCCTGTTTCTGTTATGGAAAAACGGCCTGGCTAATCGATGAGTAATGCTCATGGTGGGTGAATCTTCCGGCGAGCGAATATCTCAGAAGGCAGCACAGAATATCGTTTTGGTGATGTTGATAGTTTCGGTCATATTGTCAAAAGGCCGAACATTCATTGATCCGGATTTTTTCGGCGCATTGACAGGGATTTCATCCGCTTCGATTCTGTTTTGGGCGTACACAAATCCTGAAATGCTAACGGCAAAAAAATATGGATGAGTATGGCCCGATTTTTGATAAAAGCAGAGACAAGAGGTTTCTGTATGGGTTTCCGCTTTTCCATCTGCTGATTCTTTGTTTCTGGCTCAGATAAAAAAACGGCGATGATTGCTCATCGCCGTTTCTCTACTTTCAGTTCAGAATCAGATCAGAACTGCCACAACGCCCTGGCGTACAAGCGTCGTCCACGCCCATCGAATACAGACGCGTCAAAGGTGTTGCGTCTAAAGAGCGGTAAATCCTCATTCAGAGCATCAATTACACCAAAGGTAAAGCCGGTTGATCCCAACGCGGAATTGGCCCACTCATGGTTATAGTTGTACTGAATGTCCCAGGTGTCATAACTGGCTACACTGGATTTTGCGTAAGAGCTGTCCAGAGCTGTAGTTTGTGGATTTGCCAGATATTGTCTGTGGCTAAGCACCTGATAGGAACCAATGTGGCGATTAAACAACGACAGGCTATGGTTGCCAGAAGACCAGTTGAAGCTGATGGTTCCCTTGTTATCGGGGACTTCACGCACGATATTCTGTTCCCCGTCTACACCGGCAGCATCGAATTCACCGGTTGACTGAAATCCTGCTTCAAGCCCGGGCACATCGCTGACCAAATACTGATCCACGTGTGTGTAATCAACACCAACGCGGAAGCTGCCCCAGTCATTGTCCCAGGTATAGCCTGCGCGGAAGTCAATCCCTTGCACTTCAAATTTACCCGCATTGATTGCAGGCAGTACCAGGGTGATTAGCGATGCGTTGGTATCAGTCATATTGCGCTGTAAACCATCTACCACATACGCCTCAGGGTTCACTACACAATTGCGACGTGCGGCGGAAGCCTGATCCGGAAAGGATGCCGGATTACAAGGGACTGGCAGGCCATTCGGACCGCGCGCATCCAGCGGTATGGTGTTGTTCAGAATGTAGTTGGCTGGATTCTGAACGGCCAAATTGAATTTCTCAATTTCAGGATCGAGTGCTGATCGGGGAATCTTCGGCAGTACGCGTCCTTCAACTTCGAAGCGCCAAATGTCAGCACCTAATGAAAAGCCATCCAAACTTCCGGAAGGTGTCCACTGAAACCCGATATTGTAGGTATCAGCAGTCTCGTTTTCCAAATCCGGATTTGCCTTACCGATGGTAAATGAGCCATTGGCAATACCATTGGCGTTGATTGCAGGCAATAAGCCCGCGCGAACGCTCTGATTGCGTATCGGATCGAGAACTGTCGTACCAAATGACTCGAATGCCTGATTGACCACGCCGATGTTCGGAGCCCTGAATGATTGAGAGTACGAACCTCGCAATAACAATTCCTCAGCAGGCCGCCAGCTTAAAGCAACCTTGGGCGAAATATCGCTGCCGATATTTCCACCGTAGTCTTCCCAGCGAAGTGCAACTTGGGTTTCGACGTTTTCTACGATTGGCAAGGACAGTTCGAGAAACATCGCATCAACGCTGCGTTCGTCATCGAAATTGAAGATACAGCCTGAGCATTCCAGATTGTTGGTAATTTCGTCAGCAAACCGGTTGGGTTTCGCTGCCAGTCCGCCTGGCCCATATCCGGTGATTACTCTCAATCCAGGAAGATTGATTTCCGGTGCTCTGCCGGTTGAACGCTGGTCCCGATGCTGATAGCCCACGGCGAACTGAGCCATACCACCCTTGATCTCAAACAATTCACCAGAGACAATCATGTCAATCACTTCCATCTGGTTGCGCTTGTCTGCACGGAGAATGTCACTGTCTGTCATCCAGTCCAGTAACTCAGGTGAATTGGCCAGTGCTGGATTGGACAGGGAAGTCAGGTAGGGGTTAAAAAACTCACAACCGCCTCTGCCGTGGTTGGTGCTGGTAAGGGCTTGCGACCAGCTTTCCCGGGTATTGAGGATATAGCCGGGGAAGACAATGGCGAAAAGTCCGCTTAAAGCACCCAGCCCTGGGCCTGCCAGGAAATTGAAGTCGGGCGTGCCATTTGGCTTACAATTCGCTCCACCCAATCCCACCAGAGCCATTTCGGTTCTGTCGCGGATCAGCGTTTCGTATTGCTGTTCAACACTCGACTCACTCATAGAATACGATACATCGTAATTCAAGGGTCTAGCGGCGAATTCAAACTCGCCCCGGAAGCCGAGTTGAGCGCCGGCGGTGCGGTTTTCAGTAATTCGGTCCTCACCGGTTCTGGGCCAGCCAGTAGAGATGGCATTGCCGGAGGTCATATAGCCTACACCGAAACCACCGTTCGCAATGGAGTGGGGATTATTGGTGGGTGGGACTGCAGCCGGATTGCCAATGAGCGTGGAAAACGCGCCCAACAGTGACGGTGTAGGGATTGCATGCTGTGAGCGAGAAAACGTGTAACCACTGCCTTCCCGGGCAGTTTCAGTGTCAGAGTGCTGGAAAAATGAATAGAACTCGGCATTTTCATTGAAGGTATGCTCAAACGAACCCGCGATGCTGGATCGTGTCTGCCCGATAGCGATGAACTGTTCATCAAGAGTGTCTTCAACACAAGTACCACTGCGTCGACCTGTACCTGTAAACCGATTGTCGATGAAGAACGCGCCATTCGGTCCAGTCTGAGTGGTGCAGAGTGGATCCGACCACACGATGCCGTTGGTGCCGGAGATGGATTCTCCCAATGCTGCACGTTCAGCGCGATTCTGGGCTGTCAGCGGTCCGTTGACGTATGCTGGATTGAAGCCAGAGCCCAATAAGGTAAATACTCCGAAAGAGCCCACGCGATCATTTGTCGGCACTCGATCCGGGTCATAATAGCTGGCGTATTCGATGCCGACCGGATCCCGGTCGAAATATTCGCCAGAGACAACCAGACGGGTATCCCCGTCGTTAAAGCTGGTGCCCCAAATGGCGCTGAAGGTATCTTCATAGGTGCTGCCGGCTTCTTCTATGCCCTGAGTATCAGCGTAGAGTTCCAGGCCTTCAAAATCGGTGCGCATGATGACGTTGACAACACCGGCCACCGCGTCGGAGCCGTACAAAGCAGATCCACCGTCAGTCAATACTTCAACTCTTTCGGTCATCACCAGGGGGATACTGTTCAAGTCAACAGATTCCTGGCCGGAACTGGAGACTATGGCTGCTGGGGTGAAGCGCTTGCCATTGATTAGCGTCAATGTGGAGTTGCCGCCCAAATTTCGCAGGTTTACAGATGCTGTACCCGCTAATTGTCCTGCATCATTGCTACCCGCAATGCTTGTGTCGGAACCCTGGTTTACCTCCAGGTTTCTGATGACATCCCAAATTGCCGAAGCGCCTTGGGCTTCAATGCTGTCCCGGTCGATTACTTGAACCGGAGATGGTGCATCCAGAGGCGCGCCTCGAATGAATGAGCCTGTAACAAGGACTTCTTCAATATCACCATCATCTTGAGCTATTACTGGGAACGTGATTCCGGCCAATACAGCAAGAGTTATTGCTCTACGTCGACCGGGGAAAGTATTGCGCATACGACAACTCCCTTAAAAGGACAATTATTATAACTATGGGTTCTTGAGCTAATACAAACTCAAATGGGGCCGTGACTTAGGGGAATACTGGTTTCCAGTAAGCAGGGCAATTTTGTCTATCGAACCCAGTATAGGACTGAAATTAAGCGGCTTGCAATGTTATTTATGTGTTTGATTTATTTGTTAAACTGCACTTGCGGCAAACAAGGACATTCAGGGGAAATAGTCAATAGTGGAGATCCCTTCACTAAACACGCACGTCATTGGTGCGAGAGGTATTCTAATCGCTCTCTACCCTCAGGATCAGGATAGCCAGAGCGTATTCCTGCGCAGACCATCAATGCAGTGCGCGGCGCAACTGGTCGCGATGGAATTGTGAGGTATCTTCGACATCCTTTACCAGGCGGCATAACCGCTTTGGAATATTCGTGCCCACAGGAAGCTCCCGTCTGCAGACTATTCGTTCGTCAGGAGCCGCGGACGCATTGTATTGTTCAATCTCCGCATCCGTGGGCAGGCGCGATTCAGCAGGGATTTGATTCTGTGCGAGACAGGCTATCAACAACAGTGGTAGCGGAAACAACAAGGCACTGAAACGAATTTTGCGCATCGCTGTCATCGTCATCGCAAGAGGAAGTAAAAGAGCTGAGAGCAGGCTTGTCTTCATTTTGCGTCACTGATCATCGAAAAATCAGTCTCTGTCGGGAACACATAGTTTAAGCGGAAATTACTTCCTGAAACCGGTTTGCCATCCAACAGAAATGGTCTGAAATGCAGTGCGGATATCTGATGTTGGGCAAGACTGGCAACAAGATCATTGTGCGGTGAAAATTCGTCAATTCTCAATTTGCTGACTGAGCAAGAGATATGTTCGAAATCGTCAGTTGGTTCTGCGGCAGAACCAGAATTGTTAAACGACAAGTCAAAGTTCGCTGTGGCCGAGTATTTACTGATGGTTCGCCGCGTCAGGGCAACAAGCAGTTCCGGTCTGTGCACCCCAGGAAAAACTGACGACCAGGCTACAAAGTTGATCGTGGTATCTGCAGAACTACGAGTTTGCGGCCAGGAATCGGAGAACGAGGTTGGCGGTATTATGACTGGTCGTGCAAACCACGATTCCAGCGTTGCGATGTCGGTATCGGCTGCTCTTACCATTTCATAGGCAGTGTTGTACAAGTCGAGTGCTGCATCGGTTCTGTTAAAAATAAGTTCCCAGTCAGCCAAATAGGTGAGCATCAGCGCATCAGTGAGTGGAGAGGCTTTGGTTGAATTCGCGTATAGCGTGCGAATCCTGAGCAATAATTCAAAGCCGATACTATAACTTTGTTCAAGTGATTCATTCTTGGTCAGTGACCATCCGCTGACAACTTCCGGAGTCGTGCTTTTATAGTCATAACTGGTTATGCCTTTGCGCCGCGTCAGCTCACTCTGATAGTAGTGAGTCAGGACAATGTTATACAACCAGGGGGCCAGATCGAGGTTTTCCTTACCATAGCGAATTTCGATGGCCGATACTGCTCGCCAGTTCAATTGTTTGGCCGCGACGAGGTAGTGGGCGTTGTTGGGGTTATCCGCAATCGCAGCGGCATCCAGATAAAGCGATGTCAAAATCTCAGTTCCGGCAAGGTATGCGTCAAAATCACTAACTGACAATTTCCGCAATAGCCATTCAAAATAGGCAAGATGCTGGTCGAAAGTCTCCAGATCCAATTGCTCCAGAGAAGCGGCAGCGAGCAGTTGCAATGCCGGAAATTGTTCAGGTGAGAGCAGGCCGTGGTTGACTTTGATGACTTGCAAGGCATCGGAAATACCCTGTCTGGCCTCCGTGAGACGCCCGTTTTCCATTGCCGAAAGCGCGCCTGCAAGCAGCGCTCCATAATCGCTGGTGTAGAAATTGTCAAAAGTGTTGACGTCGGTAAGGGGGGTAGTTTGGGCGTAAGACAAGGAAATTCCGCAAGCAAACCAGCTCGCCACGGTGACTAGCGGTACTCGGTGAACTGCGGTTCGCATGGGAAATGAGCCTTATCGCGGACTGAAATCAGCATACGCGCAAATTTTGCAGTGAGCAAATACAGCTCAGTCAATCAGTGCGAAATCAAAAATAAAAGGCAGGTTTTCGGTAAATTGAAATACGAAAAATGGGCTTTCGCTAATTCCTTGCAACTGCAGCTTGTGCAGTCGGCGGCGTCCATCAATCATGCGAAAAGGTAACTCGCAGAGATTGGGCATATCAACAACCAATATACCTGGATAATGAGGATCCGCTAACTCATAGCGCGACCCGGCGAAATCGTTACCGCCAAACCAATCGCCAGGCTTGGTGCAAATCTGCGAATGCCTGATTACGCGGGGTGCGCGACCGCGACCGAGGCTGCTTACAAGATCAACAAGGGAAATATAGCTATACTTCCGTCCCGGTAGCGCCCAATCCGCATACATTGAATGACCAGGGACGGCATTCAGGCTTTGGATTTTGAGTTCGGCTCGTGGATTCGATTCAGTCATCTTGGCAGGTAGAAATTATTATCTCAGCTAGTGTAATCAGGTCAGGAATTGTACGAGGAGTATTTTGGATGAAACAAGTTGCGGGACAGGGCATCGATTTATACACGTGGAGTACACCGAATGGTCGCAAGGTTTCCATTATGCTCGAAGAATTGCAACTTCCCTATCACGTGATTCCAGTCGACATTACCAAAGGAGAACAGAATTCTGCTGAATACTGCAAGCTTAGCCCCAACAGCAAAATTCCGGCGATTGTAGATCACGATACAGGGCAACACCTTATGGAGTCAGGCGCAATACTTATGTACCTGGCAACAAAAACAGGAAAATTGATGCAACCATCCGGGCCGAAGTATTGGGAGCAAATGGAGTGGTTGATGTTGCAAATGGCTCACATAGGTCCAATGTTAGGTCAAACCCACCATTTCCTGAAGTTCAATCCTGGCAAATCAACGTATGCAGAAGAGCGCTATAGCAAGGAAAATACACGATTGTATCAGGTGCTTGAAGCGCGCCTGAAGGATCGTGATTACATCAATGATGAATACTCAATTACTGATATTGCCATCTGGCCCTGGATCTCGCGATTTGAGTGGCAGCAAATGAACCTGAACGAATTCCCGAAGCTGAAACAGTGGTACCTGAGGATTGCAGCGCGCCCTGCGGTGCAAAGAGGCTATGCAGTTCCACAGCAATTGGAAGTGCCAATACCGAAGTAGTCAATCAAGTGAAGTTATAAAAGAAAATGCCGAAGTTGCAATGAGCAACTTCGGCATTCATCAATCAAACCATCTCGCTGTTACTGCACCAGGCTTTCATAAATGATGTCATTGGCAACTTCGCGCATATTGGCTGCGTCTGGTCGAGTTGCACCCTGTGCCTGAATCATGCCAATCCAGAACATATCTTCAACTGGATCCACCCAGAACCAGGTTCCCGCTGCGCCACTCCAGTAATAAGTGCCGGGACTTTGCGGAGAATTGGCTTTTTCCGGGTCTACGATAACTGCGAAGTCAACACCAAAACCCTGGCCTGGTTGGCCGGCTGAGGTGGCGGTTCCGTTTAAATTGAGTTCATCACGCAAACTGTTGGTAGCCATGATGCGAATCGATTCCGGTGTCAACAACCGGGCTTGATCCAGTTCGCCTTCGTTGACCAGCATTTGCAGGAAGCGCGCGTAGTCGTGTGTGGAGGAAACCAGCCCGCCGCCACCAGACTCCAGTCGCTTGGGATCGAGATAGCTCGGCCGGTCAGGCCGTTCGGGTCTTTGTACAAGCCGACTACGTTCAGAGTCCCAGTTGTGTACTTCAGCAAAGCGATCAATGTCTTCGGCGCGCACATAGAAGCGGGAATCTGTCATCCCCAACGGCTGGAAAATTCGCTGATTGAGAAATTCACCGAAACTGAGACCAGAAAGCTTCTGCACTATATAGCCTTGAATATCCACAGCGACAGAGTAGGACCATTGTTCGCCGGGTTCAAATAACAAGGGAATGTCTGCAATTTTCCTGATCATTTCATCAAGATCTGCAGAGGAGAGCACTGCAGTATCGCGGAATTTAGTGTTGACCGGGTCGTCGCCACCAAGCCCATAACCGTAACCTGCAGAATGATTGAGCAACTCCCGCATGGTGGGTTCGCGCGAGGGCGATACGAGCTCCATTTCTCCTTTTTCATTATAGCTGCGCATAATTTTCAAATTAGCCAATTCAGGCACATGCTTGCTCACCGGATCATCAAATTGCCACAGACCTTGTTCATATAACATCATTAATGCTACGCCGGTTACCGGCTTGGTCATGGAATAGATTCGAAACAGGCTGTCTTTGGTCATGGGTGTCTGCGTATCAACTGAGTTCAGTCCCACAGATTCGAAAGTCGCTACCTGACCATCTTTTGCCAGGAGCCACACCATGCCAGCGACGTCCTGATCATCGACAATTTTTTTCATGGCAGCATCGAGTGCTGCGATGCCTTCTTCGGAAAAGCCGGCGGCAGAGGCGCCAACTTCCTGCGAAGGCCAGTCAGTGTCAGCAGAAGCGAGTGGGGTGAGTAACAGCATTGAAACAGCAGCAGACAGCAGAATGCGCTTGCCGGGAATGGCTGGGTAATTCATGGTGTTTTCTCCACGAGTCGG
>SXGR01323792.1_pt1 | contig 10240 bp, 10 predicted proteins | sample 3174711 | NCBI WGS metagenome assembly SXGR01 (sample SAMN11356860, study PRJNA531348) | freshwater metagenome | isolation source: freshwater sample F1-60 | place: China: Fuxian Lake, Yuxi | collected 2017-12-25 | reverse complement strand
GGCTTCATGGGCAATCCGGCTATCTTCCCGCTGCTCTACGACTGCGATGCCTCCGACGTCGTGCTCGTCGAGGTCAATCCCATCCGCACCGCGCGCGTGCCCACCACGGCGCGCGAGATTCTCGATCGCATGAACAATATCAGCTTCAACTCGACGCTCATGCGCGAGATGCGTGCCGTCGCCTTCGTGAGCGAGTTGGTGGGCGATCACATCCTGGGCGCCCACAACAATCACCGCCTCAGGCCCATCAATTTCCACATGATCGAGGCCGAGGAGACGATGGACCGTCTGGGCGCCAGCTCCAAGTTCAACCCCGATGCCGCCTTCCTTCGCTCCTTGAAGGTGCTGGGCCGCCAGACGGCGGAGGATTGGCTCGCGCAGTCCTTCCCCAAGGTGGGGGTCGAGTCCTCCATCGATCTCCAGAACCTCTTCTTCTGAGCGCGGCCATGGTGCGCAAACTCCGAATCATTCCCGACGTGGTGCAGGACCAGGAACTCGCCATGCTCAAGCCCGGCGACACGGTCGCGGACGCGGCGGCGCTCATGGCCGAGCGGCGCCTGGGTGCCATCATGGTCGCGGATCGCGGGCGCCTCGCCGGGATTTTCACCGAACGCGACATGGTCTCGCGTGTGGTGGCCGCCGGGCGCGATCCTGGCACGACAACGCTCGACCAAGTGATGACGCCCGATCCCGATACGCTTGAACCCGGCGATTTCGCGCGCGAGGCGCTCCAGCGCATGGCCGCCAAGGGCTATCGCCATCTGCCGGTCGTCGAGGACGGACGGCCCGTGGGCATGGTTTCAGTGCGCGATCTTTACGCCCTCGTCGTCGACCGGCTGGAGCACGGCATCGTGCGCATGGCCGAGCGCATGATGATGGGCTAGGCCCTGGGATAGGCCATCGGGCGTGCCCAATCGGGCAGCCCTTCGCCTTCCATAAGCGCGGCCGCCAGACGGCCCATGAGCGGCCCCGCCGTCCAGCCCGCCGCCGTCGGCAGGCACAGCACGAGCGGCGGATCGTCGGACAGCCGCCCGAGAAGGGGCAGGCCGTCCGCGCTTTCGGCCTCGAACCCGCCCCAGCTGCGGAGCAAGGTCAGTCGCACAAGCGCCGGCACGACAGCCACTGCGAAGGCGAGATTGTGCTGGATGACGAGGCTGTCGACTCCCGGCGCATAGGGTTCGATCTGCCCGCGTCCGGGCCATCCGCCGCCCACCAAGACCGAGCCATTGGCGAACTGCTTCATGGTGAGCCGCCCCGTGACGTGGGTGATGAGCGCGTCCATCACGGATGGGGCCGGTGCCGTGACCGAGAGCACGATGAGGCTCGGCCGCACGGGGAGTGCGTGCCCAAACAGGGTGGCCACGCGCGCCGACCACGGCCCCGCCGCGATGGCGACACCGGCGGCTTCGATGTCGCCCGCAGGCGTCGTCAGCACATAGCCCGAGCCGCCGCGCCGCGCCGCCGTGACGGGCGCCTGCGAGAGGATTTCGGCACCCGCGCGCCGCACGAGCGTCAGCAGTGCCGCGTCGGCCCGCTGCGGGTTGGCATAGGCATCAGCGGCCGAGCGCGTGGCCGCCGCCACCGTCGGCCCCAGCCATGGCGCGCGTACCCTGAGTGCCGTGCCCTCGACCCACTCGACGGCGAAGCCCGCCCCCTCGTGTGCTCGTGCGGTTTCGCGGAGGAGGGACACATCCGCCTCCGCCGCGACGTGCCAGCCGCCGGGCCGCGCGCGGCCGTGCGCGCCCAATTCGGGCGCAAGGCGTTCCCACTCCGCCATGGCATGGCCATAGAAGGGAAGGAGCGGCGGGCGCTTGTTTTGAAGGCCGAGCGTTCCCGCGTTCACGCCCGAGGCCGCGGCACAGGGTTCGTCGCGTTCCAGCACCACGACGCGCCGGCCGGCGCGCGCGGCGTGGAGCGCGGTCGCGAGACCCGCGATGCCCGCGCCGATGACGGCGAGATCGGCGGCTCGGTTCAGCGGACACCCCTCGCGGCGCCGGAGGAGCCCGCGCGCGTGTTTTTTCTGACTGCTTCTTCGTTCACTCGTCGTGCCCTTTCCACCGCCACGCGGGCGGTGTGGCCGAGACTGCCATGGCCATATACCCGTTCAAGCGCCCATAGCCCGGACGGATCGCGTGCGTGATGCGTGCGGGGCGGGTATCATGATGCCGTCCATGGCCGACTCCCTCCACCAGATCAATCTCCGCTTCGCGCCCGAGCAAGACCGCCTCGTCCTCCGCATGCGCACGCTCGCGGACGAGGAGGTCTCGCTCGCACTTACGCGGCGCTTCGTGCGCGCACTATGGCCTGCTCTCTTGGAGGCGCTGGCGCGCGACCCGCAAGTGACGGCGCATGCGCCCACCGCCGGCGCGCGCCGGGCGGTCATGGCGTTCCGTCACGAACGCGCGGTCGGTGCTGCCGATTTCTCCCAACCCTATCGCGAGTCTGCGAAGCCCAAGAGTGCCAAGCCGTCCGCGCCCTCAATGGCGGGTGAGTCCGCGCCGGCGCAAGACAATGGCCCGGGCCCAGCCGAAAGGCCGGCGGTTGCGGACAACGAGGACATGCCGGAGGCGCTGGGCACGAACGAGGCAAAGCCCCAAGCGCCGTTGCCCATGTTGGTGACAGGCTGTCAGATCAAGAGCCTGAGCGAAGCGCGCGCCAATCTCGTATTCCAGACCGCCGAGCGGCGCGCCGTCACCATTGGCCTCAATTTCGACATGCTGCACGGCGTCTGCCGTTTGCTGCAGCAGGCTGTGGCCTCGGCCGATTGGGATTTGGCGCTCGAAATGGCCGAGGACGGCGCGCCGCAGCAGGCGCCGGCCGGGCCGGTTCACTGAGGGATCAATCGAGAATCGCGTAGGCCTCGACCTCGATCTCCAGGCCCTCGGCTGCGATGTGCGTGAGGGGAATGCCCGTCGTCGTCGGGCCCGGCTCCGTGAAGCAGCTTGAGCGGATGGCGAGATTGGCCTTGAGCTTCTCGGCGCTTGCTCCGCCGCAATAGAAGGCGTTCACCTTCACGATATCGTCCATCGTGGCACCGTAGGCGGTGAGCACCTTGCGGATGTAATTCATGACGAGGTGCGTTTGCTTCACGAGGTCGCCCGGCGCCTCGGCCTTGCCCTGGCCCTTGCCGTCGAGCGCCACCTGGCCGCCGACGAAGATCACGTTCCCGCACCTGACCCCTTGCTGGAAGTTGACCGGAATCGGCCAGTCCCAGTGATCGGTCGGCCGCACGGATTCGCGCGGCAGGTGCGCGCCGTCGATGGCGAGCATGGCGCACGCCTCCTGCCGGATGGTGAGGCCGCTGGGGAAGAGGGCGGGCACGGGAAGGCCGGTGCCCACGGGGCCCGGCCATTTGAAGGCATGCGCGCGCACGTCCGCCGCGCGCGCCCAGTCCTTGGCGGTGCCGTGGCCGACGAAGAAGGAGTTGATGCGGCAAACGTCGTCGATCTCGGCGCCGAAACCGGCCAGCACGCGGCGGATGTTCTCGATGTTGATCTTCGCTTGCTCGACGGGATCGCCGGCCGCACGCACGCGGCCTTCGGCGTCGCGCGGATCCTGGGCACCCACCCAGATCATCTCGCCGCAGCGGATGCCGTGGCTGAACGGCGTGGCCCAGTGGCCCTTGGGATTGGACGGCGTGCGCGCCATGCGGGCGCCCGATTCCTTACGCATGGCGATGGCTTCGATCTCAACCATCATGCCGGGATAGGCGAGTGCCGGCAGGGGCACCGGCATGACGGTCGGCGGCACCGGGCCCTTGAAGTGCCGGCGCAGGCGCTTCAGCGCCGCCATCTCGTCCGTCTTGCCGTCGTTCACGTAGAACATGACGAGCTTCGTCACGTCGTCCAGGTCCGCGCCCAAATGGCCAAGCACGGTCCCGATGTGGCGCGTCACCACGTCGATCTGCGTGTGGAGGTCGCCCGGGTGCTGGGCCACGCCCTTCTGGTCGACGTCCACCTGACCGCCGACGAAGCACAGGTCGCCCACGCGCAGGCCGTGTTTGTGCACGATCTTGAAGTGCCAGTCCCAGTGGCCCTTGGGCCACACATAGGTGCGCGCCATGCCCGTCCTCCCCCATAAGCGCCCACATTCTCCGCGCAGAGTGGCGCGGGTCAATGGCGTGCGGTTGACAGCGCGGCGAGCGCCGCGAAGAGTTGGCAAGGGAGGATGCTATGCCTCAGTCCAAGACCGAGTTCGAGTGGCACAATCTCAAGGCGCACGAGCTGAACGCGCTGGCCAAGCGCGATGCGGTGGTAATCGTACCAGTGGGCTCGACCGAGCAGCACGGGCCCCATCTGCCGGTACAGGTGGACGCCCTCCTCGCAAGCGAGGTGACGCGCCGCGCCGCGGCAAAGCTCGCGACCTCGGGCACGCCCGTCGTCACCCTGCCCGCCGTGTGGACGGGCTTGGCCGAACACCACATGGCGTTCGGCGGCACGATCACGCTCGATTTCGACACCTTCCACCGCCTGCTTCGCTGCATCTGCCAGTCGATCCTGCGCCACGGCTTCAAGCGCGTGCTGCTGCTGAACGGCCATGGCGGCAACATCACGGCCTTGAACGTCATCGTGGGAGAACTGGCGCGCGAGCTGGGCGTGCCCATCGCCACGACGAGCTACTGGACGCTCGACGAGACCGCCAAGAGCTACGCGAACATCCTCGAACGGCAGACCAATGTGCGCCACGCCTGCGAGGCGGAAACCTCGATGCTCCTGCGCTTGAAGCCCGAGCTGGTCGACCGGGACGCCATCCGCACGATCAGCAACCCGCCCATGGAGGTGCTGACCTCGCACAAGGGAATGTACCGCTATCGCTCGTTCCGCGACTTCACGGAATCGGGCGTGATCGGCGACCCGTCCGTGGCGACGGCGGAGAAGGGGGAGCGCCTCTTGGACGCCGCCGCCCAGGCAGTGGCGGAAGCCGTGACGGGGCCGGGGTTCTGGCCCGGCGCCTGAGGCGCCCTATGCCGCGACCGGCCAGCGGAGGCTGGCAGTCAAGCCCAGCCGGTTCATCCGCCGGAGGACCGAGGCGCGCGCCTCGGCCAGCACCGCGCCGTCGTCCATCCGCGTGGACCGCCCATCGCGGAGGACGACGCGGCCCGCGACGATGACCGTGTCCGCGCTGCCCTCGCGCGCCATGAGCGCCAATTGGTGCACGGGGTTGACGCCGGGATAGGTCTCGGCCGCGTCCGCGCGGCGCACCACCACGTCGGCGCGCTTGCCCGCCTCCAGGCTGCCGATCTCGGCCTCCAAGCCCGCCGCCTTCGCGGCGCGGATGCTCTGCATCTCGATCAGGTCTTCGGGCTCGATCGCGATGCCTTCCTGCCGCGCCATGCAAAAGGCGCCCATGGCGGCCTCGCCCAGGCGGATGTCCATGGTGCCGTCGACGGCGAGCGCCACGTTCATGCCGCGCTTGTAGAGCGCCGGGATCTTCGGACGCACGCGCGCGGCCGCACCCAGGCCGAAATACGCGTGCGGGCACCAGACGAGCGTGGCGCCTGTCTTGAGCAGCGCCGCCTCGTCCGAATCGTCGATCAGGTTCATGTGCACGAGCGAGGCGCCCTCGCCGATGACGCCCATCTCCATGAGGTGAGAAAGGCGCGTGCGGCCCAGGCGCGCGCGGTCGGCGGCGTGGGACTCGGGCGTGTAGCCGTCGTGCTGCTGGAAGGCGACGCCGTGCTGGCGGGCGAGGGACGCGGCGGCGCGCTCCAGCTCGTCGGACGCGGTGCCGAGCCCGTAGATGGCGACGTAGCCGCGCACCAGCGCGTCGGGGTCCTTGTTGCGGTGAAGCTCCCGGCCCAGTTCCTTCAAGCACCGGTCAAGGTTGGCCGGCGCGCGCTCGTACATGCGCTTGCTGTCGAGCTTGCCGAGCGTCGACATGATCTCGATCTGGTCCCAGAGATAGCAGCCGGCGAGGAGGGCGCGCACGCCCACGGCGTCGCACGCGGCGGCGACCGCGTCGGTGTCGAAGGCGGAGCCGGGTTCGATGAAGCAGGTGAAGCCGTTCCTTAGCAGTTCGAGCGCCGCAAAGGCGGTGGCCGCGTGTTCGTCGTCGGGCGTCACGTCGGCCTTCCAATCGGCGAAGTTGACGTTGGGCGCCTTCGCCTGCGGCCGTTCGCCGAAGATGCCGCGGCAGGTGCCGTGCACGATGTGGACGTGGGCGTCGATGAAGCCGGGATGGACGGTGGCGCCCCTGGCGTCGATGGTGCGTCCGGCCCGCCACGCCCGCGCGATGTCTTGGGCGCGTCCCACGGCGGCGATGCGCCCGCCCTTGATGGCAAGCGCGCCTTGGGGAAACACGCGCCGGTCCTTGTCCAGCGTCAGCACGTAGCCGTTGGTGACGACGAGATCGCAGGATTGTGGTCCGGCCATGTTTTCCTCCCCTTGCGGCATGAACTTTCCCGTTCCCGGCGGCGGCGATCAATAGCGTGTCGCGCATGGCCGCGCGCGGCGCCCTTGGGGCTGCTACAGTCCGCGCCCGAGGGGGAGCCCATCATGTACGCCAAGGACTGTCTCGCCGGCCGCCACGTCTTCGTCACCGGCGCTTCCGCCGGGCTCGGCCGGCACTTCGCAAAGGCCCTCGCGCGGCACGGCGCGCGCGTCGCCATTGCGGCACGGCGCTTGGAGCGCCTGGAGGCGCTCGCCGCCGAGATCAAGGCCGAGGGCGGCGAGGCGCACGCCTTCGCGCTCGACGTGACCAAGGCGGACCAGATCAAGGCGGCGCTCGACGCGGCCGAGACGGCGCTCGGCCCCGTCCGCGCGCTCGTCAACAACGCGGGCGTCGCCGACCCGCGCAAGATCCTCGACATCGACGAGGCGGAGTACGACCGCATCATGGCGACCAACGCCAAGGGCATGTGGCTCATGGCGCAGGAGGCGGGCCGGCGCATGATCGCGCGCGGCGCGGGCGGTCAGATCGCGAACATCGCGTCCATGGGCGGGCTCATCGCCACGCGTGGGCTGTCGGCCTACGGCATGTCCAAGGCGGCGGTCATCCATATGACCAAGGCCATGGCGCTCGAATGGGCGCGGAACACTATCAACGTGAACGCCATCTGCCCGGGCTATGTCTCGACCGAGATGAACGACTATTTCTTCAACTCGGAGGACGGCAAGCGGTTTGTCAGCACGTTCGTGCGCAAGCGGCTGATGCAGGCGGAAGACCTGGTGGGCCCGCTTCTTCTGTGCGTGACGGGCGCCTCGCCCGCGCTCACCGGTGCCGTCCTCGCGTGCGACGACGCGCAGGGGTTCACGCTGTACTAGCGCTTGATGTCCATCTGGGAGCGCACGCGCACCTGCCCCTTGGCGGCGTCCTCTCCGCTTGCGGTGGTGAAGCCGATGCGGAGATCGCAGGCGCGCATGAGCGCCGTCGCCACGTCCACGAGGCAGGTGCCGCCCACTGTCGCGTCCACGCGCATCTGATCCTTGAAGGCGAAGGCGAGCGCGCCGGATGCCGCCCCTGTTAACGCCGAACCGTCGGCCGACAAGCCGTTTGCCTTGAGCGACACGGTGTTCTGGACGACCGTGAGGCCCGGGAACGCCTGCGTCGCGAGTGCCACGAGCCCCGAAAGATCGAAGATGTCCTGGCCTTGTCGTATCGAGGGCTTGAGCGTGATCGCGCCGAGCGCGCGCGAGGCCAGCATTTGCGTCAAATCGGGCGACGTGCCCTTGCCGAAGCTGGTGGAACGCACCTCGCCCGCAGGCGACATGACGACGCGCATGTCGCCCTTGCCGCCACCCTGTTTTCCTTCGGGGCGCTCGGAGACGTAGCTCTGCGCGACAGCGAGATCGGCGCCTTCAGCCGTGACAGAGCCGGTGCGCGTGAGTTTCGCTTTGATGGGGATGGGCTTGGCGGGAGCGGCGCCGACGATGGAGCCGTCCACGGTGACGGTCTCGGAGAACTTGGTCACGGGCGCGTACGTCAGCCGAAGTTCACCCGGCACGGGCCGCAGGCCTTGTTGCGCCTGTGCCGCGCCCGCGAGGATCGCGAGCACCACGCCGAACGCGAGGCGCCGCCTCATGCCGCCAGCCCCGCCTTCAACCCTTCGAGCACGGCCTCCTCCGCCGTGCGCGGCGTGTTGCAGTCGCCGGCCAATTGGTACGCGATGTCGGCCGCTTCCAGCGCCGTCTCGAGATCCGAGATGGACTCGTGGCCGAGTGCGTAGACGAGGGTATCCGTGCTCGGGGCCTCGATGACCGCGTTGGTCGAGACATGCTCGAAATAGACCGTCTCCGAATCGACGCCCGCCAGGCGCGCCATGGGCACGAGTTCGACGCCCAGGCCGTGCAGCACGCCCAGCCAATGGTCGCGCACATAGGCTTGGATGTTGTGGCCGGCGGAGTAGCCGTTCGAGTAGAGGCGCACCTTGCGGCCCTCGCGCGCCAGCTTCTCGGCGATGCCCATGCCGATCCAGTCGCAGCGCCAGTCGGCGACGACGACGCTGCCGCCCACGTTCGCTTCGCCCTTCAGGACTTGCCAGGCGTCGAGCGCGTGGGCGTCGTCCAGGCCGGGAATGTCGGGGCGCCGCGGCTTGGCGCCGGTTGCCAGGATGACGGCGTCGGCTTCGCGCGCCTCCGCGATGCCCGCCGAGCGGCCGGTCACGATCCGCACGCCGGCCCGCCTTGCCTCGTGGGCCAGATTGGTGATGAGCCCGCCGAACTCCGCGCGGCCGGGCAGCAATTGCGCGAGGCGCACCTGGCCGCCCAATTGGCCGTCCTTTTCATAGAGCGTCACATCGTGGCCGCGCTCGGCCGCGACCGCAGCGGCCTTGAGACCCGCGGGTCCGCCGCCCGCGACCATCACGCGCTTGCGTGCCGCGGCCTTGGGCTTTGCCCCGTACTGAAGTTCGCGCCCCGTCTCGGGGTGCTGGATGCACGATATCGAGTAGCCCAGGTGCATGTGGCCAATGCAGGCCTGGTTGCAGCCGATGCAGGCGCGGATGTCCTCGAGCCGCCCCTCGCGCGCCTTGTTCGCCATTTCGGGGTCCGCGATCATCGCGCGCGTCATGCCGATCATGTCGGCCTGGCCCTGCGCCAAGACCTGCTCCGCGATCTGGGGCTGGTTGATGCGGCCGGCGACGAAGACGGGCACCTTGACCTTGGCCTTCACCGCGGCGGCGTAGGGCGCCACATAGGCGTTCTTGATCGCCATGGGCGGCACGATGTGGATCGCCGCCCCCAAGGTCGCGGACGACCCCGCGATCACGTTGAAGTAGTCGAACAGATTGTGCCGGTCGAGCGCGGCGCAAATCTCGACGACCTCGGCCAACTCCATGCCGTAGGGGTTGAGCTCGTCGCCCGAGATGCGCACGCCCACCACCATCTCGCCCACCGCCTGGCGCACCGCACGCGCGGCCTCGACGAGGAAGCGCAGGCGATTCTCGAGGCTGCCGCCATACTCGTCCTGGCGGTGGTTGGTGCGTGCGTTGAGGAACTGGCCGAGGCCGTAGCCCTGGCTCGCGAGCATCTCGACGCCGTCCATGCCCGCGGCCCGGTAGCGGGCGGCGCCCGCGCCGTAATATTCCACGAACGCGCGCACCTGCCGGGCGCTCATGGCGCGGGGCATGTTGTAGAAGCGGTCGTTCGGCACCGCGGAGGGCGCCCAGGTCACGGGCTTGCTGCCATCGGGCGCCGGCCCCATCTCGCGGCCCGGATGGAAAAGCTGGCCGAAAATCTTGCAGCCGTGCTCGTGCACGCGCTCGGCGATGCGCCGAAAGCCCGCCACGTTGGCATCGGACGCGATGGAGATGTGCCGCCCCGTCTCGTGAACCGTCGCCGCCTCGCAGATGATGAGGCCCGCGCCGCCCTTCGCGCGCGCCGCATGATAGGCGGCCAGCGCCTCGTTGGGCGCGTTGTCGTAGGCGATGCGCGTGTTGTGCCCCGTCGAGAGCACGCGGTTGCGAAACGTCGTGGTGCGGATGGTGAGCGGCGAGAACAGTCGATCGAGCTTCATGGTTGGTCCGGCGTTCAGGTTCGGGGTTCGAGGCCGAAGGTCTCGGCGAGAAGCTCGTAGGAGCGAAGCCGCGCCTTGAAGTCGTGGCAGATCGACACGGCGACGATCTCGTCGGCGCCGTAGCTCTCGGCCATCTCCAATAGCTCGCCCTTCACCAGCATCGCCGTCTTCGTGCTGGTGGCCGACACCGAGGAGGAGGCGCGCCGGCTGGCCGCGAGCCGGAAGCTCTGGATGCTCAACTTCTTCCTCGGGCGCGAGGCACCCTACCCCAGCGTCGAGGAGGCGCTGG
>SXGR01101197.1_pt1 | contig 10240 bp, 5 predicted proteins | sample 3174711 | NCBI WGS metagenome assembly SXGR01 (sample SAMN11356860, study PRJNA531348) | freshwater metagenome | isolation source: freshwater sample F1-60 | place: China: Fuxian Lake, Yuxi | collected 2017-12-25 | reverse complement strand
TGGCGGCGCTTCGGCCGTTCCTCGAGGGCGGTCTGGATGGCCAGCTCGGTGGCGTGCTTGCACCGACGCTCGTCCTCTATGGCGCCGAGGATCGCGTGACCGACCCCAGCATGGCCAAGGTGTTCGGTGATGGGATCCGTCGGAGCACCGTGGTGCTCGTACCGGATGCGGGGCATGTCCCCTTCTCCGATGCGCCGGAGGCGGTCCGTGGGGCGATGCAGCAGTTCCTGGATGCGCCGCGGGAGCAGTGATGCCGTTCGTGCCGTGACGCTTGTTGTGAGCGCGAAGGGATCGATACCGCCGATGAGCCCTCGCGAAGCCCACCTCGATCTCGATTGAATCGTGTCAAGGCGCGCCCTCGCGCTTGGCGGCCACCGACCACGGACTACCATCCGATCGTGCTGGTTTCGCTTGCCATGGTCGTGTGCTGCGTTGGTGCGGATGGAGCGCTCCCCATCGCCGAGCAAGCACGCCGACTCATCGCCGAGCGTTGCCTGAAGTGCCACGGCGGCGTGCGCGAGCGGGGACAACTCAACCTTCACGGAGCGGAACGAGCCAGTCGCCCTGCGGCCAGCGGCATTCGCGCCATCGTGCCCGGCGATCCGGCAGCGAGCGAACTCTTGCGGCGCATCGCCGCGAGTGACCCTGATGATCGCATGCCACCCGATGGCCCGGCGCTGACCCAAGCCGAGCGTGAACTGCTTCACGCGTGGATCGCCGCAGGCGCACCCGAGTCGCCCCACTGGTCCTTCGTAGCTCCGGTGGCGCCGAATCGGCCGCCTGAAACGGCTGATCCTTGGTGCCGGCAGCCGATCGACGGGTTCATCCTGAACGGGCTGCACCAGGCGGGGCTTGAACCATCTCCGGAAGCCGATCGAGCGACGCTCTTGCGCAGAGCATCGCTCGACCTGATCGGCCTGCCTCCGACCGAAGCCGAACTCGCGGCGTTCGCGACCGACGGTGCCCCGGACGCCTATGAGCGAGCGGTGGATCGGTTGCTCGCGAGCCCGCACTACGGCGAACGCTGGGCCGCCCCGTGGCTCGACATCGCTCGCTATGCGGATACGCAGGGCTATGAGAAGGACGGTCACCGCACGATCTGGGCATGGCGTGACTGGGTCATCGAGGCCCTGAACGCGAACATGTCGTTTGACCGGTTCACGCGCGAACAGCTCGCCGGCGACCTGCTCCCCGATGCCGGCGAGCGCACACGCGTGGCCACGGCATTCCACCGCAACACGCTCAACAACACTGAAGGCGGCACGGACAACGAGGAGTTCCGCATGGCCTCGGTGATGGATCGAGTGGCCACGACCTGGAACACGTGGATGGGCCTGTCGATGCAATGCGCGCAGTGCCACTCCCATCCCTACGACGATCTGGCGCATGCCGACTACTACCGGTTCATGGACTTCCTGAACCAGCAGGTCGATGCCGACACTGATGACGAAGCGCCGAACATGGCGGTGACGACCGCGCACGGGGCGACGAGCGTTCCGGTGCTGCAGGAGTTGCCGGCCGATCAGCGTCGCACGACGCACCGCCTCGATCGTGGGGCGCTGACCTCGCCTGCCGAGGCCGTCGAGGCCGGGACACCCGCCGCGCTGCACACCTTCGACGCAGACTGGCCGCGCGATCGCCGCGGCATGGCCGAGTGGCTCGTTGCCCCATCGAACCCGCTCACCGCGCGCGTGATCGTGAATCGTGCGTGGGAGTCGCTCTTCGGAACCGGCTTGGTGGCTACGAGTGACGATTTCGGCGTGATGGGCGACGCACCCTCCAACCCTGCCTTGCTCGATGACCTGGCCATTCGGTTCCGCGATGGCGGCTGGGACATGAAGCGCCTGCTGCGCGAACTCGTGCTGAGCAGCACCTACCGGCAATCCTCGGTGCGTGCCGGAGCTGGCATCGAGCGCGACCCATCCAATCGACTGTTGTGGCATGCACCGCGCCGCCGGCTCGATGCCGAGGCGATCCGCGACAGTGCGCTGCTCGTGTCTGGACTGCTCTCGCGAACCATGGGCGGCCCACCCGTCATGCCACCGCAGCCCGACGGCATCTGGAACGTGGTCTACAACGGCTCCCAGTGGACGACGAGCGAAGGCGAGAACCGGTACCGCCGCGCGATCTACACCTTCTGGCGCCGATCCGCGCCCTACCCCAGCCTGATGACGCTCGATGCCGTCGACCGGGCCACCTGCACCGTGCGTCGTGTGAAGACGAACACGCCGCTGGCGGCACTGGTCACGCTGAACGATCCGGCGTTCGTCGAGTGTGCGGTCGCGCTGGCCCGTTCGGTCGACGGGCTCGACCCAACCGTCGCGACCGATGCCATGTGGCATCGTGCGCTGCTGCGCGCGCCCTTGGAGACCGAGCGTGCCGTCCTGCGGTCGCTCTTCGAGAGCGAGTTGGCGCGATACCTGGCCACGCCGACCGACGCCACCGCAGTCGCCGGTGAAGGCGCCGAGCCTGCACGGTTGGCTGCGCTCACGAGCGTTGCCAATGCGATCCTGAACACCGACGAGTTCCTATGCCGCCCGTGATGCCCCACGACCTTCCGAGCCTTCACGCCATCACCCGGCGCCAGTTCCTCGGCGCGGGGAGCCTTGGTCTCGGCGCGCTGGCGCTCAGCGAACTCGGCGTGGCGGCACCCTTGATGGATGGAGCGATCGATCCCGCCGCCGTCCGAAGCCCGCACTTTGCCGGTCGTGCCAAGTCCGTCATCTATGTCCACCTCGCCGGCAGCCCATCGCAGCTGGAGCTCTATGACCACAAGCCGGAGCTGGCTCGGCTCCATGGCACGCCATGCCCCGACGAGTACCTCAAGGGCGAGCGCTTCGCCTTCATCAAGGGCCATCCCGAGCTGCTGCGCCCGCTGCACGGCTTCGGCAAGCGCGGGCAGAGCGGCATGGAACTCGGCGACCTGCTGCCGAACCTTGGTGGCGTAGCCGATGAACTCTGCCTCGTTCGCTCGATGCACACCTCGCAGTTCAACCACGCGCCTGCGCAGCTTCTGCTGCACACCGGTGAACCACGCTTCGGTTCACCGAGCATGGGAGCATGGGTGACCTACGGACTCGGCTGCGACAACCGCAATCTGCCGGCGTTCGTCGTGCTGGTGTCGGGGCAGACCCCCGACGCGGGCAAGGGCATCTGGGGCAGCGGCTACCTGCCGGGAGTATTCCAGGGCGTGCAGTGCCGCACGAGCGGTGATCCGGTGCTGTTCCTGAACGATCCCAAGGGCTTCGATCGGACCGGTCGCGCGGCCATCATCGCTTCCGTGAACGACCTGAACCGGATCACCGCCGAGCGATCCGGCGATCCCGAGACCGCCACGCGCATCGCGCAGTACGAACTTGCCCATCGCATGCAGCTCGCTGCACCCGAGGCGATGGAACTGGCACGCGAGGACGCTGCCACGCTTGAGCTCTACGGCGCCGAGCCCGGTGCATCGAGCTTCGCCAACAACTGCCTGCTGGCCCGGCGATTGGTCGAACGTGGCGTGCGCTACGTGCAGCTCTTCGACTGGGGCTGGGATGGCCACGGCACGAATCCGACCGATGACCTCGTGCACCAGCTTCCGGCCAAGTGCGGACAGGTCGATCGGCCGCTGGCGGCGCTGATCGCAGACCTGCGCCGCCTGGGGCTGCTCGACCAAACGCTCATCGTGTGTGGCGGAGAGTTCGGTCGAACGCCGGTGGCCGAGTTCCGCGACGGCAAGCGGGACTTTCTGGGCCGCGATCACCACCCACATGCCTTTTCGATCTGGATGGCCGGTGGTGGCACGCGCGGCGGCCATGTGCACGGGGAAACCGATGAACTCGGCTATCGCATTGCGCGCGATCCCGTCTCGGTTCGTGACCTGCAGGCCACCATCCTCCACCTGCTTGGATTCGACCATCAGCGCCTGACCTACCGCCATAACGGGCTCGATCACCGCCTCACGGGGGTGCAGGAGCCGGCGAGGGTGGTGAAGGAGCTGTTGGCGTAGGCGGGATTCGGCATCCAAGGTTCCGGTCCGCGCGAAGCCGTCGGACCATGAACCGCCTGCTCCCCAAGCCTTCGTTCCTCCTTGCCGCCCTGCTCACCTGCTCCCCGATCGCATCGGGCGCTGACGCGAACCTCGAGTTCGACGGCGGCACGCAGGGCTGGCAGACCGTGCTGGACGGCGTGATGGGTGGGCTGTCCACCGGTCGCATCGAGGCCGGCGATGGCGGCACGCTGCGATTCTCCGGCGAGCTCTCGCTCGAGAACAACGGAGGCTTCTCCCAAATTCGCACCTCGCTTCCACAGGGCACCTTTGAAGGCGCGACCGGGCTGATGTTGCGCGTGAAGGGCGACGGCCGGAACTACCAGTGCGACATCCGCTCGTCGCGGCTCCGGCTCATGGCCGGCGGCTACCAGCGTGTGTTCGCCACCAAGGCCGGCGAGTGGACCGAGATCGAGATCCCCTTCGGTGAGTGCGTCGCCAACAGCTTCGGTCAGCGCGTGCGCAATGCACCGTCGCTCGATCCAGCCTCCATCGAATCCGTGGGCATCACGCTCTCCGACAAGAAGGAAGGCCCCTTTGCGATCGAGGTCGACTGGATCCGCCCAACGGGCAAGTCGGCCGCTGCTGCACCGCCCAACTCCTTGGCGGCCGTTGCCACCAAGGCCAACCTGACCACGCTTCTTGCCCTGGTGAAGGCTTCCGGAATCGAGTTTCCGGCGAACACCCCGTTGACCGTGTTCGCACCGACCAACGAGGCCTTCGCCAAGCTGCCCAAGGACCAAGTCGAGTTCCTGACGAGCGCCAAGGGCAAATCCACGCTGCAAGCGATCCTCAAGCACCATGTGGTCGGCCAATCGGTCGGCAGTTCGTCGGTCCTCGAGCGGCGACGGCTCGTCGCGCTGTCGGGGCAGTCTTTGCCGATCGATTCCACGGCGCTGACCGTCGATGGTGCCCGCCTGGTCGCCACCGATGTCTCGTTCGACGGCGGACTGGTGCACGTGATCGACACTGTCATGCTGCCCGAATTGCGCAGCATCGAGCAGATCGTCGCCGAGGACGATCGGTTCGCAACGCTGCGTGCCGCAGTCGAGGCCGCAGGCATCGGCTCCCAACTGGGCAGCCGGAACCAAGGGCCCTGGACGCTGTTGGCGCCCTCAAACAAGGCGTTCGGCGCGATCCCAGCCGACGCGCTCAAGGCACTGCTTCAGGACCGCCCTGCCCTCACCGCCGTGCTCGTGGCCCATGTCCTGCCCACGGCCATCCGCCGCGAGGACATGCTGGCTCAAGGCTCTGCTCGCACGCTGATGGGAGATGGCAGCGTGGCCTTTGCGCTCGAAGCGGGTGCCATCACCGTCGCCGGGGCACGCATCGAGGTCGCCGACATCGAGGCAGCCAATGGCATCATCCACATCATCGATCGCGTGCTGCCCGCGCAGCCGACCGCCGCAGCGACGGTGGCTTCGTCACCCCAGCAGCGTTCTCGGCAAGCCGCGGCAATCCTTGAGCTGGCGATCGAGCGCGGCGTGCCCCGCTTCAACGCCGGTGATCAGGCATCCTGTGCGGCGCTGTATGAGCTGGCGATCACGTCTGTGGTCGTGCTCGGTGCAGACACACTCGGTGATGCTGCCACAGCCGAGCTCGCGGCTGCCCTCAAGAAGGGCGCCGAACATGAGGATGCAGCCGAGCGCGCCTGGGTCTACCGCCGCGCGATCGATCGCACGCTCGCCAGCATGGCTGAGTTGATGGCGCCTTCTGAGTGAGTCACCCAATGACCGTGCGCCGCATGCGCACGTAGTCCCAGACCACGAAGCGGTCGAGATCCTCGCCGCCCACGAAGAGCACACGCCCCCCGGTGGCCTCAGCCATCCGGTGAGCAAACTGAACATCTTCCTCGGTCTGTGACCACGATGGAAGCAGGAAGACGTTGATGACGATGCCTTCGGCCTTGCAGCGCATGGCCTCGCGCATCGTCTCGCGCTCCGTGCGCACATCCGGCGGGTAGAGCATCAGGAGGTCGCTGCCCTCGAAGTGTGCAGTCGGCAGACCGTCGGTGAGCAGAAAGACCTGCCGGTTGGGCGTGTTTTGTGCGGACAGCACCTGCCGTGCGAGCGACAGTGAGCGCTGGATGTTGGTGAAGTGCAGCGGCAGGTCGAACTCCGTGACCTGCGGATCGGACATGTTGGCCCGCAACCGGACCACCGGATCATTGATCGAGACGGGCTTGGGCATCATCTCGATGATCTCGCCCGAGGGGCGCAGCTTGGCCAGGGTGTACATCTCGATTGCCTGCAGGAAGTCGCCCGGGTACTCGCTGCGGATCAGGCCATCGAGCGCGAGCGCCATGCGCTTGCAGGCGATGTACTGACCGCCGTAGCGCATCGAACCCGACATGTCGAGGATGAGTGCGGTGGCGCAACGTGGAGTTCGCCGCGTTCGGTGCACGACGAGGTCGTCCTGCCCTGGCCGTGCCTGGCCCGTGCGCGCCACGGCATTCAGGATCGACTGCGGGACATCGAGGCCGGCCGGTGAATCGCCAAACTCGTAGGCACGCACCGAAGGGAGCTCGACCGATCCCTCGCGAGACTGCACACCCTCGTGACGGCCACGGCGTGCATCGGCAAGATCGGCAAAGATCGACGAGAGCAGATGACGCTGGTAGGTCCGCAGCGCCTTCGGCGAGGCGCGGTAGCCCTCCGGCGAGCGCTCCAGACCAGCTTCCTCGGCCATGCGCTTGAGGAGCTCATTGACCTGCCGCTGCATCCGATCCAGATCGGCCATCTGCTCCTCGGATGCATACTCCTTCAGCGCATCCATGTCGATGATGGCGGGCTTGGCATTGCGCAAGGCTTCCTCGATCTGCTTGAGCAAGCGATCGATGCGCGCCAAGTCCTCTTTCACGGCCTGGGCGCCTGGAACATCGAGGGGCTCTGATCCCGTGAAGGTGTAGTCAGAGGCCAATTGCTCGACCGAGAAGCGCTCGCGCAGCCGCGCGATCGCGCGCATGAGCGAGCGCGATGCCTCGCTGCCATCCGGAATACGGCGATAGATGCGCTCGAGCTGCGCGAGTTGGCCATCGGCGAGCGCGATCGGCAGCCGCTCCGCGACCGCCGGCGGGATCTCGACGCGACGAGCCGCGTCGTCATAGGCGGCCGCAGCATCCTGTTGCACGCGATCGGTCGAGTAACGCTCCAGGATGCGCCGCTTGCGCTCCTCGAGCATCGCCTTGAGCGCATCCAAGCTCGGACCGAGCCCCTTGATCTGCGACGGATCCAAGCGGATCGCCTCAGCCAGCTCGCGGTCGGTCAAGCGCCGGCGCGTGCCGTAGGCCAGCATGTGCTCCATCATCGCGCTGGCAGCTTCGCCTGATGGCGGCTGGGTGGGCGATGGGAACTCCTCGGGGTCGTACCCGAGGTAGGTGTGCACAATGCCGCCGAGCGGTCCGGGCCGTGCGCGAGGATCGACGCCGCGTTCGCTCACGAGCCGGGCACCTCATAGGACACGCGCCCGTGGCGCTCGGTGCGCGAGACCTGGTCGGTGGCCCAGAGCCCGGCGAGCACAAACTCCACGCAGGACGCCCGCACCGCCGGGTTCGACGAAGCGTTGACTTCGAAGGCCTTCTGCCACGCCTCAGGAACCGAGGAGAGTGCGCGCTCATACGCGGCCGACGGCAGCATGTCGCCGACTTCCACCCGCACACCGGTTGCGAAGGTGCCCGCGATCGCCTCAAGCCCATGCGACTGGACATACTCATTGAACACCCTGCCGATGGCTTCGGCGACGATGGCCTCGATCGCCTGCCGCTCAGACATCTGGTGCGAGCCCATGAGATCCAGTTCCAGCTTGCCGACGGCGCTCGCACCGAGGTGCGACAGGTCGCTGATCCGCGGGACCGATGGGCGCTCGCCGAGCACGATGCCCCGGCGGCGGGCGTTGGCCACCATGGTGCGGTAGTTGGCGATGCCGAAGCGTGCGCTCACGCCGCTGGCCTGGTCCACGTAGCGCGATGCCCGGGCCACGCGGGAGATCTCTTCGCAGACTTCCTCCATGAAGGGCGGCACCAGCACCGGGTGCTCACCGCCCAGGTCCAGGCCGGCTTCCTGCCGCGTGATGTTGATGCCGAGCTCGCGCTCGTTCGGATAGTGCGTCTGCACCGTCGAACCGATGCGGTCCTTGAGCTGAGGGATCACCTTGCCGGAGCGGTTGTAGGTGCCGGGATTGGCGCTGAAGAGCACCAGCACATCCAGCTCGAAGCGCACCGGATAGCCACGGATCTGCACATCGCGCTCCTCGAGGATGTTGAAGAGGCCGACTTGGACCAGTTCATCAAGGTCCGGCAGTTCGTTCATCGCGAAGATGCCCCGGTGCTGACGCGGGATCAGGCCAAAGTGCAGCGCATCCTCGGCAGCCATGGAGGTGCCGGCGATCAGCTTGGCCGGATCGATCTCGCCGATCACATCGGCGAACTTGGTCCCGGGTGCCAGACGCTCGGCGTAGCGGTCCGAGCGGTGCCACCAAGCGATCGGCACGTCCGCGGGCGATCGCGATGCCAAAAGTTCGCGCCCCGCGCGAGTGATGGGTGCTTCGGGATCCTCGTGGACCGGGCAGCCGGGCAGGTCGAGGTACGGCAGCCACTCATCCAAGAAGCGTGGCAGCAGTCGCATGAGACGGCTCTTGCCCTGCCCCTTCTCGCCGAGGAACAGGATGTCATGCCCAGCGATGATCGCGTTGGCCACCTCCGGCAGCACGGTGTCGTCGTAGCCGACGATGCCGGGAAAGAGCGACCCTGCAGCGGACTCGCCACGCGCGGCGGCCGCGGCGAGCTCACGCACGAAGTTGTCGCGCAGTTCGTTCTTGACCGGGCGCGACTGCCACCCGGATTGGCGGAGCTCCTCAAGGGTGCGGATGGAAGGTGGTTGGCTGGAGGTGTCGGGAAGCATCGTCCGTGCCTTCGCAGGCGGTGCGCTCCCGGACGCACGGAAAGTACATCTGGCTCTGCCTACGCTTCCCCACTGTGACCGATGCTCAGGAACCTATCGCCTTGGTCTGGCATCGTTCGGACCTGCGCGTGCGTGATCATGCCGCCGTGGAGGCCGCTGCCAAAGCTGCGAACGGGCGCGTTTGCGGTGTGGTGTGCTGTGCGGATGATCCGTTTGGGATCGTCGATGTAGGGCGAGGGCTGTCGATGGCGCGGGCGAGCCATCGGCGTGTCGGGCACTGGTTGCAGGCGATTGATGGCCTGCGGAAGGACTGGCGCGCGATCGGGTCAGTGCTCTGCGTGCATCGGGGTGCGCCGGAGGACGTGATCCCTGCGCTCGCCGCCGAGCTCGGTGCGACCGAGGTGCACACTGCCCCGTGCCCAGCCCATGATGAACTCGCGCAGAATCGGCGGGTGGCGCGCGCGCTGAAGGCTCAGGGTGCACGGCTTGTGGTGCACGATGAAACCACGATGATCGCCGCGGCGGACCTGCCCTTTGCGATCGAGGAGTTGCCCGAGGTCTTCTCGAACTACCGGCGGCTGGTCGAGCGATCGTGTCGGACGAGGGAGCCCGTCGTGGAGCCGGCTGGCCTGCAGGTGCCAGACGATGTTCGAGCATCGGCGGAAGCCAAGGCCACCGCCACGCTGGCCAGCGTGGACTTGGACCAAGCGCGCGCCGCCGCGCTCCAGACCGATCCTCGTGCCGGGTGGACGGTCCGCGGCGATCGAGCAGCCGGCCTCGAGCGCCTGCGACAGTGGATTTGGCAGGATGACTGCTTGGCGCGCTACAAGGAAACGCGTGATGGATTGCTCGGCGCTGACTTCTCCTCGCGTCTGTCGACGTGGCTCGCGCCTGGAACGATCTCGCCGCGTGAGGTGGCGGCCGAAATCCGTCGCTACGAGGGCGAGCGAGTGGCCAACGACTCGACCTACTGGCTCTGGTTCGAGCTGCTCTGGCGCGACTATTTCCATGTGTGGGTACGGCGTTGGCAGTCACGTGCCTTCAAGGCCAGCGGCATGGTGGGCCGCACGGCGTGCGGCGCGCAGGACGTGTCGGCCTTTGATCGCTGGCGCACGGGCACGACCGGAGAGCCCTTCGTCGATGCCTGCATGCACGAGTTGGCCGCCACCGGGTGGATGTCCAACCGCGGTCGGCAGAACGTGGCGAGCTGGCTGACGAAGACCGCCGGCGTGGACTGGCGCTGGGGCGCGTGGTGGTTCGAGAGCCAGCTGCTCGATTACGACGTCGGCCCCAACTGGGGCAACTGGCAGTA
>SXGR01355676.1_pt1 | contig 10241 bp, 12 predicted proteins | sample 3174711 | NCBI WGS metagenome assembly SXGR01 (sample SAMN11356860, study PRJNA531348) | freshwater metagenome | isolation source: freshwater sample F1-60 | place: China: Fuxian Lake, Yuxi | collected 2017-12-25 | reverse complement strand
GCTGCACCTAGACTCTTACGAAGTTCTTTCTCTTCTTTCTTTTTCGTTTCTACAATAGCGTCTGCTATTGCTAAACTCTTTTTCAAAGTTTGGTAATCTTCTATGTGGGCTCTTAATATTTCTGCACTTTCTTTACTAATTTGTTTACTTTTTTCAGCCTGTTTAATTTTTGCTGCTGCTTGAATCCAACTTGACCCTTCTAACTCTTTTGCTAAAGGTATTTCTTTTGCTTGATCTTTTAATCTTTCAATAAAGGTAGCCTGCTTCTGTCTTTCAGCTATAACTTGTTCTTTAGTTAGTTTGTAGATACTATCTTGATCGAATTTAATTTTTTCTACAGACTTTCTGTATCCCTGTAAGGCTTTAGTAGCATCTTTAATAGGGTCTGGGGCTCTGCCTAACTCCGTGAGCATGCCTTTAACTACTCCTAAAATACTTTGGAAACTGTCCTGGAATTTGTTTGCTCTATCTTTTGCAGTATCTATTGCATCAGTGATTTGATCTATGGCATTTAAAACATCTTTAGATCCGGTAATTTTAAACTCAATCTTCTTACCGGTAAGATCTTTATAATCTTGTATAAGTTTCTCTAATCTTATTTCTTCCGGAGTCTTAGTCATATATTATAAATAGGGAAAAGCGTTAGTTTTAACGCCTATCCATTATATGTAATTTTTTTACCTTTCATATAATCCGGCACTTCTAATTTTCCGGATTTAATTTTTTTTGCTAATTCTTCCGGATCATCATTACGTTTATTTACCTCTTCGTAATGCTTTTTTATTTTATGAAAAATATACTTCCTTAGATGTATAGGTAGTTCGTAGACATCTGAGAAGGAGTATCCCCCATTTCCGTGAAATACTATTTCGTGTACTTGGTCGAGAATGTATTTTTTATGTTCAGGCGTCAGGCCAAAAAAAGTTAACGGTGATAGGGAGATTGATGTCCTCCTCAACACCGTTTAAATTAACCTTAATATTTAAATCGATATCAGGCTGTACTTCTTTTATATAACTTCTTAGGGATTTAGAATCGCGAGCTAGTAGGTAGGTATCTATGAATCCTCTAATGGTTTCCATATCTCTATCTCCTTCTACTGAAGTAATAAGGTATTTTAGTCGAGTTGTTAGTTCACAGCTTGCATCTTTATTAATTTTCTTTAGGCCTTCAATTTCTTTTTTAATCTTATTTTCATCTCCTGCTGTTAAGATTTTAAAAGTTACGTCAATTTTAGAGTGAGGTAGCTTATAATTAAATTCATTAACGTGGGGAGTGATTAAACTTTCATCAAAAAGCTTATCGTTTAAAGTAGTTAGATCAACTACTTGCTTTTCGCCGTTGTATGTAAACTCATAATCTTTACCGTAGCCAAGAATACGAGCGGCTATCATAACAGCGTTCTGATCTCCTACTACTAGGTCAAGGTAGTTCACTTGGCTAACAATAAGGGACTCTAGTAATTTATCAATTACGGTTCCTTTTTGAATGTAGTTTTGATTGGTAAGGATATCTTCTTCCTTAGCAGTCATGTACTTCATCTCAAGTTTTCCTGATGCGAGTGGGGAATCTTTAGGGTATAGTAATCCTTTAGAAGGAAGATCAATAACCTCAGTTGGAAATTTTAAATCTATCATAGCTTGTTTTATAAAACTTATTTATTATAAATATATATAAATTAGGTTTATACGTCAACTAAAACGTAATTTCCTTTAAAATTCATAACGTTGTCTTCTTTCCAATCAATGTCACCTGGATCGATGCCTGCTTTTTCAAATGCTTTTTTTAACTCCTTTATAAACTTTTCTAACTCTTTTGTCACTTTTGGGATTGATTTTTCTTCACCTTCTAAATATTTTTTTACTTTGTCTTTAGTAGCTTCGATCTCACTTCTCTCTTTCTCTGTAAGCTGCTGGGCATCAGTCATATCGATTACACCAGTCTCACCTCCGGACAGTCTTTCTACTTTATAGATAGGGATAATGCATGAGAAAGAATGGTTTAACAGTTTCTCAGCGTGTTCTAGCTCATCAACATCCGTAGTAAGCTTCTTTACGTCGGATTCTTTTTCCATTACAATGCCATTGTCTCCTACTCCGATTCTAGTATAGCCGAGTCCTTCCAATTCTTTCTCCCTATCCTTTATACTCCGTGGTGTATTATATAGTTCGTTTAAAATATCTATGAGTTTCATATAATAAAAAAGCCCTCTCTAATAAATAGGAGGGCCCTTTCTTTAAGGTTATTGTTACTTAAAAATTGAGTACGCAATAATCCATTCCCAAAGTCATGGTAATGTTTTGTGCAGCTGTGTCGTTATCCCAGTTATATTCACCAAAGTCAGCAGTTTTAATAAATGCTCCTTTGAGTACCCATTCTGAAACAATATCACCTACGGGTCCAACGACGTCTAAGGTTACTTCTTTCTTGTAGAAGTCAGAATAACCATCACGACCTGTTACCGATTCATGGTGAAGACGTACCCATTCCATTACTGCCTGAGCTCCTGAAGGAGTGATAGGGTCAAATAAAGTTAGGCTTACATCATTCCACCTTAATTTACCTTTAATTTTACGGTAAACGTTAATGTGGTTTAATACAATTTCTCCTTGATCAAAACCAAGACCTGAAATACCCTTAATAATGTAGGCAGGGATACCGGAAATAGACATAATAAATCTATTCTGTACTTTTGGTTCAAATTCGGTGAAGAATATTTCTGTTGAGCTTAAAATTGCCATTTTCTTATTTTATTATAAATATTAGTCCTTTAAAAAATTATGCTGGGAAGGTAGCTCCTGTAGGTGTAATATTAAAGTCTAAGTAGATAAATTCGGCAGTTTTAGTTGGTTGAATATAAATTTGACCTACTAGTTGGTTTCTATCGATCACATCGGGTGTATTGTTGGTGTCATCCATTACTACTTTATAAGCGTAAAGGCCTTGTCTTTGTTGTACTGAAGTTAAGTATGGTTCTACTTGTGACAAAAAGTTATTTCTAGTTACTGCAGTGTTTTGTTCGAAAACTAAATTTTGAGCAATTTGAGAAATAAAAGATTTTAAGGTAATTAGTAATCGCCTTACGTTTACTCTGTCTAATGCTGAAGCTTTCTTCTGCAAAGTCTTCTGCCCGTATACGACAGTGCCCTGGCCTGGAAAAGTGGCGATTGGATTAACTTTACCGTTATACAGAGTGTCTCTATCAGATTGAGCTAATTTTCTTTCTGCCCTAATAACTGTGCTTAAACCACCTCTGTTAATACCAGCGGGGGCAAACCAAGGTTCAGCAACTGCATCGTTAAATGCAAACACTCCTGGAATCACTGTAGAAGCTGGCGTCCAGACCTGTTGACCTGAATCAGGGTCTTTTAGTTGTACCCAAGGCCAGTAGGAGGCAGCGTAAGAAGTGTTTGTTGATTCAGCTTGGCTAACGGCAGTTGATACTTGTGAATTATAGGTTACTAAATCTAAAACGAAAAGATTATCACCTCTGTTTTGAGTATTAGAGATAATAGAAGTTATTTGAGAAGAATGTAGAGAATTAAATAATCCGGGAGTTGTTAAAATATTAAATTTATAATCGTCAGTATTTGATAATAAGTTAATCATATTGTCATAACTAGCACTTGGAATACCTTGTGATTTATTACCGTCTATAATCGTGTTGTAGTATTGAGCTCCACCCATAATACCGCCTGTAGCTCCGCTGAATGCACCTGAAGCGTTGACTGGGATTGATGAAGTGTATTGTGCCTTGGCAGTTCCGTTATTATCTAAAAAATTCGGAGTTGGTCTATCAACTGATTTTACTCTCAAGTATTTTGAATTGACGGGGAAACTTCCGGTAATCTCTAGGTAGTAGCTTGTACCTGAACTTGCGTAGTTGTAATTTTGATCTCCGATTGCTTTGGCAACGAAGTTTGGTGCAAAAGGATCTAGAGATAAGTTAGTCCATGTTTCTAATACGGTAGGTGTTAGTGTTGTATCATCACCTCTTCTTATTAGCAAATCAAAAGTACCTGAGGAGGTGTTTGAGTTAGTGATCTGATATCTAACGTTATCTGTAGAACCGGAAGGCAGAATGCCGTTTGTTCCGAGAGTTGATAGACTATTCATTACGCTACCTTTTGATATAGTTTCGAATGTTACTGAACTAGATGTATCAGAACCTGATATAGCAGCAGTTGCAGAACTGTAACTTCCAGATACTACTCTAGCGACTATCAAAGATAGTCCTCCGTTTTGGAAGTAGTTATAGGCTGCAATAGATGTGAAGTATGTGTAAACACCGCTACCGCTTGTGAAGGTAGTGCCGAATATGTTTTGATACTGGCTGTAAGTTGTAACAATAGTTGGGACTTCAACTGGTCCTTTCGCAGTGGGCCCGATAATTGCAGCACCTACTGTTACTGGTTGCTGTGAAACAAATGAAGAGTCATTCTCTCTTGTGAGTACCCCTGCTGATATTAAAGTTTCTGACATTTTCTTTAAGTAGTTAAATAGTTCTAATATAAATAGGTTTTAAAGTTTCAAAAAATTATAAGTCCGTAATGTCTGAGACTGTTTCTGTGAGTACAGAGACAATGCCTTTTGTATATACTTTTTTAATTGCACTTAAATCCTTAGCAACAATCTCAGGTATTATATAACCTCTTAATTTAATACTAAAACTATTCCTCACCAACCTCTCCTGGCCCTGTTCCATAGTTGTATTATCCGTAAAACTGTCGATTCTCGCACGAAATTTAAATCTGGCAGGGTCTCCCCAGTAAGAGTCTGAAGAGTAGTTTATAGATTCAATAATTTTATTCATCTGCTCTTTATAGTAGGTCCATATGATACAGTCGTAAGTTAGCGATACGTAGTCGGGTATTACTATCGCTTGATAGGTTTCTACTGGTTTCCTGTTATTTAATAAGTCAAACCTATTGTATGGAGTGTTTTTCTGATATTTTTGATTTATTACAGCATAGTTCTGTGGATTGTTTGCATCAAGTTTATTAGCAACTGTATAGTCTTTCTCTACAGTATTGCTCTTAAACATGATAATCGGACACATAATTTTGCTTTCTCTATCTCTATAATAACCATCCTTCTGTACTGACTTCCACCTTTCAGGGTTGCCGTAGATAATAGGCACTGGGATTGTAGTGCCGTTCTGAATAACTGTAAGTTTAATTATATTGTTAAAATAATATAGAATCGCATCATCAATATCTTGTAGTCCAACTACGTATAATTTTTCAGAATCTCCTTTGGTAGATGTCTCTAGTGCTCTATAGTTTTTTGCAGTAGCAGTATCGTTTTGACTTACGAATACCGGCAGAGGAGTACTAAAGTTGTTAGGATTCTCTAACAAAGGTTCCTGTTTCGAGATAGAGATTTCTCTTTGAGACTTTGGTACCGGTTTTCTAATTTTTGTCATTACATTCTTTCTTTAGTTATACCTAGTTTGTCAGCAGGTACAAGGTGGGTTGAACAAGCGATACTAATCGATGAGCCAAATTGATCTAGACCTTCAGAATACGAGTAATCAGGTATTTTTCCTACGAAGTATTGGTTCTCTACAGTACCATCTATTTCATAATAACTTTCATAAAAAAATATAACATCTCCTACTTCCGGTACTATAACGAGATCTTTTAAGTCTTGCTTAAAAAAAGAAAAAGTAAGTGCTCTACTAACATCTGGTCCAAAAGTATCAGTGCTCCAGGTTTGCTCACCTCTGGTGATCAGGCAGTTTAAAAGAGCGGGTTGACTAACAAACTTATCGATAGCTTCTCCGTAGATATTCGTTTGTGAAGCTCCAAGATTAACTTTATAATAACCTACCTGTTGGGTTATAATGTCAGGCAATAGTTCACGGTTGATACTATTGATTAACAAAACGTCCCTAGTCCTACCGAAGAGTGCCAAAATTAGATCTCCTTAATTTTTTGTAATTGTTTAACGCTATACTTAAATTTCTTTAAAGTAGGGATAGTTGTTAGAGCTTCTTTTTTAATTAACTCAAAAGTTTCAGTTCCAGGTTTTAGGGTAACAACTTTTAACTGGAGCAATCCCCTTGGGTTAAGATCTTCTTTATCAGTTTTATTATTTACGACAGTAACATATCTTAACCCTCTGATTAACTGAGCGATATCGGTGATGTTGGTTTCATCAGAGAATTCAACGTAAATCAGGGATTGATACATTGAATAAGTTATTTCGTTTAATAAATTTGATAATTTCATTATCCTATAAATATTAATTGAGGAGCTAAATTTAACTCTTTTTGTTTATAATCAGCTTCTAAAGATTTTCTTTCCAGTAGTTTTTCTCTTGAGGTTTCCTCTAAATAAACTCTGAATTTTTCTAAAAGTAGGTTTTTTTCAGCTGTAGCTGCAGTAATTAGATCTGCGTGATTTAAGGTAACTTCTGCTCCAGGAATTGGAATAGTAGTGTATTTACCTCTTACATACCCAAGCATCTCTTTAGATAGGGCTAGTGTGTATTCAAAAATCCACTGTCTACCTATTGAATTAATTTGTTTGTAAGTTGGGTTATTATAAGGAACGTTAGATACATTAGAGATTAACGCAGATGAGTTTGGCATAGTTGCAATGTTTCTCTCTGAATTTTTAATATATTCAAAATACATTTTTCCTCCGTCTACGGTCGGTATTGGGAATAGCCTCAACCTATTGTTTACTAATTCAAATGAATATTGTGATTTTCTAATTTGATCGTTAAACTCAATTGCTTGAATTTTTTGAAGATCGTAGTTCATCGGCATTAATAGAAAGTTGATAGCAGGTGAATAGTTACCCCATCCAAAAGTATCTAGAAGATTCATCATTCCTGTCCCTGTCCCTGCATAAGGATCAAAGTACCGAACTATAGCTGGGGGTGATTCGTAGAATACTCTTTTAATCTCAATAGTGTCACCAGGTGCTAGTGAAGCTGAAGAGGCTGCCCAGGCGTTCATATCGTAATCTTGGACTGATGCGGAAGTGCAGAGAGAGCCTGTATGCCAGGCAACTGTTCCGCCAACTCCTGCTTCTGTCCCGTATTGATGAGACAGTCTTACCATACCGGCAAAGTTTGGCTGTATTACAGAGTTGTTAAGGGCAGAACCTGTAGAGCTACCTTCCATTGAAAAGTAATCTTGTCTTACTTTATAAGCATAGATTTCATTTCCGTAAGTTGTTACTGCTTCTTCGAAAGCTGTGTAAAAGCTAAGATCTTGTAACTCTATGTCTACAAGCGGGTATCCCAACCTTTTCGCACAAAACTCAGCAACCTTATCAGCGTCGGCTTGAAACTGTGTATCAGAGTCGTAAAACCCAAACGGAGTATCTCCGGGGGAAAATGAGGATGAGCCGGGCCAGATTGAAGCGTTAGCCATATACTGATAAATAGTACAACCTTAAATGTAAGTTCCTGTAAATATTATTGTTCCTGTATCACTAGGAGCACCACTAATCAATACTTGTCCACTAGCAGATACATTAACTTTAAGTATTGAAAGATTTGTTGTACCAGGAGGTAATGTAGTATTTACTGAGGATGTAATATTAAATGATTCAGGATATGAAGCATTAATCCACACTGTATTTCCTATTACTTTACCAATTAAATTAGTAAATACACTACTTGTAGCAGCCCCACTAGTCATAGCTACTTTACCAGCCACAAATTTAAAATCCGCTGGGATAGTAGTTGTTCCATCATCGTAAAATTGACCGTTAACTTGAGTAACGGATGAGTTAGAGGCAAACGAAGCGGTAGTAGCAAAAGAAGCAGTAACAGTTAAAATATTAGTAGCCGCATCATATTCTAAATTGTTATCTATTTTAGGGGCCTTAGTACCTGAACCAGTAACAAAGGTAATGTAATGAGTACCAGTATTTACAACTGCTGTAGTAATATTAGAGGCAGAAGTAGCAGAAATAGCTACATTAGCATTAGTTATACTACCAGTCATGCTTAGTCCAGTAATATTTTGTGAACCAGTTCCGAATGCCTCGTATAATTGTAAAATATCGGAAGCATTGATTGTGTTTCCTGTTATTACGTTTGATGGGTTTAATGTTGCCATATGTTATTTGTTATAAATATTACATATAATAAGAAAGGCTCCGTAAAAGAGCTTATCGGTGATTTGCAAGTCGGAGGTGTAGGTTATTCAGTCTCTGTAGCAGGTACCGGGGTAAATTCACCTTTTTCAAGGTCAATTGATCCTACACCGTACTTGTCAGATAACTCTTTACCGAAAGTCTGCTCTTCTTCTTTTAAATCATTAAAGAACTTAATAGCTTCGGTTTTACGAGCTTCGATTTGTAGCTTGGTGATTTCTAGATTACCGAATTCGTTTGTAACTGCAGCATTCTTTTGCTGAATTTCTTTAAGTTTTTCGATCTCCTCGGTGGTTAATTTAATTGGTTCCATAACGTTATATTTTTTATTTTTAAGTTTTTAATTTATTCAGGTTGCATTGACCAGCTAGCAGGAGACAATCCATAAGTAGTTCCGATGTTTTCTGCAATATACAACAAAGCAGACTCTACAACCTGATCATAAGAACCAGAAGAGGTAATAGTCTCACCACCTACAAATGTATTCCATTGAACATCAGTTAAGTTGTAGTTAATGCTACTGATTGATTGCTGATTAACTAACCCGTGGTTTGCCCAAACATTACCGGTAATAGTAACCGTGTGAGAATTGCTACCCATTCCAGGACCGCCATAACCGGCATTATCATTGAATGAAGTTTGTTGAGGAGTGATAGTTAAGATTGAAGAGGCTTGAGTTTGTGCATTGTAAACTGCAGGTACTGTAGATACTAATTTATGTGCCATATGCTTATATATTATAAATATTATTAAGAATCTCTTTTTATATTTGGATATAAAAATTTATTTTAGATTATAGTCCGAATCTTGTTTTGGTTGCGTTGTAATTTTGGGTAATTTCTGACGCGGATAATGCTCTGTTATATAATAAACTCATACCCCAATAACCTGCTAATCCTCCTCCTTCACTAGCATATGCGGATTTATTAATACTAAAGTTAGCTGTGTATGTGTTAAGGGGAACATTTGCTGAGTTTGAGTAACTAGTTCCATTATCTATAATTTGAATAAAAGCGGTTGTTCCATCAAATTTTAAAACAGCCATTAGCCATTTGTTTAAATTAGCACTCAAACTTAATCCGCTACTAATACTACCACCAGCATAATGCATAGACAAAGGATCAGCATAATTCCAAAGTTCCATTGAGCCGTATAAAGGTGTTCCAAAAGGTGAATTACCAAATCCAAAAATACATCCGTACACTGAAGATGTGGCTCTAAACCAACCTATTAAAGTTCTAGGATTAGTTCCTAATGTCACGTTTGGATTAGTTATTCTACTATAATCATCTACACTATCAAAAGATAAAGAACCACCCCATAGATTAGAATCAAAACCAACACCATTATATAAAGTAGCATTACCTGCTACCCCAGTTAAATCAGTCCATGTTGTTCCAGTTCCTGGGTATGAATCTTTATTGGCTGAATCTAGATTAAGTACTAGTCCATTTGTTACTATTTGTGGACCTTGGAATTTATCTTTAGTTGCTTCGTAGTTTTGTTGAATTTCTGATGGAGAAAGTGCTCTGCTGTATATTTTAGCATTTGCTATATCACCTTGAAAACAATATGGAGTATAAGTACCACCTGCTATTGCTAAACTTAAATTAACACTACTATCAACATTTAATATTGTAGCAGCACCTGCTATACTCTGGTAAACTCCATTTACATAATAATGACCATTATTAGTGGCTCCACTCTGTCTTACCATTACAACATTTGCCCATGTATTTTCTATACTAGCAAAAGTATTTGAGGTAAATACTTCAGATGCGGAACTTCCATTGGCTGTTGACCATAGAAATTTTTGCATTCCTGTATTGTAATATATCCCGTATCCTGCATCAGCACCACTTGCTCCCTTTTTATTTAAAATAGCTCTAAAGGTACTAGCAGTTCCACTAGGAATATAAACCCAAACACTTAAAGTAAAATCACTAGTTCCTAAATTAGATATATTTCCAAAGTTAATATAATCATCGGTGCCATCAAAACTCCAATAACCTCCATTATTACTAGAATATCCAACTCCATTAGTTAAAGTACCAGATGTTTGACTACCTGTTAAATTATATGTTGTTGTTCCTGATTTAGGATATGATACTAAATTATTAGCAT
>SXGR01534732.1_pt1 | contig 10242 bp, 9 predicted proteins | sample 3174711 | NCBI WGS metagenome assembly SXGR01 (sample SAMN11356860, study PRJNA531348) | freshwater metagenome | isolation source: freshwater sample F1-60 | place: China: Fuxian Lake, Yuxi | collected 2017-12-25 | reverse complement strand
TGCCGGTGTTGGGCGGAATCTCGGGCTCGAACAGGACAACATGAAACACAGCACGACAACACTGGCTACTGATGGCATGCCAGTGTACTGAAGTAGAATCCGCGCCGCCCACACTCACGGGGAAAGACGATGGATCAGGATCAAGACCTCCAGACAAACGTTTCAGTTTCAGCCATCACTCTGTGCCGCAAGTCATGGACCGCCTATGCTGGCATCGTCATCCGCACGCTGGTGCTGATCGGACTGGGATTCGCCAGCGTGTACTGGCAACCGATGTACTGGCAGATGGCGGTGCTGATCGTGCTGCTCGGCCTGCTGTTCATCGGCTATCAGATTGCCCTGCTGCGCAGCTACCGCCTGTACTACGACACGGCGGGCGTATGGATCTATTCCGGCATCCTGCCCTGGAAACGCGGCGTGGCCGGCGTGAAGTGGCGCGATCTGGATGAGGCCGTCTTCATGAACACCTTCTGGAGCTGGATCAGCGGTTCCTACACCTTGCAGCTCAAGCACCGCTTTACCAAGGACACCGAGATTGTGGCCACCAGCATGGCGAGCGGCAAACAGGCCGTGCTCACCATCAACCAGCAACACCGGCAGCACATCCGCAATGACGAGCCCGGCGCAGCTGCGTCGCAATAACCAGCTTCAGGCCGGCACTGCGCCAAACAGCGGACTGCTCCGCAATATCGACAAACAAGGCGTCAACGAGTGTGAACGAAGCTGCGATCGGGATAGTCTGTCGATAGCGTCGTCGAGTTGACTACCGGGGCTATCGATGTTGACGCAGGTGCTGCTGGATACGGAGGAATGGCGCGTGACGGCCGGCTGGTTCGGCCGGGGCGCGCTGCGGGCCGCGAATCGCGACAAACTCAGCGTCAAAGCCACCGACAGCGAAAGGCAGTACCTGTTGCAGGTACTGGACGCCTTCAGCAAGGCCGGGGTGACCACGGCGTCGAACTCTCCGGCGATGACGGCTGTGCTGACGGATTTCGCCAGGGCAATTCATCAACGTTATCGCCGCACTGTTGCCGGCGGCGGCTTTGCCTATGCGGTGTTTTTCAACACTTACCCGGCCGCAGAAACCGCGCGGAACTATCTCGACAAGTTTCGCTGACGACGCCATCGTTGTCTGATGCACTGCTCCTCAGGCAACTCGAAATCCTTGCATGGATGTGGGAAGCTGGGCCGGCAACTGCATCCTGCCTGTAAACACCTGCGCCGCCAGCCAAGATCATGTCCTCAACCAGCCATTCCGGGCTTGCCTCACTCACCCGGATCGCAGCCGAGATCAAACCGCATGAACGCAAGGCGGTGCTGCTGGCGTTCCTGTGCAATTTCATGTTGCTGGGCAGCTACTACATCCTGCGTCCGGTGCGCGACGCCATGGCCACGGTGGTGGGCGCAGAACAGTTGCCACATCTGTTTACCGGCACGCTGATCTTCACGCTGCTGTGCGCGCCGCTGTTTGCGTGGCTGACCGGGCACTTCAGGTTGTCGCGTGTGCTGCCCGGTGTGTTCTGGTTCTGGATCGGCAATATCCTGCTGTTCTATTTTCTGTTCCAGAACTCTGCGGACAACCGCTGGGTGGCCGCGGCGTACTACCTGTGGTTCAGCGTGGTGAACCTGTTCATGATCTCGGTGTTCTGGAGCCTGATGGTGGATCTGTTTGCACCCGGACAGGCGACACGCCTGTTCGCGATCATTGCCGCCGGCGGCAGCACCGGCGCCATTGCCGGTCCGACCCTGACCCGCGTGTTCGTGGAGATGGTGGGCATTGATGGCATGCTGCTGATTGCAGCCGCCGGCTTTGTCGTGGTGCTGGTGCTGGTGCACCTGCTGATGCACGAGAAACAGCTGCTGCAGATCCATCGCGAGGAAACGCAAAGCTCCAGCCTTGAAGACAAACTCGGCGGCACGGTGCTGGATGGCTTCAGCGCGATATTCAAATCACCCTTCCTGATGAATCAGGCCGCCTTCTTCCTGCTGATGACCTGGGTGGCCACGGTAGCGTACTTTCTGCAAACCGATCTGATTGCCCGCAGCTTCACCGATCTGGAAAGCCGCACGCGCGCACTGGCCGATATCGATCTGGTGGTGAACATCTGTTCGGCGCTGGTGCTGATCTTCGGCCTGGGCCGTCTGGTGACCCGCTTCGGGGTCACCGCCGGGCTGGTGCTGAATCCCGTCCTGATGGTGGTTGCGCTGGTGTGCATGGCGCTGTCGCCGACCCTGCTGATGATGCAGGCCATGCAGGTGGTGCGGCGTGTATCGCAATACGCGATTGCGCGCCCGTGCCGGGAAATCTGCTTCACGGTGGTGCCGCAGGAAAATCGTTACAAGGCCAAGAACGTCATCGACACGGTGGTGTATCGACTGGGCGATGTCACCGCGGCCTGGGTGCAGGCTGGTCTGCGCACACTTGGATTCGGCGCCGGCGGCACGCTGGGGCTGGGTCTGGTGGCATCGGGCTTATGGGCGGTAGTGTCCATCGCACTGGGTCGGCGTTACGAAAAATTGCGCCGGCAACGGGGCGAACAAGCACCACAGCCAGCCGGCCACTGACAGCTGGTATTCTTCCGGATACAGGAACTGTCAAGACTTGTGGGCGTCATGTTTACGACAGCATGGCCCGCTACACTGCTCCTGAAACTTGATCGGCCATTCAAGGTCTGAGAACCGCGACCTCAACTTCCCTCCCCGGAACCTGCCCATGTCCAACGAAAAACGCGGCCTGCTGGCCGGCTTCATGCAGACGCTGTCCAAGATCGAGCCGAACGAACTCAAGGCCAGTTTCGCGTCTTTCGGCTTTGTGTTCATCCTGATGGCGTCGTACTACATCCTCAAACCGGTGCGCGACGCCATGGCCAGCGACTGGAGCGACGCCGAGGTGGCGACGCTGTGGACCATCAACTTCTTCCTGACCTTCATCGTCACCTTCCTGTACGGCGCGGCGCTGTCGGTAGCGCGCCTGAAAGTGGTGGTGCCCGGGGTCTATGCGTTCTTCGCCCTGACCTTCATCGTGTTCGCGCTGGGCAACGGCCAGGTGAACGACCCGACACTGATCGACAAGGCCTTCTATGTATGGGTCAGCCTGTTCGCACTGTTCCATGTGTCGGTGTTCTGGAGCTTCATGGCCGACCTGTTCAACAAGGAACAGGCCAAGCGTCTGTTCGGCTTCATCGCCACCGGCGCCAGCGTCGGCGGTCTGGTGGGACCGCTGATCGCCATCGTGCTGGCCGAGTTCATCAGCAGCAACGCACTGGTCACGGTCGCGGCGGTGATGCTGGCGGGCGTGATGCCGCTGATTCCCTATCTGGAAAAACTCAAGGCTACTGAACTGGGCAATGCCGGACTGGATGGCGGCGCGCCGCAGAAGAGCATCGGCGGCAATCCCTTCGCCGGCTTCACCACCTTCATCAAGAGCCCGTTCCTGCTCGGCATCGGTCTGTTCCTGTTGCTGTACACCTCGATCGGTTCCTTCATGTACTTCGAACTGAAGAACCTGCTGGAGGTGTACGACCGCGAGACCCGTACGCAGATCCAGTCGGGCATCAACTGGGCGATCAATTTCCTCACCATCGTCACCGCCGTGGTGGCCACCAGTCGTCTGACCACCCGTTTCGGTCTGAGCGTCACGCTGGCGCTGATCCCGGCGATCATGGCCGGTGGCTTGGTGGCGCTGGCCATCCTGCCGGTGGTCTGGCTGGTGGTGGTCCTGCGCGTCACGCTCAGCGCCGGCAACTACGCCATCACCCGGCCAGCGCGTGAAATGCTGTTCACGCTGGTGGATCGCGAAGTGCGTTACAAGACCAAGCCGGTCATCGACACCGTGGTGTATCGCGGCGGCGATACCATCAACAGCTGGGCCTTTGCCGGCCTCACCGAAGGCCTCGGTCTGGGCATGTCGCCGATGGCGCTGATTGGCGCAGCCATTGCCGGCATCTGGGCCTTTGTCGGTGCTTCGCTGGGCCGTGTTTACAACAAGGACAAGAGTACAGCAGAGCAAGCGCAGTCCCAGGCGCCCGTCAGTCAGACGGCATAACACATCGTTGCATCGTTATTACGCAGGGCACAGAGCTGCCCTGCGTCAATTCCGGTACAGCTGACGGTTTCAGTCGCTGGCGTTGTTCAACTGCTGCGGCCAAATACACGCGCCAGCGCCTGGCCGAGATCTTCCGCCGTATTGGGTTTGAGAATCAGCTCGCGAATACCGAGCAGTGCGGCGCGCTGCCGGTCCTCGGTACGCATGTAACCGGAGGTCATCAGGATGGGCAGCTCGGGACGCATCGCCCGCAGCTTCCCCGCCAGCTCGAAACCGGACATGCCGCGCATCGACAGATCGGTTACCACCGCATGGAACTTCCCCGGTGCAGCGCTGAAGGTGGCAAGCGCCTGTTGCGGGTCGGTGCACGCCGTGCAGGCGTAGCCCAGTCGTTCCAGGATGCGTGAACCCAGAAACACCAGCGGTTCTTCATCGTCCACTAACAGGATGTGCTCTGCATTACCCGGTGTTGCGGCCGCAGCGGCTGGCGCGGTGAATACCTGCTGTGCTCCGGCCGCAGGAAAGTACAGGTGGCAGCGCGCAGCCCGGCCTTTTCGATTTCGGCAAGACTGGCGGCAACCGGATGCAGCGGCGGCAGATCGGCCTGCGCCAATCTGGCATTGCCGGTAATCGCCAGCAGAATGTTGTTGAAGTCGTGTGCGATGCCACCGGCCAGCGTGCCTAGTGCTTCCATCTTCTGTGAATGCGCACGGGCTTCCTCGGCGCGCTTGCGTTCCGTGACATCGATGAACACACCGGCGGCACGCACCAGCCGCCCGCTTTCACCGTAAATCGCATGGCCGCGGCTGATCAGCCATTGCACGCGGCCGTCGGGGCGCGCGGCGCGGAACTCCGGAGACACGGCCCGACCGGTGGTCACGAGTTCCCGCAACGCTGCTTCGACTCGCGGCCGATCCTCGGCATGAATGAAGCTCAGCCCCTGCTCACGCGAAAAGACATTGCCGCCGGTGGGCGCATGACCGAACAGCCGTACCGCAGCATCGTCCCACCACGCCTCGCCGGTGCCGACTTCCCAGATCCAGGTGCCCATGCCGCTGCCTTCCAGTACAGCCTGCAGCCGGGCCTGGGAATCACGCAACGACTGTTCGATCTGCTTGCGTTCCGTGATGTCGATCAGCGTGCCGAGGCCATAACGTTCGGCGCCAATCATGACCAGATGATTCGAACGCAGGCAATTGCGGATGGAACCATCCTTGCAGACGTAGCGCAGCTCCATGTCCACGACGCCGCGGCCGGCGGCAAATGCCTGATCCGTCGCCGTGCGCAGTACACCATGCGGCTCATATCGCAGGATACTGGCGTGCGAGCCGATCAGTTCCTCGCGCGTGTAGCCGACCGTCGTCAGCAAGGCATTGTTCACTTCGACAATGATACGGTCGTTCAGCCGGGTCAGGACGTGACCGACCGGACTGGTGTGGAATACCTTGGCGAAACGTTCCTCGGATTCGCGCAGCGCTGTTTCGATGGAATTGCCGTCACGATCTGGTAGGTCGGACATGCGTCTGCCTCCAAGGTCTTCCCGGCCTTGATCTGGTTGCGAGGCGCTTGCCTCCGCGCTTGTTATGCGTTTCCCGGGCTCATTCTAGCCGTGGGCCAACTTCGGGAACAGCACGAACTTGCCAGGGTCTGTCAACAATGCCGGCCTGAATTCAGCCGGCGCTATCACCCCCGCCGGAGCGGATCACGATCGCATGTCAATTGCCACCCTTGGCATGCGTCATCAGACCGCGATTTCACCGTCAGATGGCCGGATTTCATACAGCTCCAGCGGCAGGCCGTCCGGATCGGCAAAAAAGTGAAGCGCTTGCCGGTGTATTCATCGACGCGGATGGCTTCTACGGCAACCTGAACGTTGATAGTCCGACGCGATGATGGCGACGTGATGAATGCCCGAGAACAGCATGCTGCTATCACCCCTGCTGCGACCCTCTCTCCCGCAAACGGCAGCGCGCGCCGATCAGCGCATCAGAAGCTGCCCTGCAGCGAAGCATACCAGCCGCGCTGATCCGGCTTGTCGGCGATGTTGCCGAGATCCGCATAGGCCAGCGTCACGGACACAAACTTCGCGGGAATCCATGCCAGGTACACATCCATGAAATCATCTTCCTCGAACACGCGCAGGTTGTCCGGCTTGGCGCGATACTCCGCACCCAGCACCAGCTTGTCGTGCACGAACACGCCGACGCTCATTTCAGGTTGCAATTGATAGCTGTCTTGGTTGTCGCCGCCAAAACCGAGAATGCCCAGCTGGTTGGCGCGCGTGGCGCGCAGCGTGACGCTCAACAGTGTGCTGCGACCGGCAATACCCGACAGCCACAGCTTGGTAGCGGCCACGTAATAATCGTTGTCGCTGTCATCGCGTGCACCCAGCAGCCTGGGCACCACGTCATGGTCCTCATTGGTCTTGTGCTGCACACCCACCGCAATCTGCGGCAACCAGCGATCCTGATCGTAAACTGCATCGCCTGCAACCTTCACCTTGACGCCCACCACATGTTGCTGGATGGAATAACCCGGCACGGTGGTGCCCAGATCGAAATCCTGTCTTGCGTAGGACACTTCCACGCGATCCCGCAGACCCAGCGCGACGCCACAACTGTTGAGACTGAAGTCCTGCGGTTCGACCCGGGTGCAGAAGGCGCTGCCGCCCACTTCGTTGCGGCTGCCCAATCCGGCAATCAGCGCCCAGGGCACCAGTCCACCCCCGGCCGAGCCTTCCAGCTGCATGACGCCGCCCGTGGCGGGCAGGCGGCTGCCGGCGGCCTGACTCAGGGAGTGGATGAACAGCACACCGGCTGCGGCGGCGATGCGCAAGGAAGTCTTGCTGATGGTGAAGTGCACGGTGAGGCAACCTGAAGAAAACCAGCGCCGTTTTACTGGAAAGACGGCCTGCGGGCGTGATCGAAGTCATGCTTCGCATGCCTGGCTTCCGGCGGTTCATGAACAAGCCGGATCATGTGAGGTACTTAACATTAGATGGCGCGCCGCCTCAGTACTGTGCGCGCTGGCTCTTCATGAGATTCGCTTCATGTGCTCCATGCTGCGTGCTGTCACCCTCCCCGGCCTGATGCTCGCCCTGTCGGCAGGCCCGTCGGTGGCGGCTGAGTCGAGCGCGGCTTCGCTGTACGCACGCATGGGTGGCGAGGCTGCGGTCACCGCGATCACCGCCGAACTGATCGACCGTACCGTCGCCGATCCGAAACTGAAACGTTCCTTCGACAAGGTGGGTCTGGTGCGACTGAAAAAAATGCTTGCCGAACACATCTGTTCGCTGACCGGCGGTCCATGCCAGTACAGCGGCGACTCCATGATCGACGTGCACGCCGGTCAGGAAATTCGCGAAGACGAGTTCTACGGCATGGTGGAGATCCTGCGCGAGGTCATGCGCAAACATGGCGTCGGCCTGCGGGAGCGTAATGAACTGCTGGCGCTGCTGGCGCCCATGAAACGCGATGTCGTGACCCGCCAGTGACACCCCCCGGAATGAAACCCGCAATGCATCCTCCTTCCCTGTCCATCCGCACGCTGGCTGCATGTTTCTGCGGCGCGTTGCTGTCCGCCACGCTGCAGGCCGGACAACTGACGGCAACCGTCGTCGATGCCGATGGCAAACCGCTGATCGATGCCGCGGTGTATCTGTTACCCAAGGGCAGCGTTACGCTGCCCGCACCACGCGCCGCTGAAATCGATCAGAAGGACCGCGCCTTCATTCCTGCAGTCACCATTGTGCAGACCGGCGCCGCGGTGCATTTTCCCAACAGCGACAACATCCGCCACCAGGTGTATTCGTTCTCGCCCGCCAGGACTTTCAATCTGAAACTGTATTCCGGCAGGCCGGCCAACCCGGTGATCTTCGACAAACCCGGCAGCGTGGTGCTGGGCTGCAACATTCACGATCTGATGGCGGCCTGGGTGCTGGTGGTGGACACACCGTGGTTTGGACGCACCAATGACAGTGGCGTTGCGACGCTCGCCGATGTGCCGGATGGCGACTACACCTTGCAGGCATGGCATCCCGGGCAACGCAAGGAAGCCGAGGAGCAGAACATCAGCATTACCGGCAACGCCACGCGTCAGCTCACCGTGGATGCCGCATCCATCACCACAGGGATGACACATACCGGCGGCAGTCACTGACATGCGCTTCCGGCATCTCCGCACCCGCATCATCGTATTCTTCGTGGCGCTGCTGGTCGCGGTGCAGGTAGCCGCACTGCTGTTCGTCAACAACGCCAACACCAGCAACGCCCAGAAGAAAACCGACGACGAATTCGCGGTGGGTCAACGCGTCTTCGAACGGTTGCTGACGCAGAATCGCGAACAGCTGTCATTGGCGGCGCGCGTACTGGCGGCAGACTTCGGCTTTCGTGAAGCGGTGGCCAGCAATGATGTCGATACCATCCTGTCGGCCCTGAACAACCACGGCTCACGCATCGGCGCCAATGTGATGTCGCTGGTGTCGCTGGATAAAACTGTGGTCGCGGATACCCTGAACCCGCAACGCGTTTCGCAACCATATGAATTCGGCAACCTCATCGATTCGGCTCTGGAAAATCGCGCCGCCGCATCGTCGATTGAACTGATCGATGGTCGCGCCTACCAGATCGTGCTGGTGCCGGTGCTGGCGCCGGTGCCCATCGCATGGGTGGCCATGGGTTTTGTGGTGGACGATGCACTGGCCAGCGAGCTGCGTCAGCTGACCACGCTGGAAGTGTCCGTCCTCGCGCTCGGCGCTGCCGGACAATGGCGCCTGCTGGCATCAACGCTGGGCAGTTCCGCCAAGCAGGCGTTGCTGCGTGGTCTTGCCGATCTGGACGGCACGCTTGAGAAACGCGAGCTGGACACCGGCACGGAACTGCAGCGCATTCGCGTGTTCAAGCTGGAACAGCATGGTGACACCGTAGTGCTGGCCGTGCTGCAACGCTCCCTCACTGAAGCCTTTGCCGCGTTCAGCGCGCTGCAAAGCACCCTGCTGATCCTGGGTCTGGCGGGATTGGTGGTATCCATCCTGTTCAGCATCGCGATTGCGCTGGGCATCACCCGCCCCCTGAGCACACTGGCCAAAGCAGCCACCCGCATGGAGAAAGGCGACTACAGCGAAGCCGTGGCGCTGCGTCGCGACGACGAAATCGGCGTGCTGGCCACCAGCCTCGACAAGATGCGTACCGGTATTGCCGAACGCGAAAACGAAATCCTGCGCCTTGCCTATCAGGACACGTTGACCAACCTGCCCAATCGCGTGCTGTTCAACGAACGCCTGCTGCAGGCGATCATCACGGCGAAGTACAACGACAAGGCAGTCACCATCCTGATGATGGATCTGGATCGCTTCAAGTATGTGAACGACACTCTCGGCCATGGCGTGGGTGACCACGTTCTGCGGGAAGTGGGCAGCCGCCTCACCGGCCTGCTTAGCGAGTCGGACATCATCGCGCGTCTGGGCGGCGATGAGTTCGCCATACTGCTGAACACCGGCTGCAGCGAACACGCCACGCAGGTGGCGCACAGCATCGTTCGCGCGCTGGAGCAACCCATCAACTACGAAGGCCAGCCGCTGGATGTGGGCGCCAGCATTGGCATCGCCCGTTTCCCGGAACATGGCGAAGATCACGGCACCCTGCTGCGCAATGCCGATATCGCCATGTATGTGGCCAAGCGCAACAAGACCGGCTTTGCGGTCTACGACCCGGAATACGACACCCATCAGCAGGCGCATCTGTCGATGCTCGGCGAATTGCGGCGCGCCGTGGAACACAACGAACTCAAGGTGTTCTATCAACCCAAGATATCGTTGCTGAATTCCAGCGTCGGCGCCGTCGAGGCTTTGCTGCGCTGGGATCATCCGCGCCGCGGATTCATCCCGCCCGGGCAGTTCATTCCGTTTGCCGAACACACCGGTTACATCAAGGTGCTGACGCGCTGGGTGCTGGGCGAATCATTGCGTCAGTGCGGCGTATGGCGCGCGGCCGGCATGCCGCTGCGGGTGTCGGTGAACATCTCGGCGCGCGACCTGATGAACCGCGAACTGCCGGATCTGATCGCCGAACTGATGGCCAGGCACGATGTGCCGGCCGATCTGCTGTGTCTGGAGATCACCGAAAGCGGCTTCATGGAAGATCCTGCTTATGCGCAGAAAGTACTGCAGAAACTCAGCGATCTGGGTATTCACCTGTCGA
>SXGR01293819.1_pt1 | contig 10242 bp, 8 predicted proteins | sample 3174711 | NCBI WGS metagenome assembly SXGR01 (sample SAMN11356860, study PRJNA531348) | freshwater metagenome | isolation source: freshwater sample F1-60 | place: China: Fuxian Lake, Yuxi | collected 2017-12-25 | reverse complement strand
CGCGCGCTCTCGGACGCAAGTTCGAGCGAATGAGCCTGGGCGGCCTCCACGACGAGGCCGAGCTGCGCGGCCACCGGAGGACCTACGTGGGGGCGATGCCGGGCCGCATCCTCCAGGCGATCCGACGCACCGGCGTCAACAACCCGCTCCTCATGCTCGACGAGGTCGACAAGGTCGGGGCAGACTTTCGCGGGGATCCGGCGGCGGCGCGGCTCGAGATCCTCGACCCCGAGCAGAACCATCAGTTTCGCGACAACTTCCTCGATCTGCCGTTCGACCTGTCGCACGTGATGTTCATCACGACGTGCAACGCGCTCGACACGATCGCGCGCCCCTTGCTCGATCGCATGGAGGTCATTCGCCTCGAGGGGTACAGCGACGAAGAGAAGCGCGTCATCGCCGAGCGCTACCTCTTGCCACGGCAGCTCGAGCGCGCGGGGATCGGCGGCGAGCGCCTCGCGTTTCACTCCGAAGTGGTGCCGCACCTCATTCGTCATCACACACGCGAGGCGGGCGTGAGGCAGCTCGAGCGCGTGATCGCGCGCGTCATCCGGAAGGTCGCGCTCCGCTTCGCCGAAGGCAATGACGAGCCCGTCGCGCTCGAGATCCCGCAGCTCGGCGCGCTGCTCGGTCCCGAGCCGTTCTTCGGGGACGCGCTGCGCGTCGAGTCGGTGGCGGGCGTCGCCGCGGGGCTCGCGTGGACCGAGGTCGGCGGCACGCTTCTTTACGTCGAGACCGCGGCGCTGCCCGGGCGCACCGAGCTGCTCCTGACCGGGCACCTCGGCGACGTGATGCAAGAGTCCGCGAAGGCCGCGCTCACCTGCGTGTGGTCGCGCGCTGACCGTCTCGGCATCGCGCCGGTGCGGATGCGCGAGTCGAGCGCCCACGTGCACGTGCCGTCGGGTGCGGTGCCGAAGGACGGCCCATCGGCCGGCGTCACGATCGCGACGGCGCTCGCGTCGCTCTACACCGGGCTCCCCGTGCGCACCGACCCCGCGATGACCGGCGAGATCACGATCACGGGCATGGTCCTGCCCGTGGGCGGCCTCAAAGACAAGCTGCTCGCGGCGCGCCGCTCGGGGGTAAAGACGGTGATCTTGCCGCGGGCGAACGAGCAGGAGGTGCGGCAGGTCGCCGCAGACGTGACGGCCGGGCTGCGGATTGTGTACGCGGAGCGGATCGAGGACGTGTGGGCCGAGGCCATCCCGGAGCTCACCGCCCGACAGGCGGGCTTCTACCTGGGCGGGGACGGACGCAGGCTCGTACCGCCGCCGTCGCCGACGATGCAGGCCGCCTCACCAGATCGCCACGCGCCCGCCTGCGCGAGCGTGGCGCCACGGTAGCGACGGCGCCCGCAGTTTCCGCGAGTTTCGCGTGGCATGCGCGCTGCAGCGCTTCGCAAGCGAAGCAGCCAACAAAAGCCGGGCGGTGGAAGCGATGGACGCGGAAGACATCATGGTGAGCGAGGTCGTCACGGTGCGCTCCGACGACAGCGTCGGCACGGCGCTCGAGATCCTGAGCGAGCTCGACGTGCGGCACCTGCCGGTGATCGATGATGGCGAGCTCGTGGGCATGCTGTCGGACCGCGATCTGCGGACGCTCGGCGTGTATCGGCTCCGCGATCTCGAGAGCGTCGATCGCGTGGCGCGACTCGCGCAGCTCAAGGTCGCCGACATCATGAGCGCCGACGTGATCAGCGTCGAGGGATCTGCCGACGTGCGCGAGGTCATCGACCTCATGATCGAGGAGCACATCGGGGCCTTGCCAGTGTGCGAGCCGCACACGCGGCAGCTCGTGGGCATCATCAGCTACGTCGACGTGCTCAAGGCGGCGAGTCGCATGCTCGACGAGCGCGAAGCGCCTGCGGCTGTCGGGGCGTACGCGCCGACGAACCTGCCGTGACGCGCGCCCCGGTTACCCGAGACGCCGCCACCGCGCGACCAGGGGTCGTCCTGAATTGCAGATGCGCTATTGCGGCGGCTTCGCCTCGCAGAAGCCGTTGAGGCACACGACGCCGTCGCTGAAGTCGCAGCAATCGAAGTCGTCGTCGCACACGCCGCTTCCGGTCGGAATGCAGTCGCCGCCGTCCGGGGGCTTGCAAATGTGGTCCATTTTGCCGTCGTCCCAGATGCAGCTCTTGTTGCAGCACTCGATGCCGTGCTCGCACGATTCCCCGTCTTTCTTGCACGGATCGAGCGCGTAATAGGCATTCTCGCTCTTGCCGCAGAGCGCCTGCCCGCGGACGAAGAATGGCGGGCTCGAAGGATCGGCGCCGGGCACCGGGGGATCCTGAATGGCCGTCATCCAGAGCTGCTGGCGATTCGCGCCGAGCAGCTTGTGCCCATAGTTGCGCCGCGAGATGAACACGATCCACGTGTAGCCGCCCGCGGACTTCGGCGCGAAGACGGGGTTGAAGCTCTGATTGTCGCTGCTGGCGTTCTTGAGCTCGACCGCGTTCGCGCCCGTGTTCTCGGCGAGCCACAGCGTGCCGTTGCCGGTCGAACGCGAGCCCGAAGTCGGCCGCCCGTAGGCGAGGTACTTCGAATCCGGCGTAAACGTCGGGTAGGCCGGGCGCCCCGGGAGACCGCCCTGCGGGACGATCATCTGCGACGCGGTGACTTGGTTCTGCGCGGCGTTGAGGGTGTTGACGACGAGGCCACCGCTCGAGGAGTCGAACGTCCAGCCGCCGCCCGAGAGGCCACAGATCCCGGCGATCATCGTGCCGTCGGGGGACCACGCGGGCTCGCCGCAGCCGGCCGGCATGGCGTTCGGCAAGACCGGTGCACCGTTCGCCGAGCTGATGATGTGCAGCGCCGCGCTGCCCGCGGGCTTCGTGCCGCTGTAGTTGTCCGAATAGAGGATCTTGGTGCCGTCGTTGTTGTAGGCCGAGTAGACGCCCGTCACGCCCGAGGCCTGGGTGATCGTGTCGTACTGCGAGGGCATCGTGTCGAGCTTGATCGTCTGGAGGGGAAAGCCGTTGAAGCTCCCCGTCTCGAAGGTCGCCATCATGCGCGTGCCGTCGCGGCTGACGGTGTGGCAGCCCCAGCATTCGCCGGGCTGGAAGAACTCGTCGGCCGTGGTCGAGCTCGGCTTGATGCGAAGGATCTTGCCGTTGCCGTCGCCGCCGCATGCGTCCGGCAGCTGCCAGTAATAGACGCTGCCGTAGACGATGCCTTGCGCGATGCGCAGCTCGAGGGTCTTCGGCTGGTAGGCGACCCCGCCCGCGAGGCGCGACACCTCGAGCTTGAGCGGATCGGAGATCGGGCCGAGGCCGGAGAATTGAATGTCCTCCCAGCGCTGCTGATCGAGCGTGAACCCGCCCGGCACGCCCGACGTCACGAACTCGGTGTAGCTGATGTGCTTCGAGGTGAAGCGAACGCGGTAGATGTCGCCTTTCGCGCCGCCGACCCACTGCACCTCAGGGGCAAGCACACGCAGCGGCATCACCGTCTTGTCGAACGGGTAAATGAGCTGCATCGACGGATCGGGGCCGCTCGGCGCGTCGAACAGCATCTCCTGCTGCGGCGTGATCCCCGCGCTGTTCACGCTCTCGGTCACCGAGACCGTCACCGTCGCTTCGCCTTCTTTGTCCTGGAAGCTCGCGAGCACCTTGCCGAGGCCACCGACCTTGCCCGTCGGCACGAAGATGCCGCTCGGCTGCATCGAGCCGACGTCGGGCTTCTCGAACACCCACTTGACCTTGTCGGTCACGTCGATGCCGTCGACCTCGGCCTTGAACGTCGCGGTCGGGATGTTGCCGCCCTGGACCGTGAGATTCGCAGTCGGCGGTGTGACCACGAGCGTACCGATGGGGAGGCCGCCGCCCGTGGAGCCGCTGCAGAAGACGCAGTCGCCGCCGCTGCCGTTGCCGCCCGAGCCATGCGGAGGTCACGCGAGGCGCGACCACGGCGTGCCTCGCGTGCATGACGAGGGATGACGAGGACGTGGCCGTGGCCCGCCGTGTCCGCGGCGAGTATCGTCGCGGTCGATGGTTCGCTGGGCGCTGTTGCTTGCAGCGTGTCACGTCGTGCTCGCCTGCGACGAGCGCGGGCTCGCGGAGCCGCGGGTCGAGCGGGGGGGCACCGCCGGCGCGCGTCGGCGCGCGGAGCTCGTCGTGCTCGCGGTCGTCGGCGAGCGGCGCATCACGGCGGCAGATCTCGCTCGGCGCGTGGCCTCGCTGCCGGAGGGCGAGCGGGGACGCTACCGCGAAGATGCCGGCGCGCGACGCGAGCTCGTGCATCGCATGCTCGACGAGGAGATCCTGGCGCAAGAGGCCGTGCGCCATCGCGTCGCCGACGCGCCCGAGATCGCGGACGCGCTGAAGCAGATCCTCGGAGCTGCGGCGCTCGAGCGCGCGGCGGCGAGCGTGCCGCCGGCAGAGGAGCTCGCGGTCGCAGAGCTGCGGGCGTTCTACGACGCGCACCTGCCGAACTACGTCGTCAGAGAGCGGCGGAGGGTGGTCGCCGTCGCGTTTCGCACCAATGAAGACGCGCAACGCGCGCGCCGCGCGCTCGACCGTGACACCGGCGAGGCTCGTTTCGACGCGCTCGTCCGCGCGAGCGATGTCGACGGCGCGGGCGACCTTGGCAACGTCGGGCCGCCCGACGATCCCTCGGGCGACTTTCACCGCGTGCCGCTCCCCCTTCGTCGGGCAGTCTTCGAGCTCCGTGACGTCGGCGAGGTGAGCGAGCCGGTCGAGCACGGCGCGCAGGTGTGGCTCGTTCGGTACGCGGGACGCACGGCGGCCCAGGAGCGCTCGTTCGCGTCCGAGGAAGCGAACCTGCGGCGCGAGGTGAGGCGGCGGCGCGTCGAGGCGGCGCAGAACGAGCTCGTCGCCAAGGAACGCGCGCGAAGCGGGGCGCGCATCGACGTGGAGTCGCTCGCGACGATCGTGCTGCCGGACGGCATCGATGAAGCCCGGTACGAGCGGCGCTACGAGAAACGTCGCCCCTGAGCGAGTGCCGCGAGTCCCGAGTGTCGCGAGTCCCAGGAGAGGCGAGGAGAGCCGCGCGCGCCGCGGGGGTGAAGGTCACGAGGCGCCGCGAAGGAGCGCGGGCAGGGGAGAGGCGTGCGCGAGCACGAGCGACGCCAACACTCCGAGGGCGAGGAGCGCAGCGAGAGCACGCTGCCATACGGTCGAGGGCTGTGGCGCTCCGGTCGCAAAGGCGACGCCGAACAAGACGCCCGACGCGAGGCCGACGAGGTGCGCGGCGTTGTTCACGCTCACGCCCGGCATGATGAAGCCGAAGACGACGCTGAAGACCACGGTCTGGCCGAGCCAGGCTTTCCAGCGCTCGTCGCCGCGCTTGAGCAAGAAGCCGAGCACGAGGCCCATGATCCCGAACAGCGCACCGCTCGCGCCCGCCGTCGTCCCCATGCGGCCGGTGAAGGCGTGGAAGGCGACCGTACCGAGAAACCCGATCGCGCCCGTGGCCACGTACGCGATGAGGAGGCGCACCGAGCCGATGGCAGGCTCGGCGAGCCGACACAGATGCAGGAGCCCCATCATGTTCATCAAGAGGTGCAGCGCCCCGTAGTGGACGAAGCACGCGGAGACGAGGCGCCAGGGCTCTTCGACGACGAGGCTCGGCACGAGCACGAGCGCGCCTTGTTCGATCGCATCGACCGCGTTGCCGCCGGTGAAGAGCGCTGCGACGGAAGGCTCGTGCGAAAATGTGGCGAAGATTTGCGCTGCCCCGACGAGCATCGTCAAGGCGAGGATGGCTTTCGTCACGGGGAGCGTCTCGGCGGGATAGCGCCCGAACAGCGGCTCGGCTCCAGGGCCGAGCGTGGCCGAGCGTCGCGGCACGCGCGGCGCGGGCACGCGGCGTCGCAGCGCATCGGCGTGCGCGGCGTCACCGAGCGGCTGATCGCAGCGCACGCATCTACCAAAATCGCTGCCGTTCAGCGCGCCACAACCGCGACACTCGACCGTTGAGCTCACCCGCCCACCATAACGGTGTGAGCCGCGGAGTCACGACCGGAATGGCTCCGGGCGAGCGGCTCGTGCGTAAGCTCGCGCGGGCTTTGGCGTTCCTAGCGCGTGAGCCAAGCCGCCGAGGTCGACTGCGTGGCGCGCCCGCTGTCACGCGGCGCTCGGGCCGCGCGGCCCGCTCGCGGCTCGCACCCCGCGCGGCGTGCGAGTATCGTGCGCCTCGTGACGGCACCCCCGAAGGCACGCATCGAGCTGTCGCCCGAGCAAGCTGCCGAGCGGGAGCGAGCGAACGCGGAGGAGCGGGCGATCGCCGAGCGCGCGCAAAGCGGCGACAAGGCCGCCATGGCCATGCTCTTGCGAAAATACGGGCCCGTGCTCTACCGCTCGGTGCTCTTGCCGCGGCTCGGCAGCGAAGCGGTCGCGCAGGACGCGCTCGCTGACACCTACGTGCGCGTCGTCGAGCGCTTCTCGCAGTTCGAGTGGCGCGGGTGCGGCGTGTATCCGTGGCTACGCGTGATCGCGCTCCGCATCGCGCTCGACATGCTGCGCGCGCGGCGCCGGGAGTCGCTCTTCGAGCCGGCCGATCTCGAGCGCGCGGTCGAGGTGGCCGAGGCGGACGTCGCGCGGGGCCTCGACGTCGAGCTCTGCGAGCAGCGCGACCGAGCCGCGGCAAAGGAGAAGGTCGACCAGGCGCTCGGGGCGATCAACAGCCGTTATGCTGCGGTGATCCGGATGCGCGTCCTCGAGGAGAAGAGCCGCGACGAGGCGGCCCACGCGCTCGGTGTCACCGTCGCGACGCTCGATGTCGTACTCCACCGCGCGCTGAAGGCGCTGAAGAAGGCGCTCGGCGGCGAGGACTCGGTTCTGCTCGGAGGCGAAGCGTGAAGCGCAGCGAAGACGACGCTCGTCCACGTCTCGAGCTCATCCCGGGCGGAGCCGCAGTGCCCGGTGCGGCCGAGTCGAGCGATGACGCCGCGCTCGAGGAGGCGCTGAGGGCGCTCGAGCCGAAGGAGCTCGCGAGCGCAGATCACGAGGCGCTCCTGGCGCTTGCGCTTGGCTCGGTGTTCGTCGAGCCAGAGGTCGGCGAGCCCGAGCTGCGCGAGGCGACGGCGCTCTCGCACGCGCTCGACGGCGCGGGCACGCACGAGCTCGCTCGCTTCGCCGCGGCGCTGCGCTTTGCGGGCGGATCGCGCGTGGCACGCGAGCTCGCGCCGGCGGACCGAGACGCGCTGCTCGTGCTGGCGCTCCGCAACGACATGGACGGCGACGCGCTGCACGGCACTTCGCTCGCCCGCGAAGTGGCCGCCGCGCGGGCGCTCACCGAGGCTCTCGATCGCGGGAGCGAGCACCCGCTCGTCGGCGTGGCAGCGGCGATGCGTGCTGCCCATGGCGGAGAGACTCTCGACGAGCTTACGCACGCGAGGCTCATTCGGCGCGCGCTTCGCACTGAGGCCGGCGAGCGAGGAGCGGCTCGCCTTCGGACGGTGCTCGGTGTGCTCGGGGCGCTGGCAGCGGGCGTCGCGCTCGCCGTGTCGGGCCTCACAGAAAATCGGGAACCGAGCGCGGCGACGGCGGCGAGGCTGCGAGACGGCTCGAGCGACGCGAGCGCGCGGCTCATCGCGCCTCACACCACGGCAGCGTTGTTCGATGCGACGCAGCCCTTCGCTACGACCGGCGGCGAGAGCGAGCGCATGGCGCGCATCGTCACCGCGCGCGCGGCGGATCTGCGCGCCAATCGCTTCGCGGCTTGGGGGGTGCGGTGAGGCGCGCGGGCGGGTTGCGGGCGGTGGCGCAGGCGCGCCTGGGCACGCCCCGGTGGCTCGTCGTCCTCGCGCTGGCGACTGCGGCGTCGGCTGCCGGGTGCCGGGATGGCGAAGTGGCGCCTAGCGCAGGCCCCGCGCAAACCCACGCGGCACGCTGCGAAGAGCGCGCGCCGGTCGTCGATGCAGCGCTGCTCGCGTTCTTGTCGAAGGCCCGCAGCAGCCATCTCGAAGCGGATCTCGCCGAGACCGATGCCGAGCCGGCGCGCGCCATCGACGTGCTCGATCGGCTCGTGCGCTCGCAGGCTCCGGGCGGAGAGCGACCGACTCCCGAGGTGCGCGAGGTGCTCGCCGACACGCTCGCGCGCCTCGCGGATCTGCGCAGCCAACGGGGAGACTTCGAGGCCGCCGAGGCGGACGTGCGGCGCGGCCTCGAGCTCGCGGTCGAGCGTACGCATTTCCGCGGGAGGCTCTTCGAGATCCGCGGCGCGCTCGAGAAACGCCGCTTCGAAGCGCTGCGCGCCAAAGGCGACGATGCAGGCGCGCGCGCGGCCAAGGAGCGGTCGCTCGCCGCGCTGCGCGAGTCGGTGGCGATTCAGGAAGAGGTCATTCTTGGCGCGGTCGGTGCCGGCGGCAGCGCCGAGCCGCGCTGACGCCCCGCGGGAGGAGACCCGCCATCACGCCGTGACGCGTCGATGGCGAGCGCTACGAGCCTGCCCAAAGAAGCGCATTTGCCGCGGCTCAAGAGCCACGCGCGCACGGTGCGCGATTTTCGCTGACCGACCCCATGGCTCGTGTAGTGTTCCGAGCCGGCTGCGCGAGAGATGCCGCGCACGACCCATGCCCATGGCGAGAATTCCGAGACGCCGCGACGCGAGCACGCTGCAGGGTTTCGCACCGCGGGAGCGGCACCTCTTCGAGTCGATCGACGGAGCACTCAACGAAGAGGACCTCGCGTTCGTGGTCGGGGCCTCGGTTGCCGAGGTCGCGCAGATGCTGGGGCGGCTCGCGGCGGCCGGCGCCATCGAGGTCGAGTCGGGCGGTTCGCCGCCGTCGGCTCCCGCGGAGCCGAGCGAGACCGGGGACACCATCGACCTATCGACCGCGAAGCGCGAGGAGATCGATCGGATGCACGCACGGCTCGCGCGCGAGAACTACTACGAGCTCCTGGGTCTTGCGCGCGACGCGAACAAGGATGCCCTCCGCGCCGCCTACTACAAGACGGCGCCGCGATATCATCCCGATCGCCACTTTCGCAAGCGCCTCGGCCCGTACAAATCCAAGATCGAGGCGATCTTCACGGCCTTGACGAAGGCGCACGACGTCCTTCGCGAACCCACGAAACGGCGGAGTTACGACGCGACGCTCGGCAGCACCTCGCGCCCTCGCGCGAGCTCCCCTGAGTCGGCAGCGGCGTCTGCGGCTCTCTCGCCGGTGTCCGCCTCGCCGGTCGTCCAATCGAGAGCCGGCGCGCCGGTGTCCGCCGCGCCGGTCGCTGCGTCGCCGAGGTCCCCAGCCCCGGCGGCGTCTTCGATACCGTCGCCTTCCGCGCCGGTGCGTCGCTCCACGCCGCCTCCGGTGTCCACGTCGCCAAGGGCCTCGACCGTTCCGCCGCAAGACGAGGCGCTCCTTCGCGCGCGCCGCGATCAGCTCGCACGCCGCCTCCGCCCCACCGGCGGCGGCATTCGGGTACCGGTGCCGAGCAACGCTCCGCGAAGCGCGAGCCACGGCGACCACGACTCAGGAGGCGCGCCTGGGCCGACGTCGGAGCCGGCATCCGGCGAGCTACGCGAGCGACGGCTTCGCCGTTACATCGACGCCGCCGAACAGGCGCTGAAGGACGGCGATTTTCGAGGGGCCGCCGCGGCGTTCGAGCAGGCGGCGCGCCTCGCGCCCGAGCGCACGGAGCTCGCCGAGCGGGCGCGCGAGTCGGCGCTGCGCTCCGCGCGCGGTTGAGCGCTCGAGCGGTTGACGCGGCGGCCGTCGAATCGGCCAAAGTGCGGCGCGACGTCGAAGGTCCTGGAGTCCCGGTGCGCGAGGCCCTAGAAAGGAGGACGCCAACATGCAACGCGTCATCGGCATCGATCTCGGTACCACCAACTCCTGCGTCGCCATCGTCGACGGGGAGGGCACGCCCCAGGTCATTCCCAACCGTGGCGGCTACAAGACGACGCCCTCGATCGTCGCGATCACCGAGAGCGGCAAGCGGCTCGTCGGACACATCGCCAAGCGCCAGGCGATCACGAACGCGGAAAACACGATCTACACCGCCAAGCGCCTCATCGGTCGCAAGTGGGACAGCTCGCAAGTGCGAACCGCACGAAAGTCGGCAAGCTACGAGATCGTCGAGGGGCCGCACGGAGACGTGCGCATCCAGATCCGCGACGAGCTGTACTCGGTGCCCGAGATCAGCGCGATGATCCTGCAAGAGATGAAGTTCGTCGCGTCGGAGGCCTGTCCGGACGAAGAGCTCGTCAAGGCGGTCATCACGGTCCCGGCGTACTTCAACGACGGTCAGCGCCAGGCCACGAAAGACGCGGGGCACAT
>SXGR01287476.1_pt1 | contig 10243 bp, 8 predicted proteins | sample 3174711 | NCBI WGS metagenome assembly SXGR01 (sample SAMN11356860, study PRJNA531348) | freshwater metagenome | isolation source: freshwater sample F1-60 | place: China: Fuxian Lake, Yuxi | collected 2017-12-25 | reverse complement strand
GCTCCAGCCGTTGTTGACGAATTCCACAGCCAACCAGTCCAGCAATTCCTGATGAGTCGGGGGCTCTCCCACTCGACCGAAGTTATCCAGAGTAGCGACAATGCCGCGACCGAAGTGGTGGTGCCATACGCGATTCACCCAGACGCGAGCAGTCAGCGGATTCTGTTCAGACGCAATCCAGTGAGCCAGAGCCAGACGACGGCCGGAAGTTTTGCCGTTCGGCCGCGGGATTTCGGTTACTGGCTCGCCGTAAGTGGCTACAGTGAGATATGCCGGTTGCATTTCCGGACCAGGGCTGAAAGGGTCACCGCGAATCAGGAACGGAGCAGGTGGCACTTCATAGGGCTGCGGTCCTGTGTGCAAAAAGCTTCTAGGCGCGTCCGGTTTAATTCGACATTCTGGACAGCCCAGCACATCATCACCAGCCCGATCCGGTGTGTAACGATAGTCACCGTCGGTGACAATCTCGATCATTGGCGGTGCTTCAGGGCGCAGACTTTCGATGTCCGCAATCTGTGAGCGCAATCGCTGTCGGGCTGTCTTGTCTGTCTCGGACATGCGGGTGTCGACCTGGTCGGCAGGCACACCCAGAGTCAACACCTGCGCCGCCAAAAGTTTCTGCCCGCTGGTTCTGGCATCCTCTGGAGTCAGCACGGCATTCAAGACGTCCTGTGGAAAGTCACGGCGAATGCGCTCAATTTTCAACGTATCCACATAGGGTTGTTCGAGGCTGCGGATTTGTTCCCGCACAGCTGACACTTGCGCATTCAAAGCGTCAGTTTTGGCCAGATATTCCTCTGCCTGCTGTTCCGGCAGCATGGGATAATCAGTTTCGACATAGCCAAACAATGCCGCGGTGAAACTGTAATAGTCTTTTTGCAGAATCGGATCGAATTTGTGATCGTGGCAGCGTGCACAATGCACGGTGATGCCCAGCACACCGCGTCCGACGGTGGCAATCACATCATCCAGATAGTCCCAGCGGCGTTCGGGGTTGTCTTTTTCGCGAAAATTTACCCGCGGTCCTGCACGCAAAAATCCGGTGGCAATGCGGGTGTCGTGGGTAGTTTCATCAAGTTCATCACCGGCGATTTGCTCGATGAGAAAGTCCTTGTAGGGTTTGTCACCATTAAATGCGTTAACCACATAGTCGCGATAGCGCCAGGCGTTGGCACGATCAACATCCTGCTCGTAGCCATCAGAGTCTGCGTAACGGGCAATGTCCAGCCAGTGCCGACCCCAACGTTCGCCGTAATGTGGCGAAGCCAACAAATTGTCGATCAGTTTCTCCCACGCATCCGGTGATTCGTCAGCGAGAAACGCTGTCATCTCCTGCATGGTAGGTGGCAGGCCGGTGAGGTCGAGGTGGGCACGGCGCAGCAAAGTCAGTTTGTCCGCGCGAGGTGCCGCAGAAACACCGCTGGCTTGACGCTTTGCTTCGAGAAAGCGGTCAATCGGATGGGCGTAGTTACTGACAGTTGGAAGTTCGTCCTGCACGGGCAACTTGAAGGCCCAGTAATCGCGAGCAGAATCCGGCACCTCGGTTGCAAAAGCTGAGAATTGGTCGCCCGCCACCACGCGGGTGCCACCGGCATCCCACTCAGCGCCACTGTTAATCCAGTTTTTGACCGCGTCGATTTCAGCCGCGGTGAGGGGCACGCCCAGAGGCATGGCTGGGCCTTCGATGCCTGCCAATTGGCGATAAAGCCGACTGGCTTCTGCATTGCCAGGTACGATGGCCGGACCGCGACTGCCACCGGCGAGGGCACCTTCGCGAGAACTGAGATCCAGCCCCGAGCTCTTTACCTGCTCGTTGTGGCAGTTCCAGCAGGTTCGCTCCATGATTGGGCGAATCGCATGGGTAAAGACATTCGGAGTTTCGTTCTGGGCAAACAGTGATGGCGTGCTGAACAGCGTCAGCAGCGTGATTAGCAACAGTGGCCGGGTTTCTAACGATGCCAGCATGGGTGCTCGCATTGCGCCCTCCGCAGACCCTCTAATCAGGGCCCCGAGTGTAATTATTATTATTGGCCAAAAGATAGGCGCCCGAGGGCTGTTTGGCAAGGCGAAATCCCGTTTTTGCGACGCTCGCCGACCAAGATCCGCGCCACATGCTGCCTAAAAGTCTGTGCCCGCGACATTGCACTGGCCATTGGCCCCGACCGCGATCGCCTGCAATCCCGGGCCCGGCGAGGTTGAGCAACTGTAGCCAGCAGCAGTCCTGAACTTGTTGCCCCAGGCATCGCAATCAGACACCGAGCAGAAGGGGCCGGTGGCACCGTGCGTACCGTTCATAACAGTGGCGCATTGGGACGAACTACCGCAGGACCAGTTGGCATAGAGATGGGGGCCGCCAGTGCTGGGCGGTGGGCTTGGTGTCGGGTTTGGCGATGGTGTGGTATTGGCCGGGAGCACATTGATTTGCACCGAGGCGCAACTCCGCCGCCGCGCTCCATTCACCGCCACATTGCCCGAGAGATCCACAGCACAAACGGTGAAGGGAGTCGATAGTCCAGCAGTTTTCGGAATGCCACTGAGCACGCCATTGGGTGCCAGAATGATCCCTATCGGCGGAAATCTGGCAAAAGTGTCCATCTGAAAATGGTAGGGAGGATTGCCTCCGAACAGGTTCGCGTTGCCTATGGCAGAGAAATCAAATTGACTCTTCACGCCCACCTGCCAGTTTGGAGTGCCTGGCACCACTGTTGGCGGATTGAACGTGACTACCGGGATATCACTGAAGACGATGGTATTGGTGCCTTCCGCGATGGCAGCAGTCAATGCCGAGGGATTCGTTACCGATTCAGTCAGGCGGATACCAAATGTGTAATTGCCTTTCGGCAAAATATTCGCCGGCAGGCTGTAGAAATTGTCGGCGACCACATCCGTCATTGGGAACTTGGTGACAACGGGCACCGCATTGCTGGTCCACTCCAGCGTCGGGTTCAGGTAATAAGGAGGGCTGTTGTCCAGGCTAACACTGATGAAGAGATCGGCGAGCTTGCCGGCAAACTCCATCGCATCGATTCTGGCTGACAATTTTAGTGTGTCGTTCTGGCTTGTTTGAAAATTGTTTCTGTTGCCGGAGATTGTGGCAGAGGATTTCGCGATGGCGACGGCGCAATTGTTGTTGCCAGAGCACACAAGAGTGTGACCTTTGGTGGTCCGCGCAAAGTCCACAGTGAACCAGGTGGTGCCACTGTATTCACTGAGCAGCAGGGCAATATTCCAGGTGCCGTTTGGCGGATAAGTCGCTGCAACCGCACCACTGACAATATTCGACAGTGAACTACCGCCATTGAGCGTGCTCATCTGATAGGTCGCCAGCCGGTATCCCGGCAGGGCGCCACCATTGTAGGGAGTCTCGAAAGCCCAGAGTTCCAGGCGCAAGGTGCCAGAATTGCCGCCACTGGCATGGTTTTTCACCTGCGTTGAACTCAGGGTTACGGTGGAACCGTTGTATTGATAGCTCCAGCTGCCAGCAAGGCGCACATCAGTGGCCGCGAAGGTGGATGCAGAATGCAGGCAAGCGAGCAACGAGACAAACAGGGGAAAAAGCAGTTCGGCACTGGAATGACGCACAAAGCAGACCTTTTGATACTGTCCGATACCCGCACATCAAGCTGCTGGAGTCAGACACTTTGACTGATTATTCAATAAGAAACAGTCTTTCGCGGTGCAGTCTAGCACCGTGAAGTCGACAAGATAAATGGCTATTTTTGCGGGGGAATTGAGTAAGTGCCAACCGAATGCGCAATCGGCCGGTTGTCGCCTTCGGAATAGATGGTCACTTCACCAACAGCAAGCGATTTGCCGAGTTTGAGAATTTTGCACACACCCAGAATGTCCTTGTTCGCGACTGGCTTGCGCAGAAAATTGAAATTCAGACTGGTGGTAACAGCCAAAGCAATCAGGCCAATCTCTCGCAGCACCGCGATATAGATGGCGCAATCAGCCAGGCTCATCATGGATGGGCCTGATACTGTGCCACCAGGGCGCAGATCTTCGATGCCGATTCTGCGCCTGATCGTGACGGAATCTTCATCAAAGGACTCGATCTCGAAAGTCGCCTGGGGAAATTCTGTTTCCAGGAACGCTTCCATGTCTGTTCTGCTAACTCTGGCCACTCTGTTCCTGCTATCACAACATTAATAGGAGTTTGCGGACGAAAAAATATATTGTCCATTGTTCTTCATAACATCAAGTCTTGGTAATACGATCCAGAGAGCCCATGGCAAAAGCCGAAGCCACGAAGGTCAGATGGATGATCACGTACCACTGGAGCAATTCGCTTTCGATATTCTGCATGTTCATAAAGATGCGCAGCAGATGGATGGATGAAATGGCGACGATGCTGGCGGCCACCTTCATTTTCAGTGAGGAGGCATCCATCTTGCCGAGCCAACGCAGGTTTTCGCTGCTGTCCTTGGTGTCTATCTCTGACACGAAATTCTCGTAGCCGCTCAACATCACCATCACCAGCAGGCCGCCTACCAGTGAAATGTCGATCAGCGAAAGCACGATCAGCACCACATCTGCCTCTGCCACGACTTCCTCTGCGAACAGGATCATATCGAACAGATGCCATACTTCCTTGAAAAACGTAATAGCGAGTGCAATGAGCGCGAGACTGAGCCCAAGGTAAACCGGTGCCAGCAGCCAGCGCGACCTGACCATCAGTTGTTCAACAAAGTGTTCCATCGGGAGACTCCTCAATATCGAGGTGGCAAGTCTACCTTATTCCACGTGAATTTTGGATTGGGCAATTCAGCGCATGGGCTTGGAAATGCGGACAAAGCGACAGGTATTCACAGCGTACAAAGAATGACGCTGAACAGGGAGCAGCAGGTATTGGAATCATGGATAGTTGCTTGAGAACTGGAATTGCAGGTGGAGCGCTGTTTATAACTTGCAGTTGTTGGGTTATAAGTGTGCGCAGCAAAACTTCTCCTGAGATGATCAAGAATAAAGAGCAGCCCTATCATGACTGAGAAAAATGACCGCACCCTCCTGGCGGATATCAAGGTACTGGAACTGGCGACCATGGTGATGGCGCCGTCAGCCTGTGTGGTACTGGCTGATTTTGGTGCTGAGGTGATCAAGGTTGAACCTCCCGGCAAGGGCGATCTCAATCGGGACTGGCACAAGATTCCCGGCATGCCAATCAGCGACTTTCCCTACCAGTTTCAGATCGACAACCGCAACAAGAAAAGTATTGCACTGGATCTGAAGAGCGAGCAGGGCTATGCCGCCGTCTGCAAACTCATTGCGCAGAGTGACGTTCTGGTCACCAATCACCGACTGCGGGCATTAGACAGTCTGAAGCTGCGCTACAGCGATGTGCAGAAAATAAATCCGCAAATCATCTATGCCCTGGCAACCGGCTGGGGTGAACACGGCGATGAGAAACACAAGCCCGGTTACGATTCGGTGTGTTACTGGACACGCTCTGCCATTGAAACCACGGTGTTTCCCTTCGAAGGCTGGCTGCGGCCTTTTCCCTTTGGCTCGGGCGACCACCCCAGCGGCATGACCTTGTTTGCCGCGATTATGACTGCCCTCTATCGTCGCACCCAGACCGGCAAAGGCAGCAAGGTCTCCTCTTCACTGCTCGCCAATGGGGCCTGGTCGAATTCGGTGCTGCTGCAAGCACAACTCAGTGGGGCGCAGTTTCGCGAAGTGCGACACCGTGACCAGGGCTTCAATTTTACTTCCTTGCACTATCCCACCAGCGACAAGCGACTGCTCAAACTCAGCATCGTGAATTTTGCAAAAGACTGGGCACCGCTGTGCGCCGCCCTCGGACGCTCCGATATCGTGACTGATCCGCGCTTCAGTACCGCAGAGGCAAGAACAGAAAATATGCCGACTCTGATCGCCGAATTAACCAATGCCTTTGCCCTGCGAGAACTCGCGCACTGGCTGCAACAATTGGAACAGGCCGATGTGCCGCATGCGGCAGTACCAACATTTGAAGAAGCGGCCAATGACAGACAAAAGGCGGCGAACAATATTGTCATCCCCATGCAGCATCCCAAACTGGGCGCGAGCAGAACCGTCAATAGCCCGTTCGAGATCGAAGGGGCTGACAAGGTGCAACCCGGCCCCGCGCCGGAACTTGGGCAGCATTCCGTGCAAATTCTGGAGGCGGTAGGCTACTCCAACACAGACATTGATCACATGTTGGACGCTGGCGTGGTGGAGCAGTTCCGGGATTGAGACACACCTACTGCGTTCAATAGCCAAGTTTGGAATTCTGGACGCCTTTGTCTGGCAAGCCAGCCGGGAACGCTTTCATTGGCGGCTGGCTAAATCCTCGGTGCCGCGCTCATCTTCTTGCTTCTGTATCTGGCTTCTTTACACAACCAGACCGTTGCTGGCCCCTGCCAAATGTCGCCGGTCTGCGCTGCACTTCGATTCCTCACGAGGGCTAATCAGACCAACTAAGTCACAAGTAAGACGGGCATCTCTATATTCCCAAATGGAATATAAAAAGAATTATTTGTTCTTTTTACTTATTAAAACCCATTGCTATAGTGCCTTTCCCTCGATTTTGGGTTCCTCATGCCTATTGAAGTTGGTTACATAATTGCTGGATTCGCAGTCGGCTGGCTGGTTGGCCTGACGGGTGTCGGTGGCGGTTCGTTGATGACCCCGATCCTGCTGCTGTTCTTCAATGTGAAGGCGGCTGTTGCTGTGGGCACCGACCTGCTCTATGCCTGTATCACGAAGACCGCAGGCATCTTTGCCCACGGCAAACTCGGCAACATCGACTGGAAAATCGTCGGCACTATCGCGCTTGGCAGTGTCCCGATGTCCATCGTGACTACAATATTGATTGGCAAGTATGGCACCGGTTCCGATGCCATGGTGGAGAGCATCAAGTTCTGGCTCGGCGTTGCATTGCTAGTGACCTCGCTGTCCGTTCTGTTCCGTCATGAACTGACGAAGTCCGCGAAACACGAATCTCACATCAAGCCGAAATTCACACCAGTGGCTACTGTGATTCTTGGCATGTTCCTGGGTTTCATCGTTACCCTGACATCGGTTGGCGCAGGAGCGCTGGGCGTCACAGCACTGTTGCTGCTCTATCCCCATGTGCATATAAATCGCATAGTCGGTTCCGATGTGGCTCACGCTGTACCGCTTACATTGATCGCCGGGTTGGGTCATGCGAGCCTTGGCACGGTGGATTATGGTTTGCTCGGCATGCTGCTAATCGGTTCCATTCCAGGAATCTGGATAGGCAGCCATATGACACACGTGGTGGGAGAGGTGTGGGTACGCAACGTACTGGCATTCATTCTGGTGTATGTCGGTCAGAAATTGGCATTTCCTGAACTCAACCAGCTTCTCGGACTGGGATTGCTCATTGCGGTAGCAGTGATCAAGCAGATCGTCGATTCGCGTAATGCGAAAATCGCGCCTGGTCAGACCTGATTAGCGTTGGTGTCGCTGACCCAATCGCAATCGATTGCCATCAGGATCCGTTAGACTGATCTCTCTGGCCCACGGCTGCTCAATGACACTGACTCCGAATTCTTTCGCGTAAACCTCGATATCCTGCACAAAAAAATACAAGAGCGTATTGGGTCTGGCGTCGCCTCTGTGTTCAGAGAGGTGAATCGCCAAATTGTCTTTTCTGAGAAAGAGATAAAGCGGCAACTCCGGCGCAAACCTGTGTTCTCCTTCCACGGCAAATCCAAGCCGCGTATACCATCGTGCAGTTGTTGCGGCGTCAGTTACGTAGAGAATGGGAACCAGTTGTTCTGACATGCATCACCTTACGGACACAAGGAGCAAAGCGCTTCTAGCTAAAAGCGAGAAATGGGATATTCACAGATACTTTTCGCGAACAAAACGATTTTCTGCTCTTCAAGAAGTGGGTGTCCCGTGAGTGAGTCCCATGAGTGAGAGCCTTGAGTCGATTGCAAAGCCTTAATTAACTTCCACTCATAAAACAGCATCAATCTCCACAAGTATCTGCCATGTGTATGAATTCATCATCAAGAATAGGTTTGCGTTGTTCCCATACAAGACTGATTCCTGGGCTGGTTAATCCACGACATAGTATTGTCTTGTATTGCCGCCAAACCCGGTCATCTACTATGCCTAACGTCCATTGAATCCAGATGCTTTGATAGTATAAGAAGTTACTATATTCCAATGCGCTGTAACGAGAATACTCTAAAGGCGTTAGGGATGAAGGATCATCACCTCCCGTTTGTCGAATCCTGGATAGATCCTCATCCAGAGCTATATCTAATAGGAATTGCCTGGATGCATCAAAACTCGATTGTGAACTATTTGCCTGCACCGCGGATGTATTTTCCCTTAATTGCATGCCTACAAAAAGTAGCGAAATGACTATGGCTACAGCGCCAACTATTTCGGCGATTAAGGCGAATTCTTCCAATTTCGATTTCATAAAGTCCCAGGGAAAATGTTCCGCTGAAATTTAACCAGACACATAAAGTTAGAAAAGGGACACCCATAGCTACTTTTAGCTGACTTATTGATTTTCATTTCTTCGAGAAGCGGGTGTCCCGTGAGTGCTTACTACTGGTTGCGCCTAAAGTCTGCAAAGCGCCACTTTTTCCGGACGGCTCAATCGCGTAGTTGGGCGTTACAGTATTGCCTCTCTCGATTCTGCAGAAAAATATTCTCACTCCGGTTATTGCCTGACATTGGTGTTCGGGTCAGAGCGGCGGGGTATTAGAAGACTAGCCACCACCGAAACCAGCAGCATCAATCCGACGGTTCCTAGCGCGATCCCCACAGGAATCTTGTAGACATCGAGCAGTAGCATTTTCACCCCAATGAACATCAGGATCATGGCTAGCCCGTACTTGAGCAGGTGAAAGCGCTCAGCCATATCGACGAGCAGGAAATACATCGCGCGCAGTCCCAGGATGGCGAAGATATTTGAGCTGAAGACGATGAACGGGTCGCTGGTTACGGCGAAGATTGCGGGGATAGAGTCCACTGCGAAAATGAGGTCGGTTATCTCCACCAGCACCAGCACCACGAACATGGGCGTTGCGTAGCGCGTGCCTGCCTTTATCACGAAGAATTTCTCACCGTGATATTCGTCGGTGATCTTCATGTGGCCGCGCATCCAGCGCAAAATCGGGTTTGTCTCCAGATCGGACTCGTGGTTTGCGAAAATCAGCATTTTCACGCCGGTAAGCAAGAGGAACAGCCCGAAGAGATAGAGAATCCAGTGAAACTTAGCGAGCAGCAGCGCGCCAACGAAGATCAGTGCCGCACGCATGACGATGGCGCCTAGCACACCGTAGAGCAGCACTCGCTTCTGGAATTCTGTGGGCACCGCGAAGAAGCTGAAGAGCGTGATCCAGACAAAGACGTTGTCCACGGCGAGTGATTTTTCAATGAGGTAGCCAGTGAGGTATTCGAGAGCCTTTTGGTTGGCCAGCTCGCGCCCAAAGCGCGCATCGAGATACCACCAGAACCAAACGCAGAAGGCCAGCGCGATGGCGATCCACACTACTGACCAAACTGCCGCCTCCCTCACGCTTACCCGGTGGGCGCCCTGGGTCTTGAGCACCAAGAAGTCCACCGCCAGCAAGATGATGACGAGCAGCGTGAATCCGAGATAGAGAGCCGGGGTACCGGTTGAATCAATAATCATCCCTTGCTCTCCAGATCACAATCGCCTTTCTCCCAACGACTACGCCGCATGATGTAGTAGCCCAGGGCAAGTGCAAGCACCAACGCGGCCATCCCCAATAGGGTACCTTCCGGCAACTCCTTCGGCTCCAGAACGATGATCTTGCGGGCCACTGCAATCATCGCCACTGTGAGTACCGTCTCGAGGTGGAATTCCCGGCGAACGATATAGGTTTTTACCGAGTGCAGCAGCTCAATTCCGATGAGTACCAACAGGAACAGGCCGAACAGCTCCAGCAGTTCCTGGATCTCCAGCAGGAACAAGGGTGGGGTGAGCACGTCCTTGACGAGGATCCACGCTAACTCGAAGGTGGCAAGCAGTACTACGCCCGCCATCAAGACGATCAGGGTGTGGGTTATGGCTCGCTCAAATTTTTCCAGGTATGGCAGCAAGGGCTAATTCTCCTAAATGGATGTCGTGTCGCAGGCGCGGCCACCATGACGCATAACTCTCACGCTCACCGGCGAGCCGAGCAACGCGAAGCTCTTCCGAGTGCAGCACATGATTAGGCATCATAACCCATCTCCAAGTCAGCGCGAGCGTCGGTAGTGC
>SXGR01180346.1_pt1 | contig 10243 bp, 11 predicted proteins | sample 3174711 | NCBI WGS metagenome assembly SXGR01 (sample SAMN11356860, study PRJNA531348) | freshwater metagenome | isolation source: freshwater sample F1-60 | place: China: Fuxian Lake, Yuxi | collected 2017-12-25 | reverse complement strand
GCTTGCGCTCAGTCGCAGTTCAATCGGTCTTTGCTGCCCTACCCTGTGCTCCTGCAACGCCGCCCACGGCAACCGGTAGCGCACCTGCGCCCCTTCTCCCGCCCACACCAGCCGCTCCGCGGCAAACATCGGACGCGCACAATATCGCAACAGCCGCTCGCGCCCGGCGATATCCTGCGCTGCCACCCGCTCGCCCGCGTCGTAGCCATCGGTCTGCTCAATCAGCGAGTATTCGTCGGTCACCACGCCCTCCGAGCCATCGGTGTCGCGCACGCTGAGATACAAAACCACAAAGCCATGTTGGGCAAGCAAGTAAAAGACATTGCCGCGCGCCAGCGTCCGCATGTCGGAAAAACGATATGGGTCGTAGTTGATGCTGGCAGGGAAGGGGCCGTCACCAGCGGGATGGCAGGCCAGGCCAAACAATCGGATGCCATCGCGGGCCGGGATGCGATGCGCCTTAACCGTGACCGGGTGCGTGGGCGCTGACGTTGGGCCGGGAAGAGGATGCGTAATTGAATTTCAATCTCCAGTTGGGGTTGTCGGGGCCGGGCGAGCGCGTTGCAGGACGGTGAATGACAGCGTGAGGACGATGGTGGCCATCGCGGCATAAAGCGGCCAGGTCGGGGCGCGTTCGTAGAGCAAGCCCGCGATGTACAGCGGCGGGGCCACCGCGGCTTGAGTCACGGTTGCATAAAATCTAAGGCCCAGGTGCACCTGCGCGGGTTCGAGGGTGTGGGCTAAGCGCCCGACCAAGAGCGGGCGCATGAGCCAATGCCCACCGCCGATGAAGTAGGCCAGCGCCGCCAGCATCATCACCTGACTTAACACCAGCGCGCGGTTGCCTTCCGTTTTCATCCGGCCAAAGAGCCAGGTGGATAAGGTGACGCCCACAATGGCCGCCGTGCCCAATCGCCCAATTTGCGCGAGGCTAAAACCGCGCACTTCTTTTGAATACTTGGGCAACAACGCCTGACCCAGGTGGAGGATAAAAAACAACAGGAAGATAAAACTCATCAGCCCAACAAAAGCGCGGTTACGCCACAGCTGTTTAAGATGGAAGGTGGCCGGGGTGCGCTCGTGGGGCTGACTGTGCAAGACTTTCGTTTCATGGCGGCTCCTTCTGGGTGGCTTTCGGGTCTCGAGTCTAATCACCACTCGTGGCATCACGACCAGCGAGGAGCCGCCGCTTCAAATTTCAACAATCATTGGGTCACCCCTCTGATAATCGCGAGTCTTTGCCAAGGTCGGTCCTGGCCGAGCGGCCAAGTCTGAGATTCCGAATGGTGGCGCTTAGATACCGTAGCAGCCACGCTCAGTCATTGCCCGAGTGAGTCGATAGAGGACTGTGTGATCCTCGGCGCGGTCGCAGCTCCGAGGAGTAGGGGGCGCGAAAAGTTCGCGATTGGGCTAGGCAGTCCCGAGGCCTAGGTGTCACCGGTCGACAGACGCCGGAGGCGGCAGGTTGTCCAGCAGGCCGCCAGCCTCGAACGCAACGGTCGCCACCTCGATGCCTGGGCCACCCCGTACATTCATCGCGATCGCACGGCTGGTCGCTTCGCGTCCTGAAAACCCCGCCGGGCGGGCGCCGAGACTGACCGACGCGAGTTTCACAGCTGAAGACCCCAATAGGAAGACCGCCAGCAACGGCAGCAAGAACCTCTTCAGTAGGTCGAGGTGATAGCCGACAATCGCGAAATAGCGCGCCGTGAGTTCCGACACGTTGTCGGTCGGCGCATAGGCCTCGAAGCCAGAGAGCTTCCTGAAGTCGCTGACGGCGTGCGAACAGTTGCCCGCGCTGCCGCCAACAACGGGAAAGAACAGACTCCCGCCCCGGGCGCGGGAGGCGGCCAGCAACTCAGCGACGCGCTCGATCGTCCGGCCGTCAATGAGGCCGGCAATGCGTGCCGCTTCGTCGAGATGGGTGGTCGTATAGCTCACTGAACCGTCCGCGTGGGGGGCGCGAGTTTCGCCCGCAGTTCTTCAAGTCCCTCGAGCGATCCGATTTCGTAGAACCGCTCGTGCACTTCGTACCCCGCGAGCCCGTCGTGCGTGATGAGCCGCTGATAGACGGCGGCCAGATCCAGAACGGCCGCATCGGAGGGGGCTGCATCAAACGCCTCGGGCGTCAATATTCCCAACCCATAGTCGATACAGTCCATCGTCGGATCGCTGACGGTCTTATCGTACCGGATGATACGCCCGCGTTCGTAGGCAACGTTGCTGCGATCCCATCGGTTCTGGTTCCTGAATACGGTCATCAACCCCGGCTTCCCGCTGGCCCGAAACGCGCGCTCGACCGCGTCGAAGTCGCACTCCAAATACGAATCGCCGTACGTGACAAAGAACGCGCCGCCGAGCAGGGGCAGGGCGCGGCGCAGCGCGCCACCAGTGCCCCGGGGATGTTCGCCATCGAACACGTAGCTGAAAGTCATCTGCCAACGCGAGCCGTCACCCAAGAACTGGGCGACCTGCTCTCCCAGATAGCCGATGCAGTACACCACGCGGTCGACGCCCCTTCGGCGAAGCAGATCGATTTGATGCTCTGCGAACGAACGGCCGCCGATATCGAGGAGGATCTTTGGCACGCGTTCGGTCAGCGGCCGGAGCCGCGCCGCAAGCCCGCCGGCAAGAATGGCGACCGGCAGACTCACGAGAACAGCACCTTTGTTCCCTCGAAGTCGAATCGAAACCGCACTTCCTCGAGGCCGGCCCTGGCCATGACCGCGCGCAGCCGCTGATGATCCTCGGCGTAAAACATCAGAAAGCCGCCACCGCCGGCGCCAACCAGCTTGCCGCCGATCGCGCCGTTGGCAAGACCGACCTGGTACCAAGCGTCAATCTGTGCATTGGACATGGCGCCGGAGCGGCGTTTCTTCTGCGCCCACTGGTCGTGCATGATTTCGCCAAACCGCCGCGTATCGCCCGACTCGAGGGCTTCCCTGCTGCGCAGGCCGAGCGCCTTCACTTCGTGCAGGTTGGCCAGCATTCCCGCATCGTTCTGCCTAATCCGCGCCTGCTGGTCGGCGAGGATACTGCCGGCACTGCGCGTAAAGCCGGTGAAAAACAGAAGCAGATTGTCTTCGAGGTTGAACAACGTCTCCATCGATGCACGAAGAGGTTCGGCCTGAACCCGGCCGTCGGGGTGGATCGTGAAGCACGTCACGCCGCCGTACGCGGCGATGTACTGATCCTGCTTCCCCACGGGTTCGCGCAGCCGCTCGATTTCGATTTCGCAGGCCAGTTCCGCTAGCTCGTCGGGATGCAGCGGCCGGCGGCGATGGGTGTGCAGGGCCTTCATCAACGCGGTCGTGAAACTCCCCGAGGATCCCAGCCCCGTGCCTGCGGGAATATCCGCCAGCGTGGTGATTTCGATCTGCGGCGTGCGAAAGCCGCACATCCGGAGGGCCTCGCGAATGATGGGATGCTGTACCTCATCAACCTGGTCGACCTGCTCGAGCCGCGAGTACTTGAGAAAGATTCCCGGCTTGAACGGCCGCATGGCGGTGACGTAGACGTACTTGTCAATCGCCGCGGCGATCAGGAAGCCGCCATGATTTCCGTAGTACGACTGGAGGTCGGTACCGCCACCTCCGAGTGTGATACGCAAGGGGCTTCGGGTGATGATCATCGACTACCGAAATTATAGCCTGAACGAGCGTAGATTTCATCGACGACGGCCAGCGCCGCGCGCGCCGCGGAAAGGCCAGCGCTCGGCTCGCGACCGGCGTCGATGTCTGCCATGAACTCAGCGAACTCGATCGCCCACGACGTGTCGCCCTCGGAAAACTCCCAGACGGTTGTCTCCGGGGGGCCCATCTGAGGCAGCATCCGGTACCAGATGAGCGTCTCGACGCCGTAGCTGCCGCCGATCCCCTCGATCTGCAGCTTGCCGTGGCGACCGTAGATCTCGAGCGAAAACATATTCTTCCACTCGGTGCAGCTCACATGAAGGAAGGCGGTCTGGCGGCGCGGCGTCCTCAAGATCATGAACGCGTTGTCGTCGACCGGCATCTTCCAGAAATAGGTGTGGGCGAATCCCTCAACCGTCGCGATGTCGCCGAGAAACAGGCGGGACAGGTCGATCAGGTGCATGCCCTGGTCGATCAGTTCGCCGCCGCCCGACAACCCCGGATCGGCGCGCCACTCCTTCTCGTACCCGATCCGGCCTCCATGCCCGTATCGACCGCGCACGAACATCAACTCGCCGAGCGCGTCTTCCTGAACGAGCGCTTGGGCCTTGAGCACCGCTGGGTGATAGCGGTGGTTGAACCCGACGCGCACCAGACGTCGATGTCTGGCAGCCGCCTCGATGACGCCGTCAATCTCGGCGAGCGATCGCGCGGCCGGTTTTTCGACCAGGACGTGCTTCCCCGCTTCAACCGCGAAGCGCGTCACCTCCGCGAGCGCGTCGTTGGTGGTCGCGACAATTGCGATGTCGACGTCAGGGCGAGTGATGGCGGCGCGCCAGTCGTCGGTTGCGGTCGGCGCGGCCGGAGTGACGGGGGTCGCGGCGGCGGCAATGGCGGCCGCGAGTGCCTCCGCCCGATCGCGCCGGAGGTCGGCGCAGGCGACCACTCGCGCCCCCGCAAGCGCCTTCGCGCGCTTGTGGCCGATGAGCCCGCACCCCACGATGGCGACGCGGTGAGTCACGCCTACGTGCCCCACGGCAGACCCCGGTCCGCGGGGACGATGCGGCGCAGCGTGTACACGCCCGTGCTCGTCAAATCCTCGCGGTGCTCGGGCAGCGTCTCCCACGATGCACTCAGCAGCTTGCCCGTAATGCCGTCGCTCGCCGTGGAGCCGAGGAAGACCACGAGGGCGGCGCACTTTTCCACGGGCGTACCGCCCTGTTGCTTCTGCTTCAGCGCCTTTTCGTAAAACGCCTTCCCCACGCGCCCGGGCCCCGCTTCGATGACCTCGTCGAGCACCCGCGTGTTCAGCGAGCCGGGCGCAATCGAATTGACGTCGATGCCGTGCCCGCGCACTTCTCCTGCCAGCGCCTCCATGAGACGGACGATAGCCGCTTTTGAGGCGGAGTAGGCACTGATCCCCGGCAGCGGATTAGTCGCCCCGCCGCCAAACAATTGCACGATCTTGCCGGCGTGCCGACTTTTGAAGTACGGAAACACCGCCCGGCACATAAGAATCGATCCGAACAGGGTAATCTCGTCGGCTCGCACCCACGCCTCCCAGTCGACGTATTCGATGATGCCGAGGGGGCCATAGACGACCGCGTTGTTGACGAGCACGTCGAGAACCGGGAACGCGTCGAGCGTCGCGTGCACGAGGGATTCGCCCTCGTCGGGGCGGGTGACATCAGCGGGTCGTGCCAGAACACACTGACCCGGCTCCGTCGCGAGCGCCGTCGCTTCGCCGCGCACTTGATCAAGCCGCGCAGCATCGCGAGCGCACATCATCACGCTCGCGCCTGCCTCGACATACGCGCGGGCGATCGCTAGGCCAAGGCACTGGTTCGCCCCATTGACAGCCGCCGTGCGTCCCTCGAGCGGCCGCATCATTTGCTCCCCTTTCCCACGCTCAGGTACTCGACCTCCGGAGCGCTGACGAGCGTATCGGCGATATATCGATTTGCATCGAGCACTAGCCGCCGCTTCATACCCGCCGTCACGTCCCCCGCCGACACATGCCGGTACTCCGGCCAGGGCGTCGCGACAACCAGTGCCGACGCGTCTTCAACAGCCGCAATCGCCGTGTCTGCAAGCCGCACGCACGCCGCAAGATCGAGCGGCAACTGCGTGACGGCCGGATCGTGCGCGCAGTAGGCCGCCCTCTCCGCATGCAGCCAGCGGCAGAGCTCAACCGAGCCCGATCGCCGCAGCGAGTCGGTACCCGGCTTGTACGTCAGCCCCCAGACGGCGATCGTCCGGCCAGCGACCTCACCCAGCGTCTCGGAGAGGCGGCATTCGGCCCACCGCATGTGAGCGTAGTTGCTGGCCTTCACCAACGACCGCAGATGGGGCCTTACGCCGTGCGTCCGGCCAAGCTGCGAGAGGAAGACAAAGTCCCTGGTCAGCGTACCACCGGCAATCGCGCCGCCCGGCGAGAGGTACGCGCGCGGACCGATACGTGCCTCCGACTTCAGACCGCGCTCCACTTCCACCGCGTCCGCGCCCACCTGCTCGCACAGCGCGGCGATTTCGTTGATGAAGGTCACCGACGTCGCAAGAAACGCATTGAGCGCGTTTTTCGTCATCTCCGCGGATTCGACCGACATCCACTCGATGTGTCAGGTAAACAGCCGCAGCAGGCCCTCGATCCTGCCGCGGTCGTTCCGGGAACGAAGACTTACCACGACCCGGTCCGGTCTGGTGAAACTCTGAATGGCCTTGCCGAGCCACGGCTTTTCACGCGAATATCCAAAGTGGACCGATCGCCCGCCCGACCGACTCGCTGCGAAGAGTTGTTCGAGCCGGCGGGTCGTCCCGACCGGTACTTGAGCGGATATGAGCACCAGCGTGGAATCGGTCAAGTGTGGAAACAGCCGGGTTGTTCGCGCGACCACATACTCCACATCCCCTCGATTGTCATCGTCCACGGACGTGTCATCGGCGACCCAGACGATGTCGGCGCCGTTCACGGCGGCAGCGACATCGGTCGTATATCGGAGGCGCCCGCTCACCAGTCCCGCCTTGACCAGTTCCTCGAGGCCCGGCTCGAAAAGCGGCGGCCGGCCGGCTGAAAGATGCGTCACGCCCGCTGCGTCGAAATCGAGCCCGGTAACGCCGTGCCCCCCGGAGGCCAGGCACGCTGCGGTTACCGTGCCAAGATGCCAGATGCCGAGCACGCACACTTTCACGACCGCTCCTCCAGCAGCCAAGCGTTGTCGCGAAGATAGTCGAGCGTCCTGATGATGCCTTCCCGAATCGACAGCTTCGGCGTCCACCCGAGATACCGCATCTTCGACGCGTCGAGAAAAATGAACGGGCTGTCGCCGATCCATCCGCGCTCGCCGCCCGTGTACGTGCGGACGGGATTGAGGTCGAGATAGCCGGTGATCCAGCCTATCGAATCGTTCACCTCGCAGTATTCGTCCACGCCCAGGTTGAACACGTTGACCTTTTCGCTGGCGCGCTCGATCGCAACGAACATCGCATCGATGCAGTCCTGCACGTACAGGTAGGACTTGCGCTGGTGGCCATCGCCAAGCACCCGCAGCAGGGCGGGATTGGCGCGAAGGCTTCGGTAGAAATCGACGACATGCCCGTGGGAGTAGCGTTCGCCGAGGATGGAGACAAACCGGAAAATGTAGCCCTGAAATCCAAAGCCCTCGCAATAAGCCTGAATCAGGCTCTCGCAGGCCAGCTTGGAGGCGCCGTACAATGACGTCTGAATCGGAAATGGCGCGGTCTCGGGGGTGGGAAACAGGCTGGGCTCGCCGTAAATCGAGCCAGTCGACGAAAATGCGATGCGCTTCACATCATTGACACGCATTGCTTCGAGGACATTGAACGTGGCGATCGTGTTCTGCTGCAGGTCTCTGCCGGGATGTTCCGTGCCGAACCGAACGTCCGCGTTGGCCGCCAGATGAAAAACCAACTCGGGCCGCAGATAGCCGATCGCTCCAGTCAAGGCGGCGAGATCTAGGGTGTCGCCGCGCTCGAGCCTGAAGAGCGGAGACGCCGCGGCGCGTTCAAGAAAGGCCTCGCTGCCCGTCGAAAGGTTGTCGTAGGCGACCGTGGTGTGGCCGTCTGCCAGAAGCCGATCAACAAGGTTGCTTCCGATGAATCCGGCTCCGCCCGTTACGAAAACACGCATGCCCACGACCGCGGCGCCTGAACACTTGCCGCCCAAGTAAGCGTCACACCCGACCCTCGATGTTGCCCTCCGCGGCGCAGGCTCCCCGGTGCGGGCGGAATCGAATGCTGAGAGGATCCGCGAAGTTCTGCAGGTTGCCGCCCACCAAATCGAGGCAGCTGTCCCCATCGCCGCGCCATCGCACTGGCACCCGGGCAATGCGGTAGCCTGCCTGCGTCGCCAGATGAAGAATTTCGACGTCGAACATGTAGCCGTCGATCCGCTGACGGCTGAAGATATCGGTGGCCACCCGACGGCGGAAGAACTTGTAGCCGCATTGCGTGTCGACGATGTAGTTCAGTCCGATCACCGAGTGCATCCCGAGGGCAAACACCTTCGAGCCAAGACGGCGGTGCAACGGCTGACGCCGCTCCACTCGCGACGTGCCCTTCATTGCAACGCTCATCCGAGATGGTCGGTCTCGCATACGCCCCAGTAGCCGACGAAACTCAAGCGGATGGCGTACAGCTCGGCCTCGAACGCCTGGGTCTCGATGCGGATAGGCTGGCAGATGAACTCGCTGAGGATCCAAGTGCTCCTTCCAGCGGACCGGCGTGGCGACATGGTCCCCTCCGATGGGCAAGCAGTCATCGTAGGTGTAGCCACTCGCCGGCGTATGTGGGATGACGAAGTCGTCGATGTTGTCTTTGATGGCGCCCGCGCGATGGCCGCTGTGAAGAATCTGCACTCGCACCTGCGAATGGGGCGCCGTGCGCACGTTGAGCGTGAGTTCCCCAGAGCGGGGGATGATCGTCCGAGTCCGCAGCCAGTCTTCGCGCCCGGAGGTCACCAAGTAGACGAAGCCATCCTGGCGCAGCTCGTAGCTTAGTGATCCAGCGTAGCCGCTGGTATCCTGGCCAGCGCGTTCCAGGTAGATCTCGCCGACGTGGTCCCCTACGGTGGCGCCGGCATTTCGTAGGACACGCCCGTCTGGAGCCTGTAGTAGATCGGTGAGGTAAATGCCGCCCCCTCCCATTTCTCCCAATGGGCGTTGCGGCAGGAACGGCCCACGAGTGGCACGCTGCCAGTTAATTCCATTGTAGCTGTACGCCAGTCCTGGGACGACGCGGCCTTCCATCTTCAGGCGATACGGCTCGAAGGGTGACGTTGTATGCATGAGCGGGAACCCCACGTACAGGTCTCCGTGTTGGCGGACGATAAGGCCATAAATCTCGGTCCGCACCAGATCGTCCGCGCCCGGCTGTAGGACGACCAACGGCTTCGAGAAAGTCTCAAAGTCGCCGGTGATTACGACGGCAGCGCGCCGATCCCCGACTCCGGCGCGCCCGTAGAGTCGGTAGGTTTGGCTGCGCGTCTCACAGAACAGATCGTTCCTGCAGTCGCTGTGCTCATTGAGCCACGGATGTTTTCGGTGGATCTGGAAATACAGGCCGTCGCGGGAGAAGGCCACGAAATGGACCCGACCCTCATGCCTGTGGTTGCCATAAGTCATGACGTAGCCGCGCTCAGCGTTCGGGGTGTCGGCCAAAGGAGTGACAAAGCCTGCTCCTGTTAGGGGACGGCCCGTCGCTTCGACCAGCACGACGTTGGGTAAGTCTTGCAGGCGCGGGGGAACATCGCAAGGAATCAGCGGCGGCTCCCACCCATCAGGACGATCGGATTTCAGGCGTATGGCAAAAATATCCGCGTCCCAGCGCCCTTGAGGGACAACGTTCAGATACATCACGTAACAACCGAGTCGCGAATCCAGAAATACCGACCCCAGCCACCAATGTCTGATGGTCTTTGGTGGCTGGGGCAGCACGTTGCCCACGCATTGGGGCTGGGCCGTAACGCTCCAGGCCAACGCTCTGACGGACAGGAAATTCACGCCCACAAGCACTCTCAAACTATAAGCGCTGAGCCCGCACCCGTCAAGCACCACTGTGCGCTAACCTGCACCCCGCCACTGCTTAGTGGTCAACGATCACCCTTGTTGGATATTCCGAGAGGTACGCTCAGCGCTACAGGCGGAAATGAACCGATTTGGACAGACCAGCATCGGCAGCCCTGAATATTCAGTGCACTCTGCCAGCAGCCACACCACGCCTACTCACGCTGCGCTGCGTGTGCCATTCCTACAGCGCAGAATTACCAACCCACCGTTTTATCAAACTCCGATAGCGCAACAGCCGCTTGCGCCCGGCGCTATCCTGCGCTGCCACCCGCTCGCCGCATGCACTGAAAATCCGCCTCTGTGCCCCCACCCCTGCATTACCCCTACTGTCTCCCTGCTCAGTATCCCGCGCCGCTCAAACAGCCCCAGCACCTGGTGCCGCACTGGCGCCGCCACCCGCTCCACACATGCTTCATCCACCCCCTCCCCGCGAAACACCAGCCCCTGCCGCCCCTGCGCCACCAACCCGTCCAGCATGCACAAATGCGAATGCACGTGTGCGTTCCCCAGTCATGGACAGGATCTGGT
>SXGR01074285.1_pt1 | contig 10243 bp, 10 predicted proteins | sample 3174711 | NCBI WGS metagenome assembly SXGR01 (sample SAMN11356860, study PRJNA531348) | freshwater metagenome | isolation source: freshwater sample F1-60 | place: China: Fuxian Lake, Yuxi | collected 2017-12-25 | reverse complement strand
GGCGTCATCCACCCCGACTTCGAGCGCGGCTTCATCCGAGCCGAGGTCTACACCGTGGCCGACCTGGAGCAGCACAAGAGCGAGAAGGCGATCCGCGAGGCGGGTCGCATGCGCGCCGAGGGCAAGTCGTACGTCATGAAGGACGGCGACGTGTGCCACTTCCTGTTCAACGTGTGACGCGAACTTGGGTTCCTTCCGCCGACTCGCTTCGGCTGTGAAATGGGCTTGCGCCGATTTGTAGTCTCGGCTACATATGCCGCCCATGCCGACCCTCCTCGCCGCCTCCATGCTCACCAGCCAGGGGGGCGACGCTCCCGCGGGCGCTGGCGCCGGCGACAAGGCCTCGTTCACGCTCTTCAACCCCACGCCGAAGACCTTGATGCGACCCCTCTCCACCGATCGCCCCGACACGACCGAGAGCCCGTTCACGGTCGATGCCGGCCACCTCCAGCTGGAAATGAGTTACTTCGACCTGACGTACGGACGGCCTTCGCAGGAGGACCAGCCGACGCGGGCGTTGGCCGTCGCGCCCCTGCTCGTCAAGCTGGGCCTCCTCAATGACCTGGACATCGAACTCGGCATCGACCCCTGGAGCCAAGACTGGCATCGCGACGGCACCTCGGGCAGCGGCTTTGGCGACATCCTGCTCCGCGGCAAGCTCAACCTCTGGGGCAACGACTCGTTCGAGAAGGCCGGCGACACGGCCCTCGCCTTCATGCCGTACGCCAGTTTCCCCACGGCGGGCAACGACCTCGACGAAGACTCCCACTTCGCATGGGGCTTGATCGCTCCGCTCTCCATCAAGCTGGAGAACGACTGGCAGGCCGGCCTCATGGCCGAGCTTGACTTCACGCCGGGGAACGATGCGCTTGGCGCGGACGGGACGACGGCATCGCTCCTCACGTCAGCGACCGTGGCTTTCCCGCTCCCCATCCTGGCCGACCTCAACATGTTCCTGGAGTACGCAGGCACCGCTGCGCTGAACGGTGATGCCCCGTACGCGGGCTACTTTGACACGGGCCTGACATTGCTCACCGACGAGAACACCCAGTGGGACGGCGGCATCCGCGTCGGATTGACAGACGGCGCGGATGACTTCGCGTTCTTCGCGGGCCTCTCGCTTCGGTGGTGAGGTGTCGGGTTGTGAAGGGTCGGGGTGAACTGGGCCTGAGGTCGCGGGTGCGGGGGCGGGTGCGGGTGCGGGTCGGGTGCGGGTGCGGGTCGGGTGCGGGTGCGGGTGCGGGTCGAAATCGCCCGCCCCCGGGCCATCGACTCCCCACCGACGGACTTTGGATCGATTCAATCGCGAAAAACCGGTCGTTGGGGTAAGGACTGAGGGAAATTCCCTCGGTTCTTCCCATTTCAAGCCATTCCTGCCCTTTGAACGCGCCCCGAAACCAGGACCGAAGCTCCTCGCTCCTTGCGCCTGGGCGCGCGAGTCTCAGCGTGAGCGTGAAATCGTCCGCACTTGGGCGAACTGGCGCGTGCCGTACTTGCCGCCGTGAAAGCCGTGGCCCGAGTGCCGCGAACCGACCCAGGGCGAACCGTCGGCACCGCCGCACCCCTTGTTGATTCCCACCATGCCGGCCGTGAGTCGTTCCGCCACGCGCGCGGCGTGGTCGGGTGCGCCAAACACCGCGGCCCCCAAGCCGTACGGCGTGTCGTTGGCCATCGCCACGGCCTGGGCATCCGAGTTCACGCGCACGATCGGCGCCACCGGGCCAAAGGTCTCGTCGCGCATGATCGACATCTGCGGCGTGACATCGACCAAGACCGTGGGGCGCACGAAATTGCCGGCGCTCGCGGGACCGCCGTCGCACTCGCCCGCCAGGCACCTGGCTCCCGCCGCAATCGCCTCTTGCAGCTGCCTCATGACGATTGACTTCTGCCGAGCGCTGGACATCGGCCCGATTTGCGTGGACTCATCGGCACTGTCGCCCTGCTTCATGGACGTGGCACCCTCCACCACCAGCTGCGTGAATCGATCCGCCACGGACTCGTGGACGAAGATGCGTTCGGTACTCACGCAGACTTGCCCCGCATTTCGGAACGAGTTGCGCACGGCGAAGGTCGCCGCTGCCTCCAAGTCCGCATCCTCCAAGACAAGAAGCGGATCCTTCCCGCCCAGTTCCAGGATGAGCCGCGTGAGATGTCCCGCGGCCTCGCGCATGATCGCCATGCCGGTCGCACGGCTGCCGGTGAACACGACCAAGTCCACGCCGGCCCCGACCAGTGCGGCTCCTTGCTTGCCATCGCCATGGATGACCTGCAAGACATCTTCGGGCAGCACCGATTGCAGGCACTCCGCCCACGCCTGCCCGCAGAGCGGGCTCACTTCGCTCGGCTTGAAGATGACGGCGTTGCCCGCGACGAGCGCCGGGAGCACATTCTGCACCGGCATGAGGATCGGGAAGTTCCACGGCGTGATCGCGGCTGCCACGCCGAAGGGGTCAAACACCAGGCGCGTCGTGACGTTGGCGTCCTCGAGCACCTCCTCCCGCAAGGCCTCGACCGCTTCCCTCACCATCTCCTCCAGGCCGCTGGCGGCGTACTTCGCTTCCCCAAGCGCTTCCTTGATGGGCTTCCCCATCTCTTGCGACGCGAGTGTCCCCATGCGCTCGGCTGCAGCCGCGAGCGCACCCTTCGCCCCGAGAAGCATCGCGGCACGCTCGTCCAGCGTCCTGGCCGCCCACCCAGCCTGGGCGATGCGAGCGCGAGCGACCACGGCAGGGATCACGTCGATTGGTGTCACCGGCACTTCTCCCACGACGGCGCCCGTCGCTGGGTTGCGGATCGTGAGTACGGGCGCAGGAAGCGTGGTGGGCATGGGGAAATCGTAGGGGTTCAAGGACTCGGGCACCCGTGGTACACTGCCCGACTCCCCTCAGGGGGGCCGTCGGTGACAGCTGCTGGATGGGCACGATCTGCCAATCCCGGCACTGGCGCTGCATGGGGCTCCAAGCGCGGCTTATGGAGCTCTCGCCCCAGGGGATTCGTGCCGCGTCGGGTCGAGCCCGCCGCGCTCCTTGTCTCTCCCCCAAGGTTCGTGCCTTCGGAAACGCTCCCCGCCCCGCAGACCCGCCAAACGGCTCCCCAGACAACTTCATCCGCACAGTGCTCCTTGGCCCGTGGTGTAACGGTAGCACGAGAGATTTTGGTTCTCTTTGTCCTAGTTCGAATCTAGGCGGGCCAACTGCGCGGATCGCCCCCTGACTCGCCTCGCCCCGCCTCGCCTCGCCATCCCTCGTCCATGCCCCACTCGTGCTGCCAATCCAGTTCGACACGCGCCGCGCCAATCGCGATCATCATGGCGGCGGGCAAGGGCACGCGCATGGGTGTCGCAGGTGAAGGTCTTCCGAAGGTCATGGTCCCCACGCTCGGCCGCCCGATGGTGGACTGGGTGGTGGAGGCGTGCCGGGAGGCGGGAATCTCGCGGATCATTCTGGTCGTCGGCCACATGGCGCCGATGGTCCAGGCCGCGTACGCCGGCCAGCCAGATGTCGAGTGCGTCACCCAGGAACCACAGTTGGGCACTGGTCACGCCGTGGACCAGGCTCGACCCGTGCTCGAGCGACTCGACCCCTCCGCGCCGGTGGTCGTGCTCGGCGGCGACGGTCCCCTCATCCGCGCGGCCACGATCGGGTGCCTCATCCGGGAACACCGCTCCCACGGCGCGGCGGCCACGATGGCCACCAGCGTGATCGCCGACCCGACCGGCTACGGTCGCATCGTGCGCGACGCCGACGGAAGGTTCACGGCCATCGTGGAACACAAGGATGCGTCGGATGCGCAGCGCGCGATCGGCGAAGTGAACCCCTCCTACTACTGCTTCCGGAACGAGGACTTGCTTCGCGAGCTCTCGCGCGTCGACAACAAGAACGCCAATGGGGAGTACTACCTCGTCGATGTCCTCACGCTGCTTTGCGCGGCGGGGCGACCCGTGCACGTCGTGAGCGCGGTCCCGCCCGAAGATGTCCTGAGCATCAACACCCCGGAACAACTGGCCCAGGTGGAGTCGATCCTCGGCCGGCGTGAGGCGGCGCCATCCGCCCGGAGCCATGCATGACCAATCCCGATCGCGACCACTTGAAGATCTTCGCCGGCACCACCGGCCATGACCTCGCCACGCAGATGTGCGATCGCCTGGGACTGCCGCTTGGCCAGGCGCAGGCCCATCGATTCCCCGACGGCGAGATCCTCGTCAAGCTCGAGGAGGACGTTCGGGGCCGCGACTGCTACGTCGTCCTGAGCACCAGCCATCCCGTCAACGACAGCCTGATGGAGCTCCTGATCTTCATCGATTGCCTGCGGCGCGCCAGCGCCAAGCGGATCACGCCGGTCATCCCCTACTTTGGGTATGCGCGACAAGACCGCAAGGATGAGGGTCGAGTGCCGATCACCGCGAAGCTGGTGGCCAACCTCATCACCGCCGCGGGCGCCAACCGCGTCCTCTGCATGGACCTCCACGCCGCACAGATCCAGGGATTCTTCGACATTCCCGTCGACCACCTCACCGCCGCACCGGTGCTGGCCAACCACTTCCTGGAGCGTCGCGAGGAGTTCGGCGAGATCGTCGTCGTCAGCCCCGACGTCGGCAACGTCAAGGTGGCCAACACCTACGCACAGGCGCTCCATGCGGACCTGGCGATCATCGACAAGCGTCGCCAGAGCGGATCCCAGGTCGCGGTCAAGAACCTGGTCGGCGACGTGCGGGGGCGCACGGCCCTCATGTTTGACGACATGATTTCGACCGCCGGCACGATCTGCGAGGCCGCCCGCGTCGTGATGGAACACGGCGCGACGGGGGTCTACGCCGCGTGCACCCACCCGCTGTTCGTCGGCCTCGCGATGCAGAAGCTCATCGAGAGCCCGATCAAGCAAATCGTGGCGACCGACACCATTCCCGGTGGTCCGCGGCTGGAGCCGCTGGGCGACCGGATCACCATGCTCTCCGTGGCGCCGCTCCTGGCCGACGCCGTCCACCGCATCCACCATGACCAGAGCGTCAGTGCCTTGTTCCGGTCGGGACTTGGCACCAAGCGCTGATACGCCCCCAGACCCCAACAGGAGTTTTCTCAACCATGTCACAGCAGACCCCAACCATCGAGGCCGCGCTCCGCGACCGAATCGGCACCCGCTACGCACGACGCGTTCGGCAATCGGGCCAGTTGCCCGCCATCATCTACGGCCACGGCACCACGCCGACCAGCGTCTCCGTCAACGAGAAGCAGATCGTCACGGCGCTCAAGCAGAACCAGCACGTCGTGGAGCTCTCCATCGCGGGTGGCGCGAAGGAAACCTGCCTCGTCAAGGAACTCCAGTTCGGATACCTCGGCGACAACCTGATCCACCTCGACTTCACGCGCGTCAACCTCGACGAAGTCGTGACCGTCAAGATCCACCTCCACTGGTACGGCACGCCCGAGGCCGCCAAGAAGCCCGGCCACGTCCTCACGCACGACCAGTCCGAAATCGACGTCACGTGCAAGGTCCGTGACATCCCGGGCGAAGTCCGGGTGGAGCTGGAGAAGGTGATGACCGGCATGATCCTTCACGCCGGCGACATCGTCCTGCCAGCCGGCGTCAAGGCCGCGCACCCTGGCGTCATCGTGGCCCGCATCGAGGAGGTCTTCGAGGCCGCCGCCGCCGAGGCCGCCGCACCGGGCACCGGCGCGGAGCCCGAGGTCATCAAGGCCAAGAAGCCCGAAGAAGGCGCCGCCGACTCGAAGGAGGCCAAGAAGTAGCCATGAAGTTGGTCGTCGGCCTTGGCAACCCAGGTCCCGAGTACCGCCGCACCCGACACAATGTCGGGTTCGAGGTGATCGATTGCCTGGCACGCCGAAGTGGCCTCTCCGATGCCGCCTCCCGCAGCCGCTTCTCGGGCCTTGTGCTCGAGGCGGAGGTGAGTGGCGAACGGGCGATGCTGCTCAAGCCGATGACCTTCATGAATCGCTCCGGCCAGTCCGTCGTGGAAGCCGCTCGCTTCTACAAGGTCGATACCGAGCGTGACCTCCTGGTCATCGCGGACGACCTCGCCCTCCCCTGCGGGCAGCTCCGGCTGCGCGCTGAGGGCGGCGACGGCGGCCACAACGGCCTCGCGGACATCACCCGCGCCCTGGGGACAGCATCCTGGGCGCGGTGCCGGATCGGCATCGACCGATCTGCCGTGATCCCGCAAGTGGACTACGTGCTGGGGAGGTTCACTCCCGAGCAGGAGCCGCTCGTGGCCGAATGCGTCGATCGAGCCGCCGAAGCGGCCTCCGTCTGGTGCCACCGTGGCACTGCGGCGGCCATGAACCAGTTCAACCAGCGGGCGGCCATGCCGGCCGACCCCGCCACACCACCACAGCAGAAGGATCCATTGAAATGAGCACCGAGACCCGCATCAAGCAGTACGAGGCGATGTACCTCTTCCCCCAATCCGCCACGGCGGACCTGGAATCGGCCATCACGCACATCCGCGAGCCACTGGAGCGCCACGGCGCCACCGTGGTCAGCCTGGCCAAGTGGGACGAGCGCAAGCTGGCCTACGACGTCGCCGGCAACAAGCGCGGCGTGTACTTCATCGTGTACTTCACCGCGCCAACCACGGCCCTCCACTCGATCGAGCGCGACTACACGCTCTCTGAGCGGCTCCTCCGCTTCATGATCGTCCGCGCCGACGGCCTCACGGCGGAGCAGATGAATGACGCCGAGGGGCAGGCCAAGCTCGTCCTCGAGATGAAGCTCCGCGGCCAGCCCACACACGCGCCGGAGGCCGAGCCGGTCCCGGCCGAGGCCACGGTCGAGGCCTGAACCCCACCCAGTCCTGCCGCACGCCTGGCGGCGGCCCCCGGCCCGACGTGGCTGACGGGCCGCCGCCAGTTTTTTCACCCCGACTCCTGCTTTTTGGCTGCGCGGTGGGAATCGACCCGAACATTCGTTAGGATTGGGCACTGGAGAAAAACACATGGCAAACCTCAACAAAGTGATGCTGATCGGGAATCTCACACGCGACATCGAACTGCGTTCCATCGCCGGCGGGCAGTCGGTCGGGAACTTCGGGCTGGCTGTCAATCGGCAGTACACGACGAAGGAAGGGGCCAAGCAGGAAGAAGTGACCTTCATCGACTGCGAGGTCTGGGGCAAGCAGGCCGACATCATGAAGCAGTACCTCAGCAAGGGCCGCCCAGTCTTCATCGAAGGCCGGCTGAAGCTGGATACGTGGGAGGACAAGGAAGGGAAGAAGCAGTCCAAGATCCGCGTGGTCGTGGAGAACTTTCAGTTCCTCGCCAGCGGCCGCCGCGAAGAGGGATCGGGAAGCGCGAACCAGGGGGCTTCGACCTTCGCCCCCCGGCAGCAGGATTCCGAGGCCTACGACACGCCGGTGCATTCGCCGGTCCAGTCCGAAGACATCCCATTCTGAGTTCCTGATCCCCCCGAGTCGCACGTCGCGACGTCGAGATCACGCACCATTCGCCAGCCGGGGCCGCCGATCGGCCGCCCCGGCTCGGCTTGCGTGATGGTCTTGATTCTGGGACAATGTGGGACTTCCGCCACGGAGCGCGCTGCGCAGCGCGACCCGGACACGCTGGGGCTGGCGGGCCCCTAACTCACCGAAGGACAGCGACCATGGCAGCCCACATCGAACTCCTCCTCCTCCGCAACGTCGAGCACCTTGGCATCGTCGGCGATGTCGTGAAGGTCCGGCCCGGCTACGCGCGCAACTACCTCCTGCCGCTCCTGATGGCGGAGGCACCCACCCCCGAGAAGATCGAGGCGCTCAAGGACGCGCGGTCCGCTGCACTCGCCGAAGTCGCCCGCGTCCGCAGCGAGCGCGCCGCGACCGTCGGTCGGCTCGAAGGCCACACCATCACCCTGGTGCGCGCCTGCAATGACCAAGGCCAGCTGTACGGCGCGGTCACCCACCGAGACATCTCCGACCAGCTGGTCGCCGAGGGTTTTGGGGTCGACCAGCGCGCCGTGCGCCTGTCCAACCCGATCCGCCGCGTGAGCACCAATCACTGCACCATCCAGTTCGACCGAGACCTGATCGCCGAGATCACCGTCGTGGTCAAGCCGGACCGGGCGCTGGACCTCGAGATGGAACGTCAGGATGCGGAGCGCCACCACGCGGCAGCGGATGCCGAGGGCGCTGGAGCGGTGGACACTGCCGAGCCCGCCCGCGCCTGATCGCCCCGCCGTCCCTTGGTCCAATCTTCCAAGCGACGCTTCTTCCAAGTCAGCGACGCTTCTTCCAAGTCAGCGACGCTCGCTGGCCGATGCTTGCTTGTCACGGTGGTGCAGGATGCGCCACTTCTGTTCCAACGCGGAGGATCGCAGGATGACGGTCATGCAGCGTCGAGACGTGCTTCCAGCCACCCGCCGGAGCAACACCCACAAGTTCAGCATTGGTGGCCATGAGGGGTACCTCACGGTCGGGCTCTTTGAGGACGGACGGCCTGGCGAGATATTCATCAAGATCTCCAAGGAAGGATCCACGCTCTCCGGCCTGATCCAGGGTTTCGCCCGTGCCTTCAGCCTCTGCCTCCAGCATGGGCTTCCCCTGCGCGAGGCGTGCCTGCGTTTCCGGGGCATGCGATTTGAGCCCTTGGGGGCCACCTCAAACCCGGAAATCCCCGAGGCCAGCAGCCTCATTGACTATGTGGCGCGCTACCTGGAACTTCACTGGACCGAGCCACAGGAACCCCGCTCGCTCGCTGAAGTGAACTTCGACCGGTAGAGCCGGTCCAACAGCGGAACGAGCGTCTCCGGCTCGAGTCGCCCTTCGGGTGGCCGCCAATGGACGTCCACGTCCGAGGGGCCATCCGCGGCTGGCACCCTGCGGCGCGTGCCACGCTCCCGCCTGAGCAATCGATCCACCTCGTCGGGCCGCGACGTGCGGAACACCAGGTCGGGGCCGCGGCGCACCATCATCCGGACACCCTCGAGGGTCGCCGCCAGGCGAGTCGTGGCAAACTTCCGGAGCAAGTGCACGCTTGCGGGGGCCTCGCCGTAGGCGCTGGCCAGGTCGGCAAAAATGGCATCCAGCTCGTCGATTGACTGCGCAGCCCCGATCCGGCGCCAGGCCTCGATCCGGCGGCGTTCGCTGGGGATGTAGCCCGCCGGGAGATTGCCGATCGCACCGAGCTCGACGTGGGTGTCAACCACTGACTTGGTTGGTTCATGCCGCAGCCGGTGGACCGCTTCCTCGAGGAGCTGGCAATACATCTCATACCCGACGGCAGCGATGTGGCCGCTCTGTTCCGCGCCCAGGAGGTTTCCGGCACCGCGGATCTCGAGGTCACGGACGGCGATTCGAAACCCCGCACCGAGCATCGAGAAGTCCTCGATCGCGCGGAGTCGGCGCAGGGCCTCCGCCGTCACCGGCCTGGAGGGGTCGAAGAGCAGGTAGCAGTAGGCGCGGTGCCGTGAACGTCCCACACGTCCCCGCAACTGGTGGAGTTCCGCCAGCCCGAACAGGTGGGCCTGGTCGATGATGAGGGTGTTGGCGGTGGGGATGTCCAGGCCACTCTCGATGATCGTCGTGGAGACGAGGATGTCGGCCCGGCGGGAGAGAAACTGGACCATCACGCGCTCAAGCTCGCCGTCCCCCATCTGTCCATGCCCCACCACGATCCGCGCATCGGGGGCCATCGACTGCACCTCGGCAGCGATCTCGTCGATGTCGTGTACCCGGTTGTGGACGAAGTAGACCTGGCCTTCGCGCGCCAGCTCGCGCTCGATCGCGTGCTTGATGCGGTCCCGCTGCCAGGGAATCACCTCGGTGACGATGGGCCGGCGATCCAGCGGCGGCGTCGTGAGGCTGGAGATGTCGCGCAATCCCAGCATCGACATGTGCAGCGTGCGGGGGATGGGCGTGGCGCTGAGCGTCAGGACGTCGGCAGTCAGTCGAAGCTCGAGCAACCGCTGCTTGTGCTCCACGCCGAAGCGCTGCTCCTCGTCCACCACCACCAGGCCGAGGTCGTGGAACCGCACGTCCGCCGAAAGCAAGCGGTGCGTGCCCACTAGCACGTCGACCTCGCCCGCGGCCAGCGCGTCCAGCACGTCGCGCACCTCGCGGTCCGACTTGAACCGGCTGATGCACTCGACCCGGAATGGGTACGCCTTGAAACGGGAGGTGAAGGTCCGCGTGTGCTGCTCGGCGAGCACGGTCGTCGGCACGAGGATGGCCACCTGCCGGCCCGCCTCGCAACACTTGAACGCCGCGCGGATGGCCACTTCCGTCTTGCCGAAGCCGACG
>SXGR01370422.1_pt1 | contig 10244 bp, 10 predicted proteins | sample 3174711 | NCBI WGS metagenome assembly SXGR01 (sample SAMN11356860, study PRJNA531348) | freshwater metagenome | isolation source: freshwater sample F1-60 | place: China: Fuxian Lake, Yuxi | collected 2017-12-25 | reverse complement strand
GTTGACGCCGGCCTCGAGTGCGCGACGTGCTTCTTCGTTGAATTTAAGAATCTTTGCCATGTTTTGGTTCCCTGTACTAAGTAGAAATCGTTATTGAATTGAGTTATTTACTTACCGACTATCGCAAGAACATCGCGACTCGTAAGAATCAAAAGATCTTCACCCTTGTGCGCCACTTCTGTGCCGCCGTACTTCGAGTAAAGAACAACATCGCCAACTTTGATATCAAGTGGTGTGTGCTTGCCAGAGTCATCGCTCCATCGACCTGGACCAACAGCAACAACAGTGCCCTCTTGAGGCTTCTCTTTTGCAGTGTCTGGAATTACGAGACCCGATGCAGTTGTCTTCTCGGCTTCGTTTGGCTTGACCACAATCCGGTCATCAAGTGGCTTTAAGTTCATATCGGTTCCTTATTCTTTCTAGGTTTTTCTGGTTAATTTCTGGACTTTTTTCTGACTTTTTGCGTTCGATCTGCGTTTAGCACTCGAACGGTGCGAGTGCCAATGCTATTGACAAAGGGCTATTTTTCCAACACAAATCAATGGCTAAGTGCCTGCAAGTCCTTTAATTTCACGCCAATGCGGGCCAACTGCTCGGTCAGCAACCACACCGGCAAACCAATAACCGTGTCAATTTCGCCACGCACCTCGGCCACCAAGGCCGCGCCATGGCCCTGCACTGCGTACGCCCCCGCTTTACCCATCGACTCACCGGTGCCCAAATACCAATCGAGCAGCTCAGGTGCCACATCGCGCATCGTCACGCTCGCAGTGTCGAGTCCGTTAGCGCTTCTTCCGTCAGATCTCACGCTCACTGCAGTGTGCACACTGTGAGATTTTGCCGATAATTTTTGGATCATCGTGCGTGCCTCATCTAAGTCTCGCGGTTGACCAAAGATTTCACCATCAAGCGCCACAGTCGTATCTGCAGCAATGATCACGCACCGTTGCTCATGTCGCAATGCAACTTTGTCAGCTTTAGCAGCTGCGATGCGCTGCACATAACTCGACGGGTTTTCACGGCGCCGAGGTGTCTCGTCAATTTCTGGTGGATCGATCTCAAATACCAACCCAAGTTTTTCTAAAATTTCTTTTCGACGCGGTGAACGCGATGCCAAAATAATTTGACTCGTCACTAAATGCAACCAGTCTCACCAAACAACTTCAGCCGCCACTCATATGCGTCAGCGTCGCATCATCTGGCGCAACCAGATCTTCTAGGCTGTCCAAAAATCCGTGAGGCAAAACAATATTTATGGGTCCGTTGTGGTGTCCGCGCACAAATCTTTCGCCGCCTTCAACAATTGATGCTTCAGGGTCACATTGTTCGATTAACTGTCGCAAATGATCAATGCTCGAAATCTCACCAAACTGTCGACGCAAGTCACCACCAACCGGATACCCCGTCAGATACCAACCTGCGTGTTTGCGAAATTCGCGAATGCCTCGACCCGGCGGAAAGTGAGCTTCGAGTGCAATCGCATGACGCAACATAACTTCGAGCACCCAGCCAAGTTTTGGTGTCGCTGGTATCTCATCACCGTTGAACATCGCCACCATGTCGCGAAACAGCCATGGTTTTCCGAGACACCCACGACCAATAACAACGCCATCACAGCCGGTTTGGTTCATCATCTCGCGTGCATCGCTTGCTTCCCAAATGTCGCCGTTACCAAGAACCGGAATATCTGTAACTGCATTCTTCAACTCGGCAATCGCCTCCCATCGCGCATACGGCGCATAATGCTGCTCAGCAGTTCGCGCATGCAACGCAATCGCCGCAACACCAGCTTCTTGGCAAATCAGGCCGGTGTGTATGTGGGTCAGCAGGTCGTCGTTCAAGCCCATTCGAAACTTGCAAGTCACAGGTATGCCAAACGAAGATGCCGTCTTGACTGCTGCATTGACGATTTCGCGCAACAGATTTTTCTTCAGCGGCATAGCCGCACCTCCGCCACGACGAGTTACTTTCGGCGCTGGGCAACCAAAATTCAAGTCAATGTGATCAACAGCATTTCGCCGACCAAGTTGAGTAATCGCATCAGTCATAATTTTCGGGTCGCTTCCATAGAGTTGTAAACTTCGAAACGATTCATCAGACCCAAACGCGATCATCGCTTCAGTTTTTGGATTCTTGTAAACCAATGCAGCCGCCATCACCATTTCATTGACATAGACAAGCCCCGACGCAAACTCTCGACACAACGTGCGAAACGGCTGATTCGTCACACCCGCCATCGGCGCCAAGACAACTGGTGGCCAAATACTCCGCTCACCAAGTTGCAGCGGCTTGGCTGTGACAACTTCGGTCATACGCTCGCCACCGTCAAACCCAAATTCGGGTACGCCCCTGCATCAAACGACGATTCACCGCTCAACTGCAAGCGATGCCACCCTGCTGATGCAATCATCGCCGCGTTATCTGTGCACATTGCCAGTGAGGGTAACACCAAACGAAAGTCTCTACGTTCACACGCTCGAGTTGCCTCACTACGCAACAACGAGTTGGCGGCAACTCCGCCGCCAAGTGCAACTGTTTTTGCTCCAAGATTTTCTGCAGCCTGCATCGTCTTGGCAACCAACACATCAACGACTGCTTTTTGAAACGACGCCACAATGTCGTTCGTCTTGGCGTCACTATTTTTTCGGACATAGTTGATCACAGCAGTTTTTAATCCGCTGAACGAAACGTCGAGCCCGTCGTGCATCATCGCCCTTGGAAAATCAATCGCATCAGCATTGCCCGTTTTCGCCAAAGCGTCAATCGCTGGCCCACCGGGGTAACCCAAATCTAAATAGCGCGCAACTTTGTCGAACGCCTCACCAGCGGCATCGTCACGAGTTTGCCCGACAATTTGATAAACCCCGGGCTGACGCACTTCAACCAACATCGTGTGCCCGCCAGAAACAAGCAACACCAACATCGGAAACTCAACATTCGGGTCATCAAGCATCGCCGCATAAAGATGCGCCTCAAGATGATTTACACCGACGAATGGCACATCTAATGTCAACGCCAAAGATTTCGCCGCCGCTACACCAACTAGCAATGCACCGACAAGGCCCGGCCCGACTGTGGCGGCGACTGCATCAACTCGATCAAAACTCAAGCCTGATTTTGATACCGCTTCATCAATAACCGGAGTAATTGCTTCTAGATGTGCGCGACTCGCGATCTCAGGCACAACGCCGCCGAATCGCGCATGAACTTCTAACTGCGATGCAACAACCGACGACAAAACGTCATTACCACCCATGACGAGTGCGGCAGCAGTTTCATCGCAACTGGTCTCAATGCCAAGCACAACCGTCGCGCTATCGATTTTCAACTCACGTTTCACATTCGACCCGTTCACATTCGGCTCAATTCAATTTTTTGCAATCGCTCAACAAATTCTGGTTCTTGCACTCCTGCACACCACATAACAATTGCGTCGTCACGATTCTCGTAATACTTTTTGCGCACACCCGCAGGCACAAAACCAAATCGGCGATAAAGCTGTTGCGCCGCAACATTCGTGTGTCGCACTTCGAGAGTCATCGCTTCACATCCGCGACGATTCGCTTCCCAAGCGAGGTCAATCAGCAACTCGGTCGCAACTCCCCGACTTCGCCACATCGGGTGAACAGCAATGTTCGTCACGTGCGCATCATTTTCGACGTACAACAGTCCGCCGTAGCCGACCAACTCGTCACCGATCGTGCCAACCAAATAGTGACGCTTGCCAACTCGAGCTTGTTCTAGTTCTTCAATGAACACTTGCGCCGTCCATGGTCGTGGATAAACCTGCTGCTCAATGGGCATTATTTTGCGAATGTGTGCCCGCCGCATCGGCACGATCAGCAAGTCTCGCGACGACTCAGCGTCTGTGGGTTGTAAATCGCCTTCATGATCAACTGCTTTTGTGCGAATGAAGCGATCCAAAATGCTCACGACTTCACCCGCTGTTCCCAATTGATTTCGGCATCGGGTGCTCGCAAATAAAGTGCCTGCAACTCGGTCGCACTCTGCCATTGCTCAAGCAATGCCAACTCGGCAGCGATCAATGCCAATACTGCTGCACTCGGCTGAGCAAGTTGCTCACTCGCCCACTCAATCGACAAGCCCGTTGTTTCGAACATCTCGCTCAACTTTTGACGATAACGCAACGCACCATTGCCAACAATCAAAGTTTCTTGACCGCGATCGACAATATCGACAACACACTCGTCAAGAGTGCCAACTCGAGGTGGTTTTACTTCGATACTCGAGCCAATGTCGTTGCGATACATCGCCCAATAAAGTTCGCCGCGTCTGGCATCAATTGTCGACAACACGACGCGCTCGGTTGTGGTCACAGAGCGCGCCAAAATATCCAAACTTGAAACACCGACAATTGGCACGCCGAGTACTTGTGAGATTGTCTTTGCCGACGCAATGCCAACACGCATACCGGTGAACAATCCAGGGCCAATATCTACGGCAACAACATCGACTTCGCGCATAGAAACATCTGCTTGTGCGCACACGTTTGAAATCATCGGCGCGAGCAATTCAGCATGACGACGATCGCTTGTCACATGAGCACTCGCCAGCAATTGCTTCGAGTTATTGATCGCCACGCTTACCGCGTCAGTCGATGTATCAATCGCCAAAACAATCATCAGTCTCAGCCTCGCGCCAATACGGTTAATTTCGACGCCAATTCATCTGCCAGTTTGCGAAACCTGCTCTCCCATTGGGCACCGCGACTCGACAAAGTTATGCTCCGCACTTGCGTCTCATCTGTTTTGCCGGTTGCATCACTACTCGCTTGATCAACGTGTTCAAACCGCAACACCAATGCATCACCCAACTCGTCGCCAACAATGTCGCCCCACTCAACAGCGATAACCCCACCACTGTCTTGAAGTTCGTCAAGCCCCAAGTCTTCAAGTTCACCTGTTCGTTCAAGGCGATATAAATCGGCATGATGCAACGCCATCCGCCCAGATCCATAGTTATGCAACAAATTGAACGTCGGAGACGTAATCAAATCTGTTACTCCGAGGGCGCGACCAAAAAACTGCGTGAACGTGGTCTTGCCCGCACCCATCTCGCCTGCCAACACGATCATGTCTCGCGGTCGCACATGACTTGCGACAATTTCTGCAAACCGCTGAGTATCAGTCAAAGACCCGAGTGAAAATTTCACGAGCCCTACGCTTTGTTTTCGACATAAACGCGTGGCATTCGTGCGCTGATACCGCAGACTATTTCGTAACCAATTGTTTCAAGGCGAGTCGCAATTTCGTTTGCCGAAATAGATTCGCTTTTTTGTGCGCCAAGCAAAACTGCTCGGTCACCAATGTTCACTTCAAGGTCTCCGCAGTTAACCATCAATTGATCCATCGTCACGACACCAACAATTGGGCAACGCTTACCGCCGATTAAAACTTCACCGCCAACACGCCACAAGCGGCGTGGCACGCCATCGGCATAACCGAGTGGCAATGTGGCGATATTCGCTGATTTTTCCAATCTCGTACGCAGACCATACGAAATACCTTCGCCAGCGCCAAGTCGTTGCACATGGCTCACTCGAGCATGTAGCGACATCGCAGGCCGTAAACGACTGGCTACATCTTCGGTTTCGTTGCTCGGCGCAATTCCGTAAATCGCAATACCAACTCGCACGATGTCAGTCTTTGAGTTCAGATTTCGCAGTAGAGCTGCCGAATTCGAAGTATGCACAAATTTCGGTCGCAACCCTTTGCGATCTAATTCAGCAACAATCCCATCAAATCGCTGCTGCTGTTTGTCAGTCTCGTCATGGCTCGGCAAGTCGGCGGCCGCAAAGTGTGTGTAAATACCATCGAGTTGCAAAGAACTCAGAGCACTTATCTGCTCAATGCGCGCTATCGCCGAATCAACTGGCGCACCAACTCGATGCATACCGGTATCAACTTTGACATGCACCTTGCCAACAACTCCGAGACGCGTGGCAACAGCCGCATAATTTTTAATAGTCGCCTCGTTATAAACGGTTGCCGCCACATCGTCATGCAACATTTGCTCAAAGGCAGCTTCAGGTTGCTCGCTCACGATCAAAATCGGTGCAGCAATTTTCGCCTCGCGCAATTCGTGAGCTTCATCGGCCAACGCCACGCACAAACCGCTTGCTCCTGCGTTCAATGCGGCGCGTGCAACCTCAACTGCTCCGTGCCCGTAACCATTCGCCTTCACGGTTGCCCAAAGTTGTGACGACCCAGCTTGTTTGACAAGCCCCGCAACGTTCGCCTTTATGGCCGCCAAGTCAACTTCAACCCAAGCCCATCGATTTGTCGAACTCATCAGTGAACTTTTCGCTCAGTTGCTCGCGACAACAGCAATAGCGGTGTCGTCGGTGTGTGAAAGCGAAACAAGCCAAGTTTTCACACCTCGTGTCTGTGCAAGTTCTGCTGCTCGTCCTGTAACGATCAATTCAGGAGAACCACTCTCAGAATTACGGATCGAAACATCGTGCAGATCAAAAGCCCCGAGCCCGACGCCAAGTGCTTTCATCGTCGCCTCTCGAGCCGCAAAACGAACAGCCAAACTCGGTGCACTATCGGCACGACTTGCCAGCGACTCAAGTTCGGCAGCGGTAAAAATACGAGTACGCAAATTTGGTGTTCGATCTAGGGCTTCACGAAACCGATGCACGTTAACTGCATCAATACCCAAGCCAATCATCACGCCTACTTCGTCGGGCGCCAGTGGTCAGCCATGTCGCTGATCGGCAAGATCAACAAGTCGGCAACCGAAACTTCAGCAAGTCGATCTTCTCTAAATGCGCCTTCGGTTTCTGTAACCCAGTCAACAAGTCGGTCATATCTGCGGTCGTAGCCCTGCAATACCGCTCGCATCGCTGTTGCTGGCAAACGATCATGAAACATCACATGCAGCAAAGTGATGCCAGTGGTCTGACCACCCTTGGTCTCAGGCACCATTATCACCGTTCGGTTATCGCTTCGCCCTCGCGCTACGAGAACTTCTTGGTCGCTCGCTACGCGACGTTTGGTGCCCACAAGTTGTGAATTGCGATCAACTCGCGAAGTCAAGTTCTTCGACATTCCGCCGCGGTCAACGATTGCTATCGTCGCCGAACCACCCGCAATGTCGCCTTCAATTTGGTACCGCGTAAAACCAGTCACCGCGCTAACCGCAGCATCTAAATCAGCCACAATTTTCAACACGCGATACGAAAGTCGCTCGCGCGCCACACCTGCTTCGAGTAACGACTTAACCAACTTACGATCAAACAAACCTTCGTCGCTACGTGAAATACCCACAGTCACGGTCTTGGCTTGATGTTTGATCGCATCAACTGGGCGCGTCAATTCATCGACACCGCGTGTCAAAGCACTCGTCAAATCATCGAGCAACAATTCTGGCGAAGCGATTTTGCCCGAACTGCGTTGATACGCCTGCACGGGGTCGCTGGCCAATGTGTCACGCAACATCGTCACGATTCGCACCGCCGTGCTGGCTTCTAAATTGCCGTCGTAATTTCCGGTCGCGAGCGCATCTGTAAATCGAGTCGCTGGTGCGCCTAATTCTGCACGAATCTTTTCTAACAACTTGTTTGCGTCGCCACCGCGCTCGACTGCGTGCTCTACAACTTCGCGTGCTTCGCGCAATGGCCGTGCAAGAGCATCAATCGCCAAAGCCGCCTCGTAGCCAAACAAGTGTCCAACCATCACGCTCAAAATAAATGCCAGATGCGTCTCAACATTTGGCACGAGTAACACTGCAGCAGCGGCATCGAATCGTGTCTGACCTGCAGTTGCGACAACAATCGGCAGTGCTTTGTGGGCACGATAGATCGCAATCTCTTTTGCCACATCTGATGCATTGCCCTCAAGCAATCCGGTTGCACAAACAAAGATCAATGGCTCGCACGACAAGTCGATGTGCTTTTTATCTTCAGTCGAATCGCTCGAGATCGACTTATAACAAAGCTCCGACAATTTGATTCGCACTTCTTGCGCCGCAATCAAATTCATGCCATTGCCGACCACAGTCCAATAGCGGCGTGACGAAGCAAACTGCTTGGCTGCCGCAGCAATCGCTGGTCGAGTTGTCAAAACCTCGACAAGCGCATCAGGAATCGAGCGCAAGCCCGCCAAAAGTTCGTGTCGTGCTCGATCAGAAGACTTGCCGAGCGCTTTCGATATTGCACAGGCATAAAGTGCGCCAGCAGCAACTTGGGCATAAAACGCTTTGGTGCTGGCGACGCTCATTTCAACATCGCGACCATCTGACGTATACATCACGCCATCTGCTTTTGCCGAGAGTTCACTGCCGCGACGATTGACAATCGCCAAAACACTCGCACCACGGGCACGCGCTAAGTCGACCGTGCGGTTCGTGTCGGTCGTCGTGCCACTTTGACTCACCGCAACAACAAGCGTGTCACTCATATCAAGTTGCAAACCAAAACCCGAAAGCTCACTTGCCAGCAGAGCTTCTACGCTCAAGCCGATGCCAACTAATTCATTCAACAACTTGGCCAATGCTTGGCCTGCGACTGCGGCAGTTCCTTGACCGATTACACGAACCTTCGCGATTTCACCCGATGCCAGACGTTCACAAATTGCTTTCGGCAAGACATTCTCGCCCAATTCGGTTGTCAACATGCCATTTTGCTCGACAATCCGACCGCGAATTGTCTTTCTAAAACTCTCTGGCGCCTCAGCAATCTCTTTGGCCAAGAAGTGTTTATGCTCGCCACGATTGATGTCGCGTGTTGTTATCTCTGCAGTCAAAACTTTGTCTTTGCCCAATTCAATTTCACGCCCGTCGTAAGAAATCAACTGCACACCCGAAAGGTCTCCGGCATTTGCGCCAGACAAAGTGACAACTTGACCCCTACTCGAAGGATTATCTAAATCTGCGAGCGCCTCGCCGTCCATTCGCACATAATTAAGTGTTTCTTCGACCAAACCATATGGCTCGCTGGCAACAACAAACCGATCTTCAGCAAGGCCAATGCATAATCCCTGTCCGCTGCCGTGCAGAGCCAACAACAACTTGTCGGGCTCTGTTGCACTGGCAACAGCAATCGCAACTGAACCTTCAAACTGCGCAACCGTTTCACGAAACGCATCTGTCAAATTCTTTGTCGTCGCTAATTTGCGCGAAACCAACGCAGGTATAACTTTTGCGTCTGTTGTTATCGGTCCAGCGACACGCAATCCATATTGCACTCGCAAGTCGGCGTGGTTGTCAACGTCGCCGTTCAATGCAGCAACTAGATATGCGTCATCATGTTTGCCTTCAAGCTCTTCGCTATTTACCGGGTGAGCATTCGGTTCAGAAATAATGCCAACACTTGCCCACCGCGTATGGGCCAAAACCGCAACCTGTGAGTTCGGTTGAGAGATGCAAAGTCGCAGCAATGCGTCAGCAACTATGGCGTTGCGCATCACACGCGTGTTGTCGCCAAGTTCGCCAATTTCTGCAGCGGCTTTATATACAAATGACCACGCATTCTCTGTCATGCGTACAGAACCAGACATGAACAATGCGTCTTCGCTGCGGTTTGCCAAAAGCGCTTTTACTTGTTTATCAGTCGCCTTCAGCCCGTGGTTCGAAATAAGCACATGAATGCCGGCTGAGTCGCGGCCGCGAACTTCGAGGCGGTCTAAACCTGAGAACGCTTGCTGAATCGAAAAATAACCGCAGCGTGCCGACTCTGACGCACCTTGCCCAGCCAAAGCGTCAACAAGTTTTGCCGTACGAATTCGGTCGTTGCGCAACTCCCAAATGGCGTCTTTGGCACGAATAATCTCTTGCAGCACATGTTGTGATGACTCGGTTTGCAGGCCTGCCGATTTTTCAATCAATTGCTCGTAGGCGATCACAATTGCGTCAAGCTGATCAATGCGCGATGTCATCGCAGCAATCAACTGGTGATTATCAGCCATGCACAATTGACCAGCGTCACCGCGCAAAAGCCTGTCAGCAGTGGTCACCGCCTGTGCAAGTTGATCAATATCGCTCTTGGCGCCTGCTTCAAGGGCGCCATCAAGAAGAGCCAAGATTTCGCTTGCGGTCGGGGTTGCTCGTCGCGTCTTTCGACTGAGCACACAGATGATGCCGCACATGGTTTCTAGTCTACTTTCGCATCACGAATCGCCGAGTCGCGCAGAAATCGCATCGGCCAATGTTGCAGCAACCTGTTCAGCATCTTCTTGTTGTGGTGCCTCGACCATCACTCGCACCATCGGCTCTGTGCCACT
>SXGR01135137.1_pt1 | contig 10244 bp, 8 predicted proteins | sample 3174711 | NCBI WGS metagenome assembly SXGR01 (sample SAMN11356860, study PRJNA531348) | freshwater metagenome | isolation source: freshwater sample F1-60 | place: China: Fuxian Lake, Yuxi | collected 2017-12-25 | reverse complement strand
GAATGATCCACGTTTCGTCACGGCTGAAGATATGCCGAATAAAATCGCGGCCTATTGCCGTGAAACCAAACAGCCGGTGCCACAGACCCCTGGTGAATTCGTGCGCTGCGCTTTGGAAAGCTTGGCCCTATCGTATCGCCGTACGTTGGGCGAATTGGAAGACACCACCGGTCGGAAGCTGACGAAATTACATATCGTTGGTGGCGGCACGAAAAATAATTTACTCAATCAACTTGCTGCTAACGCGACGGGTCGCAATGTTTTCGCTGGTCCAGTTGAAGCGACTGCCGCAGGTAATATTTTAATTCAAGCTATGGCCCTCGGCCAATTGAAAGACCTCGCGGCAATTCGCCGTGTGGTGCGAAACTCTTTCCCCATCATCACCTATCAGCCCCGCGACGCCGCCTTGTGGGACGCCGCTTATAACCGCTTTAAGGATCTCCCATGACCTCCTCCCCAAAATCTGCTGTCCGTCCCTATCCCGTTTGGGATGCTGCTTATGCCGCTAAATTAGACGGCGTCGGTAAATTAGTTTACCGCTCTAATCTGCTTGGTTCAGACCAGCGCGTGACCAACACTGGCGGTGGGAATACCTCAGCCAAGGTCATGGAAAAAGATCCACTGTCAGGCAAAGACGTGGAAGTGATGTGGGTGAAAGGTTCCGGCGGCGATTTACGTACGTCGAAAAAAGAAAACTTTAGCTCGCTCTACCAAACGAAATTAATCGAACTCATTCCGCTTTATAATGCTGCACCAGTAAAAGGTCCGAAAACGGACGTTGAAGATAATATGGTCGGCATGTATCCGCACTGTACCTTTAATTTAAACCCACGTGCGACGTCGATTGATACCCCGCTCCATTCCTTCGTTCCGCATAAACATGTTGACCACATGCATCCGAACTCGGTGATTGCCGTGGCGGCAGCGAAGAACGCCAAAGAATTAACCAAGAAAATCTATGGCGATGATTTAATTTGGACGCCATGGCAACGCCCAGGTTTCGATTTAGGCCTCCAATTACAGTCGATTTGCGCTAAGCACCCCAAGGCCAAGGGCGTGATCATGGGCGGTCACGGCGTCATTAATTGGGCGGACGAAGATCAAGCCTGTTATGATCTGACCATGGATATCATCAAAAAGGCAGATGATTATATTGCCAAATGCGACAAGGGCGAAAAAACCTTTGGCGGACAAAAATATAAATCATTAGATGCCGCAGGTCGCAAGGCTATTTTAGTCAACGTGTTACCATGGTTGCGCGGACAAGTATCAAAAGCCAAGCGTTTAGTCGGCACAGTGCAAGAAGACGAAACCATGTTGCGTTTCGTCAATTCAGTCGATGCCCCACGTTTAGCAGAACTTGGCACCAGCTGTCCCGACCATTTCTTGCGCACCAAAATTAAACCGTTGTACGTAGCCTGGAATCCTCAAACCGAAGATGTGTTGGCTTTGCGCAATAAATTAGCCACCGGTTTAGAACAATACCGCAAAGATTACGCAACGTATTATAATAAATGCAAACGCAGCAATTCCCCTGCGATGCGCGATGCCAATCCGACGGTTATTCTCATCCCTGGTGTCGGTATGATTGCCTGGGGTAAGGATAAATCAGAAAGCCGCGTCACTGCGGAATTCTATAACTGTGCCGTCGAAGTGATGCGCGGTGCTGAAGCGATGGATGAATATGTTGCCATCGACCTGCAAGAAGCTTTCGATATCGAATATTGGTTGCTCGAAGAAGCCAAGCTCAAACGCATGCCACCTGAAAAAGAATTATCGCGCCAAATCATCGCGGTGATTGGTGCTGGTTCAGGTATCGGTAAAGAAGTGTCGCATCGCTTAATTAAGGAAGGTGCACACATCGTGTGCGTCGATATGGGTGCCGAATCAGCGAAGGCGACCGCTAAAGAACTCACGGATATTTACGGCGTTGGAATTGGCGTCGCGGGAACCGGACTCAGCGGTTGCGGCCCAGCCATCGGTTTAGTTGCTAATATTACCGATCGTTCGTCCATCCGTGCGATGTTAGAAGATGTCATCATCGCCTACGGTGGTGTCGATACCGTGATGGTAACCGCCGGAATTTTCGTTGCTCCAGATACCAAGGGAATGATCCCAGACGACAAATGGGGTCTGACCTTCGACATCAACGTTATTGGCCAGGCATTTGTTGGCGAAGAAGCGTACAAGATCTGGAAAGAACAAGGCTTGAAAGCCAACCTCATCATCACCACCTCGGTGAATGCTGCGGTCGCCAAGAAAGGCAGTTTAGCTTACGACACGTCGAAAGCCGCCGCGAACCATTTGGTCCGCGAAATGGCCATCGAAATGGCTCCGTTGGTCCGCGTCAACGCCGTTGCTCCAGCCACCGTTGTCCAAGGCAGCAATATGTTCCCGCGCGATCGCGTGATCAGCAGTCTGGCTAAATACAAAATCGATTACACCGAAGCCGAAGACACCGAAGCACTCCGCACCAAACTGGCGAATTTCTACGCCGAACGCACCTTGACCAAATCGCCGATTACCCCGGCCGACCAAGCCGAAGCGCTGTTCGTCTTAGCCTCTTATCGCCTGTCCAAAACCACCGGACAAATCATTAATGTTGATGGTGGTTTGCATGAGGCGTTCCTGCGCTAAGGATTGCCCCAGTCCGGAAGTCCGGGGGTCCGGAAGTCCGGAAGTCGAGAGAGTTTAAAATCACCGAGGGCGTCGAGCACGCAGAGGAGGGAGGAAGGGCCCAAATCTGTGGGCTTGATGCCCTCGGTGGTTTTATTTTAGGCAGGAAAAAATGGGAATTAATGAGGTTCCCGGAAGGACGTCCGTTGCCAACCCAGGTGATACCCTAGGTAGCTCACCGCGCATTCTTCATCGGTAATTTTCCTGGGCACTCATCAACAATGAGGCGGCCTTTTTCAAAGGTGATTTTATAGCGGCGTTCTTCACCGCCTTTTGGTTGGACGACCATGGTTGCGGTGGTTGGGGTGGCGTCGTCGAGTCGCCACATGCCTGAGATGACGGTGTCTTTGGCAAAAATAATCCGCGCGGTGCGCAAGGTTAGATTCACGCCGAAGTTCTCAATTTGGGCTGCGGCGGTGGCGGCGTCCTTCTGATCTTTGGTCAGCGCTTTTTCGTCCACGACCCAGATTCCGTAAATTTTATCGGGGCTGAGTTTATCGGCAGCAGCAAGGGTCAGGGCAAAGAGGCATAGGCAGATGATGCGGAACATGGCGGGCTCCAGATAGTTTTTTCAGTGTGAATGTGTGTTAAAGAGACCGCCATTGGCAAGCGGTGGACTCTGTGTCAGGCGTCTGCACCACTGATTTGTTATTGGTTGTTCGTGTGAAGATGACCTTATGCATAATTTTGTGCATGTTGTCGGAATTAACTCCGCCATTGTTTGAATGGGCATTAAACGTTATCGCTAAACATCGGAGCAAGGCATGACGACGAGTATTTCATTGGCCTATGGCGAGCGGGGTTTTGAATTAACCCTGGATTCAGCATTAGTTGATCCGTCAGTCATCTTGCCCATCGACCCGCCAGCCTTGGCCGACCCTATGGCCAATTGCGTATTTGCTTTGCGTAAACCGTTGGGAATTCCTCCGCTTCGGACGTTGGCGGAAGCGTTGTTGGCAAGGTGTTATGATCGCCAACCGCGCGTGTTAATTGCCATTGCCGATCATACGCGCTCGGTTCCGGATTATATTTTAGTGCCAGCGTTGGTTGCGGAATTGGGTGTGCCAGATTCTGCGGTAACCATTTTAATTGGAACAGGAACCCATCGTGGATCGACGCCAGAAGAAATTAAACGCTTATTAGGTCCGGCGGCATCACGATTTACGGTGATTAATCACGACTGTCATGACCCCAATTTAGTGCATGTTGGTAATTCATCATGCGGTGGCCAATGTTGGCTTAATCCGAAATGGGTCGAAGCGGATATTCGCTTAGCGACCGGATTTATTGAACCGCATTTCTACGCTGGATTTTCGGGTGGTTCAAAATCAATCGTGCCTGGACTGGCTGGACTTAAAACCGTACAGCATTTTCATCGTGCGTCATTGATTGCCGACCCAGGCACTACCTGGGGTGATGTGACGCGAAATCCGTTGCAACGTCTCACGCGTGAAATGACCGCGTTGTGTCCGCCACATGCGATAATTAATGTGACACTCAATCGAAGTAAGCAAATCACTGGAGTTTATGCCGGATCAGTAACGGCGGCGCACGATGCCGGTTGTCATGCAGCGACACATGAAGCGCTAGTGCCAGTAAAGCGGAGATATCCGTTAGTGGTGACGACTAACAGTGGCTATCCACTGGATCAAAACTTTTATCAAACGGTGAAAGGAATTTCTGCTGCCGCGCGCATTGTCGAGCCTGGCGGCACGATTTTATCGCTCAGTCGTTGTAATGTCGGCTTGCCTGACGAAGGCGATTTCCGCACTATTTTAAGTGATCCGCGATCCAGCGCCGAATTACATCGTGCGATTCAGGCAACCGAAGTGACGCGCCATGATCAATGGCAGGTGCAGACCTTATTACAATGTTTAGAACAAGCACGGGTGGTCTTGTATAGTGATTTAACTACAGCGCAGCGCGCCTTAACGCGCACTGACCATACCGATGATCCTGTCGGATTTATTCATCAGTTAGCCCGTAATTACTCTAAACGGTTACCCATGGCGGTGATGCCTTTGGGGCCATTAACGATTCCGGTGTTGGCTCATTCGTAAGGCAAGTGTGTAATTCATTATGCCGAATCCGAAATTACTAAAAATCGGACAGCGTGTAGTCTTTTACCAGCAGCCAAAGGAATGGGCCATACCTGGGTATACGTTACATGAAGAGTCACGACTATTCATGCAGTTGCTGATCAAACGAAAACGACGATGCACGATTAATAATATCGATGAATTTGGTGTACCGTGGTGTGAAATTACGTTGCGGGTTAGCGGTAAAGCAGAGACGCATTCCTGGGGCATCTTTGAAAAAAGTGGTTGGCGAAAGGAGTGAATTAAAGGCGTAAAAAGTTAGCGCGCGAAGAATTACGGCAATAAATCATCTCAACCATTAGTCCCGCGCTTTGGTACCAAATTGGTGGTTTATGGTCTGTGGATGAAGATCAAATATGCTAGTAGATAAAATCTCCAAAAGCGGAGCTGTCGTTTAAGTTGTAACTCGTTCATTTATAACATTTTATGTGTTAATTTTAGACGGGTCACATTACCAAAACCCTCTACAAAAACAATTCTCCTGGCAAGATACAAAAGTCATCAAAGTGCTACTCTTTCGCCTCAAGCGCGAACTATAAATCAGCGACAGGCACGCATGATTGGTCAACATAGGACTCACTCATGGATAATTCTGCGCTCTTCAAACGTTTGGATCACTTTATCGTCGAAACCCCATCATGGGGTTTAGCGGATAGTGGCACTCGCTTTGGTACTTTTCGTCAGCCGTGGGCGGCGAAATTGATTGATGAAAAATTTGCTGATGCCGGACAGGTACAAAAATATACCGGTATTTGTCCGCGCGTAGCTTTGCATATTCCTTGGGACACCGCAGCCGATTGGTCGGTGATTAGTGCCATGGCTAAAGCCAATGGTGTGAGCGTTGGTGCCATTAATCCGAATGTCTTTCAAGATTCGGATTATCAATTTGGCTCTATTTGTCACACGGATGAAAGGGTACGTCAAAAAGCAATCGCACATCATTTAGAGTGTATTGATATTGCGAAAGCAACCGGATCAGACGCAATTAGTTTATGGTATGCTGATGGTAGTAATTATCCGGGACAGGCAAGTTTCCGTGAACGCAAGCATCGCATGCAGGATTCCTTGGCGCAGGTGTATAAATCGTTGCCGAAAAACATGCGTTTACTGATCGAATATAAGTTCTTTGAGCCCGCCTTTTATCACACCGATCTGCAAGACTGGGGTTCGTCGTTGTTATTGTGCAATAAACTGGGGCCGCAGGCACAAGTGTTGGTTGATACTGGCCATCATGCCCAGGGCACGAATATTGAACATATTGTCGCCATATTGCTTGATGAAGGTCGTTTGGGTGGATTTCATTTTAATAATCGTAAATATGCCGACGACGACTTGACCGTCGGAGCGATTAATCCATACGAATTATTTCTCATTTTTTGCGAGTTAGTCGCGGGTGAAGAAGATCAAAATAAAGTCGTGCGCGACACAGCGTTGAATTGTTCGTATATGTTTGATCAATGTCCTAATCACAAACCAACGATTGAATCCATCATTCAGTCTGCGGTTTGCGTGCAGGAACATTATGCCAAAGCGGTTTTGGTTGATCGGGCAGCATTGAAACAAGCGCGTGATAATCACGACGTAGTCTTGTGTGAAGAAATACTCAAAGATGCCTATAACACCGACGTGCGCCCACAATTAGCCGAATGGCGTCGGAGCAAAGGTTTAGATCCAAACCCATTGAAAGCCTTCCGTGCCAGCGGTTACACGAAAAAAGTAACGCCAGAACGTGTCGCTAAACGTAAATCGTCTGGCGTTATCACAACGGGTGCGTTTGGCTAACATCAATAAAACCAACCATGATTGCCATCGTGGTCAAAATCGGCCCGCTCTAAGCTTTTGATATTCTTATCGGCCATCTAGGATCTCGTCTGCATGCCGCCTCTGATTGTAACGCATGAACTTGGCAAAGCCTATGGCACCGTGCGTGCCTTAGGTGGGGTCAGCATGTCGATTGAAGCGGGAGAAATTCACGCGTTGATCGGAGAAAATGGCGCAGGTAAATCGACACTTATCAATATGTTATCTGGCGTAGTTGCACCTAGCGCGGGGACCATCAGCGTCGCTGGTCAACCATTACAAACAGGCAGCGTACCGGCGAGTGAAGCGGCGGGCATTGCGGTGATTCATCAAGAGTCGACCGCATTCGCACATTTAGATGCGCTCGATAATATTTTTGTCGGTCGTGAACCACGCCGTTTCGGAGGTTTATTATTGGATAAACCGCGCATGCGCGCTGAAGCAAAACGATTATTAGAAAGTTTGGGCGAAACCTTACAGGAAGGTTTAGCCTTGTCGGCGTTGTCGGTCGCGCAACGGCAAATGATTGCGATTGCGCGAGCCATTTCGGTCGATTGTAAATTGCTGATTTTAGATGAGCCGACGGCGTCATTATCGCAGCGGGAATGTCAGGCGTTATTTGCTGCGATTCAACGCTTAAAATCCGCTGGCGTCGCAATTTTATATGTCAGTCATCGTTTAGAAGAAATACTTGCCCTTGCTGATCGCGTGTCGGTATTTCGCGACGGAACGCATGTGGAAACGCGTGATGCAAAGGGTTTGCAAAAGGAAGATTTAATTCGTGCCATGGTCGGTCGCGATGTAGAAGAACATGATCGTGGTGTTGTCACGACTCCTGGTGCTGTGCGTTTAACCGTGCGTGGTCTGACGCGTGCACCACGTTTCCGCAATGTTTCATTTGAGGTGCGTGCTGGCGAAATTGTTGGCATGGCGGGTTTAGTCGGAGCGGGTCGCAGCGAAGTCGTCGCCGCCATATTTGGTGCAGATTATCCGGACGCAGGTAGCGTGTTGTTAGATGGTGTGCCGTTACGTGCGGGTGATGTGCGTGCAGCTATTGCTGCTGGGGTAGCATTGGTGCCGGAAGATCGTCAGCATGTTGGTTTAGTGTTACCAATGACCGTGGGCGAAAATTTAGTGCTAACGGTTTTATCATCCTTAACGCGTGGTGGATTACGGTCATTAAGCGCGGAAGCCGCCGTTGCGGCAGAACAAATGAAAGCCATGGCGGTGAAAGCCGCATCGCCAACCGTCGTGGCAAAAACGTTGTCAGGTGGCAATCAACAAAAATTGGTTATCGGTAAATGGTTGGCGGCCAAACCAAAATTATTAATCCTCGATGAACCGACACGCGGTATTGATGTGGGAGCACGGGCGGAGATTTATCGACTAATTCGTCGTCTTGCGGCAGAAGGCTTGGCGACGTTGGTTATTAGCAGTGATCTTCCCGAAGTATTGGGTTTGAGTGATCGCATTTTAGTCATGCGTCAAGGTAGTATCAGTGGTGAACTGACGCGCGCGGAAGCGACGCCAGAAAAAGTGCTCGCGCTCGCGATGCCGCAAGAAAAGCCCCAGGCGGTGGGGGTATGATGTTATCTTTTATACGTACGCGCGAAGTCGCCGTGGCGGGACTTATTTTATTAACCATTATTATAGTAAGTTGCGTAAACGGCGATTTTTTTAGTGGGCAAAATGCACGTGATATTTTAATTTCGGCGGCGCCAGGGATGATTGTAGCCTGTGGTTTGACCTTAATCATAGTGATGGGGGAAATTGATATTTCTATGGGCGCACTCATGGGATTATGTGCCGCTGTATTAGGTAAGTTAGTTTCCGCAGATCACGCCGCGCTACCGGTATGGGCAGCGAGTCTTTTGGTTTTGGCTTTAGGTGCGGGCATTGGTTTAATTAACGGATTGTTAGTAACCGTCGGTAAAGTTCCCTCCATTATTGCCACGTTAGGTATGTTGACGGCCTTAATTGGAGTTAGTGATTTGGTAATGGCGGGTTCAACGATTGGTAATTTTCCCGATACTCTACGTAGTTTTGCTATTGGTCAGGTCGGCCCAATTCCGGTGCCCGTATTTGTGGCAGCGCTTTGTATCGTAGCCTGTATCGTGCTGACGCGTTATACTCCGTTAGGTCGGCGCATGTACGCGGTGGGTAGTAATCCTCATGCGGCACGTTTGGCGGGATTGCCGGTTCAACGTTTAAAATTGTTCGCCTTTGTTTTGACCGGTGCGCTCACGGCGTTGGCGACACTGATAAGCGCACCGCAATTAGATGTCATTGAAGCTGGTTTTGGTCGCCAGTTTGAATTATTGGTGGTAACGGCGGTAGTCGTTGGTGGTACCTCAATCAGTGGTGGTATGGGCACGATTATTGGTTCGGCTTTAGGAGTAATATTATTGTCCCTGGTGCGAACGGTGTTGATCTTTTTACAATTGGGTGTCAGCGCCACGTATTGGGAGCGCGCAATTCAAGGCGGATTTATTATTGCAGCCGTATTGGCCGACCATGTGGGACGTAAACGCGGAGGTCACTCATGAAATCGAGTACCCCTAACACCCACGGATCGTGGTGGCGTCAATATAATTATTGGCATGAAACCGTGTTGGCGATGTTGATAATCGCCCTGTTACTCTCAGCGTCCGTATTGTCTCCATCGTTTACTACCGTGAAGACGCAAGTCGGGTTATCATCTGATATGTGGGAATTGGCATTGCTCGCATTGCCAATGACGTTGATTATTATTACTGCCGGAATTGATTTATCGATTGGTTCAATCATGGCGTTATCTGCCGTGGTATTGGGTATGACGTTTGAAGCTGGGGCAAATCCGTGGGTTGCTGCAATGTGCGGTATTATGGCCGGTACGGCATGTGGCGTGTTTAATGGTTTGACCGTCGCCAAATTAAAAGTGCATCCGTTGATTGTGACATTGGCAACATTGGCAGCATTTCGCGGAATTGCAGAAGGCATTAGTCTTGGCCGACCAATTTCCGGTTTTCCCGCATCGTTTACCGAATTTGGCACCGGGACTTTTGGTGGTGTACCTATTCCCGGTCTTATTTTTGCCGTCTTGGCCTTATTGTTTGCCATTGCGTTAGCGCGGACGCCTTTTGGTCTGTCTATTTATGCCATTGGTCATAATCCGTTAGCGTCGCGATATTCTGGTTTGCCAGTCGCACGAATAACCGTGGCGGTTTACGCCTTAGCTGGTGCCGTTGCCGGATTAGCTGCCGCCATTTATGTTGCCCGCCGAAATACGGCCAAAGCCGATATCGGTACAGGATTGGAACTCGACGTGATTACCGCCGTCGTATTAGGTGGTACCAGTATTTTTGGTGGTTCTGGTCGCATCCTTGGCACTCTGTTAGGTGTTCTCGCTATCCATCAAACACGTAAATTTGTTGGTTGGTATTGGGATCGCGAAGAATTGAATTTTATTGTAGTCGGGGTGTTATTGATTGCTGCGGTTTTACTCAATCGAGTGTTTGAGAAAAAAACCAAATGATTTTTCTTCTCGGCGCTTATGGCAGTGGTGTGAATATGTCCGCGTTCGGGCGGACAAAATCAACGCTAAGTCTTCTCTCAGACCGTATTAACCACAGAGGTCACCGAGCACCCAGAGAAAGGAAAGGTAATTTATATGTGTGCTCGGTGACCTCT
>SXGR01275703.1_pt1 | contig 10245 bp, 8 predicted proteins | sample 3174711 | NCBI WGS metagenome assembly SXGR01 (sample SAMN11356860, study PRJNA531348) | freshwater metagenome | isolation source: freshwater sample F1-60 | place: China: Fuxian Lake, Yuxi | collected 2017-12-25 | reverse complement strand
GACGAATACCAGCGCAAGGAAATCTACAACCAGAACCCCTTCGCCAGTCTCGACCAAACTGGAGTTGGCAAGCTGATTAATCTGGCAGTCAAGAAAGGCCAACGCACCAAGCCTGAACTCAAGCTCGGCATCTGCGGTGAGCACGCCGGAGATCCTGCATCAATTGATTTCTGTCACCGGGCCGGACTCAATTATGTGAGTTGTTCGCCGCCGCGGGTGCCGATAGCGAGATTGGCGGCAGCGCAGGCGAAGTTGAGGAACAAGTAAAACCAACGACAATCAGTTAATTGCCTGATCATGCCGTAGCAAAGAAAGGGCCGGAGTAAACATCCAGTATCGATGTTGCTCTGGCCCTTTTTGTTAAGCCCCCCTTAACAGATTCGATTCAATCAAGATGACCATTGATTTGATCAATCGTACTTAGACTTGTCTTGATCTTGATAACCCCCTGCCATCTTCCTGGCCAGACTCCTGCCGCCCCATTGAGATCTGAACTGCTTTTCCAGGATACGAAATTCGAGCCTGAATCTTTCGATTCATACGCTACGGTTCAATTCGTAACATTTTGTGCAGGCATGGCTCCGCAACGCACCCTGTTGTTACCATTCCCGCTGTTTCTTCCCATTATTGTTCGCTGAGGGGTCCCCGATGAATAAAATCAGGTTGCTGGCAACAAACATCTCTTGCGTGACACTCGCGATATCCGCCTCAATTGCGTCGGCGCAGGACGCGCCTGGGGAAAATACCAATGCCGTGTTTCCCGTCGAATATTTCGCAGAATATTCACCCGTGACCGTGAACGACATGCTGGATCGCATTCCGGGTATCGATCTCATCCTGAACCAGGGCCCTTCCAATTTCAGGGGTGGTGATCGTGGCCTCGGTGCCGCCTCGCCGATTCTCATCAATGGCAAGCGCCTTGCCGGCAAGGCCAACGAAGCACGCGCCCAGTTGGCCCGCATCTCGGCATCTGAAGTGACCAGCATTGAAATTATTCGTGGCACATCCAGCAGTCTGGACGTGCAGAATGTCAGTCAAGTGGTCAACATAATCATGCGCGAGGCGCCCTCTCGCTCCAGCATCACTTCCGAAGTCAACGGCGCTTTTCATGCCGATGGCAACAAGGAACCTGGCGGATCAATCGCCTGGAGCGGACAACGCGGTGGGCTGACTTATTTGTTCAGTGGCAGCGTACTCAATGGCTACACCCATGCTGACAGTTATGAATTCAGTGTGAACGGTGATTTCTCTCCCAATGACTCCCGCGATCAGGATCGGTATACCGACAGGAAAACCACCTCGCTGAATACCAATCTCACCTATGCGCTAACCGATCGTGACCGCCTTGCGTTCAATGCCCTGTACAACGATGTGGATCTGCCGCAGCGAGTGAACAGAACCATCACCAATTACAATTTGCGGCCACCCGTGGTGAGCTTCGAACGCGAAACCATTCCAGCGACATCTGACGACTGGGAAATTGGTGGTGATTACGAACACACCTTCCTGAGTGGAAACAGATTGAAGGCACTCTTTATAGTCAATGAAAAAGACGGTAGCACTCCGCGCGAGCGCTTTGTCTCCACACCCGCCAATCCCGTTGAGACCAAGAATCTGTTTCTGGACCTGGCCAGCGTGTATCAGGAAAGAATTGTGCGCGGCTCCTACACCATGAATATTGCCGAAGGACATGGGCTGGAAATGGGTATCGAACGCGCGCAGACCATACAGGATTCCGCCCTGCGTCAGGGTGTGCGCACCAATCTTCCTGGAGTACCCGCATTTGGCGGGCTGACACCGGTTGTATTGCCTAACGCTGTCTCTACGGTTGAAGAAGTTCGCTATGAACCGTTCATGATTCACAACTGGCAGATAAATCCACGCATGTCGCTGGAAACTTCGCTGGTTGCCGAATTTTCAACCATCGAACAGTCAGGTGATGTGAACAATTCTCGCGACTTCGACTATGTAAAACCAAAACTGGATTTCCGCTTCGACATCAGCGAAACGCTGCAATTCAGAAGTTCGCTGGAGAACGTGGTTTCCCAACTGAGCTTTGCGGATTTTTCGCGCAACACCAATGAGCGTGATGAAGACAAAGATACGGTAGCAGGCAACCCCGAGCTGGTTCCGGAAGAGAGCTGGCAGGCCGAGCTTGGTCTCGACTACCGTCTGCCAAATGACAGCGGCACGCTGAATACACGCTATTTCTACTACCGCTATGACAACAAGATTGGCAGGATCGATATTGCCGCACCCGGGTCGCCTCCCAATTCCACGAATGGCAATTTAAGCTCTGCGGCGGCCTATGGCCTGATCACGAATGCCAGCATCCGGCTTGGCTTTTTGGGTCTGCCAACTGCCCTGGTCACTGCATCAGCGACAGTGCAGGAATCGGAATTTCACCGCGACCCGTGGGCGCCGATGGAACATGGCTTCCCACCCTACGATCGGGGCGGCTACCGCTTTGGCTACCGACACGACCTGCCCGCATATAACATGAACTATGGGGTGAACTATTTCACTCGCATCAATGGCAATCGCACAATGTTCGACATCGACAATCGCTCTGACTTCGTCATACCCAGCAATTTGTCCCTTTTTATCGAGAAAACCGGCTTCGCCGGATTGACCTATCGTCTGGAAGCAGTGAACCTGGAAGACGATGAACTCTGCGGCGACCGTCGACGTTACAATGGCTATATCGTCAACGGCTCCCTGAAGGAATTCGAATACCTCTGCACGCGCAACGGCAGGGAGATCACCTTTAGAATTCGCGGAACATTCTAGAGGCCAGGTAGTGTAATTGCTGGCTCGTGGCTCTATGGCCCGATCAGATGATATTCCGTTTGTCGCGGTTGGATGTATTCAAATTTCACACCGTCGAAGAATCCGTCTTCTTCCAACTTCATCGGCAGGGGTTTTGCGCTCCATTCCGGCACATTGACTTCAGCGGTTAATTCTATGGAGTACGCAGTGTGCGCCCGCATCAGGTAATCACCAGTACCCGGCACTCCATCTTGTTGATCCCACAATCCTATCGTGGTTCCTGCTGCATGCCCGTGCAGTCCGATCGGGTGCGTGTAGATGATAGGGCCGATGCCGCGAGCTAGCGCTTGTTCTCTGGTTCGGCGCAGGATTTCATTGCCGGACCGTCCGACCTGAAAATTATTGGTCAGGATGTCCTGCAGCGCATTGCCGGTCGCCAGAGCCATTTTCAGACCCTCCGGTGCATCGTTCTCGCCGTCACGGAGAATATAGGCATTTTGCTGGGTATCCGTTTGCAGGTTCAGGTAGCTGATGCCGAAATCGATATGCACATGATCGCCCTTGTAGAGAATTTGGGGATCCAATCCCTGCTGACTGATTCTGGCCGTCTCCTGGTCGGAGCGCTCGACTTCAATGCCTGTGTGAAACCAGGTTTGCAGACCGAGATCGTTGACTCGTTGCCGAAACCACCACTGCAAATCCTCAATACTGGTTTCGCCGGGAGTAACCGCGGCGCTCGAAAACCCCTCGCGAATGATGCCGTGGGCGATGGTCATGACATCGCGATAAATTTCCAGCTCGGCTGGTGTGCGTGTTTCCAGCCAGGCGACCGCCAGTTTTTCCGCAGAAACTATCCTGGATTGCAGATGAGGAGGCAGTGCTGAGGTAAAGTCCCTGTGCTCGGAAAATGTGAGACCATCAGCGAGCGCAAAGGCATCAGAAAAATTAAGTGCGATGTTTGCCGGATCATACTCCTGCAAAATCTGGGCGATGCGCTGGAATTGATCCGGCTGCTCTTCCGGGTTCCATACGCCGGGAAAGATGTCACCAACTGCGTATCGCGCGACGGCCATTCGCTCGACACCCGCATTCTCCCCTTTGTCGATAAAAATCAGCACAGTGCGACGCCGCGCGTTTAACCAGGTGGCCGGGAGCATGGTTTTCAGCACCGGGTCCTCATTGTATTCCCGGCCGATAATTACCCAGGCTTTGATCGCGTTTTCACGCATTATCTGAGGGATCAGCTGATCCAGGCGTTCTGTGAGTATCCGGTCCTGAATTGTGGCACGGTCACGCAAGTCGAGAATGCGTTCGGCAAGCGCATCGGCAGCCAGCAGATTCGGAGCAGTACATGTAGCGAACATCACCAGCGCATGACGCAAAAGCTGTGCAATTTTAATTTTCATCCTGACCGGCTCCGATGCTCGTCAATCAATACTGCCAAGCACCCGAGCCTATCACCTATTCAGACATGACAAAATTCATCCCTGTTGAAATAGTGTGATAAATGCAGAATGAACAGAACTAACGCCGCCTGTTGAAGATCAGCACCTGGTTCTCCTGGTCCGAGTTCGGGAATTGAATGGAGATGGTGAGCTGCTGATAATTGGGGGAAATGAACTTGGATCCAATCTGCGTCACCTCGCCACCAACATACACCGTGTATTCCACCGTGGTTGCGCTCATCTTTCGATACGAAATCATGGCTGGCTCGGTTAATTCATCCAGGCTCACGATCGGATGTTGTTTGTCGTCATAGGCATAAATGGCAGAAGTCAGACTCAGCGATTCATCCTGATTTACCCTGACCACCTGATAGGCATAACTGCCGTTACCCAAATCTGTGTAGGCTCGCGACATGTTTTTCGGTGGGGGTGTGCTACCGAATTTGGACTCGCTCAGATTGATGTCCCAGGAGCCAACAAACGGGTCCTCCCCTTGCGCCAGTCCAATCGAAGAGCCGAATAAAACAAACAAGGTAATCAATCGGGTTACAATTTTTTTGATCATGAGTATCCTCCAGCGTTATGGGTGCGAACCAACAGTACTCAGCAGGACTAAGCACGATTTTGACTCTACGCTGAATCGCAGAGCAGGGATTGAGGAAGATCAATTGATTTCAACAAGACAGGAAACGCTTTTTTCGCGCTGTAATTGCAGATTCGCAGGCCTGCCGACAAGGTGATGCCAGTCATCCGCATTTTTTATTCTCGTTCGTGACCCGCTTTTTTTCGGTGGATCGTGTAAGCGCACAGTGATTCTGCCCTGACGTGCAACATCAAGGCTGATACCATACCAACCCATCATTGATCACATGGATTGGCATAGGCTTTGACAAAGGCAATATTGGGAATTTCCGCGTTCTATCATGACTCGGCAGCGGCGCTCGTGGTCGACGGCGAGATTGTGGCCGCAGCCCAGGAAGAACGCTTTACCCGGATCAAACACGATCCCGGGTTTCCCCGGCATGCCATCCAGTATTGTCTCGATCACGCCGGACTGCGCGCGGAAGATCTTGACCATGTGGGGTTTTATGACAAGCCCCTGTTGAAATTTGAACGCCTGCTGGAAACCTATCTGGCATACACGCCAGCGGGATTTGGCTCTTTCCTGAAGGCCATGCCCTTGTGGCTAAAGCAAAAACTGTTTCTGCCAAAGGAAATTCAGCGCGGGATAGGTCCTGGCTATAAACGGCGCATCGTATTTACCGAGCATCATGAATCACACGCGGCCAGCGCTTTTTTTCCCTCACCTTTTGAAGAAGCCGCCGTGCTCACCGCGGATGGCGTCGGTGAATGGGCTACCGCCAGTTTTGGAATTGGCAAGGGCAACCAAATTTCGCTCAAGCATGAGCTGCGGTTTCCGCATTCACTGGGATTGTTGTACTCGGCATTCACTTATTTCTGCGGCTTTCGGGTGAATTCCGGCGAGTACAAACTGATGGGGTTGGCACCTTATGGCCAGCCCCGTTATGCACAGCAAATTCTGCGAGACATGCTCGACCTGAAAGCGGACGGTTCGTTCCGGCTGGACATGTCGTATTTCAATTACTGTCAGGGCCTGACCATGACCTCCCGCAAAATGGACAGGTTATTCGGTGGACCGCCGCGCCAACCCGAATCACCCTTGACAGAACGCGAGATGGATATCGCCGCTTCGATTCAGCTAGTCACTGAAGAAATCATGTTGCGTATGGCGCGCCATGCTCATGCTCGCACTGGCATGCGCAATCTCTGTCTCGCTGGCGGCGTGGCACTCAATTGTGTGGCAAACGGGCGCATTCTGCGCGAAGGTCTATTCGAAAATATCTGGGTGCAACCGGCAGCGGGAGACGCCGGGGGTGCGCTTGGCGTAGCACTCTTCATATGGCACCAGTTGTTGGGACAGGCGCGCACAGTCAACCCCGTCGACAGCCAGAAAGGCTCGCTGCTGGGACCGGCTTTTACAGAACAGGAAATCCGCGCCCATCTGGACAGTATTGGCGCCAAGTATACCTGTTATGACAATGAGCTTGATTTGTGTGATGCGGTGGCCACCGAACTGGACAACGGCAAGATTGTGGGTTGGTTTCAGGGTCGGATGGAATATGGCCCCCGCGCACTCGGCGCGCGCAGCATCCTTGGAGATGCCCGGGACCCCGACATGCAGTCCCGCATGAACCTGCAGATCAAGTACAGGGAATCATTCCGGCCGTTTGCCCCTTCGATACTGGCAGAACGCGCACCAGAATATTTCGCAATGCAGCCGGGTCAACATAGCCCTTATATGTTGCATGTCGCCCCTGTAATCGAATCGCGGCGGATAGATCCGGGAACCAATGACGCGAAATACACCGGCATCGACAGGCTCAAACTACCGCGTTCAGAGGTGCCTGCCGTCACCCATGTGGATTACTCGGCCCGCATTCAAACTGTCGACGCGGATCGGCACGGCCGTTATCGCAAACTGCTCGAGCGATTCCATGCTCGCACCGGCTGCCCGCTCATTATCAATACCAGTTTCAATGTCCGTAGCGAACCCATCGTGCGCTCTCCTGAAGAAGCTTACCGCTGCTTTCTTGCCACCGGCATGGACTGTCTGGCGATTGAAGGTTTCTTGCTACAACGAAAAGACCAGCCTGCTGCTGCCGTGGCGGCTGCCAAACACCACGTTGCCCAATTCAGCCCGGACTGAGCTGTCGAGGTATTTCCATGTCGATGCTTGCGATTAATTGGCACCCTTCCCGCAAAGAGTTGCGGGCATTCGCTGCCATCTGGTTTGTGTTTTTCGGTCTGATCGGAGTGTGGTTCTATCTGGGCGGCGGCACAGTCTGGACCTCTAACACCCTGTGGTGTGCCGCTATTGCCGGTGGCACACTTGGCCTCGTCGCGCCAGCATGGTTGCGACCGATCTATGTGGGTTGGATGGTTGCCGTTTATCCTATTGGCTGGGTGGTTTCCCATCTGATTCTGGCCCTCGTGTTTTATGGCCTGCTCTTGCCTATCGGTCTTGCTTGCCGCGTAGTTGGTTATGACTCCATGCATAGAGCGCTCAATCGCGAAACCCTTAGCTACTGGACCGAGAGACAGCAAGCAATTGATATTAAAAGATATTTCAGACAATTTTAGGAGTCAGGCTCATGCCCGGCACAGCGCAGCAACCGAGTACCCCTCCCCAACCGGAGCCCGCAACTGATAATTCAGATGAGTTTGCCCACCAGGCTGCTCAAGCGCAAAGTGGGTTCTTAGCCGAACTTTGGGTGTATTTGCGCAACAATCGTAAATGGTGGCTGACACCAATTGTTCTCGTGCTGCTGCTGATTGCTGGCTTGGTCCTGCTGGGAGGTACGGCAGCGGCACCGTTTATTTACACACTGTTCTGAAATTTAACGATGCAAGGAAAGTTTCGTCAGGTTTTTTTACATGTCGAGTATTTTCCGCCATGGTATTAGTTATAACCTTTTGATTTTTATAGAGATAATTTGTTGGCACTGAAGTTGCATTCTATTTGTCAAAATATCCCTCAGTAGCATTAGAAAACTTAAGTACACATTTTCAATCAGGAGTTACCATGAAATCAGCCACACGCAAGTTGGTAATCGGAATGGGAACCGTGTTGCTCGGACTGAGTTCCGTGAGCAGCAACGCCACGCCATTCGGGTTCTGGGCCTCTGAGGGCTGGACCGCGTTCACGCTCTCAACCCCCGGCGAAGATGGATCGGTTACACCCGGCGCCGGCGGCCAGTTGTTTGACGCAGAAGGCCTGTACTTCAAGCAGGTGTCAGCCACCACCCTGAGCATTGGTTTGCAGGCTGGTTTCGACCTCGTGGATGGCCATGTTACTTACCCTTATAGCCACGGTCAGTATTATGCCGGCGACTTGGCCCTGTCTTTCGATGGCAACGTATCAACCTATGAATATGCAGTGGATTTCGGTTTGCTGACCAAAGACTTTCAACTTGACTTGGTAGACGCTGACGTGGGCGTCGGTGATGGCATAGACGATGATGCTTTCTATTCAGTTAGCACCTGGAACAACGACGTCATCCCTGGATATGTGGGTATTTCAAAACCGTTTGCCATGACTGCAGGCACCATGGTTAGCAACCTCACTTCAAATTTGTCCGGATCAGGTATCGCTGGCACTGCAACCAGCTACTGGCGCAAGGTGACATTTGATATCTCCAGCCTGGGCCTTGTCGGCAATACCACGCTGAATGCACATTGGACGATGAGCTGTGGCAATGACTTTATCAAAGGCACCGCCACCTTAGTACCCGAGCCTTCATCCTTGCTGCTGATGGCGCTGAGTCTTTTGGGTCTTGGCTGGGTCGGCAGGAAGCGACGCGCAGCCTGATACAAGGTTTGTTCCGAAAGCGGCCCCTTTGGGCCGCTTTTTTTTTGCCCCGAATTTAGACGGTCGATTTATGCAGGACTGCATTGCGGGTCAGTATTTCAGCAACAATGCTATGGCCGTTTGGAGTCAAGTAGTCGTCGTTGGGAAAATACAGGCTGCGAATATTGTCATTCGGGTCGCTGGCTGCGGGGCGCCGCTAGTCCGGGTGGCACACTTGGCCTCGTCGCGCCAGCAGGTTTGCGACCGGTCGATGTGGGTTGGATGGTAGCCGCTTATCCTATTGGCTGATTGGTTCCCCACCTGATTCTAGTCCTCGTGTTATATGGCCTGCTCTGGCCCATCGATCTGGCTTGTCGCGTAGGTGGTAATGCCCCCCTATACAGAGCAATCAACCGTGGATCACTCAGTTACTGGACCTATGCTACTGGACCTATGCTACAGGACCGAGAGAGTTTCAGTGGCTGATATCCATCAGTATTTCCGCAAATTTCAGGAGTCAGGCTCATGGCGGGCTCAGCGCAGGATCCCTGTACCCCTCCCCAACCAGAGCCCGTCGGGTCTGGTGAATTTTCCCGCCAGGGGTGCAAGCGCAAATTGGGTTCTTTGCCGAACTTTGGGCCTATTTTACGCAACAACGGCAATTGGTGGCTGACACCGATTGTCCCCTTCCTTTTGCTGGTCGCAGACCTGGTAATGCTGTGTGGCACAGCTGCAGCGCCGTTTATTTACACCTAGTGCTGAGTTTGGTAGATGCAGTAATTGTTTTGTCGGAATTTTTTACATTTCGAGAACTCTTTGAGCGGACTGTATTAGTAACTCATTGATATTTATAGGGATAAATTGTTGGCACCGAAGTTGCATTCTATTTGTCAAAAGAAAGATTTCAGATCCTTTTATTGACCAGAACATGCTTTTACATTCAGGAGTTAACATGAAATTAACCACACGCAAACTCATACTCGGAATGGGAACCTTGTTGCTCGGATTGACTTCCGCCAGCAGCAATGCAGCTCCATTCGGGTTCTGGGCCGTTGATGGTTGGACCCCATTCACGCTGACAACTGCCGGCGAAGATGGGCAGATTGGCCCAGGCGGCGGCGGCCAACCATTTGACGCCGAAGGCCTTTACTTCAAGCAGTCAGGCAACAGCGTGAGCATCGGCCTGCAAGCTGGGTTCAATCTAATCACAGGCTATGTGTATAGCTCTGTTAATCCTAAACACTATTATGCCGGTGATCTGGCCTTGTCATTCGATGGCAATACATCTACTTATGAATACGCAGTGGATTACGGCTTGCTGACCAAAGACTATCAACTTGATCTGGTCGACGCAGATCCGGGCGTAGGTGATGGTATCGATAATGCCGGCTTCTATTCCGTGAGCACCTGGAACAACGACGTATACGCTGGGCACGCTGCGCAGGCTGCACCGTTTGCGATGACTGCAGGCTCACTCGTCAATTCTTTGACTTCGAACATGTCTGGATCAGGTGTCGTTGGCGGGCAAACCAGCTACTGGCGCACAGTGACATTTGATGTCTCCAGCTTGGGACTGATTGGCGCAACTACGTTGAATGCACACTGGACAATGAGCTGTGGCAATGACGTGATCAAGGGCACCACTATCTTTACCCCGCCGGT